>Ga0247815_10000142_pt1 | contig 54077 bp, 63 predicted proteins | sample UWRJL194509B1_FD_181014 | JGI IMG/M metagenome (GOLD analysis project Ga0247815, IMG submission 181014) | Plant litter microbial communities from Arlington Agricultural Research Station in Wisconsin, United States - UWRJ-L194-509B-1 | ecosystem: Environmental > Terrestrial > Plant litter >... | reverse complement strand
GGGCGAACCTCTTCCAGCGCTAACTATGGGTTGGATAAACACACCAACCCACAAGATAGCGCCAAGCCCTATGTAAAACAGGGCCATGAACCATACCGTCGAGAGCGCTAAATACACGCTGCGGCGCTTTTTACTAACAACGAACATCTCGCCACTTCCTTTCTGTTTGTAGACAATAGAGGGCAAAGATTATGTATATTATATCATTTTTACTAATTTTATTCAAGTTGGGATAATTAAAGAGCCCCGCTCCTCAACCCGTTGATAGGGAAGAGGTGCGGGGCTTTTGGTTGTTCGTTGCCAGCGCGGCAGAGGTTATCTATGCGTCTCGTTAAAAAGCCGAATAGCTACTAAAACGCTGGCAATAGATTCCATCACATCGACCGAGTAACCCTTAGACGACGTAAACGTGTGTTCCGTGACCTTAAAGCTGAGATCCGTAGAAACACTCTTGCCGTTTTCATCCGGCATCCGGGTTCTCACGACATAGGCGCCATTGCCTACTTTTCTGATTTCCTTAATCGTCACCTTATCACGGGTTGCCGCTATAGTCCTCGCTGGATCTTTTGCAGAACTCTCCGAGTCGAAGCGTTTTAACTCCTCGTTAATTTGGTCGAGAATCTCTTTTCGACGAAAAAGCATAATCATTGTTTCACCTCATCTGTTTGTCGGAATTGTCCTTCGTACTTCTTTTGAACGAGCAGAATGCCAAGCACTTGATGCATGACTTCTTCTGAGCAGCCGTTGTCTGATTGGAACGAATGGGCGCGGGCGCTAAACGTGAAGATGTCATTGACCGAGCCTACACCAGTTCTGAAAGTGGTTCGAATTTCAAACACACCGTCACCCATAAATGCGACATCGGTTGATGACGACCCGTAGCTGCGATGCTCAGTGTGACCTACAAGGCCACCAGGCAAAAGCAACGATGGCATGCTTTGAATTGCATTATGAATCTTCTTCAGGGTGTCGCGTCGGTTGCGGTAGCTAAGTAGCAGCCGAATCGACACGAACCAGAACCCAAGCATTACAACGAAGCCTCCTCCTAAAACCAGAGGATGCCAGAAACTGTCTGCAATTGGAGCAAGGCTGTCGTGCATGTCCAAGTACAAGCGGCTGGCAATCGGCAACACAGCTCCGAGAAAGCTAAAGCCAATCCAGAAAAGTGCACCGAAAAACGAATAGGTCACGAGAAGTGTCCAGATGGACGCAAGCCCAACCAGCATAATGAAACGTATGTTACTGACAACGAACATCTTGCCACTTCCTTCCTTGATAGTAGAGGGCTAAGAGTTGGTATACTATACCACTTTAAAAAAGAATTTACAAATGAAAGAGCCCCGGCCCTAAACTGTATTTCTACAGAGAAGGGTCGGGGCTAGGACGGATTACTCCGTCGAAATCTTCTGACTGATGTCCGCGTAGCTACCTTTGGTATAGCCACCGTGCACCCAGTCATAGGCATCGATCTTCTGATAGGCCGTACGGACGTCATTCAAGCGGTTATTGCCTCTGATGTGAACATAAAAGGCAATGCCCTCTCCGTTCAAGCTCGGGCCCGTAGTAAGGTCAACGACCTCGCCTTGAAGCACGTCCCAGTACCAGTAGTTGCGGTAGTCTCGGGTTTTTTCCCTTGTAATTCCAGCCACGATTATGAGAACAACCAGCCCGAAATAAATCATCCAAAATGAGAATTTCTGCTGCTCGTTGAATATCTCGGAATCGCCCGTGGATGCGGCCACCAGGCCAACTACAATGACGCTTAGTGCGAGGGTACCACCCGCAACAGCCGCCATCCAGTAGATGATACGCGAGATTCTTTCGCACGCCAGAAGCAGCCGTTCGTTAGTAGGGCGCTTTTCGGGAAGTGCGTAGGTGACCAGCTTGGATTCTGCTGCTGTGCTCATTCTTGCTCCGTTCGTAGAAGACCGATAATTTAAAAGACCTCACAAACCATGATAGATTCGTTAAATAAATTATAGCATAATCACCATAAAAAGTCAATATACCACCTCTACAGCACCCCCTATGTGTTAAAATAAGACCTAATGTTTACCCCTATACTCGACCTCATCAAAGCCGCGCAACATATTGTTGTCGTGCAAGCCGAAAACCCTGATGGCGATAGCCTTGGAAGTTCTTTAGCTTTAGAAGAACTATTATCTGACGCTGGCAAAGACGTCACCCTTTATTGCGCCATCGATATCCCTAAATATATGCAGTATATCCAAGGCTGGGATAGGGTAGTCAAAGACTGGCCAAAAAAAGCCGATATGGCCATTATTGTTGATACTTCAAGCGAAGCGTTACTTATTAAGGCACTTAAAACACCCGGTGTCCGCCACTTCTTTGAATCACACCCAACCGTTATTCTTGACCACCACCAAAGCGAAGAAGGCGACTTGCCATTCGACACAACAAAGCTCATCATTCCAACCGCTGTAGCAACTGGTGAAATTATCTACAACATGGCAATTGAAGCCGGTTGGACAATTAACCCACAAGCCGCTGAAGTTATGTTTATCTCAATTCAAGCCGATAGCCTTGGGTTAACCACTCAAAATACTTCTGCCGAGAGTTACCATGTTGCTGCCGAACTGGTTGCCCTTGGTGCAATTCCATCCGTCATCGAAGCACGACGCCGTGAATACATGAAAAAACCAGCAGACATCTTAGCTTACAAAGGCCGCCTCATCGAACGTGTTGAATATTTCCTTGATGGTAAACTTGCCACGGTTCACATCCCTTGGAGCGAAATTGAAGAGTTTAGCGACCGCTACAACCCAAGCGTTCTTGTACTTGATGAGATGCGCCTGGTTGATACCGTTCAAATTGCCGTAGCAATTAAATCGTACCCTGATGGTAAAGCCACCGGTAAAATTCGTGCTAACATTCCAATCGGAAACACTGTTGCTGGTTACTTTGGCGGCGGTGGCCACGAATACGCTTCTGGCTTTAAAATCTACGAGAAATATGACACACTTATTTCAGAATTAGTTAATGCTACAGATAAGGCGCTTACCGATTATGAGTCTGCAATTTCACAACCAACTAACTAAAACAGTTGACCCATTTACACCTATTGAAGAGGGGCATGTAAACCTTTATACCTGTGGGCCTACTGTCTACAATTATTTAACCGTCGGTAACTGGACTGCCTATATTTACTGGGATACTCTTGTTCGTGTTCTTCAAGCTAATGGCAACGAAGTGACTCGTGTCATGAACATTACCGACGTCGGCCACTTAGTCAGCGACGCCGATGACGGTGAAGATAAACTCGAAAAAGGCGCTAAGCGCGAAGGCAAAACCGCATGGGAAGTTGCTAAGTTTTACGCCGATGATTTCAAAGCTGGTATGAAAGCACTCAACCTTATCACTCCAACCCATATGCCGCACGCTACCGATTACATTCCACAACAACAGGAACTTATTCGTATCCTTCAAGAAAAGGGCTACACCTACCAAATTGACGATGGTATTTATTTCGATACACTTAAATTCCCAACTTACGCCGACTTTGCAGACCTCGACCTAGAAGCCCAAAAAGCTGGAGCTCGCGTTGAATACAACCCAGAAAAACACCACCCAAGCGACTTTGCGCTCTGGAAATTTACACCCGAAAACGAAAAGCGCGATATGGAATGGGAAACCCCTGACGATTTATTAGATGGCGCTAAAGATTCAAATGGCTATACCAGCAAAATGGGTTTCCCTGGCTGGCACCTCGAATGTTCAGCTATGGCCATGAGTTTACTTGGCGAAACTATCGACATTCATACTGGCGGTATCGACCACATTCCGGTGCATCACACTAACGAAATTGCGCAGTCTGAAGCTGCAACGGGAAAAAATTTCAGTAATTTCTGGATGCACAACAACCACCTTAAGGTTGACGGCACTAAAATTAGTAAATCACTTGGCAACGGCTACACACTCAGCGACCTTGAAGAAAAAGGCTACAGCCCCCTCGACCTACGTTTATTTGTTCTCCAAAGCCATTACCGTACTGAAGGCAACTTTACATTTGATAACTTAACAGCCGCAAAGAACCGCCGCAACAACTGGCGCAACATCGCTGCTTTACGGCACCAAACCCACGATACACTGCAAACTGATAGCGATAATGAGACTGAAAGTAAGACGGTATCTTTATATGCAGCGCAGCAATCACTGCTAGAGACAATAAACAACGACCTCGATACACCAGAAGCGCTGTCGCAGATAGATGAAGCGTTTAGCCTTGTCGCTTCAAGTCGCATAGATGACATTCACCAGCACGCCCTAGTGAGCTTCCTGGAAACTGTCGACGAACTGCTTGGCCTCGACCTACTTAAAACGACACCAGACATTACCGATGATGAAAAGCGTATTATCATAGAACGCCAACGCGCCCGTGAACAAAAAGACTACGCCAAGTCTGATGACCTGCGTAGTGAACTAGAAAAAAGCGGCATCACTGTTCGTGATACCGCTTCTGGCCCAATTTGGGAATACGTCGCTTAGCTGCTACTTCTTAGAAGCTTTTACTAACACAACATCTGGTTTATCTTCATCGTCATTGTTATTGCGGTTCGCAAGATATTCTTCAATAAGAATACGAACACTACCGGCAATAGGGATGGCAATAATACCACCGACAATTCCGAACATATACAAACCAACGGTTACTGACGCCAAAATCATAAGGGCAGATAGGTTAATCCGCTTTGATTGAATGTGCGGTGAAACAAAGTTGTTTTCAACTTGCTGGTAGATAACGAAGAATACAACGTAGGCAATTGCCGCAGGAACACTGTTAAGGGCTAAGAGTAATGTAATGATTGCTCCACCGATAGTAGCACCGAACATTGGAATCAACGATAGCAAGAAAGTGATTGCTGCAGTTGGAATGGCTAAGCCAGCCTCAACAGTAGGGAAGATGAAGCTAAGTACGAATACCGCAAGACCAGCGATAGTACCGCCGATAGTAGAAACAGTAAGTTGGCCAGTGACGTATCCTGTTACAACAGTGTACATTTTGCCAAGCACTCGTTTATGCTTTTCCATTCGTTTCTTATCGCGGTATAAGCGCCATAGGCGGTTAAGCCATTCAGGGCCTTCGATGAGCATCAGGAAGGTAAGTACTAATACCAAGATGAGTGCAGTGATAAAGCTAAATACCGAACCGATGCTACTTACAACACCTTGGCCGACATTGCTTGCCCAGCCAGCGGCGCTATTTTTAATAGATTCTACGGCACCATTTACTTGGGGTTCTAGGTGATATTGCTTAACGAAATCATTTAAACCTGACCACTGAGAAGTTGCGGAATCAAGTAGCGCAGGGGCGCTTTGCACAAAACCGGCAGTTTGCTGAACAATCGGCGGAACGAGGAGAGTAATAAATGCACTCAGCAAAGTGACCACTATAATATAAGCAATTGCCGTCGCGCCCACACGGCTTCTGCCTGGTAGGCGTCGTGAAATGCGTGACACTGGGCCGTTCAAGGCAAGCGCCAAGAAAAGGGCGACGCCAATAATAATGAGGGCAACCTGCGCTTTAACTAATAGTAAGGCTACGAGGGCAAAGCCAAGGATAACCAGCCAAAAACGGACAAATGTACGGGTGTCGATATCAATTCTAGTATTCATAAGGCGTATTATACATCCTTTCCTCTATCTCAGCTAACAGGTTATAGCATTCTGCTTATGCCTCACGTATAGTAGTGCTATATGGATGATATTATTCCGAAGCTCCGGAAACTTGTTAAAGGCGAGGTAACGAATGACCTGGCAGCTCGCCAGGCGGTCAGTCGCGATGCAAGCGTATATGAACTTGTGCCCGAAGTAGTTATTAGCCCTGTCGACAGCCTCGACATTCAAAAGCTTGTAAAATTTGTAGCTAAAAACAAAATAGCTTACCCGAAACTTGCCATTACACCACGGAGTGCCGGCACGTGTATGTCTGGTGGTTCAATTGGAACATCAGTACTACTTGATATGACCACCCACTTTAATAAGATAGGCTCCCTCAAGGGCACCCTTCTTAATACACAACCGGGCGTGTATATGCGTGACATCGACCCAATACTCTACGACTTAAATATGCACCTTGGGTGCGTACCAGCTAGTCGGGCAATTAATACCATTGGCGGTATGGTTGGAAATAATTCTGGCGGCGAACGTTCATTGCAATACGGCAACACCGAACGCTGGGTACGTGAATTGAAGGTGGTGTTTGGCGATGGAAATGAATACGTCGTTAAACCATTAAACCGCAAACAACTTGCGATGAAATTAAAAGAGAATACCTACGAAGCAAGTTTGTATCGCCAAACCTACGAACTTATTGAAAAACATTACGACGTCGTAAAGAATGCTCGGCCACACGTTAACAAGAACTCAATGGGCTACAACTTGTGGAGTGTTTGGGACCGCGATACTGGTATATTTGATATGACTCGTTTGATTACTGGCAGCCAAGGCACGTTAGGTATTATTACCGACATTACTATCGAAGCCGTACCGAAAGCACCGCACTCCGGTTTACTGCTGGTATATCTTCCATCAATTAAGAACCTTGGGGATGTCATTGCAACAGTTATGCACCACGAACCAGCTACTTTTGAAGGCTTTGATAACATCACCTTTAACCTTGGCCTGCGTTACTTTAGTACGTTCCGCAAACAACTTGGTACCAAAGAATGGCTTCGACAACAAAGCATTTTGTTGAAATCAGTTGCGCAGTTCAAGGGTCACATTCCAAGTATGTTTTTGATGATTGAATTCGACGGTCAAACCCGCGGGGAAGTGCTCGATAAAATTTCTATCCTCCACGATGACCTACAATCTTTCAAACTAAAAATGGACGTCCAAGCCGATGAAGGTTCCAGTGCACCATTTTGGAAAATTCGCCGCTCAGCCCTTACGTTACTGCAAAACCAAGTGCACGGCCGCTATGCCTCACCGTTTATTGATGACATGGCCGTTCCACCGCGCCACTTACCTGAATTTGTGCCGCAACTGCGTAAAGTCATCCGTAAATATAAGCTTCCAGCAACAATCCAAGGCCACTTTGGTGATGGCAACTTCCACGTTATCCCACTTATGGACATTGCTGGCGCTAAAGACCAAGCGAAACTCGAGCCGGTTATGCGCGAACTTATTCCTATTGTCTTGAAATACGGCGGCACTATGGCAGGGGAGCATAACGACGGTATGGTTCGTGGCCCATGGTTACCAGCAGTATTCGGCCAAGAGATGTACGAGATTTTTAAAGAGACCAAAGAAATATTTGACCCTCAATATATATTCAACCCACATAAAAAGACCGACGCCTCGTGGGAATACAGCATGAGCCATATCCGTTCACAGAACGACAATGGTCTTATTAAACAATAAAGCTTAGACTTTACGAATTACGCTAGATAATGTATAGTGTAAGTATTATGACAACAACTGAAACTATCGGCTGCGTAAAAGAAGCTACACGAATTCTCGGAGACAAATGGACTCCTCAATTACTACGTTTTTTCGTAAACGAAGAAACTGTTCGTTTTTGCCAAATTCAAGACCTTGTTGACGGTATTAACCCTCGTACACTTTCGTCACGACTTGATTCACTTGAAACAGAAGGCATTATTGAAAAAATTACAGCCCCTGAAAAAAGCCGTTGTGAATACCGTTTGACCCAAAAAGGTAAGCAGCTCACCCCAATTCTTCGCGACATGCAAGCGTGGAGCGCACAGTACGCCTAAACCTTCATAGATGATTCAGTCATCTTTAAGTAAACTCACGGTATACTAGGAGTATGAGAGTTTTAATTGTAGAAGACGAACACAAAATTGCGAGAGCACTCGCTAAGGCCTTAGAACAAGAGACCTATGCTGTTGACGTTGCCTACGATGGAGACGAAGGCCATGCTATGGCAACCACCGAACCTTACGACATTGCTATTATTGACCGCATGCTCCCTGGTGAATATGATGGCATTGGTATCGTAAAAGCAATGCGCGAAGCAAAGGTCCATACTCCAGTACTTTTCTTAAGTGCACTTGATAGCGTAAAAGAACGAACTGCCGGCCTCGACGCTGGCGCTGATGATTATCTCGTCAAACCATTTGCCCTTGAAGAGCTTCTGGCGCGTGTGCGCGCTTTACTACGCCGACCAACCGAGCAGCAATCTGATGTGCTTACCGCTGGCGACCTTACCATGGATACTGTTACGTACACCGTGCAACGTGCAGGAAAAACCATTCAACTTACCAGCAAAGAGTTCGCTTTACTCGAATATTTGCTACGAAACCAAAACCGTCCTATCAGTAAAGACGTTATTATTAGCCACGTGTGGGATTATGATGCTGACGTTCTGCCAAATACAGTCGAAGTATACGTAAAATACCTGCGTGCCAAAATTGATGTACCATTTAAAAAACCACTCATCCACACTGTTCGTGGGTTTGGATACAAACTCGAAGCGTAAACCACTATGCAAATGTTCCAATCTGCTACCTTGAAACTAACTGCCTGGTATTTAGCAATCCTTCTTACCATCAGCCTTACATTTAGCATTGTTATTTATCAGTTAAATTATCGTGAAATTAGTTTTCGGTTGGAAAATTTGCAACACAGTTTAATGGATAGTACTTTTTATCCCACGTTAAATATAAATAACGACCCGAGTTTTACGTTTGGGCCAAATAGTCCGTTATCCGTTCAATCTACCCAAGCGGCTGGCCAGATGATTTTATCGCTGGTATACATTAACTTAGTTATTCTCGTAGCTGGTGGGTTAGGGAGTTATTTCCTAGCCCGCAGGACACTTCGTCCAATAGAAGAAGCCCACGAGGCCCAAAGTCGCTTTACCAGCGACGCCAGCCATGAACTGCGCACACCACTCGCAGCAATGAAAGCAGAACTCGAAGTAAACCTACGTAGCGCCCACTTGAGCGAAGCTGAGTCGCGCGAGCTAATGGAAAGTAATTTAGAAGAAGTAAATAAACTTATCGAACTTACCCAAATGCTGTTGCAACTTTCACGGCTCGATTTCAATAAAATGGACCGCGAACCGATAGACATCGTTGAAGTCTTAAATGAAAAAATGAAATTATACAAAACGGCTTCTAAGCGGTTCGACATTACTGCCCGTAAAAAAGCCGTGGCTATCGCCAACGAACCGGCTATCAGCGAACTTATCGGCGTACTTATTGATAATGCTCTTAAATATAGCCCCAAAGGTTCAAAAATTAGTATTCGGGTTTTTGTAAAACGCCTCATGGTAGGGTTTCAAATACATAATACCGGCACACCAATCCCTGAAGATAAACTGACAAAAATATTTGATCGTTTTTACCGGCTTGATTCATCGCGTACTAATGGAGGTGAAAATGGATATGGGCTTGGGCTTTCAATTGCTAAAAAGATTATCGACATTCACCATGGTGATTTGCAAGTGAGCAGTGGCGAAGAGGGGACGACCTTTACTTTTTATCTGCCGATTCTTAGGAACCCTCAAGCCTAATACCGCGCTGCACCCCCGTTTAACCCTCTTATGCTCCGACGGCAAAATTACAACAAAATAGTCAGTGGAATTCAGAGTCTTCTCAGACTTCGTTGTCATACTACAACCAGTAGCTAAGCTACAACAAAAAATGCGAGCAATCGTTATAAAAGGAGGAAGTGAGCTTTATGAACACAACCATCACCACAGAACAAACTGAAACAAGACCAACCATACTTCTTAGCAAAAAGGGTATGAAAGAACTTCGAAAATCCGTCGCCCAACTTGAACATGACCGTTTGGCGGTAATTAGAGGTTTACGTGAAAGCGATAAAACAACTGGCCACGATGACCGATTTGAACGAATCGAGCGTCTCGCCCGACTAGAAGCAATTGAAGCTGAATTATTTGAGAAACAACAAACCTTATCACAGGCAAAACTCATTCCAAGCCGTCGGGCCCGAATGAAGGTAGCTGTGGGCTCAGTCGTCGACCTCATTGACCAACAAGGACGGTTATTCCGTTACACATTGGTTGAAAGTATCGAAGCTGACCCAAGCGATGGCCGCATCTCAGCGAAAAGTCCTCTAGGCAGTAGCCTCGTAGGCAAAACTGTAAAGGACGTTATCGAATGGGGTAACGGCACCAAACAGGGCACTATGAAGCTAGTACGAATTGCCTAGCCAGACCCATTTTTAATAAAGAACAGCTTTAGTGGAAACTAAGGCTGTTCTTTTGTTAAACCCTTCCGGGCCATGTTAAAATAGTACTAATGCTTTACTACCAACAATCCATTGATGACACGTACAAAGATTTGTCATCGAGCCTTGATGGCATCTCTCGCTACGAAGCCGGCGAACGTCTGAAACGTTTAGGTCCAAATGAAATTAGGCTCAAAGGTGAACCACTTTGGAAAAAGATTATTGAGCCATTCGCCAATATCTTTATGGCTGTGCTATCAGTCGCCGTTATTATTAGTATTTTGCACCATGCCTACTTCGATGCAATTATTATTTCCGTCATTATGCTTACCAGTGCCGGTATTTACTATGTTCAGCGGTTTTCAACGGATCGAATTTTAAGGTCACTGCAAAAGCATACGGCCCAGAAAGTAACCGTCGTTCGTGGCGGCGAAGCTATTGAAGTTGATACCAGCTTACTCGTACCGGGCGATGTCATTGAACTGCATGAAGGTGACAAGGTTCCGGCCGATATTCGGGTCATTACTGCCGATTCACTTCGTGCCGATGAAGCAGTACTTACAGGTGAATCGGTGCCGGTATCTAAGAATAACGAAACTCTTTCGTCGAAAAAAGAAGTATACGAGCAGAAGAATATTCTTTTCCAAGGTTCGTTCATTACTTCGGGTCAAGTAGTGGGAATTGTAGTTGCGACTGGAAACAAAACTGAATTCGGTCAAATTGCCGAATTAGCTGGTAGCTCACCTGATGAAATTTCTAGCCCCGTACAAAAGAAGATTGATAAGCTTATTGCCTATATTATTGCCGTGGTTGGGGCTGTAGCAGTCGTTGCATTTTTCCTAGCCCTTAACAGAGGCATGGAGCTGACCGATGCACTCCGCTTTGTTATTGCCGTATCTGTGTCTGCAGTACCAGAAAGCCTTCCTGTAGCTATCTCTGTTATTCTTGTGCTGGGTATGCGCCGTATGGCTGCTAAGAAAGCCTTAGTACGCAGCATGAGTGCCATCGAAACTATTGGTGTTATCACAACGATTGCTACCGACAAAACAGGTACCCTCACCGAAAACAAATTGTCCGTACAAGAAACCTGGCAACCAGCTTGGGTGCCACACCACCTTCCAACTGTTATTCATAAAACTATTAACAGCCATAATGAACGCAGCAGCGACCCGCTTGACGTGGCACTTATTAGTTACACAGCTGCCGAAGCGACCGTCAAACTGAAAGGTGAGGCAATCGCCAAATTACCCTTCGACCAAACTTTCGCCATGAGCGGCAATGTCTGGCACCATAAGGGCGAGCACGAGCTTGTCGTCAAGGGTGCGCCAGAGCACGTCATGGACCGTAGCCATTTAACCAAATTAGAACGTATTGAAGTTGAAGCAGCGCTTACCCAACTTACTGGCCAAGGGTACCGCGTTATTGCTGTAGCAACTGCGCCATTACCAGCCCCAGTGACTGGTTTTCATGAACTCCATCCAAAACTCAACCTCAGCTTCGCTGGCCTCATTGCCGTAGCTGATACTATTCGTCCCGCTGCTCGCCATGCTATTGCTACTGCTCAAAAAGCTGGTGTATCAGTCCGTATGATTACCGGTGACCATTTTGAGACTGCTTATAGCATTGGCTTAAAGCTTGGCTTAGTGAAAACCCGCGATGAAGTGTTCGATAGCCGTCGTATGAGCGAATTATCCGATAAAGACTTAGCGGTTGAAGCCCACCGTGCTCGTATCTTCTCGCGTGTAACGCCTGAAAACAAATTCCGTATTCTACAAGTCCTGAAACTAAAAGAGGTCACAGCAATGACAGGGGATGGCGTGAATGATGTTCCTGCCCTTACGAACGCCCACGTAGGTGTTGCAATGGGAAGCGGTTCGCAAATAGCTAAGGACGCCGGTGATATCATCCTGCTGGATGACAACTTTGCTAGTATCGTGCGGGCTATGCGTGAAGGCCGTATTGTCTTTGCTAACATCCGCCGCATGCTGTTTTACCTCCTTTCGACGAACATCGGTGAAGTCATTACTTCGGTTGGCGCCTTGGTTATCGGCATGCCACCGCCGCTGCAGCCAGTCCAAATTTTGTGGATTAACCTTGTTACCGATACCACGATGGTTATCCCACTTGGGCTCGAACCAGGTGGCAAGAGTGCTATGCGACAGAAGCCCGTCAAGCCCGATGCTCCAATTTTAAATAAATACATGGTAAGTCGCGTCATTCTCATTGCGCTATCAATGGCCGCAATTGCCCTTGGCATCTACGCCTACTTTATTGAAACCCATGGTGCTGCGTATGCCTCAACCGTCGTGTTTGTTGCGCTCGTTGCCATTCAATGGGCGAATGCTATTAACGCACGAAGTACGTACCAATCAGCCTTTACTCGCATATTCGTTCAACACCGAATATTCTGGGTTGGTTTAGTTATCTCGATCTCCCTTCAATGGTTTGCCTTGTTTGGGCCGCTACAACAAATGCTACACATCCACCCGATATCTATCCAAGACATGCTTGTAACAAGCCTGGGTGCGTTCATAGCGATTATATTGGTAGCTGAAGTACACAAACTAGTGGGCCGCCACCTAGTACTTAAGAAAGTTCTCGCGGAATAACCATGAACCCTTTCCTGCCGTACCTTGATGCCATTTCCTTACTGGCGCGTGCGGGAGGGGGAGGCTCTGGTGGTGGTGGCGGCGGAGGCGGTGGTGGTATCGAAACCATCTTCATCCTTGCCGGCTATTTCCCTAGTTATTACCTCGGAAAAATTATTAAAAGGCTATTTGACCGTCGCACCGAACTTATTATTAGTTTTACTTTCGGCGTTCTAGCTAGTATTGCGCTGCTCGTTATCGGGCTACACCTAGGCGGCCTGGGCGTCTACGCAACGATAATGGTAATCGTAGGTATCTGGTCAGGCTGGTCAGCGGCATTCTTCGGCATTTGGTCGAAGCTCCGCAAAAAATCCGATGTTGCTAAGAAACAAATATACGAAGCATCTCGTTCTGACAGCGCCTGGAATGAAGCCGCCATGATGGACACCGCTCGCGCCACCTTTTCGAATTATCAAAACGACTGGGCGACGTTCAACATCCAGAATATGCAACACTACATGACACAGGGCTATACGTACCATGCAAGCTTACTTATGGCTGCCTTGAAACAACTTGGCCGCAGTAACCGGTTAACTAATTTGACTATTGATGGCGCCATGATTGTCGAGGCAAGAGATAACTTCAATGACAGCGATGATGGTTTCGATGTTGCTTTTAACGCGTCTGCTGTTGATGAACTCGTTGATACGCAGGGCAATGTTTTATTTAAAGACAAATCTAGTTTTATTGAATATTGGCATTTTAGCCGCGCGAACGATACGTGGTTACTGAGTGGCATTACCCAGCAGACTCAAGTACTATCTGCCGGAAATCGTTCACTTAAAGATTTTGCTACTCAAAACAATTTATATTACTCACTTGATATGGGTTGGTTATTATTGCCACAGGGCGGCTTACTTATGGAGCGTGGCCGGTTTGGAAAAAGTGACATCAATAACCACACTATTGGTTTATATAACAATCATTTAGTTCAGCTTTACACCTACAGTCCTTTGCCTACAAATTCTGGTGCCGACAGCTGGCTGGTTGTACAGATTGTCCTGCCGAAATCGTACGGCGGTATTATCGTTCAGCCAAGGCGCAAATACATGACCCAACGGTCTGCGTACAATAAACCAACGAAAGAATACACGAAATACACTTTCGAGTGGGGAGCATTCAACGACCATTACGACGTGTACGCGACTCGCCAAGACCAACTTGCGACGTTCGAACTCATCAACCCAGGTTTCATGGCTGAACTATACGACAGCGGCTTAGACATGAGTATAGAAGTAGTCGACAACGTGTTGTACCTTTATAGGCACCTTGGCATGCGCTTTGTCAGCGAGGCATCGTCTGATGAGTATCGAGCAATCCTCAACATCGCGTTAAAAGCGTTTAAAGAGCTACGACTTTAGAAGCAGTCCAATAAACAAAAACCACCGCTAGCGAATTGCGGTGGTTTTCTAAATCGTCTTATACGTGACTAGGAAACAATACTGAGGAGCGTCCAGTTGCCACCGTGATTGTCTGTCCGTAGGCGAAACTGTGAATTGCCATCAGTAAGGGTAATGATTTCTGCAACGCGACCACCAGTTGTTACAAGGCAACGAAGGCCAGCATCGAGGAAGTCGTACATTGTTCCGCGGAATTCCATACGGCGTGGGTAAGCCGCTAAGTTCTTTTTAAAGCCCATTTGCGTAACTGCTACTTGTTCATTTACATTGACACGATTCATATTAATTCTCCAAAGGTTAAGATATTTTCTAGATTCAGTTACATCTCGCATGTGTAACTCAAAAAGGCCGAACAAAATTTTGATCAGCAACGGGTTTTGGAGGAGTGATTTAGAGAGGGTAGTGCGAACCGTATAACCGCAGGACCTTTTTACTAAATATCACGTTAGAATTGTGTCGATTACCAGGGGCGCTTCAACCAAGTGAGTTAAAGGTGAGCATAGTATCGTTTGGTGGCTTCATTAAAGCCTGTAAGTGAAAATCCTGGTCCTCGCAGAGGGGAAGTACTCACATGACTATATATAGTATACATCGTGTACTAGTTGGGGTGTCAAGCGTTTAATACCGCTCATGCTACACTTGCATATTTCAGTAAAGTATGCTATAATATTCAGGATTTGACTTACGTACGTTTGTTGATTTTGTTCATTGAAATAACTAAGGAGAAATTTATGCGACGGTCCCGTCGTCTCGTTGCGTTTAGCGCAGCGACACTCGCCGTGGCACTTGTGCTAACGGCGTGCTCACTGAATGGTGAGAATTCCGAAGCACCATCCGAACCTCGAACCGGGAAAGCCCTCACGGGCTCCTGGGATTCGATCGACATCCCGGAAGGGCTGCAGATCAACGCAATTCACTCGGTAATGCTTCCCACGGGTGACGTCCTTCTGATCGCAGGATCAGGCAACGACGCCACGCAGTTCGAAGCAGGTACGTTCGAAACCCTCGTGTACAGCCCTGAAACGGGTGAAGCCGAGCTCATCGACACGCCTGAAGACCTGTTCTGCGGCGGCCACGCCCACCTTCCGAATGGTAACATTCTGGTGGCTGGCGGCACGCAGGCCTACGAAGTTGCGCCAGAGAAGCTGACGCACGCCGGCGGTGTACTGACTCTCGTGAACGAGACTCCGCAAAAAGAGTTCTTCGTTCCCAAGGGATCAGAAGTGACAGGTGAGGCTAGTGGCCGAACCTTCATCACCGACAGTGACATCACCATTCCCAAGGCGCTGTACGACGAAGCAACTGACAAGGTTACGGCCAGTCAGCGCAACGTCTACATCTCAGCTACCATTGAGGGAGCGGAAGGTGCCACAAGTGAAGATGTGTACCACGTCGACGGTACCACCGGCGACGACGCACTCAACCTGCACGGTTACGCGCAAGCACTCGGCTTCGAGAAGAAGGACTACCAGGGAATCGACTCGGCTTACGAGTTCGACCCCTGGCAGCGAAAGTACATCAAGGTTGACGCCATGAACTACGCTCGCTGGTACCCGACGCTCACCGCCACGTCCAACGGTCACATCCTCGCCCTCTCGGGCTTGGACGCCGCTGGCAAGGTGCTTGACGGCCAGACGGAAGAATACGACCCGGAAACCCAAAACTGGACCGACCGTCCCGACTTGACCATGATGTTCCCGACCTACCCGTCTGTATTCCAGACGGACAAGGGCGGCATCATGTTCTCGGCGGGCATCAACCAGGGATGGGGACCCGCAGATAAGGGACGTGAGCCGGGCTTCTGGGACCTCGCCGACAATTCGTTCACGACGGTTCCGGGTCTTCGTGACCCAGAGCTTAACGAGACCGGAGCAGTGGGCTGGATAGGCCCCGTCAACGACCAGCGACTCATTGTCGTGGGAGGAGGATCCATCGGTGACACGCCGACCTCCACAGGACGAATCGATGTCATCGACCTCGATTCCGACAAACCACACTTCGAGCCGATGGCCGACCTTCCGCAAGGCACACGGTATCCCAATATCGTGACCTTGCCGAGCGGTGATGTGTTCATTACGAACGGATCCACGGGTTACCGCGGACGAGGGAATTCTGACATTCTGAAGAGCTACATGCTCTCCCAGAAGGATGGCGAACTCACCGAGCTCGCTAGTCCGTCAGTTGGACGCAACTACCATTCGTCGGCGCTTTTGCTGCCGAACGGTCAGGTTCTCGTTGCCGGTTCGGACCCGCTCTTTGCAGATGCGGCCGACTCGGTGGAAGGTGAATTCGAAAAGCAGATCGAGATTTACACGCCCCCGTACCTCTACAACGAGGACGGCGAGCTTGCTGATCGCCCTGTTATCGATGAAACACCAGCACATGCCAGCTATGGACAGGAAATCGACCTCAAGGTCTCGCACACCAGCGATATCTCGAAAGTTCGCCTCTTGTACCCCGGTGCAGTGACTCACGTCACCGACACCAACCAGCGCTTGATTGAACTGGAGTTCACCCTCACCAGTGACGGTGTTCGCGCCGTCATACCCGAAAACACCTCCTTGGTTCCTCCCGCACACTACATGGTCGTCGTCATTGATGACCAGGGTGTACCGAGTGAGGCTCAGTGGATTCAAGTGGATTCGAACAAAGATGCAGCCGCATCCGAATCGGGCCACGGCCACTGAGATTTGAACGCTTCCTTGTGAGGCAACGGCCCCGGCGTCGCAGCAATGCGAAACCGGGGCCTTTTAATTTGCAAATATTGTTGACACATATAACAAAGGATGTTAAAGTAATATTATCTCAATAGGTAGGGGCTCTCTGATTTATCGGAAGAGCTTTATTTATTGGCGATCATTGACATTATTAGACTAGATAGAAAAGGTGACCAAGTGGCTACAATCGTTGCACTCATCCCCGCTTATAACGAGGAGGAAAGCATCGGGGCCACTATTGAGGCCCTGTTCCGACAAGACCGCGTTCCCGACCGAATCGTCGTTATCCCTAACGGGTGTACTGACCGTACGGCCGAGATCGCTCGTTCCTACCTCGTAGAGAAATCGCGACTCATTGTGATGGAGCTTCCAAAGCTCGATCACAAAAAAAGTGAGGCTCTTAACACAGCCTGGGAAGCGTATGCTCAATCCATGGATCTCGTAATCTGCCTCGATGCAGACACGATTCTTCCGCCGAACGCCGTCGCCGAATGGGAAAAAGAATTCGCAGCCGACGACAAACTCGGCGGCTCGAGCTCTAAGTTCACCATGCTAGGACACAACTTTTGGACGCGATTGCAGCGTTCGGAGTTTGCCAAGTGGACAGACACCGCGCTTCGGCGAGGTTACACCACCGTTCTAGCAGGCACCGGCTGCGCCATCAGTAACAAAGCGTTACATGAAGTGGTGGACACAACCGGAAGGAAAGGCCCTTGGTCCTACGACTCCCAAGTCGAGGACTTCGAGCTGACCTACAAGATTCGTGAGCTCGGCTATAAATGCCAGGTTTCGCCAATGGTTCGCGCCTACACCGATTCCATGACAAGCGTTCGTGCCCTTTGGGGACAGCGTATGAAGTGGCAGGTTGGTACAGTGGAAGACTTGATGGCGCTTGGCGTTAACAAGCTCACCCGGATCGACTGGTGGCAGCAATTCGTCGGTTTGTTCATGTCGTTCATTCGAGCGCTATGGATGACGATGTTTACCATTCAAATAGCTTTGGGACAAATGGCGTTTCACACCTTCTGGTGGCTCGTCGTTCCATTGTTCTTCGCCGTCGGTGAAGGACTACAGAGTTTGCGAATACCACATAAGGACAAGATTGACGTTCTCATGGGGTTCACAATTGTACCATCGGAAATCTTCGCAACAGTACGATCCGCTTGGTTCGTTGCTGCTTGGGTAGAAGTCTTATGGTCGATGCTCACTGGGGGTCGCAAGGACCGTTGGGAGCTGCAATATAAGGCTGAAGGTAACGCACCGCGTCCTTCAGCGCCACTGAAAGTCCTGGGAGGGAACTGAATATGCAGTACGGAGCAGCAGTTGGCACGGGGTCAGGGGTCGTAATGACTTTCGGACTCGCGTCGGGTAACATCATCCTCATGGGTGCGGGAGCTCTCGCCGCCATTGGCATGATGGCAATTGTCGTCCACAACGGGCGTCGTCGCAAGGTACACCAGCGCCCGTAAGGTCGCGAACGCTAGGTGGCAACTCCGAAAGGGGTTGCCACCTAGCGCACCACCACCCATAATGCAGCGCCGTCATCCAAAATCTAGTCAGTAATGTAAAACCGCCCGGCTTCAATGCCGGGCTTTTTCATTGCAATTTTCATGTATTTATTGTATAATTAACATATTGAGCTATTTTTTAGTCCAAGCACCCGTCAGACAAGAGAAGAGAAGGTGAAACGTGGCTATGCCCGAAAGAATTCCCAAATTTGTACCCATTAGTTTGGGTGTTATATTTGGGCTCGCACTGGGCGGTCTGTTCCTCGTGAACTGCACCAACCTTTTCGGGGACAAACCAAACCCGCAACGCGCCGTAACGCAGTCGCAACCGGTGAAAATTCCGGTAACGGAAACACCAGCCGAGACGACAGCACCCACCGAAACACCGCTCATCATCGAAAAGTCCGCTATCTTGAGCATTAGCATTCCAGCCATCGCCCTCGATGTCGGAGTTTCCGGACCAACCGAGCCTCGTGCAACGAAGAACTGTCACGCGAGCACCGTGTGCATCGACCCGCCCGTTCCCAACCAGGCTGCCTGGTATGGAGAGGTCCCGTCGACGCCATCGGTAAACCCAGTGCTGCTCTACGCACACACCAGTTGGTCAACCCCCGAGTACGCGACGTTCAACAACCTCCCGGCAATCGTTGCCGGAGACCAGATCGTCGTTACAACGGAAACCGGAGTGTTCATTTACGCAGCAGAAACCCCGGTACTCGTACCGTACGCTGAGGTGGCTCAAAGCCAACTCATCTACGGCAACGAAACCGAAAAAGTAGTGCTCGTCACTTGCAACAGCGCGGCAGGTTCTGCCACTGTTGTCGTAGGCCGACTTGTAAGCGCTGCGCTTCGCTAACGCGTAGGTGGAGTGAGAGCGTCAAACCTCTCACTCCACCAAGCTCTACTCAGTCTGACGGGTAATATACCCATTTATAAACCCTACATACAACGTGTCATTCAAGTATTCTTCTCTGTACGAGGAGCATAGCTGAGTGATACCATAAGTACATACCTATATGAAACGCCTCCACACCTATTCGCAAAACCTGCTTCGCAACCCTCAGCTCATTAAAGAGTTGTTCGAGCGCACCAACATTAAGCGTGGCGCGACGGTTATTGATATCGGTGCTGGTACAGGCACTATCTCTTCGGTACTTGCTCGCCAAGTAAAGAACGTTATTGCGGTCGAGTTCGAACCGCGTATGTTTACAAAGCTTCGTGAAAACATGGAATACTACCCGAACGTTACTGTCTATGAAGGTGACTTCCTTACTATGGAACTTCCAAAAACTCCTTATAGCATTTTCGCCAACATCCCATTCCACCTAAGCTCACCAATTGTGAACCACTTAATTGAAACTGACCGTCCACCACAATGCGTGTACTTAATTGTTCAAAAGCAGTTTGGTCGCAAACTTATTGCCGAAACCGACCGCGAACATTTCACGAGCCAACTTGGTATGATTGTCGGCGTACGCTACGAAACCAAAATTCGTAAGGCACTTGCCCGAACTGATTTCTTCCCTCAGCCAGCTGTTGATACTGTTTTTCTTGAAATGATGCGCCGCGATGTACCGCTAGTAAAGAAATCTCGTTTCGAAGCCTACAAAACCTTCACAACCGAATGTTTCTCAGATCCTAAAAAGCTCGCAAAACTGCCTATCGCCGAAATTGGGCTTGAAGTTGGCGGTTCGCCGTCACGCGTCACCCTTACAGAATGGGTACGCTTGTTTAACCTACAAACAATCTACTAAGTAAGCCGTTGGCTCAGGCCGATGCCGCCAAATTGCTCGCATACGTACACGGGTTGCTTCGGTGAGCTTCGTTCGGCGTCATATATATAGCCTAAATCATCAAACTTTTCTAGGCCGTCGACAGTTGCAAGGCCGCGCTGAATAACCCAGCGGGCATAGGCGCCACGAGCAATTTTAGAATGTACCACCACAAATACCGGCTCTTCTCCAGCAATTTTCCGTGTCAAGAACACCGGCGTAATCAACCGAGATGCATCAACGAAGGGGAGTATTACCTTGGCGTATTCATCAGACGTCACATTAATAATCGGCCCATCCATCGGAATTGCTTCGGCAACTTTATCGCTCCAGAAGTTATATAAATCCCTATACGGACCCTCGGGTAAGCGGTAGCCGAGTTCTAGGCGGTAGGGCTGAATGCCATCGTACGGCCGCAATACTCCATATAACCCCGAAAGGAGTTTTAAGTGCTTTTGGGCGAAGTCTTTCTCTGGCTCATTCCATTCCAAAGCGCGCAGGCCACTATAAATATCACCACGGAAGGTTTCAACAGCAGCAGTAAGGGGTAATTCAAGCCGTTCCAGGTATAAATCTTCAACTTGTGCGGCTAATTTTTCAGAGATATGCATCACTTTTTGATACTGCTCAAGAGTCAGCTCTTGTAAATAATCAGTTAACTCATTGGCTTGGGCCTCAAAAACGGGTGTCGTTAATTCACGAGTAGGAGGTACCGGGACCATTGTTTTTGAAGAGTGTAAAAGAATCGTTAAAGGCATTGTTATATAAGTATAGCAAAAGGGGTTAGCTAAACGGTATGTTATCTGTTATAATGAATCTTAATTACTTATAAACTAATTGGATTAATATGGCTAAACACAAGAACTGGCACGGAGCTGCACGAAAACGCATGCTCAAAAAGAAAGCAAAATCACTTAAGCTTAAAGGCCGTCTCGCCTAAAGTTTTATAACCCCGTTAGTTCGGGGTTATTTTTTTAGCTTGATTAATCGCGAAATAACCCCTATTATACGGATATAGTTCAAAACATAAACAGGATTCATATATGCAGATTACCATCGTAGGTGGAGGCTTCGGCGGCGTAAAGGCCGCATTGACACTGTCAAAAAAGAAGAACGCCCACATTACCCTTATTACCGATAAACCCGACTTTCAATATTATCCCGCACTTTACGGCACTGCCACTGGCAATAGCCACTTACAATCATGGATACCCCTTGGCGAGATTTTCGCTGGCCACGATAACATTGAAGTTATTATCGACTCTGTCACAAAGCTCGACAAAGCAACTCGTACAATCACGACAGCTTCGGGTGCGACGCACAAATACAACAAACTTGTCTTAGCCCTTGGTTCTGTTACTACATACTTCGGTATCCCTGGCCTTGATAGCTACGCTTACGGCATTAAGTCACACGACGAAATTACCCGCTTGAAAGAGCACCTTCTCGAAGAGTTTTCTAAGCCCGATGGCGCAGATAAAGACTTCTTAATTGTCGGTGCCGGCCCAACTGGTGTAGAACTTGCTTCCGCCCTTGGTACCTACTTGAAGCACCTCAAGAACCGTTACAAACAACACGAACCACGCATTACTATTAGTATTATCGAAGCTGCACCGCGCGTGCTTCCTCGCATGTCAGAACAGGCGAGTGCCCTTGTTGCTGCTCGCTTGAAGAAGCTCCACGTACATGTTGAACTGAACAAAAAGGTTGAAGAAGAAACTGCCGATAGCCTTATTGTCAGTGGCAAGCCTATTAAAAGCCACACCGTCATCTGGACATCTGGTGTTGCGAACAACCCATTCTTCAAAGCCAATGCTGACCAATTCGAACTATCACCAAACGGTAAAGTAGTGGTTGATGCGCACCTACGTTCTGGTAAGGACGTCTACGTTATTGGTGATAATGCCTTTACTCAGTGGAGCGGACTGGCACAAACAGCCCTTCGCGACGGTATCTTTGTCGCGAAGCACATCCTCGGAAAATCGAACAAGAAATACGTTGCGAAGCTTCCTCCTGTTGTTGTACCGATTGGTGAAGACTGGGCTATCTTTGAATATAAGAAAATTCGTTTCGGTGGCCGCCTTGGCGCACTTATTCGTAGCGCAGCTGACTTTGTCGGTTACAGCGATATCCTGCCATTCGGACAAGCACTTGGTGTCTGGCGTGCCCAGAAAATTAAAGAAGAGTTTTACGCAACAGCGAAACCTATTGCTGAACCAGAAGCGTAACTTCCAAACATAAAAAAAGACCTCGTTATAATGACGAGGTCTTTTTTAATGAACTAAATTTCTTGGTTGGCTTGTTTGCGAACGCGCACATGGGTGGCAATAGTAATGATTGAAACAACCGTTACGTAGAAAAGACCTGTAATACAACTGCGCAAAATGCTACCGGTTGACGACAGAATAAGGAATGTACCACTTGCAACTGTAGCAACGATAAAACCATAGCTCGCAGCGAGACGCTTAATAGTTGGTTTAAAGAAAGTAAAACTGGCAACGGCGACGCTTGAGAGCGCAATGATAACGTGGATTAGAACGATAGTAGACATATGTACATTATACACTACCGTTATGGTAGGTAGCCTCCAATTGCAATCAATAAACTCATTGTTAACATAACGAGTAGCGATGCTCCAAACATCCGTCGGGCCCACTTCACGTCGTCAACTTTGTTGTAAAGTGAAATGCCTTTGTACAACCAATATACTGACAACAAAATGCTTCCTACAAGGTATACAATTCCGGTGTAGTTGAACACGGTCGGGAGCGCAAAAACGATGGCAAAGATAATAGTAAATAGTAAAATCTGCACCTTGCTACTTTTCATGCCATATTTAACTGACCATACCGGTAATTTAGCTGAGGCGTAATCTGATTGGCGGAACATTGCAATCGCATAAAAGTGTGGCATCTGCCAAAAGAACAAAATCAAGAAAAGGATGATTGCGCCAGCATCAATATGTCCCGTTAACGCTGTGTAACCAGCTACAGGTGGCAAGGCACCTGCAACACCACCAATGAGCGTGCTCCAAGCTGTTGTGCGCTTAGCGACTCCATAGACGGCTACGTACCAAACATAGGCGACGATACCTAGCAGAACGGTAAGTGTATTGGTTAAAAAGGCGAGTAGTCCGAACCCAATAAAGCCTAAGGCGATACCAAATATAAGGGCTTTTCGGATACCAATTACGCCACTGGCGACATCTCGTTTGGCAGTTCGCTTCATGCGCTTGTCGATGTCACGATCAAGGATATTGTTCATCACACAAGCAGAGGCGATAATAAACGCAATTCCACCTGTTGCTCCAAGGAGTGCTGTCCAGCTAAAGCCCATAAAACTAGCAGCGAGAAAAAAGCCAGCAACGCCACTAATCGTATTACTGAGTGTAATACCTGGCTTAATTAACTGTAAGTATGAACGTGAGCGTTTTTCCATATACTAAATACCCTCGTTCTCGTTCATATACTGGGTCATTTGGTCAGGGCTCATGTTCATCATATTGTAATCAAGGTTGTGCATAATCCACAATGAACCGACTACTACAACCAGTACAACAATTACTGCAAAGGCGAAGGTAGCTACCTTCCAACGGTTACCGCGGCCAAGGTGTAGGAAGAAGACCAGCTGAACAACTAGCTGCACAACAGCGATAGCCATAACAACATAAATCAGCATTTCTTTTGGAAGCAGCTCATTCACCACAAAGAAATAAGCAAGCAGGGTTGTAAAAATCGATAGCCCAAACCCAACAAAGTACGAAATATATTTCACCTGTGAGTGATGGTGGTCTAGTTGAGGTTTTTTCATGCCATTCCTCCAATCAAGTACACGAAGCTGAAGATGAAAATCCAGATAACATCCAAGAAGTGCCAGAACAAACCAAGGAGTGCTAAGCGGTTAATATCGGTTTGCTTAAAGTTATGGCGCCACAAACGCACAATTACCACCGCCATCCAAAGCAGCCCGATTGCAATGTGAATACCGTGGGTTGCAACGATGGTAAAGTACGATGACAAGAAGGCGCTTTGTTGCGGCCCATGGCCTTCACCGATAAGTACCATAAATTCGTACAGCTCCATAGATAAGAACACGACACCTAAGGCAAAGGTAATAAATAACCAGAAGAAAGTCTGCTTTTTAAAACCACGCACACTGGCGAGAAGCGCCATTCCAATTGTGAAACTACTCGTAAGTAGTACGAACGTTTCAACGAGTACGAAAGGTAGGTCGAACAGTTCAGAACCACCAGGGCCACCAGCAGTAGCGTTTTTCAGCACTGCGAAGGTTGCGAACAATGCCGCAAACAGTACACAGTCGGTCATTAGGTAAATCCAGAAACCGAGCGTCTTTTTCTCGTGGATGGCTACAAGTTCTTCAGCACGGGTCATACGGTTTTCTCCTGCAGTTTAAGCTTCGCATGCAATTCATGCTTCGCAACCTGAGCGGCAGTTAGTTTATACTCTGGTTCATCATCACTCAGTTTGATAATAATCGTTACTACAATAACTATGAAGGCCACAATGACGAGCCACCACATATGCCACACAACAGCCGCACCAAAGGTCATGGCAAATAGGCCAATAATAATGCCAGCACCACTATTTTTTGGTAGCCAAATGTCTTTATACTCAGGTACTACGTGTTTCTTTTTACTGTGTTTCATTTCCCAGAAAGCATCGCGCGTCGTCACCGTTGGAATAGTTGCAAAAACATATTCTGGCGGAGGCGAGGTAGTTGCCCATTCGAGCGTACGGCCATCCCATGGGTCATTGCCAACCATGTTGTCTTTGCGTTTCCAAATACTATACGCAACTTGAAGCAGTTGGAATAGCACACCAATACCAATCAGCATAACCCCAAAGCCAGCTACGATAAACAGCCCTTGCCAACCCATTGAAGGGTCGTAGTGGTCAAGGCGACGAGTCGCGCCCATGAATCCAAGGATGTAGAGCGGAATGAAGGCAAGTAAGAAACCGACAATCCAGAACCAGAAGGCAAACTTACCAAGTGTTTCATTGAGCGTAAAGCCGGTGAACTTCGGGAACCAGTAGGCGAAAGCGGCGAACGCACCGAACAATACACCGCCGACAATCATATTGTGGAAGTGGGCAACGAGGAACAGGCTGTTATGGAACTGGAAATCAAGGGCAGGCACGGACATCATAACACCAGTTAAGCCACCGACAGTAAACGTGGCAATAAAGCCCATAAACCACAGCATTGGTGTTTTGAAAGTAACCGTCCCGCGGTACATGGTGAAAATCCAGTTGAATACCTTTACACCTGTCGGGATGGCAATCACCATCGTCATAATACCGAAGAAGGTGTTTACATCAGCCCCGGCACCCATAGTGAAGAAGTGGTGCAGCCAAACAGTAAAGGACAGAATTGCAATGGCAACTAAAGCGATAACCATTGAGGTGTACCCGAAAATTCGCTTCTTTGAGAAGGTAGCCACAATTTCCGAGAATATACCGAAGGCTGGAAGAACCAAAATGTAGACTTCCGGGTGGCCCCAGGCCCAAATAAGGTTGACGTACATCATTGGGTTGCCGCCAGCCATACTGGTGAAGAAGTGCATACCAAGCGTACGGTCAAGCGCGAGCAGCCCCAGCGTTACGGTAAGAATAGGGAAGGCAAACATAATAAGTGACACGCTCATAAGAACGCTCCAGGTAAAGATTGGCATCTTCATAAGTGTCATGCCTGGTGCGCGCATTTTAATAATAGTGACGAAGAAGTTAATACCAGACAACAAACTACCGATACCGGAAATCTGTAGCGCCCATATCCAATAGTCTACACCGACACCGGGGCTATACTCGAGCCCCGAAAGTGGCGGATAGGCCAACCAACCGGCAGTCGAGAATTCACCCACTACCATTGGCATGTTGATGATAATCATACCAGCAGCAAACAGCCAGAAGCTGACTGAGTTTAAGAAGGGAAAGGCGACATCGCGTGAGCCAATTTGCGATGGGATAATGAGGTTAAAGATACCAAAGATAATACCCATTCCTACGAAGAAAATCATAATTGAACCGTGCGCCGAGAAGATTTGCTGGAAGTGATCCGAGCTAAGCAGTTCTACTGACCCGTTTAGCACTTGCTGGGCACGGATAAGCATCGCATCGGCGAAACCGCGCAGCAACATAATAACTGAAACGATAATATACATAACACCGATTTTCTTCGGGTCGAGGGAAGTCAGCCAGTTCTTCCATAGCCATTTCCAGCGTTTGAAAAAGGTAATACCAATAATAGCGAGTACCAACGCGCCAACCATACCAATACCAGCACCAGCCATAATTGGTTCGTGAATAAAGTCTTCAAGGGTTAAACGACCGAAAATTGCTTTTAGGATGTCGTCAAACATTACATATCCATCCCGGACATATCGTGATCCATAGTACGCATGTTGTGTTCCTCATGTTTAGTTTCGGTGTGTTTTGGCTCGGTTGTTTCTTTTGTACCAGAAGCTTCGTGAGACATATATTTCATTACTACTTTATTATACAAGTCGTTATCCATAAGCATGTATGTTTTCTCACCGTCGTTTTTACTTTGGGCAGCCAGCGTCGCGTAGCTGGTACTATCAAGCCCGTTTGTTGATGTAGCAGAACTAATTAGCCACTTGGAGAAATCTGTCTCAGACAGCGAATTTACTTTAAACTTCATATCAGCAAAACCATCGCCACTAATATTTGCCGATGCACCGTTGTAGCTTCCAACTGTATCTGCCATCAAGCTAAGCTTTGTCGACATACCCGACATCGTATATACCTGGCCAGCTAAAGCAGGCACCCAGAACGAGTTCATTGGAGCATCGGAAGTGAGGGTGAAGTTAATAGGGGTTTTTTCAGGGATATTAAGGTAGTTGAGCGTTGCAACACCCTTGTCTGGATAGATAAACAACCATTTCCATTCGAGAGCGATAACTTGAATGTTCACCGGTTCGACAGTAGATTCAAGTTTTTTATAAGGGTCAAGGGCATGGGTTGAAATACCAGTAATAATAGCTAGGACAATAATAAATAAGCAGGGGATACCCCACCACAGTGCTTCGAGGCCTAGGTGGCCATCGAATTCAGGGTCGTACTTTGCTTTCGCTTTGGGGCTATTGGCGCGCGATTTCCAGGCAATGACAAATAGTAACGTTAACACCGGTATAACGACGAGCATGCCTAATGCGAATACAAGAATAATTAAATCTTTTTGTTGGTTAGCAATGGTACCATGCGTATTCAGTACTGGCATGTCGCGGCCTTGGGTGACAAAGACAAGCAACCCAATAACACCAATAGCAACAAAGCTCGAGATAAGAACCTGAGCCACCCTCTTCAAGACAATCTTTTTATCTTTACGCATATGCTTCTTACATAATAGCTTGGTTTGGATATTTAACCAATAGAATATACGCCGGTATAAAACCGACGTATAAAAATGAATGTTATTTAGAACTATTTTTTCGTAGTTTTCTTTTTGCTTGCAGCTGCAGCTGCTTTTTGCTTTTCAGTAAAGCTTTTTGGCTGCCAAGTATTTACAAGGTAAATAACAATAACAAGTAGGCCGATAATAATAAGTACGAGGCCCGCTAAAACCGGTTTCATTTGTGCGAAGGTAACCATTTCCTTCATTGATTCTGTGTGTGCAAATAAATTAAACATACTAAAAGTATATCATGCTGTTTATGGTTTACGTCATGGACAGTATATTTTAATAAAAATTAATAAAATACTATACAAAATATAGTAACGTGCTATAATAGAAGTAGTATAAAAGTCTGTTTTACTTTGTAAAAAACGTCTTTATATCCATAAAAATTAATTAAGGAGTTATTACTCATGACAAAAATCCTCGTAGTTATAGGAAGCGCTCGTCCGGGCCGTGTTGCCGATAAAGTTCTTGGCTACATCCAAGAAGACCTCATTAACCGTGAAGGCCTCGAAGTTACCGTTGCCGACCTTACAGAATTAAACCTGCCCTTCTTCAATAACGAAAATTCACCAAAGTCACCTGACTACACAATCACCGACCCAGCAGTAGCTGCGTGGAGTGAACTTGTAAAAGCTAACGACAGTATTTTATTCATTACCCCTGAATACAACCACTTGCTTTCAGGCATCCAAAAGAACGCTATCGATTCACTTGGCGCTGAATGGAGCAACAAACCAGCAACAGCCGTAGCCTACGGTTGGACCGGTGGTTCACTTGCTGTTCAAAACCTCCGCGAAATGCTCGACTTCCTAGAAGCTGACGTTCAGCACAATGTTGCACAACTTGCCTTCATGAAAGACTTGAACCCTGATGGTTCTATCCTTAATGCAGAAAGTGTAAAGACACAAATCGCTGCAACAATTGACGAAGTTCTTGCAAAAGAACCACAACTCGTTTAGTACGATTCGAATAATAAAAAGAGGACTACGCAAGTGGTCTTCTTTTTATTGGTGGTACTTACTCTCAATATTCTCACGACCGTGCTGCAATACTTTCGTCATCCAAATAAGTTCAACCCAAGCAGCCTTGACATATTCGCGGTAATTTTCGTTTAAAAGTGTTCCTTCGTCATCGAACAAGTCTTGTACTTTTGGAAATTGCATGTCGGTAAAAGTTGAAACGAGGCCCATTTCGCGCACGCTGCTTACAAGCGCTTCGATAGCACGCACGCCGCCCCACTGGCCAGACGATGCACCAGCAAAAGCAACCGGTTTATGGACATAATTTTTAAGTTCGCTGTCTAACATTCGTTTTAATGAGCCTGGAAAACTGTGGTTGTATTCAGGTGACACAACAAAGAAACCTTGCGCTCGTTCGGTGATAGCTGTATAGCGAGCATCTTTACCCTCGGGGTCATTCCCGTCACCAGGAAAATAGAAATCTTTTGGGTCGATAACTTCAGTTTCAACATCTTCAAATGTGTTTCCAACTTCAGCAACAAGCCGAGCGGCATAAATACTTTTGCGTTGTTCACGAGTGGTTCCGGCGAGCACTGGGATGTATAGTTTAGGGGTTGGTTGAGTCATGCGCCTCCTTGTTGCTTAAGTATACCAGGTGGTATTCTAATAGCACGTGAATCTACTTACTTACATTATTGTTTTCAGCTTAATTGGCGGCCTGCTGTCACTTAGTTTAGCTATGAGTTTGCTGCTTAATAAAAAACTGTCGCAATCATTTGCGAAGCACGCTATGCCATTCGCTGCAGGTGCATTGTTAGCTGCAGTATTCCTAGACTTATTCGCAGAAGGACTCGAGCATAATTCGGCTGATGTGATTATGATGTCGGCACTTGCAGGTATTTTACTTTTCTTCATGGCCGAGCGTTTCATTCGCTGGTTTCACCATCACCACCAGCATGGCCAAAAAAGCCCTGCAGTGCCGTTGCTTATCGTTGGCGATACCGTCCACAACCTTCTCGATGGCGTTGCTATTGCCGCTGCCTTTATGATTAGTATTCCAACCGGAATTATTACCACACTCGCCGTAGCGGCTCATGAAATCCCCCAAGAAGTAGGGGAGTTTGGCATCTTACTCTCTAAAGGCATGTCACGACGCCGGGTAATAATGATAAACATTCTCAGCTCACTAGTTGCGACCGTTGCAGCTATCGCAACCTACTTTATAGGCCAAACCGAAACATTACCACTAGGTATTATTTTCGGCCTCAGCGCTGGGTTCTTGCTGTACGTTGCGCTGAGCGACATTATTCCAAGCCTGCATGAAAACCATAACAAAAAGACCCTGTTCGATTGGGAACCGGCCTTTTTGCTTTTAGGTGTTGTGGTTGTTGGTGTCGCAGGACACCTTGTGCATAGCTTTATTGGCTGACACGCCAGGTGACTATTTAAATACTGTTGAAAGAACAGCTATAAGAACAAATACCACTACAATAATTGAAATGAAGATAATCGCTGCAGATTTTTTAAAGTTCTTAACGCTCTTAGCATTGATAACGCCGGCTGCAGTAAAGACATCACGCCATACCTTAAAAGCGTTCAAACCAGAAAAGTAAGCAGCGCCCATTGTGGCTGCACCGGCAATTTGTCCACCAGCGATACCAGTTGCAGCACCACCGATATTTAAGACAGCGCCAATACGCGTAATAGTAGTGTTAGATTCAACTGTTTTTGCTTCAACTTCTTGAACCATTTCGTCAGTGAAAGCAGGTGATACACCAGAACCTACAGCGGTAAAGTCGTACTGCTTTCCGTCTACAGAAATAAGCATAGTTCCGAAAGCAGAGAAGCGAACGGTGACGAGTTCAATATCAGCAGAAAAAATTTCTTTCTTAGCTGAACGCGCAGAAAGCACGCCGTTTTCTAATTTAAGGATTGCCGGCACAGTAGCCGCGCCGTTCCATAGGTTTTGACGCCAATAAATTCCAGTAGTCAGTGAGTCAGTAGTTTTATCAATATTCATATGTTAAGTGTAGCAAACTAAAGCATAACCTGCCTGAATCCAGTAAAATAGGAGTAGGAGAATACATGGCTAAAAAAGTTTCACTACGCAAATTCAAAAAATATTTACGCCGTACGTTTACAAGACGTAACGCTATTCTAGTTGGTATTTTTATTCTTGCGCTCGTAGTATTATGGGCTATCATGCACCCACGAAACGCTATTGCGCCCGAGGCCTACAACCCACTGCTCGAGGTCATTGCTAAAGGCGAAAGCCAGGGCAATTATAATGCCTACTTTGGAAATGTCGCTAACAAGGAAATTGATTTTACCAGCATGACGATTGCCGATGTCCTCGCCTGGCAAGAACGTTTTGTCGCTGAAGGCAAAGCGAGTAGTGCAGTAGGGCGCTACCAAATTATTCGCCCGACATTGCTAGGTTTAGTAAAAGAACTACGCCTTACTACCCAAGAAAAATTTGATAAACCACTTCAAGACAAGTTAGCTATTTCACTAATGGAGCGTCGCGGAGCTGTTAATTTTGTTAAGAACAAGCTGTCAGCCGAAGAATTTGCACATCAATTATCAAAAGAATGGGCAGCCTTGCCAAAGGTTCTTGGTGATATGCCTGAGAGTAGTTATTACGCAGGTGACGGGCTAAACCGTTCACTTATAGATAGCAAAACGAGTTTAGGCGCAGTTATGGAGTTTAAACAACGCGCCAATTAACCATGAGAAACCCTCCTCGTGCCAGTGCATAAGGAGGGTTTTTTCACTTCTCGGTTATATCCAAAATATCGCTTAATTCAACGAACTTTCCTTCGAGCGTATTGAGCAAGTCGACGCGTATTTGGGCAAGAGCCCTTGCGTGCATGACGGTGTTTTTCAGCTCTCTCAACATAGCGCTGAGAAGGAACGAATCTGCTTCGAAGAGTTCTTCGAGATCTCCCGCACCCAGCCACTTGAAGATTCGCTGCTCTACCTCGTGGACGCTGGTCTGATACCGCGCAACGATAAGCAGGTTACCGGTACGGTCCATAAACAGCCGGCTACTTACTTGGCCATGAACATGGTCAGCCGTGAAGTTACCCCAACGCTTCACCACGCCTGCGTTTAGCATCAGCTTTCCGAGAAGCGCAACTCGAGTGCTCGATGTGAGGTTATCTTCAGATCGCCTCGTTTTACTTCCCGGGTTGTGTTCCTCGACCGTCTTATATTCGAGATATCTCGACAAGTCAGTGGTGGTCGCCTTGCTAAACTGTTGCAGTGCCCCTTCGAAGAATGCTACAGACTGCTGAGGGGTAAGGGAAGGAAATACCTTCACTCGTTTGTTGCCAAGTACGGCTTGAATAATATCATCGTTATTGACGAGTAGACGCATTCTCAAACTCCGTTCATTGAAAGGGCGCTTCAGGTATGTGAAGTGTGTTGACGAAATATCAACGCTTCTATTATAAAGAGGGGCATGCCGAACAATACGTTAGATATCCTGCATAAGGCGTACATTAGCCGCAATATTGAACATTTCAATACTATGGCTAATGCCCGAGTTTCCCCGAACCATTAGGTTAAGGGCCGCACTCGGGCGGCGGGGATTCACTACGGCCGAGGCCTGAGTGCTGACGGCAGAATGCCATCATCGAAACGAGCCTTGTTCCGACCGAACCCAATTTCCAGGAAATCATCCGGGAATGAATTCATAAACACTGGCGTCTGCCGTGTAACGGGCATGGGCGTGGGTTCTACGAATCCACCAGTCGATACCACTGCACCGGTTTGGTACTGCGATGATTCGAGCTGGATGATGTTCTTCGTCTCCTCTTTGGGAACACCGAACGGATTAATATTTAAACTTGATATCATTATTTTCCATTCGATGAAAAAGCGTGGACAATTGCAAAAGTTCGTTGAGTGAATCAACATACCTATTTTAGCATAAAAGGTATAAAATGTCAATGTAGCTACCTAAAGGCAAAAGAAAAAGCCCTGCAAACTGCAGAGCTTTCGCTCAATGCAGGTTACAGGACGTGTGTGTCCTTAGCGGACTTTCGTAGAACTTCGCTTACATATTCGTTCGTAGGCCACCATTTAAAAAAGGTTCTTACTTCCAATCGCCAGGCAATCATTGCCCGTTCATATTCATGCCAGTCATTCTCCCTTGAACTAGGGGAGAAAATAAACTTAATTAACGGCCTCGACACGGCCGGCTTCACCGGACGTCTATCGAACCAATCATCCACAAGACGGTTTTGCTCGCTTGTACTGACAGGCTGTTTGATTTCCACGAAATGTACCCAATTCATTCTACGTACGCAGTGTTGCGCAAGTAAATTAGTATACATGAGCGGGATGGAAAAAGAAATTAAAACCCCAGGTATTTCCTGGGGTTTGAGTTGCTTATGCGGAGACTAGGCCGCCCTCTATTTCCTCAACTTCCTGAAAGATAAAAGTATTAGCATGCTTCCGATTAGTGCCGGAATTAAAAATATAATCAAACCTATAATAGGAAGGTAATATATCCCACATCCAATACTACCTATATTAAAAACATCACAATACAGTTTTGTAATTGGACCTATCAAATAATAAAAGCAGAATGGGGAAATTACTATTAATACAACTCCCATTAAAATAAATACTCTTTGGCTCATCGTTTGTTTCATTATTGCGATTATAGCAAATTTCGTTCGATAGCTACGAAAGCTTATTAGTGTTCATTAGTGACTTAATAATTTCAGCTTCTGAAACATCTTTATTTCGAAAGCGAACAAGTGGCAATCCAGCTTCTTCAAATATACGCTCAACCTCAGCATCTCGCTCGCGGCGGTCGGCTTTGTCGTGAGTGTAATCATCTAGTTCGATGACATAGGTTGGGCGAAGGGTCTGACGGTCGCAGAGAACATAGTCAACAGATTTGCCGTTGATATGACTAAAAGCGTATTTCCATTCCTGACCTTTAACGTGATGGTCAAGTAGGGAAGAGAGGTGCACTTGTGGAAATACATAATAACGCTCACTTACGGCCTGTTCGAGTTTTACAAAGAACTCGGTTTCGGTGCGAGTCATGAGTAAGTCTTTGGCTGTGTAGGAATAGGTGTTATTTTTGAAGACTTTGCGAGTTTGCGTCGATGATTTGGATACTTTCGAGAAACTAATGATGACAATAACAATAAGAGCAACGATAACAATGAGGTACATGTTTTCCATACGCTTATATTAACAAAAAAACTCTTTACCCACCACAGACAATAATTGACTTTTATCAGTAAAACTGCTATAATATTATTAATCTGTATCTTCAGATCTCGCACTATTAACAACTCGGAGGTATTTGTGTCTTCCAAGGAAGAATCATTCCTAGGCAGTAGCGTGTGGGATCGTCGTGACGACCGCATCGCGAACGCCATGTCTCGTCGCCTGTATCTACTGATGGTCTGTTTCTGGACCACAGTAGGCATCGTGTTCAGCGCCATTACGTCAACCATCAGCCAAGACTGGCAGATTGCAACGTGGGGCGTCTGGGGGATGCTAGGTTTCGCGCTCGGCATCCTAGCGGTTTCGTTCCTGGGCGTATTCGTCGCCCAGTCATCAGACAACCCGGTCATCTCGCTCGTCGGCTATGCCCTCGTAGCAGGACCTTTCGGTCTTTTGCTAGGGCCGGTTCTGGCTCTGTACGAAACGTCTTCGATTCTGAAGGTTCTCGCTATCACGGCAACCGTCGTGATTGTACTAGGACTCGTTGGGGTGTTCATCCCTGACGACCTGGCACCGTGGGGCCTATGGCTCACCGGTGGACTACTGCTCGTCATTCTCGCGCAGTTCATCGTTCCGCTTCTCGGCAGCTTCGGCTTGCCAGTGGAAGGCGCGATGACCTGGGTCGATTGGATAGCGCTCGTCATCTTCGGTGGCCTCGTCATCTTTGACCTCAATCGAGCCATTCGTCTTCCATTCACGCATGACAACGCGATTGACTCGGCAGTGGCCATCTACCTCGACTTCATCAACATCTTCATCCGGCTTCTCAGCCTGATGGGGCAAAAGAAGTAGTTGCAACGTGCGAGAGCCCGGTCTTAGTTGACCGGGCTCTTGTTTTAATCAAATATCCACACATGAAAGTCAGCATGCTATACATATACTGTTGATGTATAATTCAATTAGTAAATAAACGGAAATAAACATGAGCGAAAACATACCAAAAACTTTTATCACCAACCCCGAAAAAGCCCACGTAATGGCAAAAGCAGAGAACCCTGCGCGCACGAAAGCAGAATTTGCCAAAGAAGCTCAAGAGATTGTTGAAACCGCCGGTGCTTCTGGTGAATATGTCAACTTTATCGACGAAGCTGTAAAAAGGGCTGCGAAAATAAATGCAAACACGTGGCCAACAGATTGGAATGAGCAAAAACTGGTTGTCGGTGCGCCGAAAGCACTCACTGCCTGGGAAAACAGCGTTAGCCAAAACATAGGTCACATGGAATCGAAGCACATAGAATCTTTCGTTGTGGATAGTGCCGTTACTGGCCTTAAAAGGGAAGTGCGACGCAATTCTCACGAAGCTGATAAAGCCGGTAAAATCGCCGGTAAAGCGTACGACGCCAAGCAAAAAAAGCAATCAAACGATATCGCTGCTTAAAAACTATCTTATCTTCCCTTAAACTATCCTTTATACTAAAGGAATGATTAAGCAACCATCTTCAACAACACATCCACTCGATAAAGCCGCCGGCTGGTCTTGGCGTATCGTTGCCATTGCCGCATTATTGGCGCTCATTATTTTTGTCATCATTCAGCTGAAAGTGATACTTATTCCCTTTATCGTAGCGTTGCTGGTAACGGCGCTTCTGTTCCCACTTGTCACCAGGCTCACAAGAGTCGGGGTAAAGAGGGGACTTGCCGTTGCTATTAGCTTGCTTGCATTCGCAGTTATTGTAGCTGGGCTGATGTTCGTAGTTATCACCCAAACACGAAACGCCTATCCTGAACTACGCGATAGGTTCCAATCGTCACTACAAGACCTCAGTACAACCCTAGCAAGCAGTCCGCTTGGTATTAATGGGGACGACGTCAAAAACTCTATTAATGGCTTCATTACCTCACTTCAAACCAATTCAGATTTGTTGAGCGCAGGGCTTATTTCATCCGTCGGTAGCACTACTGGCCACATTTTTGCAGGTATCTTCCTGGCGTTCTTTGCCGTTATCTTCCTTCTCCTTGATGGTAAGAATATTTGGAAATGGTTTGTTGGCCTATTCCCGCGAACTTCTCGAGACAAATTACTCGATGCCGGATTTAGCGGTTGGAGTACGCTTATCAGTTTTGTAAAATCTCAAATTGCCGTTGCGGGTGTTGATGCGATCGGTATCGGGCTTGGTGCCTTGATTCTTGGCGTGCCACTCGCTATTCCAATTGCCGTACTGGTATTCCTTGGTTCATTCATTCCTGTTGTGGGTGCAGTCATTACCGGTTCAATCGCAGTATTACTTGCGCTCTTCTTTAACGGCTGGGTTATTGCCCTCATTATGATTGGTGTCGTATTACTTGTTCAACTTATCGAAGGCCACGTATTGCAACCATTCTTAGTAGGGAAGGCAGTCAACGTCCACCCACTTGCCGTTGTGTTCGCCGTTGCAATCGGCTCGTTACTTGCGGGTATTCCAGGTGCGCTATTTGCAGTGCCGACGGTTGCAGTGGCGAATGTAATGATGACGAAGTTATTAAAGAAAACATAGTTCACTTTTATTGCTATAATAGATACATAACGAAAGGACACATTATCATGTCTAAAGGTACTGGCGCAAAGAAAGCTATCAAGAAACCAAAACAGGTTAAAGATAAGATTGTTACAACAATTTAATTAAAAAGGCCTCCGCTATGGAGGTCTTTTTAATTGTCGCTGGTAATACTACTTAATCTCTACGTGACTCTATATCTTTAAAGTCCATAAGCTTAATATCCAAGGCACGCCGCCTCTCACTACTTAATAAACGTCGGCTTTTTTGAAGCGAAAGCCTTTTTACATATAACTGGTGGTTAATATTGGTGTCGCTAAATGTTTGTAATGAAAGAAATTCTCCGACACGTGGCACCTGCAAGGCAGTGTCTAACACGTACCGAGTCATGCGCTCTGTCTTTTTAATCCGGCGTGTAATCTCGGCGTCCATAGCTTCGCGAATATCTTCATCGTCGGAAATTAACGCGTCCTCTTCTTCTTTGGTGAGGTGCCAATACAACGCATAAGCTACGTAATCGGCAGCAAATAATGTAGCATCTGCTGATACTTTTTGAATCATTTCTTCATTGCTAATATCCGTAAATTCTTCAGCTGTACGACAATCATCGTTAGCGCCAAAAGATTCTTCTGTCCAGATGGTTTCGTAATCATTTTCAGGTAGCCTGTCGTAGTGTCGCCTCGAAGAAGTTATAAGACCTGTACCGGGAATCATAGGAAGGGGACCTAATGAATGGTTTATAAAACGAGATGTTTCGTGTGTCGCAGCAACGCTGTCAAAGCCATCGCCAAGCGCATAGGTTGTCATAGGTACAACCAAACCTGCCTCGTAACTACCTTTAAACATTCGACTTGAAAAGTCTTTCCAAAAAACTGCCTTGGATGAATTTGGGTATTTTTCGTCGATAACATGCTTTACAACCGTAGCTGCCGTTGGTGCACCAATTTCTCGGCGTTGCTGCTGATAGTAGTCGCTATAGAAATCCTGCACGTTACTTATATACGATTTTGAAAGCTTTATAACATCAATGTCGTTGTTAATACCAATTGCTTCTTCGTAATTGTTTTGTTGATACAGCTTAAACAGTGTGCCATTCCATGCAGAACGCCGAATTGCACCAATAGTTGGGTCGTTGCCGTACTCCATTTCCGATACGCGAATATCAAGGTGCGGGAATAGTTTCTTCGCTCGAGTGATTTCTGCAAATGATTCACGCACAGCTGCTGAATCGCTGAAATCTTTTGGCCAATTCATATGGAGGTGGACCGCAAAAGGTTTCGTTGCATCTTGCTTGGCGTATTGCTCTAAGGCATGCACAATATTACCTGCTTCAGAGTGCGCTGCTACTGGAATAATAACCACTGTTTGGGGAAGTTCAAGGCGTCCAGTAAGCTGTTCGGCAATAGTATCCGCAACTTTAATATCTTCGAGTGACCAGTCTTGAATAAACTCATCGACAAATTGTTTTTCCGATGCGTCGTCAGTAAAAGTGAAAGTGGCCGGAGTTGGCTCATTCTCTTTAGAATTCATTTGTATATTATACTATTTAATTGAGTTTAAGTCAATTAAGTCATACGGTATAACGTTGATTTCTTGCTAAGCTTTTGGCAAAACAACGTTCACCATCCAACGGGTGCCGAATTGGTCAGTAAGCATACCGAAGGTGTCGCCCCATGGTGCGGTTTCGAAAGGTGCAATAATTGTGGCGCCTTCACTTAATTTATCCCAGTAAGCAGTGAGGACTTCTTGGTCGTCTCCACTCACTGCGACGCTTGCTGGGCTACTGACAAGTTCAGGGTCATCTGAGCCCATGAGTGTCATACCGTCGTCGCTAATAAGTTCCGCGTGCATAATAAGGTGTTCCTGGTCTGGAGTCTGGGCAATGCCTGCTTCTTTAAACGACTGAAGGGTGAGTGCACCACCAAATACTGATTCGTAAAACTCCATTGCTTCGCGGGCATCACCGCCAAAGGTTAGGTAAGGGTTGAGCTTGTGGGTCATAATTCCTCCTCAATTTATACCCTTAAGTATACACCGTTATTCGCGTGGTCGCAGGCTATTCAACAGGCCCTGCGGTATGCTCCCTGGTTTCACCGTTTGTACTGGCTCGTACTGTATTTCTCTTATAGGCTTCTGAATACGCTCGCCATGTATGGGTGCCCTTACTTTGCCGACAGTAGAATCTGTCGAACTAATACGTACCGTTTGGCCCACAAGGGCTTTCGCACGGTCGAGTATGGAGTCTACGGCCAAGGCCTCATCTAACTGTCCAACCATGATATATGGTTCGGTAAATGGGCGAACGTAGACAGTCTCATCAGCTTTTTGAACGGCTGCTTTGAAGTGTTTATGTTCGTTTAAGTAATCATTATTTTCGGTATCACTGAGTACCAAGTTAATTGCACGTCGGGTCATATCACGCACTGCTGGGCCAAACTCGACGCTTACAATTTCACTCTCGAAAGATTTCCTGGATATCGTTGGTGCTCTATCTATAATTGCCAGTAGGCGGCCATAGTCAATCCCATTCCAAGTTTGGCTAGTAAGAATTGGCAGACGAGGATTTTCAGCGGCCTCAAAAGAGGGGACAGCTGAATAATCTTGCTGCAGCGAACGTACCTGAGATTCGCTTTCTGACAGTAAGGGGCGGTAAACAAAGAAATTTTGCTGAGTGTGCATTTACTATATTAAAACTAAGAATGCAATAAAGGTCAATGCACATAAAATTGAGCTGTATAGAAAAGGCCCGCCGAAGCGGTGAAGAAGAATTTCTTCAAACCTTTTCGGCGGGCGTACCCGTTATTTGGAGGCCGGACGGCGGTAATATTGCTGCTCGAGGCCAGGCGCACCTGGCACTTCAGCCAGTTCACCCACCGGAACGAATCCGTAGTCCAGGGCGATGTGCAGAAGCGGGTCACGTTCGTGGATGGCGACGTTGACCACCTGCGGTTCGCCCGTATCGCGATCTTCGAAGGTACGCACAAGTAGTCCAACAAGAACCGTTTTCTGGTCATCTTCGAAAAGTACGTGAGACGCGACCAAGCCGAAAATCGCCCACTCGTTGTCCGGCTCGTCTTTGTGGGACGGAACGCGGTCAGCGGCGTTGGCATAGTTCTGCTTGATAAAGCCCACCAGCTGTCCGTCGAGTTCGTAGCCACTGTAGTTCTCCGGGTGACGGAGCAGTCGCAGCCACTGCCGAAACAGCTTCGAAATGCTCGCCGGGTTAGCTAGGCGACGCGGCTTCTCGAACCCGCCCAGAATCACATCATCCAGCGTCAAACGCTGGATGGCGATGGCGTTCTTGAGCGTCGGTGTAATTCTCTCGAGGTATATGAGACCTTCCGAACGAGACATCTTGCTCCTTTGTTTGGGTACAACTCCGAATGAAGTTGACTATATTATACCATATTCTACATAATTATGCTATACTTATTACATACTCCCTGTATTGTTCAACGACGAAAGGAATGTATTATGCCCACAGGTGCTAACGACCCGTACCAATATGGATCGAGTGCGGATTACGCAATCGATGACCGCATGATGGACGAGGCAGCGAAGAACATGCCTCGTAAAGCTAAGTTCATCTACACCGTGAGCCTCGTTGCTCTCATCCCGGTCCTCCTCGTCGGCGCCGCCCTCATGGGAGTGAAGGAAGTGTTCTTGAAGACCTTCTTCCCCAAGTACTACGCCGAGTACTACCAGCCGCAGCGCTACTAGCGCTTAAACTCAACACCCGCCCGCACCTCGCGGTACGAAAAGAGCCCGGTCTTAAAAGACTGAGTCATTCGACCGCTTGAGGAGCGGGCTCTTTTTATTGGTTAGATATTCAAAGCTTGCGACTTAATCTTTTCAACAGCCTCGTTAAAACCTTGCGTAGTGAGGCTCGAACCTGCAAGCCTATCAAGGTGTACTTCATCAATTGGCTTTCCAACAACTTCATCAGCAATTGCGATAGCAAATTTCTTCTGGAGACCGAGAGACATTTTAATAGTCGCCATAGGAATAACTTCAACACTTGAAATAATATCTTCATTCAAACCGAGTGTCACATCGATACTGTTTTTACCATTAGCGTAGGTGCCAATGGCTTCGTAGGTACCGTTTGTGTATTTTTTATTCGTCATAGTTGTATTATTACACACGCCTAGCATGTATGCTATCTCGGCAAAAAACTATACTTTTTGCGAATACCACTGCGCAAACTCATACCAAACAAAATCTTCAGGCTTGTGACTCGTTTGGTTATTGTCCTGGCTTTCTGCAAATGTACGACCGTCAAATTCAGCAACCTTATCAAAAGAATTGCCACTACTGCCGCGCGATGAGCTGGCGATATTGCCAGTGTATTCTTTTGAAAATACCTTAACCTCGTTTTCGTCCTTATATACAATCGATTCACGGAAGATGATAGTGGTATCTTTATCTGCAATAAGTTTAATAAAATCTTCAGGAGTAAACCACTCGGCAACATCTTTCATGTAGCCGCCAGGGAATCCATTCAAAGAGGGGATTGACCAAGAGGTATCGGCAACGACAATTGCCGTGTTTCCAGCTAGGCTGTAAGCATCTTCAACTTTACGAAGGGTAATATTAATTGGGTCGTGAGATTGAATCTCGTCAAAATCAAGTTTAATAGGAACGACTTCAATATCGAAAAGGTCACAAGCAGCGCGCGCTTCGGTGATTTTGCGTTGGTTACCGGTAGAGAAGAGGAATTTGTTCATACACGTACCTACCGATTAAATTTTCGATAGATAGGGCTCGATTGCGGTATCGATAGCTTTAGCTAATTCAGCGTCGACATCCCTAATTGGCCCTTTTGCTGAAAAATGAAGTGTCATGGTCACAAATGTATTAGTTACAGAACACGAGACTTGTTCTTGAAGTTCGTATTGTGTAGCTAACTCAGCAATTTTAGATATGACTTTTGCAGATGCTATTACGTTATCTGTATCAACGAAACGCATTAAGATTTCTCGGTCTTCATCTTCGACGTAGTGTTTGCGCCATTCAGCATTATAAGAGGTGTTGGTTGTCATGGTTATATTGTAACAAAGAAGTGCGTCTAATCCTTACATGAATAACTCCATATACTTTGACCTTTTTGTTTTTATATGCTATAATAATATATCTGTGGTCGAGTACTTTTATACTCCCATAGAGTTTGATTTTCTTTTACGTTCGTTAAGGCGGTCAATATAAGCTGGAATGGCTCCAGCCTGTTTTGACCGTCTGAACCTAAACGGTCCCGCTTCATCTCCGGAAGAGATGGTAGACAGAAAAGAAGTCCTGTGAACCACAAAACAAAGTTCTTGAACGGTGCAAACTGGCGCACTCGCGCCGCAGCAATCGCCGCGGCCGGATTAATCGCGCTGAGTGTGGGCGCCATTGCGGCACCCGCACAGGCGTACCCCACGAATTCCTCCAAGGATTTCGAGGTCAGCACGCACGTCCAAAACGTGGGCTGGACATCAGCACCTGGAACGCGGGGCCAGGGCTTGCGCATCGAGGCCATCAAGGTCACGCAGCAGCAAAGCAAAGTGATCTGCCTCAACGCGCACGTCGCAACCATCGGCTGGCAGCAGAGACAGTGCACGACCGGCAAAGGCACGTCGATTACCATCGGCACGACCGGACGAGGTCTGGCGATCGAATCCGTCGAGGTCTCGCGGCCTGGCAACACGTACGCAGTCGGTGCAACGGTACACATCCAGAACATCGGCGACCGAAGCGTCAGCGTCAGCAAGGGCATCGGTGGGTTCACCGCTGGGACGACAGGCCAAGGTCTGCGTCTGGAGTGGTTCGAGCTCAGCAACCTGTAATGGGTTAGTCGGCATTAGCTGATAATCTGCGTCCACCCAGACGGGGGAGAAATCTCTCGTTTGGGTGGCTCGCGATTCAATCAACTGCAAGGTAAACCTACATTACATCACGAGCCGTCTGAAATCCAGACGGCTCTTTAACTTTTCTAAAAACTAAAGTTGAGATTCAATGTTCTTATATTAGATAACCATGCCCATAGCATAAACAACAAACCACCCTAATCCTAATATGGCAAAGCTCATAAAAACAAACGCAATTTTATCGCGTTTGGACATACCGAGTTTATTCATAAAAGAGGGGAGCCTCAACCCCAATAAGATAACGGCAATTATTAAAAGGAAATTTAAATTCATGTTGGTGATTTGAGTATTACACAAGAAATATACTTTCCGCAAACTAATACATTAAACTTTTAGCTTAATAGCTTAGTTTGCGGGGACAGAGAGATGAGCCTGACCCCGCATGGCAGTGTGCCGTGTGGCGAGTCTACGACCAGCCCATGCGCTTCTGCTCTCGCAAAAGCCTTCGCCGTTCAACCAGGTGACCCCTGATGGTTCGACGCATGCCGGCGACCCATTCGTTAATCCAGGTGAGTCGCTGGGCGACGTAGGCCTGACGACGCTCGTATTCGAGCCTCTTCGCTTCCTCGACGAGTTCGGGGATGACATCATGTTCACCGGCGAGCATGCGCTCCTGCGTGACCTCGAGTTGCGAGACCGGAACGCCGAGAATGTCGGCGAGCGACAGCAGGATCTGGGGAACGAGTTCTTTGTAGTCGAAGGCCCTGCCGTAGTTGACGGTAACCCAGTAATGGGTGGGGACGGCCTCCACTTGGGAAAGTCCCGGAATGTCACGCATTTGCATGACATCCTTGTCGACGAGCCGATGGCGGGTGCTGAAGTACAGCGACTGCGACGAGTCGTAGATCTGCACAACGACCGGCTGCTTGCCGGTCGGAGTGCTTTTCTCTTCTGTCGGCGCCTCGATGGTATCCGTGGAAGTCATAGATGGTTTCTCTTTCTCTCTGTCCGAATTGTGTGCGAAAAAATCGCGTACGCATCAGAACGAATGATCGAATTGATGTATATAAATTTTAGCATAAAAAGGGTTATTTGTCAATATATACTAACGAAACTATACTTCGATGCGTGCCAACAACGGCACGTGGTCAGAAGGGAGTTGGGCGTTTGGAATAGTGGCAACATCATATCTTGCACCGAGTCGTACAGCCTTTAACCCACGTACGGCCAGTATGTCGAGCGCAGCCGGAATGTGGTTTACTGTAGCCGTTGCTTCGTTTTCGTATAAATTATAAAAGTTTTCTCGCTCAAGTAATTGTTTCACGGGTCCGTTTGGTCGATCATTACAATCTGCAAGAATAACCGCAGGGTCATCAGCGCCGATGTAGTTAAGCAGCTCTGTGGTTTGGATAACACCAACATGCTGTAAGGTTTCAGCGGGCGCCCATTGAATATGTGTGTTCGCAAAGACAGCATGGCCAATTTTCATTGCCTGCATAACAAAACCAGAACCATCACCATACTCACGGCTTTCGTAGTTGCTTACTTCAAGTCCTTTACGAATCAGCATCAGTAGGCCTTCTGTTTTATTTTCCTTAGGCTTCCAAAAAGTTTGCCAGTTTTCGGTAGCTTCTAATGCACCTAGTAGCGGAAGGTCTGCTTCTTGCAGGCCAATGACATCAGCTTTCAAATCATCAATCACCCGAATGATGCCATTTGTTCGAGCACCCTCACTTAGTAAGGTAGGGTCAACGTGGCTGTAGTCGCCATATTTTAAGTATTCATCAGCAAGTACATTGAAGCTGGCGGTGCGAAGCTCCATTAGATAATTTCCTTGTGATGTTTTGTTATGTAAAGCATATTACATAGTACAATAAAGTTTATATAAATGCAAATGAGTTAATTCTATGTGTTCAGGAAAATTTTTAAACATCAAGCTAGATAAACAACTTCCGCGCATACTATCAAAAATTGATAAAATTATAATAAAATGTTAAAGTATACTTATTCTTGCAAATGTTGCACGCACCTACCGAGAGGAATGACCATGGATGTCACAATCGAAAACGCTCAGAACCATATGGTTACTAATGGCGATAGCTTTCCGCCCAATTTGATTCGTTTCCGTATGGATGCGAAAACCCCGTTCTATGACAATAAGGATTACATCTACGAATTCAAAGAGAACGGCAAGAGTCGAACAACCTTGAAGCCACTAGGAATTCACGCGTATCAAAACGAGCTGAATCGGCAAACCCGTCTGCAAATCAAAGGCTTTTTTCGCCCGAAGATTGAACGGCCTCATGCCCGACTCAAGCGTCTCGCTGAAGACATCTTCTCGACGGAACACATTGATCAACGCGGCGGTCTCGATGGAATCGTGTGGCCAATCAGCTTCGTGAGTCGATGGGAGCTACATGTCATCAAGCTCCCACTAGTTTCTCTTGATGAAGTCGAACCTAAGGTTCTTGTCTGCATTGCAAGTCACTTTCAGGTTTCGTCGTACAAGCTTAACGCACATCACGTTTCATAGGCTATACACCAACAACACAACCCCGCCGGCTCGGTGCCATTGAACACCTCGTAGCCAACGGGGTTTTCATTTTTTCATGGCTGGGGTTAGTGGTTCTCATTCAAGAAACTACTTTCCAAGAAAGCTGCACCAATCTAGCCCGCCTACAGAAAAAAACTGTAACACATAACCAATACATAGTAGCGTCGCAAGCCATAAAATAAAAACTACTATTGCATAAGCTTTGTTCTTTCCGATAAAAACGGTTGTCAAAACCACTAAAACAGATAAAGCTCCTAAGAAGATGGACAGATGTCCGGGAAAAGCAGACTTAGGACATACGTCCGCCTGTGCAGAGCCGAGCGACCAAGTTAAGATAATATTAAGTATTTCAATTAAGAAAGCAGTTATAAGTAGCGTTCGGACGGAAATTTGACGTGTCAGTATATTTTCTTTTTTATTCATAATTTTACTATAACAAAAAGACCCAAAAAACGGGGGTTCTCATTCACCATCGGCACGACAAGAAAAAAGAATATTAAAACAATAGCTCTGTAGTTTTCCAAGGACTAAAAGCTACTTCTGTAAAACGGAGCCATTTAGGTTCAACGAGAATATATACTTCTCCCGGCTCATCTTTATACTGTCGAGACTTTGGATGCTTTTTAAAATGATACTCAGCATATTCATCAGACTCTTTACCATTCAGTATCCGAGCGACGCCATTATACTGCACGGTTCCACCATGATCAAAACCAATAACAATTGAGACATTAGCATTTGAAAGAATATTTTGTGCTTTTCTCGTATTGATTAATGTTCCGAAAACCAATTCAAATTTATCCGTTTGACCGAAGCCAACAACGGCACTCACAATCTTTCCATCCGGTGAACTTGTAGATATGACCATTCGTGGCTGACTATAAATAAATTCAAGTATCTCTTCTTTTGAGTGTTGCATAACTCAATCATAGCAAACAAAAGAGCTCCACGAATCACGCAGAGCAATTTTGCTCAATACGAATTCGTGAAGCTCGGCTGTATGGTATAAATTGAGAAATTTATTGTCTGTGATAGCGTGCTGAGTGAATTGACTTTATAACATAATTATGCTATTATATTTAAGTTATCTAATTACCCAGAATACTACTGAAAGTAGGTAAATGGTATGGAGATTAAAGGACTTTCGCCCGAAGATACGATTCTTCTAACGCTTGAGGAAGTGAAAGAGTCAATTACTCCATCTCGCTGCCCGTCGTGTGGCAGCACAAATGTCACTGACACAAGCTGTAAAGAAGGATCTGTCTGTGGTTACGATTGTGGCGGTGGCGGCTTCATTGTTGCCTGCGGAGATTGTGGTATCACAATCCACGAATCAGAGTGCGAAGAAGCCGAAGAGGAGTAAGTCCATTCCTCATATTATAGCCCCGACCCAAGTGAGCCTCGCTCCTCGGGTCGGGGCTTACTTTTTATATTGATGTATTTTTTAACGATAGGATGAGGGATTCGAACTAAAAATTCCAAGGTGGGGTTTTGCATGCGCAAAACGGGGGTTCGAGCCGCATCGCGGGCAAGAAAAAAGACGAACAGAAAGTTCGTCGTTTTTCTTGGCTGGGGATAGTGGATGTGCTCCAGGAAGAAACTATATTATCTACTCACAAATCAATATATACATTAAATAATTAATCACTTTATACTGAGCTTAGACTCAATAAAAGTACGTGCTGTCGAGATTGCTTCACGTGCCTGTTGTTCACTTATTTCCATTCCTTCATGAATTGCTTTATTTCGTGGCGTGCCAATCTTACCTTGTAAATCTTGAGATATTATTTCACCTGTTGTTCTCAAAGCGCGTACCAGATTGTTAAGTTGCTGAGTATCACTCAAAATACTTTTTTTATTAATAGGATTGATACTGGATAATTTTCTGTCGAGTAATTCCGTTAATGCCATTTCCGCGGCAGTAGATACATCGAATATCGCTTGCCTATACATTTTTTTATTGAGATGTTTAAGCCCACTTATCATCATAGTGTAGTAGCTAGGCGGGAAAATACCTTCCTCAGCTTTTCTTAGCGCTCTACGAAACACTTTTAACTCAATATGAGAGGAGCTTGAAACATGTATAGTGCTACTAACTTCATTTCGCTTTTTGATTCGTGTTACTATTTTCTTTTTACCTGTAGAAATAATATACGCCTCTATTAATCTATCCTGTTCTACGAATAAATTTTTGACTTCAAGATCATGGAAATGGAGAACTTCAATCCAAGAAGAAATCAAATCTCTCCAAGTGCTCAAATTCTCTTTTGATTTCAAAGCTTGAGAAGAATCAATTGGTTTACTCGAACGTATTATTAAACTTGATGCTGAAAACCTAATAACACGATTATCCCTAAATGCATGTGCATATCCGTAATCGGATGAGTTGTTGCGTTTATTTCCTTCAATCCAGTTAAGACCTATTTTGGTATTTGCCCGTGTTACCTCAAAATTTTCCCTTATTGAACTGTGATTACTTTCAAACTTAGGAAAATGTATTTGATAGTTCATATTTTTGAATTTAAAGGGTATCACCTTTCCAATAGCTTCATCAGAAAACTGAAAAGTCTTTTTTCGAAAATTTACTGTTGATTCGAAGTAACCAATAATTTTAGACATATTAAATTCATAATCTCCATCAAATAATTCTTAATTAATTTAAATACGACATACATGCAATCTACGTATTCATATTTTTCTTATTCCAATATCTCTCGTTCGCTATCCATCTCTTTCGAGATCTAATAGAATTTTTTGAATGTGTCAGCTTCCACTCGTCCGATACTGGTTCAAATCCCAATGCCATTAAAAGTTTTACTGAGTATTGTTCATTAAGTTTCAAACGAGTTTTTATTTCATTTAATTTCCATCCAGCTTTTAAATCCAAAAACTCCCTCAACTCGAAAGGATACCTTATGCCTTGATTTGCCCATTGTTTTGCGAGTCTTCGAGCCTGTCTCTCTGAGAAAAAACGATATACATATTTTATGAAGGTCGGAGCAGATATTACAGCACGACCAATACCTACAACACTGGCTAACGTACTCGTCATCTCAATTATTGAGTCTAGTCCGCCGGTTGCACCTAACCCTTCAGGAATAACAACAATAATGTGATTTTGTTTATAATCAATATAACCAGAATCATACAGTTCATCTAGCTGATCAAGTTTCCAATCACGAATAGACTCAAGACCCCTAAGGAACATGACACTGCCATCTTCTTTGATTAAGTACTTAGGACCAAAAGTATACGAATCGTCATCATAAAAATTATCGAATGATAGCTTTTTATTCATTGGCTTTATTATTAACGGGAGTTCATCATAATTAGTTATTTCATGCATGCCAAGCTTTAACGTATTTTGTTCCTTCAAAATACCTATTACTACATTCCTAATCGATATTTCGTCATCAATAATCCTAGTAGCTTTTATGTGCTTTCTGCTGTGTTCTGGTTCATACATTGACCATATAATAAAATTAACTTTGCGTTCACTCATAGATTCATTCTATACCTTTCACAGACATTTCTTTATTAACTTAATTGAATATTTGCGCGAAGCGAGCCTACCCTCGCGTTAATGAAGTACTTGAAGCATTAAAGCTCTCTCACCAAGACCAGATAGGCTTTAAAGCCCAGCAACTCGCTACAATCAACGCCGTGGCGGTTATGGAACTCGTTCGTGACGCACCTCTTTTATTTGAGAAAAGTTCCGAACCAGAGGATAAAAGACGTATCCTCAATATTATATTTCGGAACTTGGAACTTCACGGCGACACACTACTGTTAAAATACAAAAAGCCATTTGATTCAATGGCTTTTTGCAAAAAAATTCTTCTATGGCTGGGGATGAGGGATTCGAACCCCCGAATGCTGGTACCAGAAACCAGTGCCTTACCACTTGGCGAATCCCCATTGCATGAACGTACATTATTTTACCATATCTGGTGGTAATGTTGCTGCTTATGCTACAATTATCCTATGAAGAAACGGGGTGGTTTTACTCTAGTAGAACTCGTGGTGGTGATTGTTGCAATTAGTGTGTTAGCTGGGCTTGCCGTTATTGGCATTACTCGTTATCAAGCAGACACCCGAGATGCGCAGCGGAGTGCGAATGTCAGCACTATTTCTGACGCCCTGGAAAACTACTTTACGCAAAACGGAAACTACCCCAGTTGTGCAGCAATTACTGCCGATGCCAACGTCCTTACAACTACCACATTAAAAGGGTTAGACAAAAAAGTCCTAACTGTACCCGGCTCTAAATCAACCGAAACAAATGTTATTCGCTGTGGTGATACGCTCGCCTTAGTAGGGGATGACTTTATTGAATATCAAGGTGATGGCAGCTCGTCTTGTAGTAGCGCAGGGTCATGCTCAACCTATAAACTTATTTACCGAAGTGAACTTAACAGTACATTAAAAGAAGTACAAAGCCATGGCTTGTTTAGTGGCCAAGTATCGCAACCGGAAACCGTTCCAACAAAGCCTGAAACGGGGGATACTATTTCACTTGGCACACCCACACTCACTGCAACGGTTAATTCACCGACGCAAGTCACACTTAACTGGACTCCGGCTACTAACGCAACCGACCTTACGACGTACAACGTCACGCGTGCGACAAATAATACCTTTACAACAGGTGTCGTTACAACAAAAGGCCTTAAAAATACCAGCAATGTTGCCGATAGTTTAGCGAGCGGACGCACTTACTTTTTTAAAGTGCAGGCCGTATCTCCCGACGATACGAGTGAGTTCTCAAATATCGCTTCAAATATTGTCGTACCTAGCGCTCCAACCGAAGTAACAGCAACTACCAACTCGCCAACCCAAGTAACCATCGCTTGGGCAGCGTCAGCAAATGCGACAGGCTACGTTGTAAAATACGGCTTAACCGATGGCGCAACAACATTCAGCGCACCAACAAAAAATACTAGCTTGGCAATTTCTAATAACATCACCCAGGGTACCGAATGGTTTTTTAAGGTATATGCAATTGCTGGTGGGGTTGAAAGCGCCGGTTCGGCGACAGTAAAACAAACCACGCCAATTAGTGCCCCGGTTGCGTTTGAAATTACGAGCGCAAACGATAGCATGTCATTATCGAGTGCAGCAACGGCTGCAGCTTGCCCCGCAGGAACAACCAAGTATTATTCATGGAAAGCGAATAATACTGCATGGGTGAGCGGCACAAACTACGCTCGCGTAACGTACGCGTTATCGTACGGCCAAGATGTCACCTTAAAAGCTGCCGTGAAATGCCAAAAAGGCTCAGCAGCAAGTGCGTATACGGAATCTTCGAACTCAATTACTTATACACGTGCAGGTATGAACTTAACCTTAAGCGCTGGTGACGATAGCTGCAAAGCAGAGTATTGCGGCCGCACCATCAATGCTACCTGGACAAATATTTGTGGGACGAAAACTGCAAACATTAAAGCCAAGCAATTAGCATCAATAGCAAATTGGAAAACCACTGGGCCAGCCAGCGATTCTATTAAATGGAAAGGTACATCCAACCCGGGGGTACGCGTGAGTTATTACGAAGTGAATATTGGCTGTGCATCATCGGCGGCAAGTATAAATGTTATTAGCGCGTATAAATGCACGGGGTGTAATTAATTATGGTATCGAAAAAAGCAGCAAATAGGTCACGTAGGCGGTCAACTATTGCCACGCTTATTATTGTGGTAATTGCTATTCTGGGTGCAATTGGGCTATATATGGTAACACCAAAAGCAACGCCGGCACCGCCAAAAACCGACGTCAGTTTAACCGAAACCCCCGATTTCAATACCTGCAATATTATTACAACTGAAAGTATCAAAGGTAGTTTTAATGGTGATTTCATTACCGGCATCAGCCAAGGCTTAAGGGCTGGTATGAAAGCACTGAATGGAACAACGGCGGATAGTTGCGGCTACGGCCTCACCACCGCCAAATCGCTTAACAACAGCTTGTCGGTGCAAGTATACCCGTACACCGCAACCGTGAACGGCGAAGATAAAGAAACTGTTGGTTCAACGTGGTCAGAAGTAGCCGCATCAAACCCTCATTCCTATTTTGTCAAAGATATTGAAAACGATGTTGTCATATACAAACTGCGTGCCATTCCCGGTGGCAAGAATGTTTTGTTCGAACTGCGCCAACCACTTGGCCACGCAGCCTTCGATGAACCGAGTGCTTTAGATTTCCTGGTTGGCATCGCTGCAAAAGCAGACTTTAGTGTTATCGAACCCGTTGACGAATACTAGCTTGTACGAATACGGCGGTAGCTAAACTTCGCATGGGCACGCCAGTTGTTTTTGCTATCAGCATCAAATTGGTTAATGACGCCCTCTTTGACATCTTGAATAAGAATTAACGCTGGGCTATACGGCGCAAGGGTCCGGTAAAAAGCAATGTCTTCAGCAGTAGTTACTTTTCGGCCAGGAAAAATTTCGGAAAACTTTTTGGTACCAACTTCATCGAAATAGTTTGGGCGGTTTTTAGGTGGCATATACAATTCGGCAGTCAGGCCTACGCGGGAAACAATTTTCTGTACATCAGAAAATAAAAGTTTCACTTCACCGTGAATATATAAGAAAAGTTGTTTTTTCTTTGTCAAAAATAACGTCGCTTCAACGCTGCGACCAACAGGAATACGACGGGCGACAACCGAATCAACCTCGGCGGATACTCCAAATTGTTCTTTCAATAGACGCTCTAAAGCGTAATCATCATATATTTGGTCGTTCATGTCAACTATTGTATCATTTCTTGCCGTGTATAATGAATGAATGAGCTTTGAATCGCGCTACAAACAGCTGAATGAGGCACAAAAACAAGCGGTCGATACTATCGACGGCCCTGTTATGATTGTCGCCGGCCCAGGCACCGGGAAGACCGAGCTACTAAGCGTTCGTATTGCAAACATTCTTAAAAAAACCGACACATTGCCGCAAAATATTCTTTGTTTAACGTTCACCGACAGCGGCGCACAGGCAATGCGCGAACGCCTTGTCGATATTATTGGTAAAGACGCCTATAAAGTTGCGATTCATACCTTCCACAGTTTCGGAAGCGATGTTATCAACCAGAACCGCGAATACTTTTATAACAATGCCTTATTCGAGCCAGCCGATGAACTGCGCCAGTACGAAATTCTTCGTGGCATTTTTGAAAAACTCGACAGAAACCGAAACCCACTCGCCAGTATGATGAACGGCGAGTATACCTATTTATCTGATGCAAAAAGTGTCATTTCACAATTAAAACGAAACAGCGCTTTAACCAGCGACGAACTTTTAGCAGTGCTGCAACAAAGCGAAGAATCACTTGATGTTGTCGAGCGCCTCGTTGTGCCAATACTAGAGCAGGGGATTAAGAAAACAACTGCCAGTGGGTTACAGGTCGCATTCGAACAACTTATCATTGAAGCGGCTGAAACCGAACCATTGTACGGCGTTGCGCCACTTGTCCGTATTATTACCGACTCACTTGCGGCGACATTAGAGCAAGCCGAAACCGTCCATCCAACCAAACCAATTACCGCTTGGAAAAACCGCTGGTTTGAACGAAACGAACAAAAGCAGATGGTGGGTAAAGACCGCAAACGCCTGACGAAACTAAAGGCATTATCGTATATTTATTTTGAATATTTAAGTGAGATGGAAAAAGCTGGCTTATTTGATTACGACGATATGATTATGCAAGTCGTGCATGCCATCGAAGTTCATGATGATTTAAAGTTTAACCTTCAGGAAAAATACCTGTACTTTATGGTGGATGAATTTCAAGACACTAACTTAGCGCAAATGCGTATTTTACATAACCTTACCGACAACCCGGTTAACGAAGGTTCGCCAAACATTCTAGTAGTAGGCGATGACGACCAAGCCGTCTACGGCTTCCAGGGTGCGGACATTAGCAATATTCTTAACTTTAGCTCGGTGTATCCAAACGCGAAGCAAATTGTGCTTACTAATAATTATCGTTCAGGGCCAACCATTCTTGAAGCATCGCGCGCGGTTATTCAACAAGGTGACGACCGTCTTGAATATCGCTTCCCTGAACTTAATAAGCAGCTGCTATCGCATAGCACCCAGCCAGACAGTGTATCGCTCTACCAGGCATCCGCGCCACATAGCGAGCGACACTGGTTAGTAAATGACATCAAGCGTCGCTTAGAGGCTGGTGAAGCGCCTGGCGAGATTGCCGTACTGGCTCGCCGCCACGCTGAAATTCAAAGTTTGCTGCCGTATTTTAGCCGTTATAATATTGCCGTGCGCTACGAACGCGAAGACAATGTTTTAGAGCAGCCCCCAATTATTCTTCTTGAACAAACCGCCAATATAATTGTCGACCTTGCCCATGGCGAGCACGACAAAGTAAATGCTCGGCTGCCAGAATTGTTAGCCCACCCAGCCTGGGGCTTTACACCACTTGATTTATGGAAGCTCAGTATTAACGCCCACGAAGCCCACCAACCTTGGATGAGTGTTATGGAAACCACGCCAGCTTTTGTAGATATGCATACCTGGCTTATTGAACGTGCTTCGGCCAGCATCCACACACCACTTGAGCCGATGCTCGACCAAATCATTGGCCAGAATGATGACAAACCAAGCCCATTATTTACCTATTTCTTTGCCACCGAACAGTTAGAAAATCACCCAGAACAATATTTGTTATATCTTGAAGCGTTGCGAGCTATCCGCGCCAAACTACGTGACCACCGCCCGGGCGTAACTTTAACGTTGAAAGATTTCGTAGACTGCATTGAGCTCTATCGCCGGCTTGGCATTGGCATTGGAACCAGCAGCCACTCACTAGCAAGCGATATTCCAGCCGTGCAATTACTGACAGCGCACAAATCAAAAGGGCTCGAATTTAACACTGTATACGTATTTAATGGTGTAGATAGCGTATGGGGACAAACTGCTCGACACCGTAGCAGCTCAATTTCGTATCCTGAAAACCTTCCGTTAGAACCAGCTGGCAACAGCGCCGATGAACGCCTGCGTTTGTTTTACGTCGCCATGACCCGTGCGCGCCACGATTTAATTATTAGCTACAGCGATTCTAATGACGGGGGCAAAAACACCTTAATGGCAGACTTCTTGCTCGCCACGAATATCGATGCAACCGCAACGCCTGAAACGTCGCAAGATGAATATGTCGAAGCAGTTGAGCTGGCGTGGTACCAACCCCTTATTGAGACCACCCAAGATTTGAAGTCGTTGCTTGCACCTCAGCTTGAACACTTCAAACTCAGTGCTACATCTTTCAATAACTTCTTAGATGTTTCGCGTGGCGGCCCGCAACACTTCCTGCTTA
>Ga0247815_10000141_pt1 | contig 54272 bp, 32 predicted proteins | sample UWRJL194509B1_FD_181014 | JGI IMG/M metagenome (GOLD analysis project Ga0247815, IMG submission 181014) | Plant litter microbial communities from Arlington Agricultural Research Station in Wisconsin, United States - UWRJ-L194-509B-1 | ecosystem: Environmental > Terrestrial > Plant litter >... | reverse complement strand
CGTGTATCCGACACCCGTGGATCTGACACCCAGGCCCCCCAGCATGTGTCTGAGCGGCATCCCGACAACCCCGCTTCCTCTGACGGTACTTTGAGCACACGGCACACACAAGAGCCGCTACACAAATGGCGCAGGCATCTGCTCGCAATACCGGGCCACTAGGGTCGCTCTATGAAAAAGCGTCAACTTATCGTGGCCGGGTCAATCCTGCTGATAATCGCCGGGTGGGTAGTCTTCGCTTTCGTCTCATCGCTATCCGAGTACACGCTGGCGCGACAACTGGTCGCGGCGGTAGGACTCGCCTGCGTTGCCGCGGCGATGTACCTCCTGGTTCGCCACTCGCCGGTCTCGGCAATGATCGTCGGACTAGTCACCTCGCTGGCCGCGCTGGCCAACATCGCACTATGGGTTGTTTTCACCTCTCATGGAAACGGCGACAGGGTGCAGACGCTTCTGAGCTTTTTGCTCGAAACCGGCCTGATGGTGCTCGTCCAGCTTCCGAGCGGCGTCCTCATCGCGGTAGGCGGGCTGCTCGCGGCTTCGAGGTTCGGTGCGAGGTTCGGCGCGAGGTCCGGGTCGCGATCCACGTCGACGCGCCGACTCGCAATCGCGGCCGCAATAGCTACCCCGCTGGTGACTCTTCTCGGCGTGGTCCTGATCGTGCTGGCGAGCGCCACCGTGGTCTACGAGGCTCAAATCGAGATCTATCCCGCGCCGCCCTCGACTTCCAACACCAACGAATACCTGCCGATCCTGCTCACGTTTCTCGCCGGGGTGGCATTTACGTTCGTAGGGATTCTGACCAGGCTGGCCCCGGTCGGCGGCATCCTGTCCGGGGCACTTCTGCTGGCGGTGGGCATCGCTGGTCTATTCGGACTGGGCGAAAGCTGGCTGGGCCAAGGAGCAAGTCGAACCGTAGAGCAGGAGGCGTTCGGTGGCTTCGTCTTATACGGTCCGATCGCTTTCGTCGGTGCGGCTATCCTCGCGGTCGGTCTGGCCTGGCGGCATCGAAGCGCGAGGGTCGCGGCGGCCGCGCCCGGTGTGTAAACTTGCACGGTACTTCGGCGAGGGATGCCTGTGCGCTCGAAAGAGGGCAGCGCATCCGTAATCGACGCGGTGGAGCGGGCAATCGGCACGTGTTCATAAACACGCTGGCCACACGTCTTCCTCACGCTGACATGCGTTCGAGTTGAAACCTAACGTGGGCACTGCGCTTGAAAAAGCGGGCTCGCACAATTTGGAGAAGAATCATGGCTAAGGCCGAAAGCAACGACAACAACCACCTCGTCACCGAGGTCCGCGAATCCTTCGGTAAGGGCGCAGCGCGCAAGATCCGTGCGCTTGGAAAGATCCCCGCCGTCATTTACGGACACGGCACCGAGCCGCAGCACGTGACCCTCCCGGGTCACGAGGTTGCCCTCATCCTGCGTAAGTCCAACCAGGTTCTCGAGCTCGACATCCAGGGCAAGACCCAGCTCGCGCTGGTCAAGGATGTCCAGAAGGACCCGGTTCGCCAGATCATCGAGCACATCGACCTCATCGTCGTCCGCAAGGGTGAAAAGGTCGAGGTCGAGGTTTCCGTCCACATCGTGGGCGAGCCCGCAGCCGGCCTTACCGCCGAGCAGGACAACAAGACCCTCGTTCTCGAGGTCGAGGCAACGCACATCCCCGAGTCGGTTTCGATCGACATCGAGGGTGCAGAGGCCGGAACCCGCGTTTACGCGAAGGACGTCGAGCTGCCCAAGGGCGCATCGCTCATCACCGACCCGGAGACCCTCATCGTCGCCGTGTCCGTTCCTGCTGAGCAGGACCTCGGTGACGAGGCAGAGGCAGCGCCCGCTGCTGACGCTGCTCCCGCCGAGTAGTTCTGAGCGACAACCCGTGGCTTGTAGTCGGGCTCGGTAACCCCGGGCCCGGCTACGCCGGCAACCGCCACAACGTGGGCCAGATGGCCCTTGCCGAACTGGCCGACCGAGCGTCGGCCCCTTTCAAGAGCCACAAAGCGAACGCGACTGTGGCCGAGGGGCGCACAGCCCCCGGCGGACCGCGCTTCGTCTTCGCCAAGCCGAATTCGTTTATGAACCTGTCCGGCGGGCCGGTAGCTGCGCTCCTGCGCTTCTACAAGATCGAGCCGGCGAACCTCATCGTGGTGCACGACGAGCTCGACATCCCGTTCGACTCCGTGCGCCTCAAGTTCGGCGGAGGACACGGCGGCCACAACGGCATCCGCGACATCATCGCGGCGACCGGCACCGCCGACTTCACCCGCGTCCGCATTGGCGTCGGACGCCCGCCCGGCCGCCAGCCGGCCGCCGACTTCGTGCTCAAGGACTTCTCGGCCGAGGAGCGCAAAGTGCTTCCCAACCTGCTCGACGATGCAGCGGATGCCGTTGAACAGATCGCGCGCGAGGGTCTCGTCGCGGCGCAACTGAAGTTTCATACCGCCCGCTAACCGCTCCGCGGCCGAAGCACTCGGAGTGCGGTTTCGCAACCTCCACCGGGTAGCTGAACGGTGCCTGAACCTTCACGTAAGGTTGAATGATGCGCGTTCTACTTGCCGGTGCTACCGGAGACCTGGCGCGTGAGCTCCTTCCACAACTCATCGCGGCCGGCCACGACGTGGTCGGGATCACGCGCACCGCTGGCGCGCTCGCGGGTACGCAGGCCAGCGAGATCGTTGCCGACGTCACCGACCGCAACGAGTTTCTCGCCGCCGTTGAGGGCGAGCACTTCGACGCCGTCATCAATGAGCTGACCGCGCTCAAGCGTGCACCGCTGCGGTTCGCCGATATGCGCGAGACCAACCGCCTGCGACTCGAAGGCACATCGACTCTTATCGCCGCCGCGAAGATGACCGGGGCGACGAAGTTCGTCGCGGCATCCGTCTTCTATGGCTACGGCTTTCATGACCACGGCGGCGCCACACTCACCGAACGCTCGGTCTTCGGCGAACTCACCCACGACCGGCTCGACCCGATCTTCGACGCACTTACCTCGCTCGAACAGCAGGTACGGGCGTTCGGGGGAGTCGTGCTGCGGTATGGACTCTTCTACAGCTCGCAGGGAGCGATTCCTCCGGTTGCTCCGGATGCCCACGGGGTGCTGCCGTTCATTCATCTAGCGGATGCCGCGGCCGCGACCGTGCTCGCGCTGGAGAAGGGGACGCCGAAGAACGTCTACAACATCGTGGACAACACCCCGGCAACTTGGCACGACGTGCAGCAGGCGCGGGCAGTTGTTGCCGGAAAGTCGCTCGTCGTACTGCCGGCCTGGCTGTTGCGCATTGTCGCGCCGTTCGGCTCGCAACTGATGACCCGTACTTCGATGGTCGTGTCGAACCGCAAGGCGAAGCTGCAGCTCGGCTGGGTACCGCGGTATCCGTCCTACGTCGAGGGCCTCGCGCCGGGTGTCGCAACCGCGCAGCCTGCGGTGGGTGCTGTCGCGCCCGTGGAGGTTTCAACAAGCTCAACCAGCGAGCCGGTCGAGCCCGCGGCGGCTCCGGTCGTTGAGCCGACGCCGGTCCCTGAGCCGAAGCCGGTGCTTGAGCCGGCCCCGGTCCCTGAGCTTGTCGAAGGGTCGACCGCGCAAGCCGCACCGAAGAGCGCGCCGGCGAAGCCGCGGACGCCCGCGAAGCCGCGGACGCCCGCGAAGCCGCGGACGCCCGCGACGCGGACGACCGTGAAGCCAAAGGCGGATGCTGGTGCTCCGGGTGAGGTTTCGACGGGCTCAACCAGCGGGACGGGGTCTACCCCGTCCGCTGAGCCGACCCCCGCCAAAGCTGCACCGAAGCCGCGCACCCCGGCCAAGCCTCGTACTCCCGCGAAGCCGCGGACGACATCCGCTGCTCCCGCGAAGCCGCGAACTCCGGCGAAGCCTAAGGCCGATGCTGTTGCTCCGTCGGAGGTTTCGACGAGCTCAACTAGCGGGGCGGGGAAGCCGCGCACCCCCGCGAAGCCGCGTACTCCCGCGAAGCCGAAAGCGGATGCTGTTGCTCCTGGCGAGGTTTCGACGGGCTCAACCGGCGGGACTGCCAAGCCGCGCACGCCCGCGAAGCCCCGTACCCCGCCCAAGCCGCGCACGCCGCGCGCGAAACCGCCGATCACCCCGGAACCTGACAACTCCTAACCCGCTGTCGGTGCGGCACCGTAGACTTATCCGGTGATACTCGAAGGATTAATCGCGGGGCTTTCGCGCGCCCGCAGCTTCGAGAAAGCCCTCTCTTTTGCGAACCGCAACGCCGACTTCTCTCTCGTCGACGGCCTCCGCGCACCGCTGATTGCCGGCCTTCTCTCCCGCCGCTCCGGACCCCAGGCCCTGCTCGCCATTGTCGCGACCGGGCGTGAATCCGAGACCCTGCGCGCCGCGCTGTGCTCGTTCCTGCCCGAGGCAGAGATCATCGAGTTCCCGGCGTGGGAGACCCTCCCGCACGAGCGACTCAGCCCGAGCGCCGAGACCGTCGGCAAGCGCATCAGTGCTCTGCGTCGCCTCAAGGCGTGGTCGGAATCGACGGATGCCGCCCGCCCGCCGGTCGTCGTGGTCGCCTCGGTGCGCGCTGCGCTTCAACCCCTCGCCGACAACCTCACCACGATCGAACCGCTCACTCTCGAGGTGCGTGGTCGCGGCTACGACCTACCCGAACTCTCTGCGCGCCTCGTTGACCTCGCCTACTCGCGCGTCGACATGGTCACGCGTCGAGGCGAGTTCGCGGTGCGCGGTGGAATCCTCGACGTCTTCGCCCCGACCGACGAGCACCCGGTTCGCCTCGAATTCTTCGGCGACGAACTCGAGCAGCTTCGCGCGTTTTCGGTCGCCGACCAGCGGTCACTTCCGATCGACCTCGAACGTGCGGAGTTCGCTCCGAGCCGCGAACTGCTGCTCGACGCCGATGTGCGCCAGCGTGCCCGCGAGATGCAGCACGAGTTTCCGAGCCTCGCCCAGATGCTCGCGAAGATCTCCGAGGGAATCCCCGTCGACGGCATGGAGTCGCTTGCGCCCGCCCTCGTCGACCGGCTGGTTCCGCTGACCCACTACCTTCCCGAGAGCTCTGCGATCGTCGTGCTGTCGCCCGAGCGGGTCACCGCTCGAGCCCACAGCCTCGTCGAAACGAACCAGGAGTTCCTCAGCGCAGCCTGGAACGCGGCAACCGCCGGAGCCGAAGCGCCGATTGACCTCGACGCCGGTGACTTCGTCACCCTCGCCACGCTGCGGGAGTCGGCCGGTCGCCGGTCCTGGTGGACGATGAGCCCGTTCGACTCCGGCGCCCTCGACGAGGACCTTGCGCAGGACGAGTACGTGCGCATCGAGGCAACCGCTGTCCCGAGCTTCGCCGGGCGGGCCGAGGGCGCCGTCGAGCACGTCGCCGAGCGACTTCGCGATGGCTGGACCGTCGCCCTGGTCGCGCAGGGGAGTGGCCTAGTCGAGCGTGCCGCCGATGTACTGGGCGAGCACGAGGCATCAGGTCGTATCGTCGATGAGTATCCGGCGGTAGCGGATGCGGGAGTCGCGTACCTGCTGAAGGCTGCGGTCGAGCACGGGTTCGAGTTTGCCGACATCAAGCTCGCACTGCTGAGCGAGACCGAGTTCTACGGGCGTGCGGTCGGCTACGACTCGCGCCAGGTCAAGAAGCTCGCGAGTCGCCGCAAGAACGTCGTCGATCCGCTGCAGCTCAAGGCCGGCGATTTCGTCGTGCACCAGACCCACGGCATCGGAAAGTTCATCGAACTCGTGCAGCGTGAGGTGTCATCCGGTGGTCGTAACGCGGTCAAGCGCCCGCGCGAATTCCTCGTCATCGAGTACGCGCCGAATAAGCGCGGCTACCCGGGTGACAAACTCTTCGTGCCGACCGACCAGCTCGACCTGCTCAGCCGCTACGTCGGTGGCGAAGCCCCGTCGCTCAGCAAGATGGGCGGAAGCGACTGGGCTGCCGCGAAGGGCAAGGCTCGCAAGGCCGTGCGCGATATCGCCGTGGAGCTCGTCAAGCTGTACTCCGCACGCATGGCGTCGAAGGGGCACGCGTTCCCGCCGGATACCCCGTGGCAACGCGAGCTCGAAGAGGCGTTCCCGTTCGCCGAGACTCCCGACCAGCTCACGACGATCGACGAGGTCAAGGCCGACATGGAGCGGCCGATTCCGATGGACCGACTGCTCAGCGGTGACGTCGGCTACGGCAAGACCGAGGTCGCGGTTCGCGCTGCGTTCAAGGCGGTGCAGGGCGGCAAGCAGGTCGCAATGATCGTTCCGACGACGCTGCTCGTTCGACAGCACCTCGAGACGTTCGCCGAGCGGTTCGCCGGATTCCCGATTCACCTGCGGGCGCTCAGCCGGTTCCAGACCGAGAAGGAATCGAAGGAAACGCTCGCCGGCATGGCAGACGGCACCGTCGACGTCGTCATCGGAACGCACCGCTTGCTCAGCAACAACATCGAGTTCAAAGACCTGGGCCTCGTCATCATCGACGAAGAGCAGCGCTTCGGAGTCGAGCACAAGGACGCGCTCAAGAAGCTCAAGACCAACGTCGACATTCTCGCGATGACGGCTACGCCGATCCCGCGCACGCTCGAGATGGCGGTGACCGGCATTCGCGAAATGTCGACGCTCGCGACGCCACCCGAGGACCGGCATCCGATTCTCTCGTTCGTCGGCCCGTACTCCGAGAAGCAGGTCAGCGCCGCAATCCGGCGCGAACTGCTGCGCGAGGGCCAGGTGTTCTACGTGCACAACCGGGTGTCGTCGATCAACCGGGTCGCGGCGCAGCTTGCCGAGCTCGTGCCCGAGGCGCGCATCGCCGTGGCGCACGGCCAGCTGTCGGAGGCCGTGCTCGAGCAGGTCATGGTCGACTTCTGGGAGCGCAAGTTCGACGTGCTGGTCTCGACGACGATCATCGAGACCGGGCTGGATATCGCCAACGCGAACACGCTCATCATCGACCGTGCGGACAAGTACGGGCTCAGCCAGCTGCACCAGTTGCGCGGCCGGGTCGGGCGTGGGCGCGAGCGCGCATATGCCTACTTCCTCTACGACGAAATGAAGCCGCTGTCTGAGACCGCTCACGAGCGCCTGTCGACGATTGCCGCGAACAACGAGCTCGGCGCGGGAATGCAGATCGCACTGCGCGACCTCGAGATTCGCGGTGCCGGAAACCTGCTCGGTGGCGAGCAATCCGGGCACATCGCAGGTGTCGGCTTCGACCTCTACCTGCGGATGATCGGCGAGGCGGTGTCGACGTTCCGCGGGGATGTCGCCGAGGGCCAAACGGAGCTGCGGCTCGAGTTGCCGGTCGACGCGCACATTCCCGAAGAGTACGTCGAGAGTGAACGGCTGCGCCTCGAGGCGTACCAGAAGCTGTCGACTGCGTCGGCTCCGGCATCCACTGCCGACCAGATCGACCGTGTACTCGACGAGCTCAGCGACCGCTACGGCGAGCCGCCGGTGCAGGTGCTGAACCTGATTGCGGTGTCGCGGCTGCGGCGGATGGCGCAGAAGGCCGGGCTCAGCGAAGTCGTCGCGATGGGCGGCAACCTGCGGATCGGGCCGGCGGATCTCGCCGACTCGGTTCAGATTCGCCTGCAGCGCCTGTACGCGGGGTCGAAGTACTTTGCGCAGACCGGTGTGGTGTCGATTCCGATGAAGGTCATCAACGGAGAACCGTTGAGCGACGGCGACCTGATCGACTGGGTCTCGAAGCTGCTCGTGGCGATTTTCGGTGCAGAACTCGTCGACCCCGCGCCCGTCCCCGCCGAGTAACTCGAGCTCGTTGATCGAGTGCGAGCTCTGCGAGCGTATCGAGATCATTGCCCGTGCCCAGGCTTCCGCGTTGGCCATGGTTACGATACGCGGCCTCGCAGGCTCGGTCGCTACTCAACCAACGAGTAGATCGACCAGGCCCCGGGAATGCCGGGGGTAGTTAACCGCTTACAACTAAATGGTGCCGCGAACCAGTAGTGGCCAGATTGAGGTGCATTCTGTCCAGTGACGTCGGCTTCCGCTCAGAGCGCGGTCCCATTCTCATTGCCCTAATGGTCGCCACCGGCATCGTCGCGATCGACGCGACGATCCTCGCGACGGCGGTCCCCACGATCGTCAAGGAACTCGGCGGGTTCACCCTCTTCCCGTGGCTCTTCTCGATCTACCTGCTCGCGCAGGCTGTGTCGGTCCCGATCTACTCGAAGCTCTCAGACATCCTCGGCCGCAAGCCGATCATCCTGATCGGCATCGGTCTGTTCCTTCTCGGCTCCGTGCTCTGCGGCTTCGCGTGGAGCCTCCCCGCGCTCATCGTCTTCCGCGCCGTGCAGGGACTCGGCGCCGGCGCCGTGCAGCCGATGGCCATCACCATCGCCGGCGACATCTACACGCTCGCCGAGCGCGCCAAAACCCAGGGCTACCTCGCGAGCGTGTGGGGCATCTCGTCCGTCGTCGGCCCGACGCTCGGCGGAGTCTTCTCGCAGTTCGTCTCCTGGCGCTGGATCTTCTTCGTCAACATCCCGCTCTGCGTGATCGCCGGCCTCCTCATCATCAAGAACTTCCACGAGGTCATCGAGCCGCGCAAGCACAAGGTCGACTACCTCGGCGCGAGCCTGCTGACCGGCGCACTGGCGCTTCTCGTTCTCGCCATCCTGCAGGGTGGGCAAGCCTGGGCGTGGAACTCGCCCCAGAGCGTCGGCTCCTTCGTCATCGGCGGCGCGCTGCTGATCGGCTTCATCCTCGTCGAACGCAAGGCGACGGATCCGGTGCTTCCGCTCTGGGTCTTCTCCCGTCGCCTGCTGCTCACGACAGCACTCATCTCCCTCGGCGTCGGCGCCATCCTGATTGGCCTCACCTCCTACGTGCCGACATATCTCGAGGGTTCGCTCGACACACCGCCGATCGTCGCCGGTCTCGCCCTGGCCGCACTGACCATCGGGTGGCCGATCGCGGCATCCATCTCCGGTCGCTTCTATCTGCGCATCGGATTCCGCAACACGATCCTGATCGGCATGACCCTCGTCATCGCCGGCGCGCTCGTGCTGGTCGGGATCTCGCACACCCCGAACCTCGCCATCGTGGCGATCAGCTGCTTCATCACCGGACTCGGCATGGGACTCGTCGCCACCCCGAGCCTCATCGCCTCGCAGTCGAGCGTGCAGTGGAACGAACGCGGCGTCGTCACCGGCGCCAACCTGTTCTCCCGCTCGATCGGCAGCGCGATCGGCGTCGCCATCTTCGGCGCGGTCGCGAACTCGGTCTTCGCATCGATGGGCGGAAATGAGCAGGATGCCGCCTCGGTCGTCTCGGCATCGTCGACGGTGTTCTTCGCGGTCGGCATTGCCGCCGTGGCCACGGTTATCGCCGCCTTCTCCATGCCGAAGACCCCGGCGCTCGCGCCAGCCGCCGCCTCGTAGCATTGCCCCGAATTGGGGGCAGCTGAGCGCTCGTAGATTACAAGTCGTCGCTATAGGTTGAATCGATTGCGTCCGCGACCCGAATACGCGGATGCAGTCTCCCTGAATTTCTCAGCGCTCAGACTCCGAGGTTGCCATGTTCGCTCCGTCACTCCGCCCGCGAACCGCAACCGCCGCCGGCCTTCGCCGCGGGGCACGCCTCGCCGCGCTGGCAACCGCCGCCGCGCTCATCGGGTCCGTTGTCTCGGTACCGCTCACGGCATCCGCTGTCGGCACCGGCCCGGTTGAGTTCAATCTCTACCTGGACTGGGAAGGTCCGGACGCCGCAGCCGGATTCACCGGTACTGTCGACCTGATCCCGGACCCGGCAGATAACCTGGCAACGCCCGCGGCGGTCGCAATCTCGGACGGAGTTGCTTCTTTCACCGGGCTCGACGAGGGGTCGTACCGAGTCCGCGTCAACGAGACGACGTCACCCGGTGGCTATGTCTTCCCCGCTCAATACCGGGGCAACGGTCCGACGAACTCGATCGACTATGCGCTCTACTGGGACCTGCTTCCCGTGGGGAGCCCGGGCTACAACGCCAACGTGAACAACCTGTTCATCGAGGTCCAGTCGAATGCGGGCATGTCCGGGACTGTGAAGGAAGCGGATGGGACGCCCGTCGACCTACTGAAGGTCGAGCGCTACAAAAACGGCGAGTACGAAACGACCGAGACCACCGATGACGATGGAGTCTTCTCGTTCCCGTACGCCTCGGTAGACAACAACTATGAGCTCAAGTTTGTCGGCACCGGGTACGCCGAAGAGTGGTGGCAGGATGCCGCAACGCAGGAGTCGTCGACACAGATTCGTCTCGATCTCGGCGAACAGCGGGTACTGAACGCCGTCGTCGCCCCCAAGCCCCGCTTCGAAGGCACTGTGACCGACGCATCCGGTGGAACCCTCGAAAACGTGACCGTCGGTGTCTACAAACTCGACGGCACCTTCGTTGGCAACACCCAGACGGACGCTGACGGAAACTACCGCCTGCGGCCCCCGGTGGCCGGCACCTACAAGCTGAGGTTCGGCGGAACCGGAATCCACATCACCGTCTGGAACGGCGGCGCGAACTCCGCCGAACAGGCCGAACCGATCGTCTTCGACGGCGTCTCGCAACCGGCCAACTACGACGCCGTCCTGGTGCGCACCTTCGGAACTATCTCGGGAACGCTGCTGAACGAAGACTCCGGTCTCCCGGTCGCCGGTGCGAACGTTGTCGCGTTCAACGCGGATACAGCCAACGCCAACGCTTTCGGCAGCACCTCTAAGACCGATGCCGCTGGCAAGTTCACGGTCTATACCGGCGCCGGCACGTTCAAGCTTCGATTCGATGCACCCGAGGGCAGCGCCTACCTGACGAGTTACTCCGGCAACACGGATTCGGCGAGCAACGCGACGACTGCCACGGTCGCCCTGACGACCACCCCCGACGTGACCCTGGACGGACGGATGTTCGAGGGCGAGTTCACCAACGCGTACCTTCCGCAGATCACCGGCGACTACAAGCTCGGCGAGACGCTGACCGCCGACCTCGGCATCTGGGACCCGATGTATACGAGCGTCACCTACCAGTGGACAATCGTCGGTGTCCCCGGGATTCTGGGTTCGGCGTCGACGATTGTCGTGACCGAGGCAATGCTCGGTCACACGATTCAGGTCGCGGTCATCGGTGACTCCGAAGGCACTCAGCCGCAGGGTGCGGGAGGAACCGCGTACATCCCCGACAACTTCGATACCGTCGGCACTCCGACGATCACCAGCAACAGCGACGGAACCGTGCTGACCGCGAACGCCGGCACCTGGGCCCCTACACCGACCAACATCATCTACTTCTGGATCGACGCCACTACAGAAGACATCTACGAGCAGAGCCAGACACTTACAATCACAAACGAACTCCGCGGCAAGACCGTCATTGCCGTGGCAATCGGCAGCCTCGAGGGCTACAACGATGACCAGGTTTCATCGGCCGAGTTCCACATCCCTGGCTATTTCACAACCGTTGGTGTCCCCACTATTACGGGATCGCCAGTCGTCGGAAGTTCGCTCACCGCGCACCCGGGAACGTGGGCGCCTGCGGATGCCGAGTTCACCTACGAGTGGACTGACCTGGCAAGCGGGCACATCCTGGGCTACGGGGCTGTCCTGCCCGTCAGCCAGTCGTTCCGCGGCCTGACCGCCACGGTGACGGTCACCGCAATGGCCGACGGTTATGTCGCTGCGTCGGCTACGTCGGTGGGCGTCTACATTCCGAAGGTCTTCACGCCCGGAACGCCGACGATCACCGGTTCGCTCCTCGCCGGACAGACGCTGACGGCGACTCCCGGAACCTGGACGCCCGCATCCGGTGTGGCCTACGCGTACTCGTGGACCAGCGGCGGCACCGTGCTGTCCACGACGTCGACCCTGAAGCTCACGACGGCCATGCGCGGCAAGTCGATCGCAGTGACGGTCACCGCGACGGCGGCGGGATACACGACCGCGACCGCGACGAGCACGGCTGTTGTCGTACCCAACGTGTTCAGTGGGACATCCGCTCCGAAAATCAGCGGCGAACTGCTCGCGGGAAAGACGATCTCCGTTACTCCCGGAACCTGGTCCGTTTCAGGGGCGACGTACTCGTACTCGTGGAAAGACGCCAGGGGTGCGGTGGTCTCGACGTCGTCGAAGCTAAAGCTCACGACTGCGCTGCGCGGACAGAAGCTCACCGTCACGGTGACCGCGAAGAAGAGCGGATACCTGAACGCGACGTCCGCCGCGACCGTCACGATTCCGAACGTGCTGGCGTCTACCGCGACACCGAAGATCACCGGCAAAGCGAAGGTTGGCAAGACGCTCAAGGCGACCGTGAAGGCGTGGACGCCGGCGACGGTGAAGCTGACCTACCAGTGGAAGCGCAACGGGGTCGCGATCTCAGGTGAAACCAAGGCGTCGTACAAGCTCGCGTCGAAGGACAAGAGCAAGAAGATCACCGTGACGGTAACCGGCAAGAAGTCGGGTTACGTCACGGTCGCAAAGACGAGCGCCCCCACCGCGAAGGTCAAGAAGAAGTAGGGAGTCCACTCGACCAACGAGTAAATTCGTTGGTCGAGTGCGAGCTCTGCGAGCGTATCGAGGCCATCACGCGGTCTTGACGTAGGCGGTCGTGATGGTTTCGATACGCGGGCTCCTTCGTCGCGCGCTACTCAACCCGCGAGCTAGCTCGCGGCGTACCCGCCGTCTACGAGGTGGTAGCTGCCGGTGACGAACGATGCGGCATCCGATGCCAGGAATGCGACGACGGCGGCGACTTCTTCGGGGGTGCCGAGGCGGCCGAGGGCGTGCTTGGCCGCGAGGTACTCCTGCGCGGCGGGGTCGAGGTTTGCGTCAACGAGGGGAGTGTGGATGAAGCCGGGTCCGACGGCGTTCGTGCGAACGTTCTGGGCGCCGAATTCGATGGCGGCGTTCTTCGTGAGTCCGAGCAGGCCGTGCTTGGCGGTGACGTACGCCGACGAGTTGGCGATGCCGACGCTGCCGAGCACCGACGCCATGTTGATGATCGAGCCACCGCCGTTGGCGGCGATTGCCGGAAGCTGAAACTTGAGGCCGTAGAACACGGCGTTGAGGTTAACCTCGATGACCTTGCGCCAGCTGTCGAGGGAGTAGTCCGCGACGGTCTTGGCTTCTCCGCCAATACCGGCGTTGTTGACCGCGATGCGCAGCGGTGCGAGCTTGTTGGCCGCGGCGATGCTGGCCTCGACTGAGTCGGTGTCGGTGACGTCCCCGACGAATCCTTCGGCGATGCCTCCCGCGGCGCGGATCTCTTCGACGACCTTCTGGATGCTGTCGTCGCGCATGTCGACGACGAGCACGGAGGCTCCGGATGCGGCGAGCGTGTGGGCAACTGCGCGACCGATTCCGGAGGCGGAACCGGTGACGATTGCGGAACGTCCTGCGACGTCATATGTGGCCATGAGGGTGCTTCTTTCCTGTTCGAGTACACCGGATCCGTTTGCGGATGCGGGGTCCCGGCGCGAGCAGGTCGTCGATCAGGATGGCGTGCTCCACGGGGGAGACACCTTTATTCAAGCGCGGGCAAGCTGGGAGTATTCCGACAACTGTCGATTAACTGACGTTTTCTTTCACGGGAGGCGGGGTGCGGGCCGGGGCACCGCCGGTCGGCCCGACGAGGTGTACCCGGTTGATGACGATCGGAATGAGTACGAGGGAGCGCAGGTCGAAGAGTGCATGGACGATGATCGCAACGGCGATGCTGCCGGTACCGATGTAAATCGCCATGAAGATCGCACCCATGACAGCACTGGCGACGACGCCAACCGGCCCCTGATAGGCGTGCAGCAGCCCGAAGACGAGAACGCTCACCAGTACCGCAACGAGCGCATTGCCCGTGAACGCGAACACCATCGCCGGCATTGCGAGCCGGAACAGCAGCTCTTCGACGATCCCGGCATTGATCGACAGCGCGGCGCCATACGGAAGCTCGGCCCGGTTGCGGGGGAGCATCGCCTGGATGTCTCCCACGGCGGGGATCTCGTCGGTCTCCGAACGGGCCGCGATGATCGCCCACACGGCAAACGTCACCAGTGCGACGACGAGTCCGATCAGGATGCTCCAACTGAGTACGGGATTCGCGTCGAAGATTCCGCGCGCGCCCACGATGAGCGTCCAGTGGTTGATGTCGGCGAGCACGAGCGGCACGTACTGCCACGACAGCAGCAGCGTCACCGCCGACGATCCGCCGAAGATGAGAAACGACTGTCGCAGCCATTTGCCCAGAATGCGGCGACGCTTCTTGCTCGAGCGCAGCCGGCTGAAGCGAGCGAACTCGCGGCGATCCTTGACCATCGCGTTCACGGCGAGACCGGCGAGCAGCAACACAAACGCACCGCCAAGAACGAGCGGGCTCCACGGCCAATCGGGGGAGAGCATCAGCGGGTCACGCGTCGTGCGGGCATGTCTCCATCGTTGCAGGTCGGGCGAGTTCTTGCCGGGGTGCGCGCCGTCTGGGGTTGGCGATCGTTACCCTCCCTCGCAGGCTCCCTCGTTAACCTCCCTCGCAGGCTCGGTCGGCGCTGGGGTCGCGCAATCGCTGGCGCGATTGCCAAAGCTCCACCGCGCCCCGAAGAGGGGATACCGACCGTTCCACTGTGGCTACAAACTGTTTCGATAGTCCGGCTGCGTTGCGCGTCGGTTCAACCACGTGAGGCATCCCTGGTGATATCGACATCCCGTCCAACTTTTCTGCGCAAAAGCGCGCTCGCCGCGATTGCAGCCCTCGCGCTCGTCGCCGGCGCGCTGATCTCGGTACCGACCGCGGCATCCGCTGCTGAAACGGGCTCGATCACCGGGACCGCGAACTTCGGCGCGGCACTGCAGTCGAGCGGCACGGTCTACCTTCACGCTCACGGCAATGCGAACGCCATCGGTTCCTCGCCGGTGTCCAACGGGTCGTTCGGATTCACCGCGCTCGCCGACGGCCAGTACGACCTCGAGTTCGCTGATGCGTCGCACAACGGTGCTGTCTCGCCGTCCCAGTGGTACCGCACCGGAAACTCTGTTGCTGAGGTCCAGGGCGACGCGACGGCCGTCACCGTAGCCGGAGGCGCCGCCACGAGCGTGTCGATCAACCGCACCATCGGAGGCACGATCGCCGGGAGCATTGTCGACGCCGATGGCGTTGCGATCACCTCAGCGCGGGTCACCCTCTACAACTCCACTGGCAACGAGGTCGCCAGCGAGATCTTCACGACGTCGGCGTTCTCGATTGCCGGCCTCAAGGGCGACACCTACACGCTGAAGGTGACTACCGCAGCGAACATCGACGCACCGGAGTGGTACAGCAACGCGACGAGCCAGGCGACCGCGACCGGCATCCCGGTGACACGTGAGAGCACCGCAAACACCGGCGCAATTGCGCTCCACTACAGCCAGGCCGTCGGAACCTTCTCCGGAACGATCCGCGACACCGTCACCTCGATGGCTGTCCCGTCCGTCACGCTTGAGCTCAAGAACCAGAGCAACGTCATTGTCGCAACGAAGACGACGGATTTCGCGGGCGCGTACACCTTCGACCACCTCGCCGACGGCCAGTACACCCTGACGGCGACGCCGACCACCGACAGTGGATTCAAGTCGAAGGTCCTCGACACCGAGATCCAGATGCCCAACGGCAATGTACCGACCGAGTATTACCTTCAAGCGGTCAGCCTTATCCAGGGGCTCGTACTCAAGGATCAGGAGCCGTTCGACACGCTCGGCGGACGAACGGTTGAGCTCTACGCGGCGCCCGACTACTCGACCGTAGTCAAGGAGGCGACGACCGTCGCGAGCGGCACCTATAAGGGGTACTACTTCTTCCGGGGAGTCGGCGCCGGCACCTACAAGATCAAGATCATTGGTAACTCCGGTGTCCTCACGCGCTGGGTAGGCGGCACCGCAACAAGCGCCGGCGCCACTGAGATCGTCTTTGGCGGCGCAGGCGCAACTCGCAACGATCTTCAGACGCTGCTGCCGGTGAGCAGCTACATCAATGGAACGCTCACCGCTGCGCCCGGAGCGCCGACCAACTTCGGTTCGGTGTCGGCCGTCTTCTGGCAGAACGGCGAGGTCGTGTCGACGCAGCCCGCGCACGGTACCGGTGAATGGTCCTCGGGCCCGCTCGCGCCGGGAACCTACACGGTCAGCTTCGTCGCAACGTCGGGCTTCACCAACGCGTCTCTCGCCGAAGCAACCGGCTCTGACGACTCCGAGGTCACGGTCAGTGGCGGGACGACCACGATCAACAATGTGATGCTCTACGGCGCGTTCTCATCGTTCCCCACCCCCACCATCACCGGTGGAGACGGACTCGGCGACGGCTACATTGTCGGCGACGTCCTGACGGCGCACTCGGCAGCGTGGACACCGGCGGCCGACGTGACCTATGCCTGGTTCGACGCAGGCAGCTACCAACTCCTGGCCGAAGGCGATACCTACACGGTCACTGCCGACGTCCAGGGTTACGGCGTGTTCGTGCGCGCTTACGGAAACCGCCTCGGCTACACCGAGGGCATTGCAGACGACGTTCGCGCCCCGGTCGACGACCCCGCGAAGGCGCGAGTCGTGGGATCGGTCTTCGTTCCGCAGGGCGCGCCCGCAGTCGACTTCGACGACATCGGCGTGAGGGTGGTGGGCCCCGGAGGGTGGCAGCAGCAGACGGCCGTTGAATCCGACGGCAGCTACTCGTTCTACAACCTTGACACCGGCGACTACACCTTCGAGTTCGGCGTCGGCGCCACTGACTCAAGTGTCTTCTACCAGCCGGGTAACCCGGAGGGGGCCGGCTGGGCGACCACGGTCCAGCTCTCGGCGGGCAAGACCACACTCGACGCCCAGGGGATCTACGGTCGCTACACCCACGCTCCAGAACCCTCCATTGAGGGAGATCCTGTCGTCGGCAACACGCTAACGGCCGACATCGCCGCGTGGGTTCCGGCCACAAGCTTCCTCTACACCTGGATTGCCTGGGACGACACGCAGGGCGAATGGATCGTTCTGCAGGAACAGTCGAGCAACGGCACCTACCTGGTCAAGCCCGGCGATCTTGACAGGGAGATCAGAGTCGAGGCTCAACCGACGAAAGCCGGATACGTCACGCTCGCCGACACGAGGGCCAGTGACTCCGTCACCGTCCTGAAGGTATTTACGTCGACGCCCATCCCGGTCATTTCCGGAACACTTGCTGTCGGCAGTGAGCTGACCGCGTCGACTCCGGCCTGGACTCCTGCGGCGGAGGAGTACTCGTACGCGTGGCTTCGCGACGGTGAGCCGGTCGGCGTCGGACCTTCGTACATCGTTCAGGCCGGTGATAGCGGAGGATCCATTACTGCGATATCGCGGGGAAGCTCCGAGGGCTACCTCTCGGTGGTTGTCGTATCGGATCCGGTGAGCATCCCGGGAACCCCCTTCGTGCAGACGGCGAAGCCGACGATCTCCGGAACTCCCAAGGTCGGTTCGAAGCTCACTGCATCGGTCGGCGCCTGGACGCCGGCGGCGACGTCATCCACCTTCCGGTGGTACCGAGCCGGACAGCCGATTGCCGGTGCGACCAGCGCGACGTACACGCTGGCCGAAGCCGACGGCGGTAAGAAGCTGTCGGTGCGGGTGACGGGCAGCCTCGCCACGTACCAGACGACCACGGTCTCGAGTGCCGAGCTCGCAATCGCGAAGGCCGTCTTCTCGAAGTCACCGGTTCCCACGATCAGCGGATCGCGTGCAGTCGGCACCACCCTGAAGGCCGTGACCGGAACGTGGACTCCCGCGGCATCCTTCACCTACCAGTGGTCACGCAACGGGGTCGCGATCGCAACGGCGACGGCTAGCACGTACAAGGTGGTCGCAGCGGATGCCGGCAAAAAGATCGCGGTCCGCGTCACCGGAGCGCGACTCGGCTTCGAAACCCTCGCCAAGTCGAGCGCACAGTCAACGGTCGCCCTGCAGAAGCTGACCAAGACGCCGAAGCCGACGATCTCGGGTACTGCCAAGAAGGGCAAGACCCTCAAGGTCAAGGCCGGATCCTGGGCTCCGGCCACGGTTTCGCTCACCTACCAGTGGGAGCGCAACGGCAAGAAGATCGCCAAAGCGACCAAGGCCAGCTACAAGCTCACCTCGAAAGACAAGGGCAAGAAGATCACCGTGGTCGTGACCGGCAAGAAGGCCGGCTTCACGACGGTGGCCAAGGAGTCCAGCGCCAAGAAGGTCAAGAAGTAGGAGGTCGGGCGGGCTTTTCGGGACCCTCCCTCGTAGGCTCGGTCGGCGCTGGGGTCGCACAAGCGCTGGCGCGCTTGTTCCTAGCTCCACCGCGCCCCGAACGGGGGATACCGACGGAACAGTGAGAGCTACAGAATGTTGTAATAGCTCGATAACTGACGCTTCGCTGCGTCGAAATTCGGCTCACCACTCACACTCGTCGTGATCGGCCGCAATGCCGCCGAGACGACGGTGATCACATGGAGCAGTACCCGCAGTTCCCCGAATGGTTTTCTCGCGAAGTAATCATTCACACGCTGGCCCCGGACTTACCCCCGGGGTCATTGTTGTTTAACGGCCTTCGTTGACGGTGGCGGTGGTTTCGATACCTCGCTGGCGCTCGTACTCAACCAACGAGACTCTCGAGATACTCGTTGGTTGAGTAGCGCCCGACGAAGGAGGCCGCGTATCGAAACCATCGCCGCCGGGTAACTCGTTGGTTGAGTGCACGACGCGAGGAACGAGCGCCGCGCGAGGCCATCGCCAACGAAAATCTCGTTGGTTGAGTAGCGCCCGACGAAGGAGGCCGCGTATCGAAACCATCGCCGCGGGCAACTCGTTGGTTGAGTGCACGACGCGAGGAACGAGCGCCGTGTGTATCGAAACCATCGCCGCCGCAATACCTCAGCCCCGCAGAGCCACCCCGAACGGCAGCACCGCAGGCACTCCCGCACGTCGCAGCGCTCGCGCCGCGATCGTCAGCGTCCACCGCGAATCGACCAGGTCGTCAACGAGCAGCACCGGACCATCCGGCAGCTCCAGCCCGCCGACCCCGAACTTCTCCCAGACGCCCGCCAGCCGGTACGCGCTGTTGCCGCCCGGGTCGCCCGTCGGTCCGCCGTTTTCGACACTGAGCTGCCCGAGATACGGCAGCCGGCCAGCCTCCGCGAGCCCGCGCGCGACCGAGTCGATCAGCAGCGGCTTCGACCGAGACGGCATCGCCACAACCCCCACCGGGCGTGACTCCCAGCCCCAGTCGGCGAGCACCCGCACGCACGCCCCGATGAGCGCCGGGCTTGCCGCGGCATCCACCGCGCCCGCCGCGAACAGCTCGCGCAGGGTATTGCCCCAGCCCAGGTCCGTGAGCCGTGCGAGCGCTCGTCCAGCCTCGGCCCGTTCACCTTCGGGAATCTTTCCCCGCACACTCACCCCGAGCCGGTCAGCGCCGGTTGGCCACTGCGCGCGCGGTTCGATCGCGACGCCCACCTTGTCGAGGCTCTTGCTGGCGGATGCCGCGGCATCCGCTTCGACATCGCTCGGGTACCAGACGCCCGCGCAGTTGTCGCAGCGTCCGCACGGCGTTGCCGTGTCGTCGTCGAGCGAGCGCTGCAGGTACTCCATGCGGCATCCGCTGGTCTGTTCGTACTCGATCATGTGCTGCTGTTCGGCGACGCGTTCTGCGGCGATGCGCGTGTAGCGCTCGGCGTCGTAGACCCACGGTTGCCCGGTGGCGATCCAACCGCCCTGCACACGCTTGACGGCGCCGTCGACGTCGAGCACCTTGAGTAGCAACTCGAGCGGCGTGCGGCGCAGGTTGACCCGTGCCTCGAGCGCGGGCGTACTGAGCGGAACATCCGACAGCGCATTGATCACGTTTTCGGCGCGCACCTGGTCGGGCATGGATGCGGTGGCGAAGTACTTCCAGATCGCTTCGTCTTCGCTGCCGGGCAGCAGCAGCACGTCAGCGTTCTCGGTCGCGCGGCCGGCGCGGCCAACCTGTTGATAGTAAGCGACGGGGGAGGAGGGAGCACCGAGGTGCAGCACGAAGCCGAGGTCGGGTTTGTCGAAGCCCATACCGAGCGCGCTCGTCGCGATGAGCGCCTTGACCTGGTTGGCCTTGAGCAGGCCTTCGCTCTCTTCTCGTTCGGTCGTGTCGGTCTGGCCGGTGTAGGCGCGCACGTTGTGTCCGGCTTCGCGCAGCAGCCGCGCGGTGTCTTCCGCCGCGGCGACGGTGAGCGTGTAGATGATGCCGCTGCCGGGCAGCTCGGCGAGATGGCTGAGCAGCCAGCCGAGCCGCGACCGCGAGTCCGGCAGGCGCAGCACACCGAGCCGAAGCGAGGCCCGCGCGAGCGGTCCGCGGATGGTGATGACGCCGTCCTCGCTGGTTGAGCCTGCGCCGCCCTGAGCAGGCGCGCCAGCGCCGTGTCGAAGGGTCGAAACCTCACCCTCGACACCGCCTCCGCCCAACTGCTCGGCCACATCCGCCACCACCCGGCTATTGGCCGTAGCGGTAGTCGCCAGTACCGGCACCCCCGCCGGCATCTCCGAGATCAGGTCGCGCAACCGTCGGTAGTCCGGACGAAAATCGTGACCCCAGTCGCTGATGCAGTGCGCCTCGTCGACCACCAGCATCCCGACGCGCTGAATGAGTGCGGGCAGCTGGTTCTCCCGGAACGACGGGTTGTTCAGCCGCTCTGGCGACACGAGCAGCACGTCGACCTCGTCGTTGGCGAGCTGCGTGAGAACGTCGCTCCATTCGTGGGCATTGGTCGAGTTGATCGCGACCGCGCGCACGCCAGCGCGGGCGGCTGCGGCGATCTGGTCGCGCATGAGGGCGAGCAGGGGAGACACGAGGATCGTGGGCCCGGCGCCCCGCCGGCGCAGCAGCAGAGTCGCGACGAAGTACACCGCCGACTTGCCCCAGCCGGTGCGCTGAACGACGAGCGCCCGGCTGCGGTCGTCGACCAGGGCGGAGATCGCTTCGAACTGTCCTTCGTGAAAGTCGGCGTCCTCCCGTCCGACGAGTGTCTGCAAAATCTGACGAGCGGATGCGCGGGTCTCGTTCATCCGCCCAGCTTGTCACCACCGCCTGACAACCGCGGCCCGGCACTGCCCTCTGTGCACTACTCCGCCGGTCGAGTAGTGCCCTTTCTCGTTGGTTGAGTAGCGCCCGACGAAGGAGCACGCGCAATGAAAAGCGAAGCTCGTTGGTTGAGTGCCCGCCGCGAGGAACGAGCGACGGGTGTATCGAAACCATCGCCAACGACACCGAATCCCCGCCTTATCCACACCCCCAAATCCATCCACAGCGCGCACACGTCAGCCCCCGCACCCCCACCAACCCGCCGACACTAATCCCCATGTCTCCAACCCCTCCCACCGTGATCAAGGCGCACACCCCCGCCGACATGCTCGCCCTCGTTCCGCACCTTGTCGGCTACTTCCCGCGCAACAGCCTCGTGATGATGATGTTCGACGGTCGCCGCACCTGCGGAGCCATCCGCATCGACATCCCCACCGTCGACTCCACAGCCATCCTCAAACGCTTCGCCAACGTCGCGCTCGGAACCGTCACCCGCGTTCCCGGCGTCATCGCCCTCGTGCCCGTCATCTTCACCGATGAGTCATTCGGTGACGACTCGCTCATTCCGCACACCGCGCTCATGGAAATCCTGCAGCGCCGAATCGGCCACATGGGATTCGAGGTGCGCGAAGCTCTCTGCCAGGCAACGGACGGCTGGGCGTCCTACCTCGACCCGCGCAGCCCGCGCGGTGGCAGGCCGCTGAGCGACATCGCCACATCCGTGGTCAATGACAGCGTGCCGACGGATGTCCGGGCGAAGACCGGCGACCACCTCGCCGACGCGAGTTACGTCGTCGCCAATCCGGAACTGGTGAAGGACGCCAATGAAGAGTTGGCACGTCTTCGGACATTCATAACGGCGGTGCGTCTCAGCGGCAAAGTCGCCCCCGAGATCCAGCCGATGATCGACATCCCGTTCTTCGCCGAGTGGATTCTGACCTGGGACGTCGAGGAGCTCGCAACGTGGGCGCCGCTGTTCCTTTTTGCGATCCAGGGCCCACCGATGCGGGACCACATCATGCTGCAGTGGGCGACAAACCTAGAGACGGGGGAGCGTCTGTTCGACGCGGTCGCTGATTACAACGGGTCCCCGGATTCGCTCGACGAAGACCTCGGCGACATCATGCTCGGCAAGGCGCCCCAGCCCGATCCTCGGCGCTTGGAGCAAGGCGTAACGCTGCTGCGGCTTCTGCTAAGAATCGCAGAAGACCAGTACCGCCCAGCCCCGCTCTGCATGCTCGCATGGCTCAACTGGGCGCTCGGGCGGCTCTCCCATGCCCACGTCTACATCGACGAGGCCCTGCGCATCGACCCGTCCTATGGAATGGCTCTCTTGCTCAACACGATCGTCGAGAGCGGCATGCTGCCCGAGTGGGCGTTCGAGAAGCGGGACGCTGACGCCGTGCGTTGAGGTCTGGAAGATACGTCAACCGTCTACGCGGCGCTGGGCAAGTACAGGAGCATTTCGATTCGATTTGAAGCGAACGCCGAGACTCAGGCCCGATATTGAGCTCGACGAGTTCGTAAGTGGATCCATCACACAGTCCCTAGTGAACTATTTCCATTCGGACTCATCGATTTAGATCGCGGACCGCGCATTTCCGAGCAAAGTTTGGAACAACCCCGGTACGTCTCGGTTCCCTACCAGCAGCACTCTGTCCAAAAACAGGTTGGCTGACTCACAACTGGTCTCAGCGGTCAGAGTGCACCCGTGGCAGGCTGCAAGGTTCAACGCATCCATGCCCTGGCCTCGGCTTTCGTGGCAAACGGGGTCATTCGAGCAGGAATCTGCATCTTCTATCGAACGCAAAACGGTGCGAAAGAGCTGAGGGGATTCTCCTTGGCGCACGAGTCCACCCAACGTTCCTTCAACGTCCCCGGCGGCCGTATACAGAAGGATGCCCGCCTGAGGCTCCGCGCCCTCGACATCGGCATATACGCGCTCCCTGATTGATGCTGAGGAGTAGCCGCTGGCGAATGCCAGCCGCCGCATCAACAGGTGGGCCAGTGTGTGTAGTGCGACGCTGCGCGCAGTCACCGGGACAAATCTGGATCCCACATTTGATAGCTGCCTACGCTTCTCGAGTCTGAGCACACGCGCACGAACAGATTCCTGGGACTCCCATGCTGCCACCGCCTCCTCAGCGAATTTCAGAAAGATACCCTCGCCAAATTGCTCATACGCCGGATACCACTTCTGGTTCGATCCTGTGGTCTGAAGATCGACGTCTACTAGGTCAGCTGCGCTGCTGTAGCGGCGGAATCCCTTCATTGCCCGCACTTCCCTTATCCTGCGCACCAGTCCGGCCGCAGCGATCATCCCGTCCAGATTGACGTTCGAAAAGTCCGAACCCCCCTCGAAAGATGTGCGATCGACTACGAAGTCACTAGCTTTCGCTTCGGTCTTTCCCTGCAGCGCCAGGTCGAATGCAGCCCACTCTCCGTCTAGAAGGCCAGCCCTCGCCAGCGCCATCCCTGGAGCAGGCTGACCAGCGACAGCGATTACCGTAGATGTTTCGCATCCGACGTCCGTTGCTATAACTTCGGCGAAATAGGGCGCACCGGGACCTTCGGGGAGAGCCGCTAAGGCCGAGAACACGGAGTGTGCTCGAATCTTGTCGCCGAGCGCAATCGACTGGGGCACTGATTCAGGGATGTCAATTGCCGTCAGCGTTTCCGCGATGTGAAGACTTGCTGTTCCTCGCTGCACTGCATGCACCTGCGAAACGCAGGAGTATTCTCCGTCGCGGGGCTGCCAGGGTTGGCGCCCCGGGCACTTAATGCCGTCGCCAGCGAGCGATCCCGCACCAGACAGCTCACCGAAATGGCGTTTCGCGTTGCAAGCTCGACATGTGACCGAGAGCGACGATAGTCCTTCGTATCCTCCTGACGACGACGAGAATTCCAGTAGATCCCAGCTCTCACACTGAGACTGCTTGTCTTCAGTAGCAGTTCTGTGGACCCAGTATTTCCACGGCACATCAGCCACGTGACTACCTGTTTCGCAAACCAGTACGAAGCGCATTGGAACCATTGGTCCCTTGCAGTTGCCGCACACGTTTTTTACGACGCCTGCCACTCGTTGCATTCGATTGCTCATTCGACCGCAGTTCTGGCAGAAGCGCCATTCTGGAAAGCGTGCGAACTTCAGCGCCGGGGAAGATTTGGATGGCGTTGAAGCGGTACTTGGTGGCGTTTTCAGCAGCCCGACGCCAAGCTGCCGTTCCAACCTCCTGCAAATTAGCGTGGGCGATTCATCTGGCCACCACGTCACGTCGTTGGCGATCAAAGAGTCGCCGAGTATGTCGACGATCGCGCCTACACCGAATGGCGAAATTGCATCTGACATTCGCATTGTTCTGTCTGTGCTGGCCACTTCAGTCTTCCCCTCGCACTACTACACGCACGACTCGATCGACGCTTCGCATTGACGACATGGTGCTCCACCCCGGCCGGGCCTCTCCAAAATCTTTGAGAAGCGACGGGTGATCCTTGTGGTCGAAATGAAGGACTTGCTGGTCGCGCTTTGCGTCTTCAATACGGGATGCCCATTCGGCGCAAAGGTTTTCAAGCTGTTCACGCACCTGCTCGCTCTCGCGAGGATCTACTCGCTCGACAATCTGGGTGATCATTTTCATCACTCTGATTGTCATGGGTGCATCCTGTTTGAAGAGTTCCGCACTGGAGTTGGCGGACAGTCCGCCGCCATGCCGCATCATGATGACAAAAACTGCAGCCAAAGATCTGTTTCGCGATGACACCGACCAGGGTGTGACGCTCGTTGGTTCCACGCTGCGATAGAGAGATTGATGGTGCGCCCGGAAGAGTTCGTAGTGGGATCGATCCCGGGGCTTTGTGGCCCGAAAAAGTGTCACCACAATGCCCGGAACTTTGCCGCGTCCGACGCGACTGGTGGCCTGAATGTATTCGGAGGTTGTCTTCGGCTGACCGTTCATGAGCATAACTGCCAATCGAGAAACATCGATCCCTACGGAGAGCATGTTTGTTGAGGCGACAACGTCAACTGCGTGCCCCGATTCCACCCTTGCATCCAATCTCGCCAGTTCGCGAGGCAGATCGTCTGGAGATACACGACTGGTCAACTCCACCAGCCCGTCGCCGCGCAGCGATCGCGAAGCACCACTCGGGTGGCGGCGAGCCTTCAAGAGCGCGCTTACGTCATCCCTCACGAGAGTCACCGTTCGGCCGAGTTCTCGAAGACTGTTGTGATAGGCGACAACGGTCCAGTAGGCATCTAGATCCGTGGTCAACTCGCTTCCTAAACGAAACGGGACCTCAAGTAACGGAGCCAAACCTCGAACCACCGAAGTGGACTGTGTGAAAGCCTGCGGCATCAACCCCACATACATGCGCCCAAGTTTGGTCGTACTCACTTTGGCGAAAAAGCTATCGTCTTCATTCAGCCCAGCGGCGGGATAGAGCGCGACTTCGCGTGCGAAGAGGTTCATCACCTGATCTTGCGAAGCCCGAATTGTAGCCGTGGATGCGACGACTTTTGGCTTGTTCCCGCTAATGGCGACCAGGCTCATTACCGCGGTTTCGTAAAGACCCACAGTCGTTCCGAGTGGACCCGACAGCAAATGCAGCTCGTCTTGAATCACCAGAGAAGGCGCGTTGAAAGGTACTGAGCGGCCGAGAATTCGTGATGCTCGCTCGTTGAATGTCAGGCGCGCAAACTTGTCTACCGTCGCCAACACAATGGTTGGAGGATCGTCGAAGATGCGCTCGTCAATCACCTCCACCGGGAGTTGGTCGCGGAATTCGCATGAGCGATTTCTGCACCTTAAAGTCACGGATTCACGTGTGACGAGGACTCCGTAGTCATTCGGATCCTCTGAATGGGAGCTCGGCATAATCGAAGTTCCACACCAGGGGCATGAGTCGAGTTGAAATGGATTGTCTGGATCACGTTTCTTCAGCGTCGCCTGGAAACGGCTTTTGGCCTCCGCAACCGTGCCCGGAGTCGTTTCGTTTCCGACCCACAGACCGATTGAGAACCTAGCCATGCCACGCAGCCGTGGGTCGGTTTTGCGTAAGAGTTCCATCGCGCAGATCAACGTGGCTGCTCGATGAAACTGCTGGGTGGTTAGGAGGCGCAAGGTGTACCTCGTAAGAACGGCAGTTCCGCCAGCTCTTGGCCCGTCCGCTAGACGCCGTCGGAAGATCTCATAGGCAGCAAGTGCGAGATATGCCTCCGTCTTTCCTCCTCCTGTCGGGAACCAAATTAGATCCACAACATCCCTATCAGGGTGATTTGCGTCCGTCACCGACGAAAGAGTCAGAAGTAAGAATCCAAGTTGAAAAGGGCGCCAGCGAGGCTCGTCAGATTTTCTAGCTGGGGTCTGAGAAGTGTCGAAGGCAGATCTGACGAGCGCTGACTGAATCATCTGCTCGCGCATCACCGTCATTGCCAGTGAGAATGCGTCACGTGCCGTTTCATTTGTGAGAAGCAACTCAACGCCTTCATTCATGCGTTCAGCTGTCGTTTTGGCTCGCTGAATTAGTCGATCCGCAGCCCCGTGAAGCTCAATTGGAATATCCCCCGCACGTGGGTCCTGACTGCTTATCCACATTGCGTACTCGTCGACAAATGCGCGGAGCGCAGCAGTGACGAGCTGCGGCTGCTCAGCGCAACTCTGCAGGAATTGGAGTTTGACGACGTCTGACTCCGACTCTCTTGGGTCGATAGCAGGCACTTCGTAGGTCGGCAAGGGGGCCAGCATGACCAGCTCCGCGTTGCCGTCGGCCCCCAGTTCCCAATCGACTGCGGTACCGTGGCCGACCGCGAACGAGTCCTTTGAGCGGTACCTGAGAGCGAGTTCTTCCTCTTCATGGTCCTGCCCCAGCGAGTCAGTGCCGCGATACGGCAATATCCCGCCCTTTGCAACCGAGCACTCCATGGCTATTTGAAAGAGCGTGTCTTCAGTCACAATTCGCTCGTCTGCCTGGCGCGGTCGAATGTTCTCCAGGGCAACTGTCACAAGCCAGTGTGCGCCAACCGCTCGCCACCTGGAAGACACACGAATTGAATAAGATGACTCGCGAATTTCCTGAATGGGTTCATCCAGCGACAGGGAAATTTTGAATGGTCCCACCGGCGTACGGCGCCAGCCTTTATTGGAGTCCATCGATTCCTCGACGTAAACACCGAAGCTGACTGAACAGTCGACGGCTTGCCCCGAATGCAGAAAGGACAGCGCTGCTGATGAGGGATGCCATCCATTCGCTGAGACAATGACGCCGTCGTCGTTGCCGGGGTCCAGTTCACCGTCGCCTGCGGCATCGGCAGCAGGGAGTGATTCCGCTGCGAAAAGCGTCCCAACAAGGTAGGTCAGGTTTGGGGTGGTTCGGAGAAACTCATAGTCGCCGCCAAGCGGCCCAAGGTAGTTAGCTCTCAAATGTGCAAGAGCCATATCGCGTCTAGTCGTGCTGTCCATCATCGTGTCCTCCCAAATGATTTCGCCGCCATGCGCGCCATTTGATCCCATGCCGGGTCCCCGATGCCCATCCACAAGCTAACTCTCGCGCGAGTCATAGCGACGTACAGGCGAGAGCGTGCCTCGCTTGTCTCCAAGTCATGCACGTCTACTACAAGCACATGACGTGCCTCTAACCCCTTTATGGCACGGGCGGTGAAGATCTTCGGTTTCAGACCGCCGAAACCTTCTCGATAGGGCGCACTCAGAAGTGCTCCGGTTTCCGCGGCATCCTCCAGAATCGTCACCATCGCAATGTCTTTAGTCGCTACTCCTTGGTCCGCAAGACGACTTAGCTCCGCGTCGATGTGGAAGGCCTGATTGTCCGGTCCCGCATGGATGGCTAAAACTTTCGGGCCGGCCCCCACTTTTGGTATTCCTAGATCCGCACCCAAAAGACTTTGCACCTGAGTGACGATTGGCTCAGTATTCCTGCAGTTCGTGCGCAAAGTGAACTGCGCACTCTTTGCTTGGAGTTCGGAGAAAAATTCCGGGTCGAAAATTCCATCGACGTGAGCCTGGTTATTCGTGTCAACGAACATCCACCACGACCCGCGATCGAATCCGTCTTTCAGAACTTCTTCGAGTGCGGCGAGGTCCTCTAAGTTCATTAGATCGTGGGCTTCGTCAACCACCACGACGTCGAACTCACCTAGGCCGGGAAGATCCTCGAACTCCTCACAGACCACGGTCGAACCCGCAACGCTATCTGATACGGCTTCGATCAGCGCGCGCGAGCGGCAGGTGAATAGGACTGATCGACCGTCCGCGGCAGCTCTCACAGCCGCCGCCGCTGCCAGGAGGGTCTTTCCGGTTCCGGCGCCACCTTTCACGATCAGACGTTTGTTGTCCTCAAGTGATTGCAGTAACTGCGACTGCTCGCTGAGCAGCGAAACCATCCGATCATCAATGAACTCCGACTCCTCCTTTAGTCGAGTGACTCGGTCGAAGTCGGCTCGCAACGTTTCTTTGAACGGGCGAAGTGATTGCGCTGGTCCCGATTGAAGTTTGTCGCGAGCTTTCTTGGATGCCGCGTCGAGTTTTGCTTCCAGCTTTGCAACGCTCATGTCAGCTTGCCCGGCGTACTCCCATGGCGCCCATTCGGGATCAGTTGGCATGTTCTGATCGGGTGTTATCACGATTGCCCCGTAGGGAACTCGCGGAAGCGCTTTTGAGCTTTCAAGGCGCTTGCGCAAGGCGAACATCGCGGTTTGTGCTTGCTGCCAGGGTCCTTCGGACTTCAGATGGCTGGTTCCGAAGCGATCACGGAATGCCCAGACGCCATTCTCGCGACGCACGTTGCCACCTTTGATTTCGAGTACGAGGACTGCGCCTTTCCAGAGGACTACAAAATCTGCTTCGGCCATCATTTTGTATTGATGTTGGGGAAGGTGGACGGAGTGATAGCCGATGGCTTCTGGATCTCCCGTCATTTGATCGAGGAGGTCGGCCACCTTTAGTTCCGCGTTGCTCTGGGCGTCGATGTAAAATCGCGGCGGTACGAGCCTCACGAGGCGTCCTGCATTCGCTTCCACAAGGCTTCGAACTCTCGGAATGCGAGATCCCCGTTGTAATTGAGGAAGCTATCCTCCAGGTCTACGATCAAGCACCGCTCGGATCCGCCATTGAGCTCGCCACGGAGGCCCCGGCCCGCCATTTGAATGTAGGCGTTTGGGCTCAATGTCGGACGGGCAATGTACAGCGCTCGAACCTCCGGTGCGTCAAATCCCTGCGTCAGCACTTCGCAGTTCACCAGTACTCGAATTGAGCCCGCGCGGAAGTCGCCAATAATTCGGCGACGTTCGTGCTTGCCAGTTTCTCCGCTCACTGAAGCAGCCGAGATGCCCCGCGTCTTGAGTAGCGTGGCCACAATTTGTGCAGAAAGGACGGATGACGTGAAGACGAGTACGGGCCAAGTTGGATCCAGCGACTGAATGCTGTCGACAAGACGCTTAGTCCGATCCTCATTAGTGGCAAGCCGTTCTAGAACGTTGGCGTTCAACCGCGAGTATTGCGAAATATCCGCAAGTTCGCCCTTTGTGAGCGTGATGGAGGCGCCGGGGAGTACCTGATGATCAACGTGAGCGAGAACGCCCATGTTCTGTAAGAACTCGTAGGCATTGCCTCCAGGGATATCAATCAAGTTGCTGTCGAAGCGAGCGGAGAGACGTTTCGTACCCTCTTCACTACGGCCTTTGAACGGCGTCGCCGACAGGCCCAAGAGGGGTCGGTCGTGAGAGCGCCCGTCAACCCCGAGCCACCTGAATAATTCCGTGTATCTCTTGCTCAAGCCAGCTACGTGCGCTTCGTCAACAACGACGGCGCGGGGTCGGCTTAACCATTCGTACTCAATCTTCTGTTGCAATCTTTCTAGTTTTGCGTCGGTGGCGACAACGACGCTCAGCGCGGTGTCTGGCTCGGGAACCTCATTCTCCGCCCACAATCTTCCGATGGTGAGAGTTCGGTTGTCGGAGTACTGACGCCATACTTCGCTCCACGTCTGGACCGCCTGTTCGCAGAGTTCCTCTGATTGGGCGATCCACAATATCGGTCCTTCGATTTCGTCAGCCAAGAAGGCGCGAACTATTGCTTCGACGGTTACGCGCGTCTTGCCCGCGCCCGTCGGGAGCTCTACCATCGCCTTTTTCGCTTCACTGCCGTTTCGGCCAGAGATGAGGACGATTCGGATCCGTTCAGCAATATCGACTTGATAGGCGTGAAGGTCATCAAGCCCTGGCTTACCCATCACTGTCAGCGTCTTCGGCAGGCTCCGACCACGCTCGCCGGCGAACTTACTATCGAACCCGAGTCGCTTCACTAGGCGGAGCGCAGCATTAGAGCCGGACCATTCCCGCGGCACAGGTAGCCGCTTTTGATCTAGCTGCACGTGCAGCATCTTCAAAGACTCGTATCCGTGAACGTCGAAAAAAAGTTTTGCAAGGTCGATGTTGCTGTCATTTATACCGAAGGCCTCGAGCGATTTCACCAATCCTGGCGGAAGGCAGGACTCGAGTTCCTCATTTGTGAAGAGGAGGCGAATTCGGTCTATGTCTGAATCCGCTGAGCGAGCCGCCGCCTCTAGAGCTTCGACTTCGGCGTCCATTGCCACCTGCAGTAGATGGTCGATATCGCGCGCACCAAGCCCGAGTCTCAAGATTTGGCTGACCCACCCAAGTAGAGAGACGTCGTCCACGTCCGCGACGACGTAGAGAGCTCCATCATATTTAGCAAACTTAACTGGTTCGTCCTTGAAACCTTCTTCGGTGGTCACGCGTTTGGCGAGGGTACTGCAGCGGATCAACCTGGTTTCGTTGAGCAACTCATTGCCGAGGTCACGAAGACCGAAAAACCGGTCGACGATTGGCTCTGGGTCGCTTTCACCTTCGAAGTGCAGCGAAAATTTGAGTGCCTCGCTTGCCAGCCGGGCGCCGGTGCGTAGGGCCACCATTTCGGCTTCGTCTCGATCCGCGATGAACAGTCGCGGCTTGCCTTGTTTTTCGAGATACAAATCTTCTTCAGCGGTCCTCGCGATCTTGACGTCTTCAGCGATTGAGCTCGCGACAGATCGCCCAACCAGCGCGGGCAGGACGGGGACTGACTCGAGTTCAGGTAAGGCCCGCACGGCAGCCGCTACCAATGCGCTCACGGAGCTCACCATGCCGCCGTTGTTGCCCGAGAGCTCAATTGGCCGGTTCAGCATCTCTCGCCAAACCACCAACGGAACGTCCTCGATCGTCTCTATCAGCGAAAGTCTTTTAGCTCCATCCGAAAGGGCAACGGGCAAAAAAGGGCCGAACATTACCAACGAGGGGTGCAGACTCAAAGCTGCCTTCCGTGGGCCCCAATGCGTAGCGATCAGACCGAAGTGTTCGACGGCCCAAATGTGCGGAGCAGGCACTATCAGCTCATGACCGCTTCCGTCCGAAGCGATCATTTTCCAAGTTCTGTCTGCGTCGGGGCGAAGCAACATGCTTGACCACTGCAACTGCCCTTCCGGGCTCTGATGCTCGGCCAGTTCTTTCAGTATTGAGATTGGGCCCGGCGCGTACTCCTCAGCGAACCTGCCAATTCGCGAAACAAGTCCTCCCCCGATCGCGGCGGTTTTTTGGAAGGTGTCCTGAGCCCAGGTCTTGTAGTCGTCGAAGATGTCTTCTTCGATGACTGGATACTTCGCGGAAACTCCAACGATTACTCCCGCGGCCTTTCCAAGCTCTCGTTCATGAAAGCTAGGGTCAAAAGACCTCGAATCATCATGGAGATCGATGCCAGCTGACTCCATATCGACGACATATTCGGGCTGAGACCATGTTCCGGCTTTTGTCATGACTCGAATCGGATGATGGTTTGCAACATGTTTGGCGATCAATTCGACTGCCCTGGACGTCGGCACATCGAGCGCTAGATTCCACAACCGATCCCAGTCAGAAGGCTTCCATTCCTCCTCGGTGCGTCGAAGCATCGAACGAAACCCCGTTTCGCCGTCAAGCTTCGCGAACCCATTTTCGACTAGTGCGGCATTGACTCCTCCTGATTCAAGGAAGTCCTGCCGGACGAACTTAAACTCCGCTCCTACCGCCTCATCCACTGCCCCGCCCAGAAATACTGAACTTCGGTCTGCCAACGTCGCAAAATGTCCATCGCTTGTTGGGATGATGCGTCCAGCACGCGCCGATTGACGTGCATCGGCAGGAACGTCTAAGGCGATCTTCAAAGCGAGAACGGCATCCGAGAGATTGCCGCTCGATGCCAGCTGGGTGAGCCAAGTTGCGATTCCTACTTGTGGCATAGCGGAAAGAGCTGCTTTTTCGTCCTTGCCCATCCCGAGTTCGTTGATGAACAATTCGCGTAGACGCAATCGCCGTTGTGGGGTCAAGTAAGCGCGGTAGTGGGGGACGTCGGTGGGCGTGTGGCTAGCTTCTTGCCAGCGTCTCATTGACTCCGGATTCACGTCGACGTCAAAGGAAAGTGGGTTTAGAGAGCTCCCCATTTTCAGATCGGAATTCGCATCTGGAATCAACGCTGCAGCGGCGGCTGCGAGCGGAATTTGCGTTGAAAAAACTAGGTCAGCAGGGCTTAGTGTCTCTCGTGCGCGACTCGGCATGTAGTCGAAGTGCGATGCGGGATCCGAGCTTTTTGATAAACGAGGTAGGCAACCGACGAACAGCCCAACGAAAGACTCGAGAATCTCCCTGTTGTACTTGCCTTCAAGCAGGGTTGTTCGGTCATCGCTAACGGCCCAGGGCGCGTTGAACGCCCCGGTTGCGGTGGTCTGGTCGCGAAGAGGGAAGTATGCCCAGAACTGACCAACAGACCCACCCTTCGCAAGGGGCGCGGCATATGAAATCTTGAAGTTCTTGCGCGCAAGCGCCTCTCCCACTTCCGTCCGGGCAGCTAGGGTCGGGGAGTGCTGTTTCTCGACCACTAGCCACTTCTCACTAACTCCTGCGGGCGTCGTGATCTCGAACGTTTCATCCCCCAGCGACTCGCAGCGGTGTTCCTGGTCGAATACTGTCCCCGACCCGTCGCTCACTACGATTCGAAGTGCCTTGACTGCATTCGCGAAGAGTAGAAATTCCGTCTGAAAAGTGGTTACTTGCTGTTCAAGCCGTGACCGGAACATGACGCGCGGCATCTTGATGATCGTCGTGGCCCACTCCGCCAATTCCCGCAGGACGGGGTCCTCCTCCATTGCCGCGGAGGAATCCAATAGTGTCGGGATTCGGAACTCTGGCAATCTCGGCTCGTCCGGTGCAAGAGCGGTCAGTGCCACCTTCGCTCTCTCGGAATTGAACTCGAAGCTCACCGAGCGACTGTGCACTTGCGCGTTCTCAGTGACGCTGAGCACGGACTTAAAGCCCAAGCCAAATCGTCCAATCTCGTCGCCACGCTTCTCGCTGAGGTAGGCGTGTGTGACCGCATCTATTCCCGCGGCGTCGAACGCAGCCCCTTCGTTGGCGCAATAGAGCGTGTCATCTGTTAATCGGAGCTCGATGCGCCCTCGACCATCACCGCGCAGTATCGCGTCAGCGGCATTTTGTACGAGCTCAAATAACTGACGTTCCGCATACCCGCCCGTGCGGAAGCTGTCTTCTTGATTTGCATGCTCCGTCAGCAGCTTTCGATCGGCGTCGTAGACGTCCAGAGCGATCTGGAACTGGGCAGCGATTAGCCCTTCGAGTTCAGGATCGGATTTTCCCCATTGAGCTGTAACGACTGACACTTTCATCCCCCGGCTGGCATCTTTGCAAAACACGACTATTGATTAGTCCTCGTAATCGCTGAGACTATGTCTACTCGATCGGTCTGACATCGGACACCCCTTTGTTCGGGGGACACGGGCATTCTGTGCTGGAAGGCGGACCCACCCGGTACTATTCCCTTGTGCTTACGACCCCAATCCGTGTCCTCGATCTTTTCGCAGGCGCGGGCGGTTTGACCGCAGGATTTCATGAAGCCAGCTCGCGATTTGAGACCGTTCGTGCGGTCGAAATGGACCTCGCTGCGGCCGCAAGTTATGAAGCAACCTTTGGAAAAGACATTGTCTTTGCTGGCGCAATCCAGGAGTGGCTCGAGAAGGAAGAAATGCCTTCCAACATCGACATTGTCGTGGGTGGTCCTCCATGCCAAGGTTTCTCGACCCTAGGTAAGCAGGATGCTGAAGATGTCCGAAATACTTTGTGGGAGCAGTACGCAGAGACCATCGTCCGGGCTAAACCGAAATACTTCGTGGTCGAGAATGTTGCCGCGTTCGCGAAGTCGTCACAGTTTGCTGACTTTACGGCAGCGATAGAGCCAGCTGGACTGTTGAGCGACTACTCATTCGAGTTCAGGGTGCTCAATGCAGCTGATTTTGGTGCGTTCCAGTCCAGGAAACGGGCTGTCCTCATCGGTCATCGCCGCGATTTGGAGTTCCCAGGATTCCCCGCGCCGACGCACGACAAAAAGTCGTATCGAACCGTCAAGGATGCGTTCGAAGGCGTGCCGTGGTCGACGGAGTCCAACATTCTTCCAGGCGAGAAATTTGTCGAATTCAGAAACCATAGGTTTGCTGGACCGTTTCGCCAAGACGAACTTCACTTGGGCAGGGACTACGCCCAGCTGTCGCTGGAAAGGTTCGCTGCAATTCCGCTCGGCGGCAACCGCTTCAACCTTCCCGCGGAACTTAAAGCGCCGTGCTGGCTGAAGCACACATCGGGTTCGGGAGACGTGATGGGCCGGCTGCACTGGGATAAACCATCGGTCACAGTCCGTACCGAGTTCTTCAAACCAGAAAAAGGCCGCTACCTACACCCGGTGGCCCCGCGAGCGATCACGCACCGCGAGGCGGCCATTCTTCAAGGATTCCCCGAAGAACATCGCTTCGTTGGATCCAAGACGGCAATCGCTCGTCAGATCGGCAACGCCGTGCCCATTCCGCTCGGACGCGCGATTGCGGAGCAACTCGCGAAGGCGTTCTAGACCGCCCACTATCGGTTATTGAGTACGCGTTGCCGTTCGACGTCGGTCACGCGGTTCCCTTGCTGCTCTGGCGCCATAGGCTTGTAGCTACCGGCTTACGCGGTTTTTCGTACTTCACTCCTGACCTACTCGGCCTAGAACACGTTCCTCGTAGGGTCTTGCCATCAGTTACGTCAAAGGAGCCCAACTTGATCCTCATGACCACAACCGATCCCATGACCTACGGCGACGTCGCGCTCTGGAACTGGGTCACCATCGTCGCCGGGATCATCGCCATCGTCGCGACCTGGATCATCCTCGAGAAGGCCGGCATAAAGGGATGGGGCGCGCTCATCCCGATCTACAACATTTACCTCGTGACGAAGGTGTCCGGCAATCGGGGCTGGTTCGTCATCCTGCTACTCATACCTTTCGTGAATGTCATCGCGAGCGTGTTCATCGCACTTGGGCTGGCGAGGGTATTCGGCAAGTCGAGCGTGTTCGCGATCCTGCTGCTGTGGTTACTGACGCCGATCGGACTGCTCATCCTTGCGTTCGGCGATGCGAAGTACATCGGTCCGGACATGGCGACCGTCTAACGCACTTAGCCCCTAACTGGGGGCACGCCCACCCTCGATAATGGAACGCTCGGTCTATACCGTGATGAAGTGTTCTATTTCGGTGTAGAGAAGCCCTCCGCCCGCCTTGCTGCGTCGACGGCCGTCACGACTGTTCTCGTGCTCGTTGCCTCGCTGTTGGCGCTTCCGAGTGCGGCGATGGCGAAGGACCCGGGCACCGCATCCATTTCGGGAAGCGTCGACGGCATCACGTCGGCGAGCACGACCGAGACCACGACGATTGTCAGCGGAACGGCCACGCTGTCGTCACCGACGTACAACGCCACCGTGCAGATTGACTCGAGCGGGCACTATGAGTTTCCGGCGCTCGCCGAGGACGCGTACCAGCTGGAGATCAACGGTCTGAGCGGGGCGAACGGTGACCAGAACATCTGGCCAACCGAGTGGTACAACAACTTTCACGACGGTCAGGCTGATGAGATTTCGGTGCTCGACGGCGAGAACGTCGACATCGACGTAACGCTTGACCGGTTCGCAATTGTCAGCGGGACCGTCCGGTCGAAGCTCGACACCAGCGACAAGCTCGACGGCGTCGAGATCGAATTGCAGGACTTCAACAGCGGAAACATCTACACCGCGGTCACCAATTCAAACGGCGACTATTCAATCGGTGAGGTCATCCCGAGCACCTACATCGTGCTGTACCGCTACAAGGGCGTCGACCAGTACTACGGCGGCGTGTACGCAAGTGACCAGACATTCCCGTTCATCGTCGACTACAACCAAACGATCGATCGCGACGAAGACCTTCTCTGGACCGGCGAGATCCACGGACGCCTGAGGGACACCTCGACCGGCGACGGCATCCCCGGAGCCACCGTTCAGGCCTACCTGCTCGGTAGCGACTCTGCTGCCGGAAGTGTGGTCTCCGACAGCGACGGCAACTACGTCGTTGACGGTCTGGAGTCTGGTGCCTACCAGATCAAATTCTCGAAGAACGGGTACTTTCCTCGGTGGTACACGGCGGAGGATCGCGACTCATCCGGCACCATCGGTATGGGTCCCGGCGTCTCGACCGAAGCCCTCGAGAACCTCGAGCCCGCACCCCAGTTCGAGAAGGGCACCGCGAGCATCAGCTGGACCGAGACTCCGAAGACCGGCACAGTCCTCACCCTGACCACCACCGAGTGGGGTCCCGCTCCGGTCACCACGAACTACCAGTGGTTCCGCTCGGGCGCCAGCTACGGCGACGGTTCGCCCATCAGTGGCGCCACCGGAAGCACCTACACGGTTACCAATGCTGACCACGGCGCGCAGGTCTACGTCGTCGGATACTTCACCAAAGACGGCTACATCGACGAGACCATCACGACCAACAAGACGCCGGAGATTCCGCGCATCCTCGGCCCGACATCCGCTCCGGTCGTCACCGCGGCGGGCACCAACCAGGGCGACCGCCTCAGCGCAAACACCACCCCCTGGGGTCCCTCGCCGGTCACCTTCAGCTACCAATGGACCCGCGACAGCCAGAACATCCCCGGTGCGATCTACAACACCTACAACCTGCAGACCGATGACCGTGGCAAGCAGATTCGCGTCGTTCTGACCGGGACCAAGTCCGGCTATCCGTCGGTCTCCCTGACCAGCAACGCGACCGCGGCAAGCGGCGACTCGTACACGACCGAGGGCACGGTTTCGATCACCGGTGACACGACGCTGGCAAGCACCCTCACGGCAACGGTGAGCGGATTCAATCCGACGCCCTACCAGTACTTCTACGTCTGGAAGCGTGACGGCGTTGCCATCAGCGGTGCGACGGCCCGCGAGTACACCCTCGTCAGCGCCGACGTCGGCGCAAAGATCACCGTCAGCGCGACGACGTCGAGACAGCCCTACTCAATCGTCACCGTCACGAGCGACGAGACCGCGACGATCACCACCAAGACCTTCACGACCTCGTCGGTCCCGAGCGTCTACGGCACCCCGCGCGTCGGCCTCACCGTCAACACCGACTACGGCACCTGGGACCCGAACGCCCGCCTGAGCTACGTGTGGAAGACCGGCACGGATGTCGTGGGCACCACCGACTACTACGAGCTGAAGCAGGCTGACATCGGCAAGCAGCTCACCGTTACGGTCACCGGAACCAACCCCGCCTACACGACAATCTCCCGCCAGAGCGAGCCGGTCACGGTTACCGGCTACCGGTGGACGCGCAACAACCCGTCCGGCATTTCCGGCCGCATCAGCGTTGGCGCCACCCTCACCGCGACGGGCCCGAGCCAGGCGTGGGAGCCGACCCCGACCGGATACATCTACCAGTGGACGCGCAACGGTGTGAACATCGACGGCGCCACCGCGAGCACCTACACACTCGTTGACGCCGACCTCGCCCAGACCATCGCGGTCAGGATGTCCGGAGTCCGCGAGTTCTACGAAACCAACTGGGTCACGAGCACGACGGTTACGCCGACCGCGCGGACGCTGTACTCGACGAATCTCGGCATCACCTACTACCCGCACGTCGGCACCCAGGCCACGGGCGACCCGGGAACCTGGGGGCCGGGCGACGTCACCCTGAGCTACCGCTGGCTGCGCGCCGATGTCGCCATCCCGAACGCGACGTCCCTCACCTACACGCCGATCGATGATGACGCGGGGGAGTACCTGACGTTCGAGGTCACCGGCACACAGGCCGGCTTCGACCCGCTCGTGAAGACCGTGCGCGCTGACGCCGTCACCGACGGTGGCACCCTGACCTCCGCCATACCGGTCCTCACCGGAACTGGCGTCGTCGGCGATCCGATAACCGCAACCGTGGAGGGCTGGTCGGCTGGAACAGTCTTCACTCTCTCCTGGTATGCCGGCGTCGACGTTGTCCAGAACGGTGGTTACACCTTCACGCCGACCAACGCCCAGGCGGGCAAGGTTGTCTACCTGAGGGTGTACGGCGAACGCGTCGGCCGAGGGCAAACGACTCGCAGCAGCGATACGATCCCGATCACCGGCGGAACCTTCGAGACCAATGGGCAACTGAGCGTCAGTGGTACCTTTGTAGTCGGCAACATCGTCGCGGCCGTCGTCCCTGATGACGCGTTCACGCCCACGCCGTTCGAGTACCTCTATGAGTGGAAGAGCGGCGGGGTCACAATCCCGAACGCGACGTCTTTCAATTACCGCTTGAGGAACGCGGATGCCGGACACACGGTCTCGGTGGAGGTCACGGCTGAGCGCACCGGGTTCGCTCCCACTCCACGGGAATCCACGCAGAGCCCCCTGATCACGGGCGGGACGCTCGACGGAGGCGCTGCATCCATCGAGGGTGAAGAACGCGTCGGCGAGACCCTGACCGCAGTCGGCTCCTCGTTTGCGGACGGCGTCAGCCTCACCTACGAGTGGACCCGAGACGACAAGGTCGTCGGGGACGACGACGAGTACCTGCTCACCAACGCGGACGCCGGATTCACGGTCTTCCTGAAGATCACTGGAACCAAAACGGGCTTCAACCCGAGCTACCGCTACGACAACACCACCGACATCATGGGTGGCACGCTCACGTCGGTCACGCCGTCGATCATCGGCGACGTTGAGGTCGGTGAGGAACTGTCGATCGACACGAGCGGCTGGACACCCGGCACCACCTTCGAATACCACTGGTCGAACGAGGCCGGAACGCTGAGCGAGCAGGAAACCTACACGCCCACCAACGCGGCGGCGGGCACGTCACTGTCGGTCTCGGTCGTGGGAACGAAGTACGGCTTCGGTACCGTGCCGAGCGCGGTCAGCGATGGTGTTCTCGTCACTGGCGGAACGTTCGAGGTCACAGCTGAACCGTCGCTCGACGACGTCCAGCACGTCGGCGTGTGGACCGGTGTGAAAATCGGGACACTCGTGCCGACCGCAACCGCTCTCGCGTACCAGTGGAAGCGTGACGGTGTCGACATTTCTGGAACACTCGCTCGGGCGCAGGCATACCAGCCGGTGAACGACGACGCAGGCACGGTGCTGTCGGTGGAAATCACCTACTCCCGCCCCGGGTTCGCATCCATCACGCGTGAAGCCGTCGGATCGTCCATCGTCATCGGCGGCCAGATGGATTCCGGAAAGGTAGCCTTTGCAGGTGCTGGCCGAGCGGGCTCTTCCCTCACGGTGCGGTTGACCGGGTGGAAGCCGGGAACGACCTTCACGTACGTTTGGTATGTCGACGGCGCCGAGCGGTCGACGAAGAGCAGTTTCACCCCCACCGCTGCGGATGTCGGTAAGAGCATCGGTGTCGACGTCACCGGTACCAAGCCCGGGTTCTTCCCGTACCTCGAATGGGCGAGCGGGCTGATCGTCACCGGCGGAAAGTTCACCGCGGTCAAGCCGGTCATCACCGGCACGGCGGCGCCGGGCGGCGTGCTCACGGGAGTGCCTGCCCAGTTCTCGCCGTACCCGGACAACTTCGTCTCGCAGTGGACGCGCAACGGAGTTGCGATCAAGGGTGCGATATTCCCGAGCTACAAGCTCACGACAGCGGATGCCGGAAAGACAATCGCGTTCTCTCAGACGGCGACGCGCCTCTACTACGACTCCGCGACATCCGTCTCGGCGACGGTGACCGTCAAGAAACTGTTGACCACGACGCCGACTCCGAAGATTTCCGGCACGTTCAAGGTGGGCAAGAAGCTCACCGCGAGGACCACGACCTGGAAGCCGACGAAGGTTGCGCTCGCGTACCAGTGGAAGCGCGACGGCAAGGTCATCTCGGGTGCGAAGAGCTCGACGTACAAGCTCAAGAAGGCCGACAAGAAGCACAAGATCTCGGTGTCGGTCACGGGCTCGAAGTCGGGCTACGTATCGGTGACGAAGACGAGCGCGTCGAAGAAGGTCAAGTAAGTCGCTCGTTGGTCGAGTGCGAGCGCCAGCGAGCGTATCGAGACCATTGCCAGCGACACCGAGTTGTCGCAAGTGATGGTTTCGATACGCGGCCTCGCAAGCTCGGTCGCTACTCAACCATCGACGACGGGTGCAAGGATGGACCCATGACCGAGCCCACCCCGCATCCAAAGCTCGAAGAGCTCATCGCCGTACTCGAGCAGTTGCGCGCTCCCGGCGGATGCGCGTGGGATCGCGAGCAGACCCACGAGTCGCTCGTGCAGTACCTCATCGAAGAGACCTACGAGCTCGTCGACGCGATCGAGTCGGGCAACCGCGACGAAATGATCGAAGAGCTCGGCGACGTGCTGTACCAGGTCATCTTCCACTCCGACATTGCGGCCGAGGCTGGCCAGTTCACCCTTGAAGATGTCGCAGCCCACATGACGGCGAAGATGATCGGCCGTCACCCGCACGTGTTCGGCGACGCGAAAGCCGATTCCGCAGACGACGTCATCGCCCTCTGGGACGACCTCAAGAAGGTCGAGAAGCCGACGCGCACGAGCGTGCTCGACGGCATTCCACAGGGGATGCCTTCGCTCGGCCTCGCCGACAAGCTGCTCGGCAGGGCCGGCAAGCTCGGACTCGTCGACGTTGGGGCCCCGGCCACTATCCCGCTCGACGACGAAGAAGAACTCGGCGGGCTGCTGCTCGCAATCGTCGCATCCGCTAAGGCCAACGGGCTGGATGCGGAACGCGCGCTCCGCTCCACCCTTCGGGACCTGCAGGCGGAAATCCGCGAGCACGAAGCCGACGCGGCAGAGTTTCCGGCCGCCGACGCTAACTAGCGCCTACGCGAGGGGTGAGGGTTGGTGCCCCCCTCAACCCGAATGACGAGGGCACCTCAGCACGACACCAACACTCACGAAGAGGTCCCGGTGGCGGGCACGTCACAGCGAAATACCCGAATCGCTGTGCCTGTTTGAGAACCGCTTCCGGCGCGGTAAGAAAATGAAACGTTGTCACTAAAGGGTTTGTAACGGGGTACACTCTATAGTCCGAATGCCCGTCGGCGCAAAGCGAAACGCCCTCTTTGTGGGGGCGCGGCTCGATACTCAATACGTTTTCATGCAGTTGTCCAATAACGAGCGTTGTGCGGGCACATTTGAGGTCTCGTTCGACCTGACAGAATCGACCTATGGCGACACAGGTGAACCCCCCGCGGGGAATGCGCGACTTCCTGCCCGGTGACAAAGCTCGGCGCGAGCGGGTGCTCGGAGTAATCCGCTCGACCTACACCGCCCACGGTTTCGACGAGATCGAGACGCCGGTCATGGAGGACTCCGCCCGCCTGCACGCTGGCCTCGGCGGCGACAACGAGAAACTCGCCTTCGGCGTACTCAAGCGCGGCCTCACTCCCGAGGACTTCGCCGCGGCATCCGAAGCCCTCGACCTGGCCGACCTCGGGCTGCGCTTCGACCTCACCGTGCCGCTCGCCCGCTTCTATGCCTCGCACCACGGTGAACTGCCGTCGGTCTTCCGGGCGATCCAGATCGCGCCGGTCTGGCGTGCCGAGCGCCCGCAGAAGGGCCGTTACCGCCAGTTCGTGCAGTGCGACATCGACATCATCGGTGAGCCGGGCGCGCTCGCCGAGATCGAGCTTCTGACCGCAACGACCGACACGCTGCGCGCGCTCGGACTGAACGGATGCAGCATCCGCATCAACGACCGCCGCCTGCTGACGAGCATGCTGACGGTGCTCGGATTCCCGGCGGGCGAACACCCCGCCGTGCTCATCACGATCGACAAGCTCGACAAGCTCGGATCCCACGGCGTCGTCGCCGAGCTGCGCGACCGGGCATTCCCAAACGGGCCGGTCGACGCGCTCGAGGAGTTTCTGCTCACGCCATCCGCTCCGCCCCAGCCGTTCAGCGAGGCCCTCATCCGTGCGTCGCTGCCGGAGGGTGTCGACGAAACCGCCGTGCTCGAGCTTGCCGCGCTCGGCTCTTCCCTCGACGACTCGAGCCTGCTGCAGTTCGATCCGTTCCTCGTGCGCGGAATGGGCTACTACACCGGCACGATCTTCGAGGTCGCGCACCCGGAGCTCGGCTACTCGCTGGGTGGTGGCGGTCGCTACGACGGCATGATCGGGCGGTTCCTCGGCACCGAGGTGCCCGCCGTCGGTATGTCGCTCGGATTCGAACGACTCGTCGACCTCGTGACGCTGCCGTCGGATGCCGCGGCCGACGCGGTTGCGCTCATTCACGACGGTGCATCGCCGGCTGTGCTCGCGACGCTCAAGTCGGCGCTCATCGCCGGCGGCACGCGCGTGCGACTGGAGAAGAAGCCGCGCAAGTTGCCCGCCCTTCTCGACTCGCTCGCGGCATCCGGCTTCTCGCGGTTCGCGATTGTCGGAGCCGATGTCACCTCGGTCGACGATCTGGAGTTCCGCCCGCTCGCGTAGGCATGGCGCTCACTCAGGCAGTGGTCGATAAGGTGTGTGCGTGACTGCGATTGAGCCGATTGGCGGGGGAGTGGCGGATGCCGCTGCGCTCACGCCAGAGACCCGCGATGAAGTAGCCCTCGAGGTCGAGCAGGGCGTGGTCGAGCTGTACCGCGCGGTCAGTGAACGCATCAAGTCGCACGCCCGTGCGTTCAGCCCCGACCTGCAGCCGGCCGGCTTCGGCATCCTGCGCTATATCAATGCGCGCGAGCCGATCCGTGCGGCCGACATCGCGACCTCGCTCGGCATGGACAAGAGTGCCGTCAGCCGCCAGGTCACCGTTCTGCGCGAGCTCGGTCTCGTCGAGACCACGCCCGACCCGCTCGACGGCCGGGCCTCCCTGCTCGTGCTGAGCTCGGCATCCCGCACCGCCCTGTCGGGAATCCGCAGCCAGCGCTCGACCGACTACGAGCGGGTGCTCTCGCAGTGGTCGGATGCCGACCTGCTCTCGTTCGCCGAGCTGCTCAAGCGCTTTACCGCGTCGCTGTAGCGGCGGCAGCGCCGGCCACCGGTGCCACTGGGGTCGATGCCCGACGACGAGCTGCGCTCGCCGCGGCGACGATGACGATCACCGCGGCCGCGGATATAGCTGCTCCCACCCAGATCGGTGAGGTGTAGCCAAGACCTGCGGTGATCACGACTCCGCCGAGGAAGGCGCCAAGCGCGTTGCCGATATTGAACGCGCCGATGTTGGCACCCGAGACAAGGGTGGTGGCGTCTCCGGCGTATTTCATCACGCGCATCTGCAGCCCGGGGACGGTGGCGAATCCGAATCCGCCCATCAGGAGCAGTGCCGCGATCGTGGCGATCTTGTTCTCGGCGACGAGGGCGAATCCGACCAGAATCACGGTGAGCGCGCTGAGCAGAACGATGAGGGTGGCATCGAGAGCGCGGTCGGCGAATCGTCCGCCGAGGATGTTGCCGACGAAGAGCCCGACGCCGAAGACGACGAGCAGCCATGGCACCGTGGTGCTGGCAAAGCCGCTGACCTCGGTCAGCGTGTACGCAATGTACGTGAAGGCACCGAACATGCCGCCAAAGCCGAGGATCGTGGCAGCGAGCGACAGCCAGACCTGGCCGGAGCGGAACGCGCGCAGTTCTCCGCGCAGGCTCGCGCCTTCGGGGGCGCCGCGGCCAGCATTCGGGACGAGAGTGACGATGCCGAGAAGGGCAATGACGCCGATCGCGGTGATTGCCCAGAACGTTGAGCGCCAGCCGAAGCTCTGGCCGAGGAAGGTACCGAACGGAACGCCGAGCACGTTGGCGAGCGTCAGCCCGGTGAACATGATCGCGATGGCTCCGGCTTTCTTGTTCTGAGCGACCATGCTCGCGGCGACGACGGAACCGATGCCGAAGAACGCGCCGTGGCACAGGGCGGCGACGATGCGGCCGAGCAGCATGATTTCGAACGTCGGTGCGATCGCGGAGATCAGGTTGCCCGCGATGAACAGGACGAGCAGGCCCACCAGCACCTGCTTACGGGGAAGCCTCGTGACGGCGGCGGTGAGTGCGAGCGCCCCGACCGCGACGCTCAGCGCGTAGCCGGTGATGAGCCAGCCCGCGGCTGCCTCGGTGACGTTGTAGGTCGCTGCAACCTCCGGGAGCAGGCCGAGGATGACGAACTCCGTGAGCCCGATGCCGAATCCTCCGATCGCGAGGGCAAACAGTCCGAGGGGCATTCGATCTCCGGTTCCCGGCGCTGTACTCGCGCCGTCAGTACGCGTACGCTTGTAGTTGCACGCGCGGCCTAAATGGGCCGAGGGAAATCATTGCACACGCAAGTATCCCGCGCAAGCAACTACTTTGAACGGAGACGCAGATGGGCATCGCCGACGACGCCATCCAGGTTCGTGCGCAAGGGTGGCGCACGCTGGCCGCACTGCACGATCGCATCGATGTAGCGCTCGAGCGTGCGCTGCAGACGCAGGCGAAACTCTCCGTGGTCGAATACACGGTGCTGGATGTCCTCAGTCGCCAGCCCGGAACGTGGCACCTGCGGATGCAGCAGCTCAGCCGCGCCACCGCGCTCAGCGCGAGTGCGACGACTCGCCTGGTCAACCGGCTCGAAGAGCGCGGGCTGCTGACCCGCATCCTGTGCCTGGATGACCGCCGCGGTATTTACACGGAACTCACCCACGCGGGCGCGAAACTGCTCGCCGATGCGCGCCCGGTTCACGACGTGACACTCGAGGCGGCGCTCGCCGAAGCCCGTGACGTTCCGGAGCTCGCCGAGCTCGTCGACGCCCTGCCTGGACTGCACGTTCCCGCCTAGCAACACCAACCGTTTACCGTGAGCCTCCGGCTCAGCTGTTCCGCGCGAGTAAGCTACCTCTCGGACAATCCACCACAGTCCAACCCCCAGTTTTGAAGGAGAACCCCCAGTGGCTTTGATCGAGGCAGTAGGCGCCCGCGAAATTCTTGACTCCCGAGGAAACCCGACCGTTGAGGTCGAGGTTCTGCTCGAGGACGGCACCGTTTCGCGTGCCGCAGTTCCGTCCGGTGCATCCACCGGCGCGTTCGAGGCGTACGAGCTTCGCGACGGCGATAAGAAGCGTTACCTCGGCAAGGGTGTCGAGAAGGCAGTGGATGCTGTGCTCGACGTTCTCGGACCGGCCATCGAAGGCTTCGACGCGGCAGAGCAGCGCGCGATCGACGCGACTCTCATCGAGCTCGACGGAACCGACAACAAGAAGAAGCTCGGCGCCAACTCGATCCTCGGTGTTTCGCTCGCCGTCGCCCGTGCCGCCGCTGACTCGGCTGACCAGCCGCTCTACCGCTACGTCGGTGGCGCCAACGCACACGTTCTTCCGGTGCCGATGCTCAACGTCATCAACGGTGGATCGCACGCCGACTCGAACGTCGACATCCAGGAATTCATGATCCTGCCCGTCGGCGCGGAGACCTTCAGCGAAGGACTGCGCTGGGGCGTCGAGACGTACCACGCGCTCAAGAGCATCCTGCACGGCCAGGGCCTCTCGACCGGTCTCGGTGACGAGGGTGGATTCGCTCCGAACCTCTCCAGCAACCGCGCTGCACTCGACCTGCTCGTCGAGGCCATCACGGCCGCCGGCTTCACGCCCGGCAAGGACATCGCGCTCGGACTCGACGTTGCGGCTTCCGAATTCTTCAAGGATGGCGCGTACGCCTTCGAGGGTGGATCCAAGACTGCAGCCGAGATGAGCGCGTACTACGCCGAGCTCGTTGCCGCGTACCCGCTCGTCACGATCGAAGACCCGCTGGACGAGGACGACTGGGAGGGCTGGGCTGAGCTCACCTCGACCATCGGTTCGAAGACCCAGATCGTCGGAGACGACCTGTTCGTCACCAACCCGACGCGTCTGGCCAAGGGGATCTCGCTCGGCACCGCCAACTCGATCCTCGTCAAGGTCAACCAGATCGGTACCCTCACCGAGACGCTCGACGCCGTGTCCCTCGCGCAGCGCAGCGGCTACACGGCCGTCATGTCGCACCGCTCGGGTGAGACCGAAGACACCACGATCGCCGACCTCGCGGTTGCGCTCAACACCGGCCAGATCAAGACCGGTGCACCGGCACGCAGCGAGCGCGTCGCGAAGTACAACCAGCTTCTCCGCATTGAAGAAGAGCTGGGCGAGGCCGCGGTTTACGCGGGTCGCAGCGCTTTCCCACGCTTCACTGCATAGGGTTCGTTTATGAGCAGGCGACAGCGACCCCAAAAGGTCGCTGTCGCCCTGCCACAAATGGAGAGCGCGCCGGAGCACTGGCTGCGTCACATCCGCCTCTCCGGCTTCGCGGTCACGATCCTGTCGCTCATCGTGCTGACGATCGTCGTTCTCGCCCCGTCGCTGCGCACGCTCGTCGCCCAGCAGCAGGAGATCGCCGCGCTTCGCCAGGCCGTGCTCGACAAGCAGAACGACGTCGACGCACTCGAGAAGGATGTCGCCCGCTGGGAGGACCCCGCCTACATCGAGGCGCAGGCCCGCGGCCGACTGCACTACGTCTTCCCCGACGACATCCCGTACTTCGTGCTCGATGACGGCGAAACGCCCACGACCGACAACGGCGCACCGATCAGCGACACCATCCAGACCACCCAGGTCGACTGGCTGCAGTCGCTCGTCTCCTCGGTCATGGAAGCCGGACTCACGGATGCCACCGTCGACGAGCTTGACGCCGATACCGATTCTGAAGAGAAGTAATGACCACCCCACCGTTTGACGCTCCGACCGACGCCGACATCCTCGAGGTGTCGAACCAGCTCGGCCGCCCCGCCCGCAACGTCATCGGCATCCCCGCGCGCTGCGTCTGCGGCAAGCCGACGGTCGTAGCGACGAAGCCGCGCCTCGACGACGGAACCCCGTTCCCCACCCTGTACTACCTGTCGCACCCCGCCGCGACGGCCGCCGTTTCGACCCTCGAAGCCACGAGCGTCATGCCGCAGCTTGCCGCCCTGCTCGAGGGAGAGGTCGCCGACCAGTACCTCGCCGCACACCAGGCGTTCCTCGCCGATCGCGAATCGATCGAGGTCGTCGACGAAATCGCCGGCATCTCGTCCGGCGGAATGCCCACGCGCGTCAAGTGCCTGCACGCCCTAGTCGCCCACTCGCTCTCCGCCGGCCCCGGCGTCAACCCCATCGGCGACCGCGCCCTCGAGATCGTGGCCTGGAGCCCGACCGTGTGTGAGTGCGTCGACTACAGCGCCGCCGAAGCGACGCCAGAGTAACCATGCGCAGACGGCGGGCAGCGGTGGCGGCGCTTGCCGTCGCGGCGACCGTTCTCTGCGCAGTTGCCCCGGCGATTGTGGCGCCGGCCAGCGCCGACGCGATCCGCAGCCGGGAGTACTGGCTCGACGACTACGGCATCCGCTCGGCGTGGAAAACAACCCGCGGCGCCGGCGTCACCGTCGCCGTGATCGACACCGGAATCGATTCGACGCACCCTGACCTCGACGGAGTCGTCGCTGACGGAACCGATTTCTCCGGCCTGGGCTCGGGCGGAAAACCGGTCGGAAGCACGGATGATGCCTCGCACGGCACCATGGTCGCCTCGTTGCTCGCGGGGCGCGGCCGGGGAACCGACGGCATCATCGGCGTCGCCCCCGAGGCGAAGATCCTGTCCGTCTCGATCGGCTTCGGCGAAGAGACGGTCGGCTCTGACCAGCAAATAGCGGATGCCGTGCTCTGGGCAGTCGACCACGGTGCCGACGTCATCAACATGTCTTTGACCCGCAACACTCCGGACTGGCCGACGAGCTGGGACGAAGCTTTCCTGTACGCGATGGAACACGACGTCGTCGTCGTGGCGGCCGCCGGTAACCGGGGGAGCGGCACCACCGTGGTCGGTGCCCCGGCCACGATGCCGGGCGTACTCACCGTCGCCGGACTCGACCGCGCCGGGGCCGCGAGCCTCGACGCGTCGTCGCAGGGAATCACGATCGGCGTCGCGGCACCGAGCGAGCAACTCGTCGGCGCCGTGCCGGGTGGCGGCTACGTCATCTGGAACGGAACGAGCGGCGCGACGCCCCTCGTTGCCGGAGTCGTCGCGCTCGTGCGCTCCGCCCACCCCGATCTCGACGCCGCTAACGTCATCAACCGGTTGACCGACACCGCGACCGCCGCCGGGGCGCAGGGCGTCGACCCGATCTACGGCTTTGGCAAGATCAACGCCAAGCGTGCTGTGTCCGGTTCTGTCGACGCTACGACGACCAACCCCATGGGGGACCTGGCCGAGTGGGTGCGCCTCTATAGACGTGCGGAGGCGACACCCGCGCCCATCGCGACGGCAACGCCAACCCCGCAGCCAACCGCAACGTCCGTCGTTCAGCCGCCAGCGGCATCCGGTCCCTCGGGCGTTATCGGCCTGCGCGACGTCGGTATTCCGCTGCTCTTCTTCGGCGGATTCGCCCTGGCGCTCGCGGTGCTGATTTTCGCTGCAAGGCGCCATTTCGGTGGATTGCGGCGAAGAGAGTAGATTGATAGGCGACTTCAATCGTTTGAGATTGCCTTCCCCCGTGCTTATAGGAGACCACCACTCGTGCCCAAAATCCTGATCGTCGGCGGCGGCTACGCCGGTTTCTACACCGCCTGGAAGCTGGAGAAGCTGCTCCGCAAGGGCGAGGCAGAGGTCACCATGGTTGACCCGCGCCCATACATGACCTACCAGCCGTTCCTTCCCGAGATCGCCGCAGGGTCCATCGACCCGCGTCACGCCGTGGTTCCTCACCGCCAGCACCTCTCGCGCACCAACATCGTCACGGCTGCCGTCACCGGCATCAACCACGAGACGAAGACCGCGACCATCACGCCCGAGCTCGGCGAAGCGTACGAGTTCACCTACGACCAGATCGTCGTCACGGCCGGTTCCGTCTCGCGCACGTTCCCGATCCCCGGAGTTGCCGACGAGGCAATCGGAATGAAGAACATCGAAGAGGCGATCGCCGTACGCGACCGCATCCTCACCAACTTCGACAAGGCGGCACTGCTTCCCGCCGGTGCCGAGCGCGACCGCCTGCTGACCTTCACGGTCGTCGGTGGAGGATTCGCCGGTATCGAGGCATTCGCCGAAATGCGTTCCTTCGCGAGCGCCCTGGTGAAGAAGTACAAAGAAATCAGCTTCGAAGACACCCACTTCCACCTCATCGAGGCCATGGGACGCATCATGCCCGAGGTGTCGCTCAAGACGAGCCTCTGGGTCATCAAGAACCTCGCCGAGCGTGGAGCGCAGATCCACCTCGACACGCAGCTCAAGTCGGCGACCGGCGGAGTCATCGAGCTCTCCACCGGTGAGACCTTCGAGTCCGACCTCATCGTCTGGACCGCCGGAGTCATGGCATCGCCCATGCTTCGCAACACCGACCTGCCGGTTGAAGAGCGTGGACGCCTGCGCGTCCAGGCCGACCTGCGCGTCATCAACGAAGACGGCGTTGTCGCTGACGCCTGGGGTGCTGGCGACGTCAGTGCTGTCCCGGACCTCACCGGTAAGGGTGTCGGCGGCTTCTGCGTTCCGAACGCCCAGCACGCCGTTCGCCAGGGCAAGCTCCTGTCGAAGAACATCGTTGCGGTGCTCCGCGGCGAAGGAACCAAGGACTACTTCCACCAGCCCGCCGGAGCCGTCGCCGGCCTCGGTCTCGGCATCGGTGTGTTCCAGAAGGGCAAGCTCGGCATCACCGGCTTCCCGGCCTGGGTCGCGCACCGCGGTTACCACGGCCTGGCCATGCCAACCTGGGAGCGCAAGGTTCGCGTCATCGGCAACTGGGTCATCAACCTCTTCTGGGGCCGTGACCTCGCGTCGCTCACCGCTGTCGCCACCCCGCGTGCAGAGTTCGAGCGCTTCGCCTCACGCCCCAAGGCGTAGTTACAGCTCTGGAACGCCCCGTCTGCTTCGGCAGGCGGGGCGTTTCCGTGTCCGGGGCGAACTATCTCGTTGATTGAGTGCGAGCGCCAGCGAGCGTATCGAAATCATTGCCCGCGACGCCGCTTCGTTCAGCGTTGGCAATGGTTTCGATACGCGGCCTCCTTCGTCGGTCGCTACTCAACCAACGAGGTCCGAGCGGATGCGCGACCGCTAGGCTCGTCCTCGAACGATTTCGGGCCCCCGTAGCCCAACTGGCAGAGGCAGACGACTTAAAATCGTCACAGTGTGGGTTCGAACCCCACCGGGGGTACTCGTGTTTCCGGCGCGTAAACCCCCGTTCTGGGTTCTTGACACCGCCTCTGCGCGCGTGACATCTTGGTCACGCGTCTGGGTCGCTTGACCCACAGAGCCGGAGGGGCGGCCAGTGGCACGAATGTCTTCCGTCGACCGGCGGCACGAGATCGTCCAGGCTGCGCTGCGCGTCATCGCGGCTGACGGCGTCAGCGGGGCAACCACTCGGGCGATTGTCGCAGAGGCCGGGATGTCGCTGGCAAGCTTTCACTACGCGTTCACCTCGCGAGACGAAATGATGCGCGAGCTCGTTGCCTACGTCGTCGAGAGTGAAACCGTCGCCGCGTTCTCTGCGCTGCGCTTCGGCACCGACATCCGCACCAGCATCCGTGATTCCCTCACCGCCTACTTCGAACTCGCCGTCGTCGCCGACCCCGGACACGAGCAGGTCATGTTCGAACTGATGCAGTACGCGCTGCGCACCCCCGGCATCGAGCACCTCGCGCGGGAGCAATACGATCGATATCGCGCCGCCGTCTCCGGACTGCTGGAGACCGGCGCTGAGAACGCCGGCATCCGCTGGTCGCTTCCCGTCGAAGATGTCGCACGCCTGGTCGTGACCATCAGTGACGGTCTCACTCTTGGCTGGCTTGCCGACCGCGACACCGCTGCCGCGATGCGCGTCATCGAGTTCGCCGCCGACTCCCTGTCCCGCCTCGCTGAACCCGCACCCACCAACTCCACCGTTCGCACCACCACCAAGGAGCGCTCCGCATGACCGCAACCGCCCAGGCTTCGGCCACCCTGTTCTCCGAACCGTTCCGCAAGGTTCCGGGCCGCTGGATCGCGCTCTTCGCGACCGCGTGGCTCGGCATCTGGATGGCGCAGCTCACCCCGATCCAGCTGCTGCTGCCGAACCAGATCTCCGAGGTGCTCGGGCTTCCGCTCAACGTCGCCGAGCAGCTCGACTCGAGCCGCTGGCTCGAACCTGTCTTCGCGTTCGGCGTGATCTCGGCCATCGCCGGATTCTGTGCGCTCATCGCCTACCCGCTCACCGGTGCGCTGTCCGACCGCACGGTCGGCAAGTACGGCCGCCGCCGCCCGTGGATCTTCGCCGGAGTCATCATCTTCGCGGCGTCGCTGTTCATCCTCGGCCTGCAGTCCAGCCTCGTCGGCATCGGAATCTTCTGGTCGACCTCGCTCATCGGCTTCTGCGTGCTGACCGCTGCGATCACCGCGACGATCTCCGACCAGGTGCCGATCAACCAGCGCGGCTTCGTCTCGGGCTGGGTCTCGGCCCCGCAGGCCGTCGGAACCATCCTCGGCCTCCTGCTCGTCACGACCCTCGCGCTCACCACCGTCGTCGGTTACACCCTCGTCGCCGTCGTTGTGCTCGTTCTCGTGCTGCCGTTCGCCTTCTTCCTGAAGGATGCCCCGCTCTCGGCCGAAGACCGGCCCGCGTTCTCGGCGAGCGTCCTGTTTGCCGGCTTCTGGGTGAGCCCGCGTAAGTACCCCGACTTTGGCTGGACCCTTCTCGGCCGCATCCTCGTCAACCTCGGCAACGCGCTCGGCACGACGCAGCTGCTCTACTTCCTCGCCTTCGGCCTCGGCTCGACCGCCGTCGAAGACGACCTGCTGCTGCTCACCGCCGTCTACATGGTCTTCTTCATCGCGGCCGCGCTCATCGTCGGCAAGCTCAGCGACCGCATCGGCCAGCGCAAGGTCTTCGTCTACATCTCCGCCTACCTGCAGGGAATCGCAGCGCTGCTACTCGCCTTCGTGCCGCAGTACGGCGCGGCACTCATCGCGGCCGGCATCCTCGGTCTCGGCTACGGCGCATTCATGGCCGTCGACCAGGCGCTCGCCACCCAGGTGCTTCCCGACTCGCACTCGCGCGGAAAGGACCTCGGCATCATGAACATCGCCACCGCCGTTCCGCAGGCTGTCGCCCCGCTCATCGGTGCCGTCATCGTGGTGCTGTTCGCGCACCTCGCCTCTGACAACCAGCCGGTCATCCTCAACGGCGGATTCGCGGGAGCCGAATTCGGCTTCGGCGCGCTGTTCGTCGCCTCCGCCGTGTTCGCCGTCCTCGGCGGACTCTCCATCATGCCGATCAAGAGTGTGAAGTAATTGCAACTCACCCGCCCCACCTCCCAGCCCTGGCTGGACCCCGCAACGTACTGGCCGGCCCTCGAGGCCGCGACGACGGAGCTTGACCCGCCCTACGGCGTGATCTCGCTTCCGGCGCTCGCGCACAACGCGTTCGACCTGCTCGACCGTGCGAACGGCATGCCAATCCGCGTCGCGAGTAAGTCGATCCGCGTGCGCGGGGTCATCGACGCCGTGCTCGCGCTTCCCGGGTACTCCGGCGTTCTCGCGTACACCCTCGCCGAAGCGCTCTGGCTCGCCACGAGTGGTCCGGACGGGGAGGCGATCGAGGATGTCGTGGTCGGCTACCCGACAGCGGATCGCGGCGCACTGCTCACTCTCGCCCGTCACCCTGAGCTCGCCGCCCGCGTGACGATCATGGTCGACAACGTCGAGCAGCTCGATCTCGTCGACGCGGTCATACCGCCGTCCGAGCGCGAATCGATCCGCGTCTGCATCGAACTCGATGCGTCCTGGGATACCTGGTTCCTCGGCCACACCGGCGTTCGCCGGTCGCCGATCCACACCGCCGTCGACGCGCGCGCCCTCGCCGAGCAGGTCGTTGCCCGCCCGGGCTTCACGCTCGTCGGCATCATGGGGTACGAAGCGCAGATCGCCGGCGTCGTCAACAACCCCGCCGGCAAGCGCGCCTACGGCGCCGTCGTGCGGTGGATGCAGGGCCGCTCCGCTGCAGAACTCGCGGTTCGTCGCGGCGAGACCGTGGCATCCGTCCGCGAGATCGCCGACCTCGAATTCGTCAACGGCGGCGGAACGGGCTCGATCGAGAGCACCTCCGCCGAGAGCGCCGTCACCGAGGTCGCCGCCGGCTCCGGACTGTTCGGTCCGCACCTGTTCGACCACTACACGCACTTCCACCCGGCACCGGCCGCGTCGTTCACGCTCGCGGTTGTGCGCAAGCCGCTGCCCGAACTGGCGACGCTCCTCGGCGGCGGCTGGATCGCATCCGGCCCGGCCGGCAACGACCGCCTGCCCAAGCTCGTCTGGCCGGAGGGCCTCTTAATGCTGCCGCGCGAAATGGCTGGCGAGGTGCAGACGCCGCTCTCCGGTGACGCAGCGAAAGCACTGCGCATCGGCGACCGCGTCTGGGCACGCCACACCAAAGCGGGGGAGCTCAGCGAGCACCTCGATGATTTCGCCATCGTCGACGGCGACGCCCAGGTCGGCACGCTGCCCACCTACCGCGGCCAGGGAAAGGTCTTCCTATGACAATCCTCCACAGCCCCGGCCTCATCGGCCCGGGTCAGCACTGGCGCAACTGGGGGCGCTCGGCGAGCGCCAACCCGGCGCACGTTGCACATGCGAAGAGCGTCGACGACGTCATCGAGGTCGTCCGGTTCGCGCGTGAGCACGGACTGACGGTCAAGGCGATCGGAGCCGGACACAGCTTCACGACGATCGGCGCGACCAGCGGCATCCAGCTCGACATCTCCGCCATCGACGGCGTGCTCGCGGTCGACGGCAACCGCGTTACGTTCGGCGCCGGAACCAACCTGTACCAGCTGCCCGCGCTGCTGAAGCCGTACGGCCTCGCGCTCGCCAACATGGGCGACATCGACCGGCAGACGATCGCCGGAGCGACCTCCACCGGCACACACGGT
>Ga0247815_10000140_pt1 | contig 54426 bp, 40 predicted proteins | sample UWRJL194509B1_FD_181014 | JGI IMG/M metagenome (GOLD analysis project Ga0247815, IMG submission 181014) | Plant litter microbial communities from Arlington Agricultural Research Station in Wisconsin, United States - UWRJ-L194-509B-1 | ecosystem: Environmental > Terrestrial > Plant litter >... | reverse complement strand
TCTGGTCCCCGCTACCTGGAGAAGTAAGCCTGCAAAGGTTGTCACTTCAAATGGCCCGTTCGTCTACCGGTTAGGACGCCAGATTTTCATTCTGGAAATAGGGGTTCGATTCCCCTACGGGCTACTGGTTAATAAACCAAATCATCTAAAAGGCTGTAAAACTAAGTTTTACGGCCTTTTTTTTTTCAACTATATGGAAATGGGCAAAAAATCCCATATCTCCAGTGCGTCATCCAGTCAGTCACCAAATAGCAAAAAACGACTCACTGAAAACGGCTCATGTTACATGAACACTGCAGAATAGTGAACAGTTCATTTCTTTAATAGCGTTGATACTTTAAAATAAATTGGATTTCGATACCCGGGGTATTAAATTAGGATTTATTTAAAGTTAGTCCATTGTTGGGTATGTTTCTCTTTGCTTAGGTTCGGGAAAAGGATGATGTTGATTAACCTGAAACTGTATGATTAATATGGTTGGTTAATCATACAGTTTCAGGTTAATTATCTGTTAATATCCATGTGACATGCGATATTCAGATCTTGGCCAGCTGCATTATCCTTCCATGGTAGGCCTGTAGGTATGCCCGTTTGGTGGTTTCGTCGAGGTAAGATGCAAGAATGAGCTGCTCGACCGCTTTGTGGCTTTCGCCCATCAGTTCCATGATGCCGCCCGAAACCTTTTTGCTAATCCCTGCCATTTCTGCCAGAAGGGAGAACTGTGCGGAGATCTTGCCTTTGGCAAGGTTTTTCGGCAGAAGGCCCTCGGCCAGTGCGAAATCTGTATCCTTTACATGGATCCGGCTGTTGAGCAGGTCATAGGCCGGGCTCAGCCGATAGTCGCCCATTGGGGTTTCAAGTAGCGAGAAATTTTTGAAATGGGCGTCCCCGTTGGAAAAAAGGTAGTTGAACACCAGGAGCTTCAAAAGTTTTGGCGCTTCTATGGTATAGGCAGGCACGAACTTTTTCATCACTTGGAACAGCTCCAGACAGTTTCCCTCGTACTTATAGTGTTCCCCGTGTGTCTGTGGGGTGCGTCCTGCAAGGGAGGCGAAATCGTCCTGGGCCAGTTTTGTCCCGTTTAACTGGTCAAATCGTTTAGTGATATAGGCTGGATCGCCATTGGCGAAAAAGATCAGCGCGTTCTCCGCAGTCTCTATACCGTAGACCTGTCTTGCGATCTGCATGGTCAGGTGCTCGTTGGCGGGCATCTGCTCGGGCTTCCTGCTGGTAGATGGTTTTGGCTTGAGGATGTACATCCCCATTTCTCCCTCGTTAATGAGTCTGAGCTTGTTCTTTTCAAGCAGTACGGAAAACTTTTCCTGGACCCCGGAAATGGATATCCGTCCGCGGTTTTCCTCAAAAAGCTCGTCAGTATCCGCGTTTGTCCGTGGGGATTTGTAGGGCAGTACATGGTAGACCTTTTTTCCTTGGAAGACCCTTTTCAGACAGGTCGGACTATAGGTGTCGAACCCTGCGGCAAGCGTTCCCGGGCAGAAGTTGATTTCTGGTATGCTCATGTTTCCTCCCTTTTTACGATGGTGACCGCGCCGATCGTATCGAACTTTCCAGTGGTCATCAACAGTCCAAAATGGTCGTTCCTATCGATCTTGTTCAGCTTGCAGGCAACCTGTTTGTTGGATCCTTCCGGAAGCATGTTGTAAAAGAACGGGAACAGGTGTTCGGAATGGAATGGCGATCCGGCTTTCGGCAGGGTCAGGCTTATTGCGGGCCTTGAGGGATCCGACATCCAGTTTTCCGAGTAGGAAAAGGTGAAAGTGCCGTTGTCGTGCTGTTCCAGCACGCCTGCCTTTTCTCCCTTGAACAGTATATCCGCTTTTCTCATGACTCAGTGGTTTTTTTGATCGTAAGGGAAACCTCTAGCCCCAGCACATCGGTAAGTTTCTGCAGGGTGAGCAGTGTCGGGTTTCCCTTGCCGCTTTCGAACTGTTTGAGCGTGCGCAGGCCTACACCAGAAAGCTCCGCTAGCATTTCCTGGGTGACCTGTAGAGATTCCCTTCTTCTTTTAATTTCCTGAATAATGTGGTTAAAGTGCATTATATGGCTCTATTTAATGTGAATATAAGCATTGCATATGTAAAATACAATAAAAGGTGCATTAAACTGCACTTTTATATATAATTATAATTTAAATGAAATATAATTTGTCGATAAGTGCATTATATAGCACTATATGTGTGTTTCGGCTTTGATTTTACCCAGGTGTCCTCTGAGGCGGAGCGGCTGAAAAGAGCGCTCAGTAATTCAGACCATCAATCCTTTATATTGCCGACCAGGACGACGATCATGGGAACCTTATCGACTATAGTATCCTTCCCCTACGGGATACTTAAACCGCTTTGCGAAAGTAAAGCGGCTTTTTTTTACTGAAATACGACCTTAGTGCCCATAAATGTCCTTCTCTATAAGTGTTAACACCACTTCGTGAGCTGTTTTTTTCTCCCAGCGTGCCATCAACCATGCAATAAAGCTCAAAGTAAAGATATCGGTGCTGTCTGCTGTTTCTAACAGATTTAACACAGACCTTCTATAAGCCGCTTCAAAAACCACATCTGGCTTCTGCAGGTATCTTTCAACCAGCCTGAGAAACAATAGCACGCGTTGCTCGGAAGTATTCATCAGATACTTCTTATATCTCCGTCGGAAGCTGCTTAGCCTGGACATCGCAAGGTCGATATTCGAGAATTGTGCCTGCGTCAAAATTTCCATCAGGTTCTTTCGAATGGTCCATAACATGCCCATTCTTTTTTCATACCAGGCATCAGTGCGCGTAAGTAACGTCAGCTGTTTCAAACTTCCCTTGTCATTACATAAAGCTAAAAACATAGTCAGGCATATTCGTAAATCCTCTATGTCTTCCGGTTTTGTGTTTTGTTTTGTACTGGAGAGTGAGTCCCGTAGCAACGCGATTGCATCCTCAGCAGAGCCTCTATAGTATAGGTTGAGAGCAGACAGCAACTGATAACGTGCATGAAAATTATCATAATAACGTTTATCTGTTAACATTAACCCTCTCATTTCTTCAAGATAGGATGCGCTTTCTGCGAAATCCTTTTGGCGCAGATGAAAGTTTGCCAAAAGATACAGGATGGAAATGTGGTAAAACAGATAAGGATGTTTTTTATCCGCCTGGTTTTGGATGAATTGTTTTGTTCTATTGATGTAACGCGCTATTAATCTATAATTCTGCTGTATCGCTGCATATTCATTCGCAATGAAAAGAATTTGGTAGATAGACTTATAAGTCATTAGGTCGTGCACGGAGATTTTATATTTTCGGATTGTTGTGATCATCAGAGTTGTCAAACTGACGATCTTTCCCTTCAGGTGTATTTCCTGCAATTCCTTCCTTAAAAAAGCATAGACCATGTGGAGCTTTGCCTCGCGCTGCATATCCGACTGATTCTGCAAAAAGCGTTCAGTTATCGCTTCAAGCTCTTCAGCGTCTGGCAAATGGGCATACTGCAGCTTTAACAGTAAGAGCTCGTTCAACAGGTTGAACTGTTCCAGGTCTTCAGCCAGGCGTTCGGCTTTATCTAAACATTTGAACGCTATCCTGACCACATCATTTTCCAACAAAAAACGACCTACTACCAGCAGGCGCAGCGCGTCATAGGTATCAGAATGACTACTTTCAAAAGTTTTTTGTGATAAAAACAGTAATAAATTATCCTGCAACCTTTTACGTAATGCATGGTATGCATCCTTGTTTTTCTCCTTGCTATAAAGCTGATTTAGCCCATCTATATCGTCAGTTTCTATTAGATTTAGCAAAGTCAGGTTTTTCACATCGCTTCTTTTGTTTTTATGCGCTAAAAACTGTTTAAATAGCTTTTTGTCACTAACTGTGAGCAAATTAATTAATTCTGAAAGTGAGTCCATAAGGATACATTGATATCCATAAAGGTATATAATTACAAACTATATCGTCAGTAATTGCTGTATTCTGTCTTTCTTCGGTCTGCTGTACATCCTACATTTGCTTCCATACTAATCATTAAAACAAAATAATATGGAACCGCTACAACAAAGAACAGACGAAAATTCAACTATTGTAAAACATGGGGAAATTCTAAGAAACCCTTTTAAACCAACTGCCGCATTTATCGGTGCTTCCTGGTTTGCCTTATTGGCTGGAGTAGTTGGATATTGCATAGGCTTATGGAATGCAAGTATGGAACTGAACGAGAAGGGCTATTATTTTACAATTTTATTATTTGGCTTATTCGCAGTAATCTCGGTGCAAAAAAGTGTTAGGGACAGGTCCGAAGGACTTGCCGTGACAGATCTTTACTACAGCCTGAGTTGGTTTGCTACCATTGCGGCAATGATCCTGCTAACGATTGGCCTTTGGAATGCAGATCTGGCCCGAAGTGAAAAAGGCTTTTATGCCATGGCATTCTGTTTAAGCATGTTTTCTGCAATTGCAGTACAAAAGAATACCCGCGACGCAAAATTGATTGGGGATAAAGATATGTAACATAGCGGTTGCTACCCCCGCAGCGCAATGCACAGCATGCCTGCGGGGTTTTTATTTTAAACTGCTAACGCTTCGAATTGGTCATAAGCAGTTTATGACATTGCCAGAATGAATTATACCTCGAAAAACTTCTCTGGCGTCAATGGGAGGTCGCGCAATCTTTTACCAGTTGCATTAAATACAGCATTTGCAATAGCCGCAGATACTCCGGTAATTCCAATCTCACCAATGCCACGCGCACCAATAGGTGATATATGTGGGTCGGGTTTTCCAATAAAATGGACATCAATAGGCGGAACGTCCAGGTGCACCGGTACATGATAATCTGCCAGTGTCCGCGTTACCGGATTGCCCCAACGTTTATCGTACTCAGTTGCTTCCATCAAGGCGGCACCTATGCCAAAGATTACACCACCTATAATCTGTGAGCGTGCAGTTTTCTCATTCATAATCCGGCCTACGTCCTGCACACTGGTGAAGCGTTTAACGCGGATAGTACCGAAGTCTTCATCTACCCATACCTCGGCAAACTGAGCACCAAACGAATGAAAAGCATACTGTTTGATATCGCTGTTTAGTTCTGGCGGGGTTTCCCGTGGGGTGCAAAGTGCGCTCGGAACAGTAAGACCAGCACCAGAAACCGGCAAAGTGGTTGCACAAGCCTCAATCTCGGTCCGCTTTGCGCGGCTTAAAATATTTAAATAAGTATCATTTTGTTTATCATCGCCTGTAACAAAAAGTTTGCCTTCTGCATAGCCAATTTCTTCAGGCCTGCGACCTTTTAATTTTGAATCCGGATCGGCTATTGCCATGGCAGCGAGTTCTGCTCTTAACAAAATGCAGGCCTCCACTGCTGCAGGATGGATACTTGCTGTAGTTTGCGATCCACCCGCCAGTGGTGCTGCAGGAAGAGTAGAATCTCCGATTTTCACAAGAATTCGGTCGACAGGAACGCCGAGTGCATCGGCCACGGTTTGCGCCAGCACGGTATAAGTCCCCGTGCCAATGTCAATAGATGCGGTCATCACTGTAATCTCACCTTTTGTATTCATCTGCACCTTAACCGAAGCGGCACTACGTCCGCCGGGATACGTCGCAGTTGCCATTCCATAGCCCACAAGGTATTTTCCGTTCCGTTTCTGCCTGGGTTCCATACTACGGGAAGACCATCCGAACCGCTCTGCGCCAATGCGGTAACAATCCACCAAAAATTCGCTGGAAAAGTCGTGTCCCGCCATAGGGTCTTTTGCAGTATGATTGGTGATACGAAATTCTATTGGGTCTACTTTTAATTTATAAGCCATCTCATCCATGGCAGATTCAAGTGCAAAGGTGCCAGGGCTTTCGCCGGGCGCACGCATGAATGTTGGAGTGCTGCGGTTCAGTTGCGCCACCCTGTAGGTCACTTCCCGATGTGGGGCCTTGTACAAAACAAGGGATTGTTTCCCGCTCGGTTCAAAAAACTGAGTAAGATTATTATAGGTATCGGTGTGATGACGTACCACGTTCAGTTTTCCTGCAGCATCTGTCCCCAACGCCACGCGCTGAATAGTTGCGGCGCGATGGCCAACATTAGTCTGCATCATTTGCCGCGTAAGCGCAAGTTTAACCGGTCGTCCTGCTTCCTTGGCAGCCATCGCAACAATTAATGTGTGCAGCCAAAGTCCTTTAGAGCCAAAACCACCACCAACAAAAGGTGCAACAACACGCACGTTTTCAGCTTTTAGCCCGAAAAAATAGGCTGCAATAGCACCAGTGAGCCCAACGCCCTGCGTGGCATCATAGAGCGTAAGCTTATCTGTTCCATCCCATACTGCAACCGTAGCATGCGGTTCCATTGGGTGATGATGCTCAACGGGGGTTGAATACGTATGCTCAACTTTTTGCGATGATGCAGCCAGTGGGGCAGTGGCTTTACCTTCATTAGTCTGGGCTTCTTCACCCATCAGCATTTTTGGCCTTTTGCTGGTTGGTAATTCGGTTTTCAGATCAACCGCAGCTTTTTCCACAGTGTAACGGATTTTTAGTTTATAAGCTGCCGTCCGCGCTTGCTCGTAGGTTTCTGCTACCACCAATGCAATAAACTGCCCCGGATAATGCACTATATTATTCTGCAGCGGTGGTAGATTTTCACCAAGAAATGCGGCGCCGGCTTTCATCTGCGCCTGTACGTCGAGCGGTTTTAATTTCAGCGCATTCTTATAACTGATTACCGAAATTACACCAGGTTCTTTTTTTGCAAGCGCATCATCGATTGATGCAATTCTTCCTTTAGCAATGGTCGCCCGTACAGGAAAGGCATAAGCCATGTTCGGCTGGTTGAATTCTGCAGAATAGGTCGCCTTGCCACTAACTTTCATGCGGCCATCAATGCGGTTTATTGGTTTACCGGTTTCACTCATGATCTTAATTTTTGCTTGTGGTTGTTGAATCTACCTCCATTGTTCCGTAAGTGCCGCCCTGCATTGCACCTTCAAGGGCACGAACTATCGAATTCGTAGCCAGCTGCACCTTGTATCTGTTATGTTGTAATGGTTTTGCACCTTTCAATTCAGCTGCGGCTGCTGCCTTGAAATTTGCTTCCGTGGCTTCTTTCCCTGCCAGCCATTGCTCGGCAATTAACGCACGCCAGGGCTTATGCGCAACTCCGCCGAGCGCTATCCTCACATCTTTAATTTTATTTCCTTCTGTTACCAATGCTGCGGCAACCGACACAAGAGCAAAGGCATATGAAGAACGTTCCCGGACCTTTAGGTAATACGATTTTTCTGCGAGTCCGTTTGCAGGCAGCTCGATAGATGTGATGAATTCACCTTGCTTCAGGTTATTATCTATCTCGGGATGTTCGCCCGGAAGCCTGTGATAATCTGCAAAACGAATACTTCTCTTTATGTTATTTACTCCCTGCACCTCTACCACTGCATCCAGAGCGGCCAAAGCTACCGCCATGTCAGACGGATAAGTGGCTACGCATTTTTCTGACCACCCAAAAATTGCATGGTTTTTATTCACGCCTTTCAATGCGCCGCAACCTGTGCCGGGCTGGCGTTTATTGCAGGGCATATTAACATCATAAAAATAGGTGCAGCGTGTGCGTTGGTTCAGGTTACCACCATTGGTTGCCATATTCCGTATCTGCGCGCTGGCACCAGCAAGTATCGCCATTGAGAGCAAAGGATAATTTTCACGTATAATTTCGTGGTTGGCGGTGAAAGCATTGGTCGCGGTGGCGCCGATAGATACTCCATTTCCTTTCTTCTCAATCTTCGAAAATTTTAACCTCGTCACGTCCATAAGTTCAGAAGGACGCATTACATCTTCTTTCATGAGGTCGACCAGGTTAGTACCGCCACCAAGGTACTTAGATGTTGGATTTGCAGACACGATGCCGATCGCAGTTGCGGCATCGGATGCATTTGAATATTTAAATGGTCTCATAATAGACGCTTTACTTAATGATTAATCTGTCGTATTAAAGTTCGATCTGAAACAGTACCAGGTACCTACGTTGTTCCGTCGGCAAACTGCCATACCTGCGCCACCGCCTTATCGCCGTGCACTTCCCTGATGGCACTTACAATGTTTGGATAAGCGCCACAGCGACAAATATTTCCAGACATACGTTCCCGGATTTCCTGATCAGAAAGGATGGCGGACCTGCTTTTCTCACGGACATTGGTTGTTACGTAACTGGCTTCGCCATTTTTTGCTTCATCCATCAACGCAACGGCCGAGCAGATTTGCCCGGGCGTGCAGTATCCACACTGGAATCCATCATGTTTAATGAATGAAGTTTGCATGGGATGTAATTCATTGCCAACGGCGAGGCCCTCTATCGTGGTGACTTTTTTATCTTCCAGGGTTGCAGCAAGTGTAAGGCAGGACAACACCCGTTTGTCATCCACCAGCACGGTACATGCGCCACACTGGCCGTGATCACATCCCTTCTTGGAGCCTGTCAAATCAAGACGTTCGCGTAGGGTGTCAAGCAGTGTCATGCGTGAATCAATCATCAGTTTTTGCGCAGTGCCATTAACTTTAAAGGATATGCTGACTCCGTTTTCTATCAACATGGGGCTTTTTGGCAAATCGGAAGGGTTTCGGGCCATCAATTGTTCGATGCCTAAAATATTTGCGGCCAATAAGCTGGTACCAGTCACGGTAACTAGTTTGAGGAAGTGCCGGCGTTGGATTCCGGACTTAATGATCTCGCCGATCTCATCGGGCATGAGTTCTTCCAACGCTTTCCGTTCCGCTTCTGTGAGGTCGGGGAATTTCGATTGTTCTTCCATAAAGTTTGGTTTGAGGCTATACCTAAGTTACGATTTTAAATTTTTATTTTTCAACACTAGCAGGTCGATAAAACAATAAATTAATATGGTAACAGGTTAGTAAACGCTTTGTTTCGGAAAAATAAGGGCCTGCAAGATTGATCTGGGTTAATTTTGCGAACTGAATTAAAAACTATTATTAGCGTTATAAACCCCCTCTATGAAAATTCTACATTATTCAGTTTCAAAATATGAATATTTAGGGTATTTATATCACATAAGCATCTGTGTTTTCTTTGGTGATGATGTCTACAGGCATAAAATGGATTTGGTCCACCGGAGCGGTATGCACCAGATTTTGATACAATGCAATCATGGCCATATAGCCTTGTTCGCGAGGTTTTTGGCAAATCAGAAAATCTATGGTTTCATCCTGTAAATAGACCAGGTTTTCTTTAGTATAATCGAAACCAACTAACAGAGTTTGTGCGTTATCTTTTTCTTTAAGGAACCGCGCTATATAAGAGACTCTCGAATTAGTGACAAATATCGCTTTAACCTCGTGATCTTTCAGAAAGCTGAGCATTGCATGTTTAACAGATAAATAATCAGTGTGGGGAATATCAAGTTTATAGATAGGATTACCAAGCTGGTGTTTTTCAAAATAGGCCTTAAAGCCTTCTTCCTTTCTTAGTAAATGGTGGTGGTTATCAATTTCTTTTGAAATATTTACCACAAGCAGAGGTGCGGTCCTGTCAACAAGGTATTTCATCAGGTGCGCAGCTAAATACCCGCTTTGATAGAGGTTGGGCCCAAAATATGATAAGCCGGCGTATTCAGGAATATCGGAATTGATGAAAATATAAGGTATCTGGCGCTCTTTTAGTCTTTTTAGAAATTTTATGGCTTCTTCTGTAAATACAGGGGCTATGATTACACCATCAAATTCCTCCAGCAATAGTCTGCCGGCCTGCTCATTGAATGATCGTTTTTCATTCAAATCATATAAATAAAGATCAACCTCTATTCCATAAGGTTTGATTTCGGTTTCTGCTTGTCTTATACCGTCCAGTGGTCCTTCCCAATAATCTGTTTCTTCTGATGAAGAAGGCATTAATACAACAAATTTTAAAAGCTTTTTAGATGCCAGCCGCCTGGCAAAAATATTAGGCTGGTAATTAAGTTCTTCTATAATAGCATTGATCTTATCTTTTGTTTTTTCTGATACACCAATCCTGTTATGTATCACCCGGTCCACTGTACCGATTGACACATTGGCCCGGCGGGCAATCTCCTTTATTCCTGTTAATTCGATCTCTTGTTTCTTCATCGCTGACATACCTTGTCAAATATAAAAATTAATAACTGACCTAAAGTGATTACCTGATCAAACTATGGCATTCCATTAGATGGTTGTAAACCTGATACCAAGGTATAATCGCAGATCATTTCTATATTAGCGTTATGAAGAAAATGATCACGCTTTTCCTTTTTACACTTTGGTCAGTACTCCAACTTCAGGCGCAGGACCGGGAGGCTATTTTAAAAGTAATGGAAACATCGCGTCAGGCCTGGAACAAAGAGGACCTCGAAACTTTTATGGAATGTTATTGGAAGTCGGACTCCGTGATGTTTGTAGGTCAAAGCGGTCCAACTTTCGGCTACGATAATACTTTGGAAAACTACAAGAAAACGTATGGCACCACAAACGGAATGGGCACTCTTACTTACGCTATCAAAAAGATCGAGATAATAAATAAAGATAATGCCTTTGTTTATGGTGGCTGGAATCTGAATCATAAAGATGATAAACTATCAGGTTATTACACACTTTGGTTCAGGAAAATAAAGGGACTCTGGAAAATAGTAGTAGACCATTCGAGTTAAGTGTTATATCCTCCTTACTTTAAAAATCCGCGCACAATTTTTTCAGTTTCAGCCCGATTGGAAATGAAAATGTAGTGATTGGCATGGTCGATAGTCTTCACTGTACCATTACGAACCTCGTTTTTAAATTGCGTCTGTTCTGTATTTGAATATTTTTGGAAAAGGGTAAAAAACTCATTCGCCCTTTTCTTATTTATGGTATCCAATTCAGCATAAGTAGGAATTACTTCGTTGACTGATTTGAATTTAGCGTAAAGTGCCAATGCCGGGCACATAATATGTGTGTAGTTTGGACGCTCAAGGCTACTAAATATTCCTGCGGTAACAAATCCTGGCGTCACCTCTTTTAAATATTTGCCAGCTGTAGAAAAGACAGCGGTCTGTTTCAGCTCATCATCAGGAAAGGGAAAGCCATACGCCCTGGTGTTAAAATCCCTCCAATGCGCAAAGGATGAGGAGTCCAGTGCTGTCGGGTTTGGTGTCTGTACTGGGATAGCTTGCATTTGTGTAAATGCCGGCGAAGTACGATCATAAGCAGCGTCAAGGTATATTATTTTACTTACCCTGTGCGGGTATTGGGAAGAAGTTTTTGAAATCTCTTCTCCTGCAATTGAATGTCCAATAAGGATTACCCTTAATAAATGCAAACTATCTGCAACTGCGAGAATGTCTTTTGCCAATGTAGCTACGCTATAATCGGTTGCCGGTTGATCAGAAACCCCAAATCCCCTTCGCGTTATTGCATATACATGAAATGCATCCGTAAAGTTTGGGGCGAAGTCGTCAAAAATATGTCCCGTACCGCCTAAGCCGGCAAGGAAAAATATTGGTTCCCCAGTTCCACCCCAATCTAGGACTTCTAGTTTGTTACCACTGCTTCGATTTATAAATTTTATATGATGATTTTCAACATTTTTAATTTCCTGTGATGAGCAGGCGTTAAAAAGTAGTGCAACTGCTATTAAACAGATATATAGCTGGTTCATTGTCTTTAAAGTCTTGTTTAAAATTGGTAACGCTCTGCAAAATACAAATAAATTAACTCCGTTGCGGCCTACAGATGCATAGATACATCATGTCATTCTCCACGCTTTATCAGATTGGAACACAAATTAAGTATCGAAACTATGGGTGGTTAAAATCATTTTTACAGCCGATGCTTATCTCTATTTTGATTACCTTAGATCGTACTGAATATCCTACTATTTTTTGGTTTGATGACGAAACGAGCAAAGCTAAATGATAAACAGAATGTTCATTAACAAACCACCAAAGTACCTTTTATGAAAAAAATCCTAACCGTACTTTTAGCAGCTGTAACGGCCATCACCTTACTTAGTGCCATCCAACACCCTTCACCAAACAAACGTTATTTAGTTACCGAATTTGGTGCCATAGGCGATAGTGTTACCATGAATACAAAAGCCATTCAAGCCTGTATCGATCAATGCAGTACCGCTGGTGGCGGTATAGTGGTCATCCCCAAGGGAATTTTTACCAGCGGCGCTATCTTTCTAAAAAAAGGTGTTAACCTGCTTATTGAAAAGGGAGGCAAGCTAAAAGGATCCACGGCATCTGCTGACTATCCTCAGGTTGCCACCCGCTGGGAAGGTATAGAAAAACAATGGATAGCAGCACTGGTAAATGCCATAGACTTGCAGAATATTGAAATCAGTGGCGAAGGAGCGGTCGATGGGTCGGGCGAAGTGTGGACGCAACGGGGTATCGAACTGCGTAAGCAACAGGCAGAAAATACAAAATCTGTAAAGGTAACTTCGGGCCTGCCCAGACCGCGTTTGATGGGTATCCAAAATTGCAGGAACATAAAAATTAAGGGTTTAAGGTTGCATAACCAGGCATCCTGGGGACTTTTTGTATTGTATAGTACTGACGTTGAAATAGCCAGTTTACATATTACTGCCGAGCATAACATTCCGAGTTCTGATGGAATTGATATCGACTCCAGTAAGGGCATCCATATCATTGGTACATTTGTAGACGTCAACGACGATTGCATCTCCATTAAATCGGGCAAGGATGCAGACGGCTTACGTGTTAATCGTCCATCAGAAGATATCCTGATCGAAAAATGTCACTTTGCATATGGCCACGGTGGCGTTGCCATGGGTAGTGAAACATCTGGCGGTATTCGCAATATTGAAATCAGGGATTGTTTGATTGACTCGCAAAACTGGGCACCCATCAGATTTAAAACACAGCCTAGCCGGGGTGGCGTAGTAGAAAATATAACCTACCGAAACATTAAGCTGAGCAACACCCGTAAGGCTTTCGAATTTGACATGGCATGGCGAATGATTGACTCCGGGCCAGCAGCTAAAGTATTACCTGTAGTGCGTAACGTGAAAATTATCAATGTTTCGGGTACGGCCAACGCTGTTGGGAACATGAGCGGTCTGGAAGGCAGTCCCATTCAGGGTGTGCAGTTTAAAAATTGTAATATTAAAGCGGAAAAGGGTTTCACTATCCGGTATGCTGATCAAGTGGACCTCTCGGGGTTAACTATCACAGGCGTAAATGGAGAGGCTGTAATTCGCACTAATGTCAAAGACAATTGATTTTTCTTATTTTAGTCGCTGCATATAAACTGCATTTTGATTATGCCCATTATCGATTACGACAATAAGATCTTCAGACCGATCAGCAATACAGAAAACGGTGAGACTTCTGACAGTACTGTTTTTAAATACCAGCAGGATGGTTCTATACTAAGTTCCGAATACAGTGGCGGAAGAATTAAATATGGCCATTTAATTGGCTTGGTTGATGAATTTGGGAACATAGACATGCGTTACCACCAGGTAAATGAAAATGATGAATTGATGACTGGAACCTGTAAATCCGTCCCTGAAATATTACCAAATGGCAAAATAAGACTTCATGAAACCTGGAAATGGACATCGGGCGACCTGTCTACTGGGCAATCAATTATTGAGGAACAATAGATTGGAACCTTTACAGTATATGGCTAGATCGGATCAGTGACAGAACTAAACCCTCGTTCATAATCACTAGTAATAGACGGTCAAGCTTTTCGTGTAGAGCTGGGCTTGATTTATTCTTTTAAATAGAAAGGGAAAAGCCATGTTCAACAACCTTTCCCTTTTACAAATCCCAGCATAAGTTTTACCATTAATTTGGTACGGTAACCTGGTTTCCTGTTTTGCCCAACCGGTATGCTGCTAGCAGGTAATAGAATGCACCAAATGCTGCGTAACCCGCAAGACTTGCGATGCCCTTTGTAGGATCATGTGCCAGTATAATAAAAGATGTACCCGCCAGAACCGACTGACCGCCGCTAATAATCATTGGCCATTGACCGCTAAGCAGTTTTCTGCGGACTAATCCGTTTATCAATTGGATCAAACCGCTTAGGATTGCCCATGCACCAAAAACAATCAATGCTTCAGGAACCCCTTTTTGCAAGGCCAGCGCAACTGCAATAGTAGTTACTGCACTAATTGCGGCATTCACATATTGTGGGGTTTTTGATGTGGTCCCTCCGTTGGCACGAATGTCCAGGAAAGTTCCTACCACATCCCAGGCAGGGTAAATAATCAGCAGAACAGAAGCAAGGCCAGGTGAGTTTTTAGCGACTACTGTAACAAGGATTACCCAGATGATAGAGAATGTAGCTCTTAACAGATAGAGGTTACGTAGTGATTTTGCAGTGTCAGCGGCCTGGCCGGCTGTTCCTGTGTTTTGTTGAAAAGTGGAGGTCATGATATGATTTTTAAGTGTTTCGTTGACTCAAATATCTGCAGTTATTAGCCCGCATTTTTTCACCTAAGTTAAAATAGTAAAAATTACTTGAAGTTTGTTTATTTTTTTTCAGATCTGTTGATGCCTGGTTTCCTTGAAGTTTGCCATCACGTTTATCACTGCATGTTTTGCTCGTAATATGTCCGGAGACCCAATTGCAAATAGAGCGGCACATTGGTTATACTTATTTTTCTGCTGATACCTTATTTCAGTTTCCATAAAAAAATCTTATTGGTATACAGGGTTAGCTATCGTTAGAACATGCCAAACCAACCGTAATAAAGCAGACCAGCTTTTATGCTTAAAAAAATCAAGGCAGGGCATTGTCAGCTACGCTATTACTAATTGTGCCCTGCACGCAGAACCTGTTATTAGTGTTATGATTGATTTTGGGCTAACGCACAGGGAAACAATTAAGCGCAGGTATTCCTGAAATACAACATTACTATGCAGCTGCATTTGTAAATAGTGCATCCTTTGCGTTAATGGTTAGATGAAATGCTATTTAAGGAATAACAAGTAATGAATTTCGTGTTAAATCGTGCGAATAGTGTCAAATATTTTAAGTTTATACTTACATCAATGTGAATATTAACTTTATTTTTACTCTTTTTTGGCAATTCGGCATTTTTCTTTACAGTTTTATTAAAATGTAATAAGATTATTACCTATAATTACACGTTGCGTAGATTTTAAATGATCATAATGTCTGATTATAGTAAGCTCAGTGATGAAGAACTCGCTACCTGTTTCAGGGAAGGGGACAGGCATGCATTCGCTGAGATATTTGAGCGGTATAATGATCTTTTGTATGCACATGCTTATAATAAACTTCGTAACAGAGAAGAGGCAAGGGATATTGTGCAGGATGTTTTTGTCAGGTTTTGGAATAAACACGCACAAATTGAGTTAAAAATTAACCTTTCTGGCTATTTGTATGTAATGGTTAGAAACAGCATCTTTTCTTTGATGAGTCATAAAGGTGTCGTTAATAATTATGCAAGCTCATTCAATACATTCAAATGCGCTGGAGAAGCCGTAACCGACCATTTGGTTAGAGAAAAACAGCTGGCGGCAATCATTGCTGCTGAAATTGCGGCATTGCCCCCGCGCATGCGCGAAGTATTTGAACTCAGCAGAAAAGAAAACCTTACCAATAAACAGATCGCCGAACGTTTAGGGCTTTCTGAGTTCACAGTTGCAGATCAAATTAAAAAGGCGCTCCGGGTGCTCCGACTGCGTATTGGTTTGGTTTTGGTAATTGCCCACCATATACTACTTCACAAATAACGTTTTGTTAATCATACAATATCCATCCAGGTATTTAATCCTCATCCATCAATGAAACCCTTTTTTTTACTTGTAGCCGCCCTTTGTTGCTTTTTTACCGCTGCAACAGCACAACAAAACAATAAGCATATTTCCAATCCTATAGTGAAAGGGTATTTTGCAGATCCCGCAATCCTGAAAGAAAATGATACTTTCTATATTTATGCTACTATCGATCCATGGGGCGGCAAGGAGCTTGCCGTATTGGAGACAAAAGATTTTAAACGGTTTAAACGTGTACGTTTAAACTGGCCAACTAAGGCGGCATGTACAAGCCCAACTTCTAACAACAGTATGGTATGGGCCCCATCTGTCAGGAAAGGTACCCATGGTAAATACTACATGTATGTTTCTGTGGGAAGCGAAGTTTGGGCAGGTGTAAGTGACCATCCGCTAGGTCCATGGAAAAATGCAAAATCAGATCAGTCACCACTGATATCTGCCAATGATTTTCCGTTAGTACACAATATTGATGCTGATTGTTTCATTGACAATGATGGACAGGCTTATTTATACTGGGGCTCGGGTTTCAAATGGATTAACGGACATTGCATGGCGGTAAAACTCAAAGCAGACATGGTGTCTTTCGATGGCGTTCCCAAGGAAGTAACCCCGCCGGGATATTTTGAAGGGCCGCATATGGTTAAGCGCAACAATAAATATTACCTCATGTTCTCACAAGGTAAAGCCATTGATGCTACATACCAGGTTGGTTATGCCGTAGGCGATCATCCTCTGGGTCCTTTCACGGCAGGAGTTAACCAGCCTATACTTTCAACCTCTGCCGACAGCACTACTTATGGGCCCGGTCACCACAGTGTTTTCAATGAAAAAGGACAGGATTATATTCTTTACCACCGCATATACCCTCAGAAAGGTAAATATGTGTTAAGGCAACTCTGTATTGACAGCCTCAAATTTGACGCTGCAGGAAATATTTTGAAGGTTAGGCCACAGGGAATAAATTCTTTAAAATAATTTTCTTTTTATATCCCCGATCTGCTTTCCTGAGAAGTCTTACTTATATAGACCAGGATATTAATGGAAACGGACGAAGAGAAATTTATTGCGCTATTGCAGAAATACGAGGAAGGCACATGTAGTCACGAAGAGATTGCATGGCTGGAATCATGGTACCTGCAATTCAATGAAAAAGATAAAGCAGCATTATCCAGGGCCGATCTGGACCAGGAAAAAGCAGTTATCTGGGCATCCGTAGAAAACAAGACACATGAAGCCCCTGCCTTCAGGTTATGGGCAAAAATGGCTGTTGCCGCATCGTTAATGGCTATACTTACTGCAGGATTATTCTTTTATCAAGCTCACAGATCTAACTCTCAGGTCAAACTGGCCAAAACATCTGTTTATAAAAATGATATCGCTCCCGGAGGATTAAAAGCTACACTCACGCTTGCTAATGGCGATAAGATCACTCTAGATGGTGCCAAAATTGGTGCTCTTGCAAAGCAAACCGGGATAATAATAACTAAAGCGGCAGACGGACAACTGATATATACCGTGTCTGACACTAAATCTGCAAATGCATCTGCTTACAATACCATAGAAACACCAAAAGGTGGTCAGTACCAGATTCGCTTGCCGGATGGTACCCAGGTATGGCTTAATGCGGCCTCTTCTATGAAATTTCCGGTTTCTTTCAGTAATAGCAAACGACGCAGGGTTGAATTGAACGGTGAAGCCTATTTTGAAGTTGCACATAAAAACAACCAACCGTTTGTGGTAAAAACCACCAGACAGGAGGTTGAAGTATTAGGGACACATTTTAATATCAGTTCTTACCCGGATGAAAATATAACCAAAACAACTTTATTGGAAGGCAGCGTGAGGTTAAACGGAGGAACCCTTCTCAAGCCTGGGCAACAGGGTGTCAGTACAAGCAATGGATTAATCGTAAAACATGTAAATGCTGATGAAGAACTGGATTGGAAAAACAAACAATTCATCTTGAATGATGAAGACCTGCAGCAAGTAATGCGCAGATTGGCCAGATGGTATGATGTTGAAGTCGTATATGAAGGTACCCCTGCAGATATTCAATTCGTTGGGGTAGTATCCAATACAAGAAATATATCAGGGGTATTAAAACTGATGGAGCGCACGGGAAAAGTGAATTTTAAAATTGCGGGGAAAACAGTAACTGTTCTTAAACAACAATAAATAAACGTTAACAACCAACATACCAATTTATAAAGCTATTAACCTAACCAACTTAACATGAAAAAAATCTACAAAAAGGGTTCATAATTGCCACCGGAATACAGCCCAAAAAAAAGAATACCGGATTGGTTCGAAGCAATCCGGTAAAAGCCTGGGCGTATAAAATTATGATGTGAACTAACTAAATCTCAACCCAAAACCAATCAAAGGTAATGAAATTTTACAACCATCCCGGTAGTAGGTATAATTCCTGCTGTCCTAAACAATTATTGCGAATTATGAAGATAACCATACTCATAATGACCATTGCTCTACTTCAGGTTAGCGCAGCTTCGGTTGCCCAAAGAATAAATCTGGATAGAAAGAACGCACCCCTAAAATCTGTATTTACAGAGCTGTCGAAACAAACGGGATTTGACTTTCTAATTGATGCGAAAACCTTGGAAAGGGCCAAACCGGTTACAGTTGTCTTAAAGAACGTTTCCTTGGAAGAGGCGCTAGAATCTTGCTTCAAAGACCAGCCTTTTGAATATACAATTGATGACAAAAGTGTTGTAGTTAAGGACAAAGAAAAGTCAATCTATGAACGTGTTAAAGAGTATATCAACGCAGTTATTATTACAGGTACTGTTGTTGATGATAAGGGTATGCCTCTCCCAGGTGTAACAGTACAGATCAAAGGGTCTGCTAAAACTACAACTACATCGAATAATGGCTCTTTTTCGATCAGCGTAAACAAAGGGGAGATATTAGTGTTCCGGTTTATTGGCTTTCAGATAAAAGAAGTAGCCATTGGAGAGCAAACTAACTTAAAGGTTACTCTGGCCGAAGACCAGCAGCAACTTAGCGAAGTTGCTGTAATAGGTTATGGTAAGCAAAGCCGGGCAACGCTAAGCAGTGCGGTTTCTACGGTAAGCAGTAAAGAATTAAACAAAGGGGCAATCACTGATGTAGGTCAGTTGTTGCAAGGTAAAGTACCTGGATTAAACGTTACTGCAAGTGGAGACCCAAACAAAACCGCAGCTGTAGTATTGCGTGGAGCTTCCACCTTGAACAGTTCACAGGGACCTTTTTATGTTGTAGACGGGGTGCCGGGTGTTGATATTGCCGCTATAGCCCCTGATGATATTGCTTCAATCGATGTGTTAAAAGATGCGGCTGCAACAGCGATCTATGGTAACCGGGCTGCCAATGGGGTAATCATGGTTACTACAAAAAAAGGTAAAAAAGGGCAGCTGCAAATTGCTTACAATGGGTATGTTGGTCAGGAAAAAGTAGCCAGTCAGCTAGACATGATGGATGCGACAGAATTAAGGGCTTTCCTTACCAAAAACAACCAGGCTTTAACACCCATTAATGATGTAGGTGCAGACACAGACTGGCAGAAATCCATCGAAAAAAATAGTGCGATTTCGCATAACCACAATCTTTCCTTTAACGGAGGTACGGACCATAGCAGTTACTATGCCAGCTTAAACTATGTTAAAAAGGATGGTATTATTCAAAATACCGGATTGGAGCGTGTAATCGGACGCCTTGCTATGGAGCAAAGTGCCTTTAATGATAAACTCAAATTTTCCTTATCCGTAACAAACTCTAACAGTGATGCCCAGGATGTGCCCAACAGAAATGTTGTTTTGCTTCAATCTGCTTTACACCTGCCAACCTCGGCTATTACTAATGCAGATGGGAGTTATTTTGAAAATCTTAGTGTTGATGGTTACTACAATCCTGTGGCCATGCTTAATCACAGCCAGATGAATACCAAAACCAACAACCTTGTTGCCAACTTCAATACACAGGTAAAATTGCCATTTGGACTTACTTACAATTTAAATCTGTCGTACCTTAATTCAACTGCACTGCGCGGTGAATATTATGATTCTTATTATACTTCAACCTACAACGGACTTTACAGTAACCCGGACCCGGGTATGGGGTATCATAGCCAGCAATCATTTGGGACTAATGGCCAGGCAACGAGAAGTTCTTTGCAAAATGTAAATAAGATCGTCGAAACATTTATCAATTGGGACAAAAAATTTGGTGATCATGCGCTGAATGCAGTTTTAGGCTATTCTTGGCAGAACAACACTATAGGAGACGGTTTTCAGGCCACCACCAGTAATTTTCCGGTAGACAATATAGGTTACAACAATTTTGCATTAAGTAATCCATATGCAAATCCCAGCTTCCAGGTAAACTTTGGTGCTGATGGGGTATATCAGGAAACGCGTCTGATCTCTGACTTTGCGCGTTTAAATTATAACTACAAAGAAAAATACCTGTTACAGGCATCTGTAAGAAGAGATGGTAGTTCTGTCTTTGGGGCAGATCATCAGTGGGGGTATTTTCCATCTGTAGGTGCGGCATGGAGAATTAGCCAGGAAAGTTTTCTGCAGGGAGCAACCGTAGTTTCTGATTTAAAACTGAGGGCAAGTTACGGCGTCACCGGCAACTCTTCTGGTTTTAACGCCTATACAGCGCAATCCATTTCAGGAAGTTTAGGTACTTATTATAACAATGGATCTTACATTGCAGCACTTGGCCCAACACAGGCATCAAACAGTGATCTGCAATGGGAAAAAACTGCTACAGCTAACATTGGTTTAGACTTTGGACTTTTTAAGGGAAAAGTTACGGGATCGTTAGACGTATACGACAAAAAAACAACCGGTATGATCTATTCTTATAGCGTCGATCCTATACTTGTACCAACAGGAACGATCGTAGCCAATGGGGGTAGTATGAGCAATAAAGGTATTGAACTTACAATTTCAACTACTCCTGTAAGAACTACAAATTTCAGCTGGTCTACCAGTGTAAATCTGGCACACAATAAAAATAAGATCACCAGCTTGTCCAATCCGTTATTTTCCGGAGGAGATTCTGTCCTTTATTCGTTTCCTGAAGGTTTAGGCCAATCAAGTCATTCATTGCAGATCTTAAAAGAAGGTAAGCCATTGGGCCAATTCTTCTCTCTGATTTATGCGGGTAAAGATGCTAATGGTGTTTCGCAGTTTTTAGGCGGTGACGGTAACTTGACTACCACCCCTAGTATAGGAACTGATTACCATTATATTGGAAGTGCACAACCCAAATTGTTATTGGGATGGTCAAATGATTTCCATTACAAAAACTGGGACCTCAACGTGTTTTTCAGGGGTGTTTTTGGAAATAAAATCTTCAATGCTACGCGTGCAGACCTTTTTAGACCCAACACTGCAACGCTCACAAACATACTTTCTGACGCTGCAAATGAATCTGTTGCCGATTATAATGCGTACCAATACTCTTCCCGTTTTGTTGAAAGCGGAAGTTATTTACGTTTGGACAATGCTACCCTTGCCTATAATTTTAAGGTGAAGAGCAAGTATTTCAAAGTGCTTAGGCTTTATACGTCATCAAACAATGTTTTTATTATCACAAAATACACAGGTGTTGATCCCGAAATTAATCAGGGGGGAATTTCTCCCGGTGTAGATTATAATAACTTTTACCCGAAAACAAGAACATTCTTATTAGGGGCTAACGTAACTTTCTAGTTTAACTACTAAAAAAATCATCATGAATAAGACATTACGAAATATAACTTTACCGGTAGCGCTCATTTTGTCGTTAGGTGCCTGCCATAAGATAGAAGTACCTATTAAAACAGAATTAACTCCCGAAGTTTTTCCCCAAAATACAGACCAGTATGCCCAGGCCGCCGGTCCTGTATATGTAGCATTACGCGGAAATTATTCTGTTGAACATTTCTTTTTGCAATCGGCCAGTACTGATGAAGTGATTTTCCCGGCATTTGGCGGAAATTGGTATAACGGTGGGCAATTTCAACAATTACACTACCACAACTGGACACAGGATCATTCAGACGTAAGTGCTGAATGGTACTGGACTTCAACGATTATCGGCCTGGTAAACCAAACTATGGCTACTTTAGAACAAGTAGAACCTGCAGGTGCTGCAAAAGATAAAGATCTTGCCGAAATTAGAATGGTAAGGGCATTGGCTTATTTTTATCAGATGGATAGTTTTGGCAACGTGCCTATTGTTGATGTTGCCGGTGATTACTCATCACACCCCACTAAACCAAGGGCAGAAGTGTTTAATTACATAGAATCCGAAATTAAAGCGGCACTGCCTTCCTTAAGTACAACTATCAGTCAGGCCACCTATGGTAAGCCTACAAAATTCATGGCCTACGCTTTGCTGGCAAAAATGTATCTTAACGCGCAGTATTATACAGGTACTGAACGCTGGAACGATTGTATAGCGGCTTGTGACAATGTAATTACTCCAGGCGCATTTACTTTGGCACCTATTAGCACTTACCTGCAGATGTTTTATCCCACTAACGGGCCTTCAACTCCAGAGTTTATCTTTGCAATTCCTTACGCCCCAAGTGCGGTAAATTCTTTTCCATTCAGATCTCAAAATTTACATCAGCGTTACGATCTTCCAAGAAGACTAGTGTCAAAATATGCCGTTAATTTTACTCCTGACGCATCTATCAGCACACTGCCAAGCTATTACGCAAATTTTAATGATGTTAATGATATCAGAAATAAACAATGGTTAACCGGACTGCAATTTCAGGCAGACGGGGTAACACCGGTAAATTATACAACGACTAATCAGAGTTATAACCAGAATTATTCTGGTGCTAACCCTACAGGTTCAATCACCTATCAGGTTACTCTTACTCCAAACATCGAATTAAGAGGGGGCGTTGCTAATTTTGATGTAGGTAATGATGAGCTTGCCTGGAATATGGGTTACCACAATATCAAGTTTTACCCTGATGCTTCTTCTTCAAACAGAGATATGAATAATGATATTCCTGTTTTTAGGTACGCAGATATTATCCTTATGAAAGCTGAAGCCATCCTCCGTGGCGGAACCCCAACATTGGGTGCGACCCCGCTTTCTCTAGTCAACCAATTAAGGGCGCAACGCTCATCTTCTGCAGCATGGACATCAGTAACCCTTGAAACTTTGTATGCAGAAAGATGCCGTGAGTTTGCCTGGGAATCATGGCACAGAAATGATATGATCCGTTTCGGAAAATTCGAAGCTGCTTATGGATTCAAAACCAATACAGATCCTAACAAAAGGATCTTTCCTATCCCTACTACAGCAATGCGCCTCAATAAAGATCTGGTGCAAAACCCTGGGTACTAAAAAAGTTAAGTTTGATTTATAATACAGCGGCAGGCTTATGCCTGCCGCTTAATTTAGGGGAATGTTTACCGCATTTTCACTAACTCATTTCATATGAAGAATAACATAAAGATGTTTTGTTTGCTGGTTTTTCTGATACCTGCAGCCGCATTTGCACAATACAATACTGCTACATCATATGCCCTGATTAAAAGGGTAATCCCTGCAAAGGCAAGTTCTTTTATTGTCGAAGAACTACCTGCCACTGCGGCTAAAGATGTTTTTGAAGTTGAAAGTTCCAAAGGGAAAATCATTTTGCGTGGTAACAACGGCGTAGCCGTAGCATCCGCATTGTACCATTACCTTACTGAATATGCCCATTGCCAGATCACCTGGAATGGTACCAATTTAAATATACCTGCCGTGATGCCTGTTGTTCAGCAAAAGGTACACAAAACTACCCCCTATGAGTACCGCTATTATCTCAACTACTGTACATACAATTACAGTATGAGCTGGTGGGACTGGAAACGATGGGAAAAGGAAATCGATTGGATGGCACTGCACGGAATCAATATGCCACTGGCACTTACCGGACAGGAATATACCTGGTACGAAGTGTACAAGGAAATGGGCTTTACCGACAAAGACCTGAGTGCTTTTTTCTGCGGACCAGCATATTTTGGTTGGTTCTGGATGGGAAACCTGGATGGCTGGGGCGGTCCTTTACCTCTTAGCTGGATGACCAGTCACCGCGATCTGCAGCAACAGATTCTTAAACGCGAACGCGAATTAGGGATGAAGCCGGTGTTGCAGTCGTTCACAGGGCACGTACCTTCTGCTTTTAAACAGCGCTTCCCAGCTTCTAAATTAAAACAGACCAACTGGACCAACGGCTTCGATGATACTTATATTCTGGATACTGAAGATCCTATGTTTGAACAAATCGGGCGCAAGTTTCTCGAAGTCCAAACTAAATTATATGGCACGGATCATCTATATTCTGCCGATACCTTTAATGAAAATGAGCCGCCCACTGATGATCCTGCCTATTTATCCGCTTTAAGTTTAAGAATTCACCAGGCTATGGTTAAAGCTGATCCCAAAGCAGTTTGGGTAATGCAGGGCTGGCTTTTTTACAGCGACCGCAAATTCTGGAAAACACCTCAGATCCAGGCTCTGCTTGAGTCTGTTCCCAACGATCATATGATCCTGCTTGATTTGGCCAGTGAAATTGAACCGGTTTGGAAACGTACAGAGTCATATTATGGTAAACCATGGATATGGAATATGCTGCATAATTTTGGCGGAAATATTTCAATGTTCGGCAGGATGGAAGGCGTTGCCGCTGGCCCCTCACAGGCTCTACATGATCCAAATGCAGGAAAACTGCAGGGTATTGGTTTAACTATGGAAGCCATAGAGCAGAACCCTGTATTGTACGAACTAATGACCCAGAATGTTTGGCAGGATCAGGAGATTAATGTATACCAATGGTTAAAGAAATACATTCTGAACCGTTATGGCAATGTTAATGTTCATGCCGTTAAAGCATGGGACGTACTCAAAAAGACAGCCTACAATGGCAAAAGTATCCGTGATGGTGCAGAATCTATCATTACTGGCCGTCCAACCTTTGATTCGGCCACTGTATGGACCAAAACAAAGTTAAACTATGAACGTAAAGATTTTCTTCCTGCCTGGGATGAGATGATCAAAGCAGCACCCTTATGCGCCAAAAGTGATGGGTTCAATTATGACCTTGTGGATGTGTCCAGACAGGCGTTGGCTAATTATGCCCGCCCGCTGCAAAAAAAATGGGTAAAGGCATATCAGGATAAAAATACCCGTGATTTTGCAAAGTTTAGTGCTGAATACTTACAACTGATCACCGATATGGATGCACTATTGGCTACAAGAAAAGACTTTCTGCTTGGCCCATGGATCGCTGACGCGAGAGCCTGCGGTACAACGGCCGCGGAAAAGGCATTGTATGAGCAAAATGCACGAGATCTGGTTACCTTATGGGGTGACGAGAATAGCCCTCTGCGCGAATATTCCTGCAGACAATGGAGTGGTTTACTCAATGACTTTTATAAAGTTCGCTGGCAGAAATTCTTTACTTTAGCATCAGCTTCCCTTCAATCTGGTAAACCAATGGATTTGGCCGCTTTTGATACTGCTATCAAGAAATGGGAGTGGAACTGGGTAAAAACAGAAAAAACATATCCTGTAGCGTCCAAAGGAAATAGCGTAACCGTTGCGCAGCAATTTTACAAAAAGTACAGAGCTGTGATCGGCCAGAATTTATAAGTATGTCGGATAAAAATATCAATTTGCCTTCTGCCAAACCAGCGCGTTTGTTATCACTGGATGCGCTACGCGGCTTTGACATGTTCTGGATCATGAGCGGGGAACATGTGATTCATGCAATGGCTAAAGCAACCAACTGGCCGGTATTGTTGTGGATGTCGGGTCAACTGCACCATACAGAATGGAACGGGATAACTTTTTATGATATGATATTTCCGCTTTTTCTCTTTATCGCTGGGGTTTCGATGCCTTATTCTTTTCATAATAAAATGGAGAAAGCAGGAGTTAGTAATCCGATGGATTTGCCGGGAGCAGAAAAGAAAAAGCTATATGTTGTGATGATCAGGCGTACATTGATCCTGCTTTTCCTTGGTGTAGTGGTAAACGGCTTGTTTAAATTTGATGGTTATGAGCAAACACGTTTTGCCAGTGTACTTGGCCGTATAGGCCTGGCATGGTTCTTTGCGGGGATTGTCTATCTAAACTTTAACCTGCGGGGACAAGTATGGTGTTTTGCAGGTATACTGGTTGGTTACTGGGCAGCAATGTTATATATCCCGGTGCCAGGTTACGGTGCGGGGGTACTAACAATGCAGGGAAGCCTCGAGTCTTATGTAGACCAACTGCTGTTACCAGGCAGACTGCATGATCCAGGTCATGATCCGGAAGGTATTTTATCCACTATCCCTGCAATTGCTTCTGCCTTGCTGGGCGTATTCACAGGGCAGTTCCTTAAATTAAACTCTACTAAGTGGACAATGCCTAAAAAAGGAATTGTCCTGTTTGCAGCAGGTCTTGTGCTAATTGCAATCGGAATGTTATGGGATTTAAACTTCCCTATCAACAAACGATTGTGGAGCAGCTCTTTTGTATTGTTTGTAGGCGGATGGTGCATGTTGTTTCTTTCAGTTTTTTATCTGATCATCGATGTAGCAGGTTATAAAAAATGGACTTTTCCGTTTATGCTGATCGGGGTCAATTCTATACTGATCTATCTGGCGGCAGAGGGAATCGTAGATTTTAAACATACCAGCGCATTCATTTTTGGCGGGTTAATTCAGATGGCTTCTGCCAATTGGCAGGCTACATTAGCCGCAATCGGTGTGGTATTAATTCAGCTCTTGTTGCTTTACTTTTTATACCGGAACAAGATCTTTCTAAAAATTTAACTTATAAATACCCATTTCATCTTTCTGCGCTATCTTACCAATATATAACGTAAACCTGATAATGAATGCCATGAATAATTCATTCCTACATCTCATCTATCAGGTTTATTTATTGTTATAATTACATTTCAATTCAGATCATGACTAAACTGTACACGCTCAAAAAAACTCTGGCATTTACCTGCTCTATTTTTCTCCTCATGTTCTCTCAACAGGTCTTTTCACAAACCCGGAAGGAATATCTGTTGCAGGATAACTGGAAATTCACTAAAGGAGACCCTGCAAATGCAGCAGCACCCGGATTTAACGTGAAATCATGGGAAAGCATCAGTATCCCGCATGACTGGGCAATAAAGGGGCCTTTTGATGGCAACAATGATGTGCAGGAAGTACAGGTAACAGAAAACCTTGAGAAAGCTATTCATAAAAAATTTGGTCGTACTGGCGGATTGCCATTTATTGGCACAGCATGGTACCGCAAACAGCTGAATGCAGCCTATTTTAAAGCAGGCCAGCGTGCAGTATTGCTTTTTGATGGCGCTATGAGTTATCCAAAGATATTTATCAATGGTAAGGAAGCCGGCCACTGGGCTTATGGGTACAGTTCCTTTTCTGTAGATATTACTTCATTTTTGAATCCCGGTGAGGAGAATACCCTCGCTGTTCGTTTAGAGAACCTGCCCGAAGCTTCAAGATGGTACCCCGGAGCGGGATTGTACCGGAATGTACATCTGATCGTAACCGATGATGTGCACATTCCGGTTTGGGGAACATATGTAACCACGCCGGTGATCAACGCAAATTTTGCAAAAGTTAATATCAAAACAAAGGTTGAAAGTAATACCATTTCTAAAATAGGCTTAAGACTGGTTACTGACATAACAGACCCATCTGGTAAGGTTGTGAGCACTACCAGTTCAAACCTGTCAGAAACAGATGAATCGCAGTTTGAGCAACAGCTGATCGTTAAAACGCCAGACCTATGGTCGCCTGAAACACCGGTGTTATACACTGCCGTTTCCAAACTGTATTCCGGTGACGATCTGAAAGACCGGTATGAAACTACTTTTGGATTCCGCACCATAAAGTTCGAACCTGTAAAAGGCTTTTCGCTCAACGGAAAGTACCGGAAGTTTAAAGGGGTATGCAATCACCATGATCTTGGGCCTCTAGGTGCTGCAATGAACGTATCTGCTTTGCGCAGGCAGCTGACTATCCTGAAAGATATGGGCTGTGATGCTATCCGTACCTCACATAATATGCCTGCGCCAGAACTGGTAAAGCTGTGTGATGAAATGGGCTTTATGGTGATGATCGAATCGTTTGACGAATGGAAAACACCCAAAGTGAAAAATGGGTATCATGTTCTTTTCGATGAATGGGCAGAGAAAGATATCGTGAATATGGTGCACCGAGACAGAAATAATCCTTCTGTTATCATGTGGAGTATTGGTAATGAAGTACGTGACCAGGATGCGGTAAATGGAAATAAGCTGATCACATTTTTACAGGATATTTGTCACCGCGAAGACCCAACGCGAAAGGTAACCATGGGAATGAATCATTATGATAATGTAATGAACAATAACTTTGCCTCGGCGGTAGATATTCCCGGCTTCAATTACAAACCAGACCTTTATGAAAGCGCAAACACCCGTTTGCCACAAGGTTTTTTATTGGGAACCGAAACTGTTTCTACAGTAAGTTCCAGAGGTGTTTACAAGTTTCCTGTGGAGTTTGCGAAGATGAAGCTTTATCCTGATAATCAAAGTTCGTCTTACGACTTCGAATTCTGTGAATGGTCGCAGGTTCCGGATGACGAATTTGCGAAACAGGACTCGCTTGAATTTGTAACCGGCGAATTTGTATGGACAGGATTTGATTACCTGGGAGAGCCTACGCCCTATGATGAAACCTGGCCTGCCCACAGTTCTTACTTTGGCATACTTGACCTTGCCGGTTTACCAAAAGACAGGTATTATCTGTACAGAAGCAAGTGGAATACACAAAGTCCTACTTTACACATTTTACCGCACTGGACATTTCCAGGAAGGGAAGGGCAGGTTACACCGGTATTTGCCTACACCAGTTATCCTTCGGCAGAACTTTTCATCAATGGAAAAAGTATGGGCAGGCAAACCAAGAACAGCAGCTCAAATACCAATAAATATAGATTAATGTGGAAAGATGTAACCTATCAACCCGGAACGGTAAAAGTGATAGCTTATGATCAGAATGGTAAAGCAGCGGCAGAAGAAACAGTGCATACAGCAGGAAAGCCAGATCATTTGGTGCTACAGGCTGATAGGGGCCAGTTAACAGCTGACGGAATAGACCTGAGTTATGTCACAGTTAAAATTGTAGACAAAGCCGGAAACCTCTGCCCTGATGCTGATGATGAAATAAATTTTAAGGTTTCTGGTGCCGGCAGTTATAAAGTAGTAGCCAATGGAGATCCAACGAGTTTAGAACTGTTTCATTTAAATCGTATGCACGCATTTCATGGTATGTTGGTGGTTACTGTGCAATCTTCCAGTTCTCCAGGCCAGATAGCACTTAAGGTTTCAGCAAAAAATATTAAAGGGAATATTATTAATTTGCAGAGTACCAGCAAAAACTAATAAACTTTGTCTAATCTTAAATATTTATTTTTAATTGCAATACCCAATATATCTTTGTTAAACGTCTTATTGACGTATATTATGACAAACACTTAATTATGGTAAAAAATATTCTGTTGATTTTGATTTTAGTGATGCCCTTTGTAAACAAGGCCACTGCACAAGTTGGGTTTGATAGTCCTGATGGAAAAATATCCGTAAAGGTTTTCCCTCAAAAGGGACAAATCTTTTATCAGATTGCACACAATAAAATTCCTGTTATTTTACCCTCCCTGTTAGGGCTCAGTACAAGTAAAGGAGATTTTTATGAAAATATGAAGATTGTATCCCATTCAGAAAACAAAGGGGAAAAGATACAATATGTGCTTACTTCAGGTAAAAAATCAAACGTCAGTACAGTTCAAAATGTTGGTACCATACGTTTAGTCAACGCGAAGCAGCAGTTGCTAAACATCACGTTCCGCATCAGTAATGACGCTGTTGCTTTCAGATATGATATGCCAGGAAAAGCATCGGAAACGATAACTATCAATGAAGAAAAAACAGAATATAATTTACCAGTAAATACAATCAGCTGGTTGCAGCCAATGCAGGAGGCAAAATCCGGATGGGAAAAAAGTAACCCTGCTTATGAGGAGCATTACCACCAGGCCGTTCCCATCACTAAGGTGCCTGACTCTGTACGGAGGGGATGGGTATACCCGGCATTACTTAAAACTGGGGATAACTGGCTAGCCATTACCGAGGCTGGTCTAGACGGAACTTACTGTGCAACACGTTTACTGGACCACCCGGCTGAGCATAAATTCAGTATCGGATTTCCTGATCCCCGCGAAATATTTACGGGAAGAGGATACCTGCCAACAGGTAAAATGCCTTTTACTTCACCATGGCGTGTACTTGCTTTGGGAAGCCTGAAAACCATAATGGAATCCACTGCCGGAACAGATTTTTCACCAAAAGTAGCAATAACTGAAACAGGATTTATCAAACCAGGTAAAGCTGCATGGAGCTGGATCATGTCTAAAGACGACTTTATTGTTTACGATGAACAGAAAAAATATATTGATTTTGCAGCCGCAATGCATTGGGAATACTGTCTGATTGATGCCGACTGGGACCGTAAAATAGGATATGAGAAAATTAAGGAACTGGCTGATTATGCAAAGTCGAAAAATGTTGGGATACTTTTATGGTACAATTCTGCGGGCGACTGGAACACGGTTAAATACACCCCTAAAAATCTGTTGCTAACAAAAGAGGGCCGGGAGAAAGAATTTTCAAGAATTCATGATATGGGCATCAAAGGTGTTAAAATTGATTTTTTTGGAGGCGACGGACAATCCGTAATGCAGTATTATATTGATATATTAAATGATGCCGCTAAGTATCAATTGATGGTCAACTTCCATGGGGCTACACTACCACGCGGATGGGCACGCACCTATCCTCATTTGATGACCACCGAAGCCGTACGCGGTTTTGAAAACGTAAGTTTCCAGCAGGCAGAAGCTGACCGCGAGGCAGAAATCACAACCACTGTACCCTTTGCCCGTAACCTTTTCGATCCAATGGATTATACACCTATGAATTTATATAAGGTGAATAACAAAATACAAAGGAAAACCACGAGTGCTTTTGAACTGGCACTATCTGTAATATTCCTGAGCGGAATCCAGCACTATGCCGAGTCGCCCGAGGGCATGGCACACGTACCAGCCAACGTACAGCAGTTTTTAAAAGACCTTCCAACAAAGTGGGACGATGTCAAATTTATAGATGGTTATCCTGGTAAGTTTTTAGTGCTTGCCCGTAAGGCAGGTAACAAATGGTATTTAGCCGGAATCAATAATGAAAGCGGAGAGAAAACTGTTAAGTTCAGTACCTTACCCTTCGGGAATAAAAGTATGCTCATCGGCAATGGTGATGGTCAGCTTAACTTTCATACCGAGAGCGGAAAAACAACCGGAGCGCAAAACATTGTGATGCCCCCACAGGGAGGTTTTGTAATGGTAATAGAATAAAAATTAACACATCAGATCCCAAAAATTATATACAATGTTCAAAAAATATTGGCGTAAAAGCATCCCTTGTTTTTCTATTGTTTTGTGCACGCTGAATATGGCCAGTGCGCAGGGTTTGCAAAAGGCCGCGAAAGTTAAAACTTCCGCATACTTATTTGCCTATTTCACCGGCGGCAAAGCTGGCGAAGGTATCCGGTTTGCTTTGAGTAACGATGGCTATCATTACAGGGCCTTAAACCAGAATAAAGCTGTGCTTGACCCTGCAAAAATGAGTGCTACAGGCGGTGTCCGCGATCCGCACATTTTACGCGCTGCGGATGGTAAAACCTTTTATATGGTGGCTACTGATATGAACACAGAAAAATATGGATGGGATACTCCTGATTCTGGAATGGTTCTGTTGAAGTCAAAAGACCTTATCCACTGGACTTCAAATGTGGTCAATGTGCCATTGCTCTTCAAAGAATTTGCCGGCGTAAACAGGGTATGGGCGCCTCAGACTATCTATGATCCACAGCAAAAGAAATATATGATCTACTGGTCCATGCGCGTAGGAAAAGAATCAGATAAGATTTATTACGCCTATGCCAACAAAGATTTCACCGGCTTGGAAACTAGCCCAAAGCAGCTTTTTTATAAAGCGGATGGGGGTAGCTGTATAGATGGCGATATCATTTTTAAAGATGGCAAGTACCACCTCTTTTTCAAAACAGAGGGATCTGGTGCCGGGATCAAGGTCGCGGTGTCAAGCCAGTTAACCAAAGGGTATGTACTGGTGGATAAGTATGTACAGCAAACTACATCTCCAGTAGAAGGATCGGGTGTTTTTAAATTAAATAATAGTGACGACTATATCCTGATGTATGACAGATATACCGAAGGTAAATATCAATTTACCAGAAGTAAAGACCTCGTAAATTTTGCCGCGATAGATGATGATATTGCGATGAATTTCCGTCCCAGACATGGTACCGTGATGCCCATTACAGCAGAAGAAGCAAAAACATTGGCAACACAATGGATGAATGCCGACGATATGATCCTCGCGGCACAGGCAAAAGAGGTGAAGAAGATCAATATTTTCTTCGATACAGCTGGTAAGAAAGCTTATTTGCCAGTTATGCCAGGCACTAAATTAAATGCCTTCAATCCCGATTTTACTACTTTCCCGGGCGTCACCATTACCCCCGCTGCGGCACAGGATTTTAGCAAGGGCGCGGTAAAATATACGGTAGACATTAGCGGTAAAAAACAAGATTACCAGGTAATTGTACAGGAAACCCACAATGCAGCTATACCAGGCTATTACGCTGATCCGGATATTTTATATGCCGAAAAAACTGGTAAATTTTATATTTATCCTACCAGCGACGGCTTTAATAACTGGTCGGGCAATTACTTTAAAACATTTTCATCTACTGATCTGGTTAACTGGAAAGATGAAGGTGTTATCCTTGATCTGCCTAAAGATGTGAGCTGGGCCAAGAAAAATGCCTGGGCACCTTGTATTATTGAGAGAAAAATCAACGGCAGCTACAAATATTTCTATTATTTCACCGCAGGAGGGAAAATCGGCGTTGCAACTTCTTCTCATCCAGCAGGGCCTTTTGTAGATTCTGGCAAGGCGCTTCTTGATAAACTTCCAGAAGGTGTCCGTGGGGGGCAACAAATAGACCCGGATGTTTTTAATGATCCAATTTCCGGTAAGAACTACCTGTACTGGGGAAATGGTTATATGGCAGGAGCAGAGTTAAATGACGACATGATATCTTTAAAGCCCGGCACAACCAAAATTCTTACCCCTAAAGACCACTACAATGAAGGTACTTATGTTGCCTTTAGAAAAGGTGTGTATTATTTCATGTGGTCGCAGAATGATACAAGAAGCCCTGATTATACCGTACATTATGGTACATCAGATTCTCCGCTTGGCGCCATTACTGTTCCAAAAAATAACGTTGTGATTGCAAAAAATCCTAAAGCCGGCATTTATGGAACCGGTCATCATTCGGTTATTCAGTTGCCCGGAACAGACGAATGGTACATTGTTTATCATCGCTTCAATTATCCTGGAGGGATTTCCATGGGCCAGGCTGCGGGTTATAACAGGGAGCTCTGTATTGACAAACTGGAGTTTAGTGAAGATGGCAGAATCAAAGAAGTGATACCTACGCATGAGGGAATTGCACCTGTTAAATTGACTAAAGCACAATAGCGTAGAAACCATATAACCCAATGCCAAACAGCCAATAGCTTTTAGCATTGGGTTATAAAATTGAATTCTCAGCTTAACTGGTCCGCAATTGATTTCGATATCCCAGACTTAACGTTACCCGTATGTTCAGTTGTCTTACTCTCAATTAGCATAATTAAACATTCTTGCTCAGCTGATACACGATGATTTACACCCTTTCTTACCACGTACAAATCACCTGTTTTTAGGTGTCTGTTTTCTTTGTTTTCGATCTCCATCAGAAGAGTCCCTTCAACAATATAAAATAGTTCGTCTTCATTTTCATGATTATGCCAGGGTACTTTCTCTCCTTTAATTTTGGCTATTTTAATAAATTGATCATTTACTTCATCTATTACTTTGGGAGAGAAATAATCATTTACCTTTTCAAATTGTGATTTTAAGTTCATTGATTTCTGTTGTGGAATTAACAATATAAAGTTGATGAATACTGCGACTCTTAATTGGCATAGATATGTAAAGATTAGGTTGTTGATAATGCCATTGCAGCACATTGGTGGATATTTTTCGTAGCAATACTGTGTTATTCACTATCATACTCTTATTGAGCTCAGAACATTGAAATTTGTACAATTCATACCTGATTAACTACTTTAAGTTTGATCTGAACCTAATTTCTTCCATATTTGTGAGAGCGTCCTACTGTATAGGTTGCAAAGTAAAGAGCTCCATCAATTTAGAATAAATACTACTTAATTGGTATACTTTATTATATTTGCTGTGCTTCAGTAGGTATATTAAATTCAACATAAATTAGTGTTTAAAATTTTTGAAAGCTGTCGCGTAGTAATGTTTAATTAGTGGAATTGGGGCTTCTGAGTATTAATGATTGACAATCTTTCCTTTACTGATAATGAGCTGCTGTTGGCATTTAAAAGGGGTAATCAATCTTCCTTTAAATTGCTCTATGAGCGCTATTGGCAGTTACTTTATGTATCTGCGTGCAAAGTAATCAAAGATGAAGACGAGGCAAAAGATATCGTACAAGAGGTTTTCATTTCATTACTCAACAATGCTGAACAATTAGAAATCCAGGGCAGCATCGCAAATTATCTTTATACTGCAGTAAGGTATAAAGTTTTCGACGCCATCAGTAAGCAGAAAGTAAGAAGTGATTATGCAGATTCGATCACTGAATTCATCACCAGCCAGAGCTCTGGCACGGACAGAATGGTTTTGGAGAAGGAAATAACACTTGAAATCGAAAAAGAAATTCAAAACCTTCCTCAAAAGATGAAGGAAGTATTCGAATTAAGCAGAAAGTCTAATTTGTCTCATAAGGAAATTGCTGAGATCTTAAAAATATCAGATAAGACCGTAAAAAAGCAGATAAGTAATGCGATAAAGTTGCTTAAGCCAAAGTTCGGTGGTTATTATTTGTTGGTGATCGCTATTATTTCAAATATTTTATAATTTATTGCAATTTATCTACTACCATTGCTTTTCATAACCGACATCATCACATAAGCGATATGCTTACGTGATGTAAAATGAAAAATACCATACCCGAAGATCTTTTTAAGAAATACGCCGCTGGCAATTGCAGTGAAGATGAAAAGGCTTTAGTTGAAGCATGGTATCTTTCGCAACTGAAAGAAAACACATCCCGTCCTTCCGATCGTAAAATTCAGGAAGCTCAGAATGACGCCTGGAAGGTTATTATGCCGGCTAAAACATTCAGGATCTCCATTTATTCATGGAGTACCGCTGCAGCTGTCTTGATAGCAGTTTTATGCTTATTTTTCTTTAGATCCGTCAACAAACCTAACCCTGCAAATTCAAAGTTTGTAAAAGTCAGAACCAAGGCACCTGTGTTAAATGGCACATTGCTGGAAGCATCAAAGGTAGAGAATAGCATGATGACGTTGCCAGACGGCAGTACGGTTATCCTGGAAAAAGGGAGTAGTTTAACCCTGTCGCCAGATTTTATACGATCGAAAACAAGGGAAGTAACATTACAAGGGAAAGCCTTCTTTGATGTTTATCATGACGCTAAGAGGCGTTTTATCATACATTCGGGAACTGTAAAAACTACGGTATTAGGTACGGCGTTTGACGTTACGGCAAGACCTGGCTCTCGCAGGGTTACGGTTAACGTAATCAGAGGACGGGTAAAGGTTGAAGATAAAAACACGCACTGGGTAACAATCTTACCTAAAAACTATCAGGTAGAATTTTTCGACACGGAAGTCCCGCGGAGAATTGCTGTAAATGCCATAAAGCAGTTAGCCTGGAAACAGGCAGATATGGAATTTACTGATGTTTCCCTTGGAGATGCGCAACCCAGATTTGAGGAGCAGTTCGGGTACAAGATGGAAATTAAAGATGCTACTCTGAAAAATACAACATTCACTTATTCCATGCGCAGGAAAGAACCTATGGAGTCTTTTATAAAAGGCATATGCGCGTTTATAGGTGCTTCCTATACAATAGATTACAAAAATAAAATCATATCAATTCAACCTTTAAACCAATAACTAAGATGAAGAAACTCTACTCCAGACAGAAAAATTCAACATAACAAAGGGTAAGGTGATCAATTAATATTACGAGTATTAATAAACCATCCTTACCCCGGGGTTTAGCCATTTAGAATGGCTAACTCATCATGTAATTCCATCAAACTATTTAGTAATCACATAAAGAACTAAAATATGAATTTTTCTGCATATGCAGCAAGAACGGGAGATTCTATATTCCGGAAATACCACACCACATTAATTTACTGTATGCGTGTAACTCTACTTACCTGCTTCGTTCTTTCCATGTCGCTCCAAATGGTCTCCGCTTCTAATGCAAAAGGGCAGAGCATGGCCAACGTTAATGTCGACATCAAATTAGATAACGAGGATCTTATCAGTGCCATAAAAAAGATACAAAATACCACACCGTTCCGTTTCCTCTACCGGACCGCTGATGTGAAGAACATCAATCATATTACACTAAGCGAAAAGTCCGTCAGTGTAGAGCGGTTAATAAAAGAACTGTTGACAGGCTCGACTTTGACATTCAAACAGATTGACGACAGAATTCTCATTGTGAGAAACAATGTAACGACTGGTAACAAGCTGGAAGAGATCAATTCCGGAACTTCACGGGCAGATACTACTATCAGCGGAACTGTTTTTGATGCCAAAACCAAGGATAGGATTGTAAGGGCTACAGTTACTATAAAGCATACTAAAAAAACTGTGTTTACAGATGCACGCGGTAACTTCAGAATTTCAACCTCTTTAGGTACTGTCCTTCTAGTCAGTTATATTGGGTACGAAACCCAGGAAATAACAGTAACAGACAAAGTTCTGGAGGTAAGATTAAAAGAATCTGCTCAGTCCCTCGAGGGAGTAGTTGTAACTGGTATTGTAAACCAAACCAAGTCGACCTTCACCGGAGCGGCAAGAACATTCAATGCAGAAGAGCTCTCCAAGGTATCCAACAGCAATGTATTAACAGCACTTAAGTCGCTGGATCCTTCTTTTCAAATTCCGGAGAATTTGAATATAGGCTCTAATCCTAATGTTCTTCCTGATGTAGTTTTGCGTGGTGGAAATACCCTGGTAGACATCAGGCAAACCGGGGCAGCTAATCCCTTCAATTACCAGTCACAGCCCAATGCCCCACTCTTTATTTTAGATGGGTTCGAAACTTCGTTGCAACGTATCAATGATCTGGATATGAACAGGATTTCGAGCGTCACTATCTTAAAAGATGCCGGTGCAACTGCTATTTATGGGTCAAGAGGTGCAAACGGGGTGATTGTTATTGAGCAACTGAGGCCGGTTGAAGGAAAACTTCGCATCAATTATAATGCAAGTTTGAGTATTGAAGCCCCTGATTTAACCGGGTACGATTTGTTAAATGCGAGAGAGAAGTTTGACCTTGAAGATAGGTCGGGTGTGTTTAGCAATACTTTCAATAACCAACAAAACGATCTGGATCTGATTAGGCAGTCAAGATTGCAAGCGGTGGCTTCTGGCGTTAATACAGACTGGATTGCTAAACCATTAAGGACAGGGGTTGGCCAGAAACATAACATATATATAGAAGGTGGTGCAGATGCAGTAACCTATGGCATGAGCTTAACATACGATCAGAACAACGGTGCAATGAAAGGTTCAGATCGTAAAACCACTACAGCCAACTCATTTTTATCTTACCGCATCAAAAAGTTCCAGTTCAGGAACGATCTCACACTAACATATAATAACGCCAATAATTCTCCCTATGGCTCGTTTAGCCAGTATGCACAGTTAAACCCGTACTGGTCGCCTTATGACAGTAATGGCGACCTAAAAGTTTATCTGGAAGATGTTCGAAGAACAACGACCGGAGAGAGGATTACATCTTCTGACTATTACAATAACCTGAATGGTTATATAGGCAGGCCCCTTAACCCGCTCTATAATGCCTCACTCAATGTTAAGGACGCCACAAAATATAGTCTGTTAACAAATAACTTCGAGACCAGGTTCCAGGCTAATGATTGGTTACGTTTAACAGCCCGTATTGCTTATAACAAGCAAACCAATCAATCAGACATATTTCTTCCTGCCCAGCACAGTTCGTTCGCAGAAACAAAGACTTTCGAAAAGGGGTCTTATACTAGAGGAACAGGAAACAACTCAATGTTAGAAGGATTTTTAACAGGTGAAGTAAATAAGAGCTTCAATAAGCATATGTTGAGCGGCTCTGCAACATTAAATGTAAAAGAGAATTCTTACGATGTTCAGTATGTTAAAGCAGTTGGTTTCCCAAATCCAAGCCTTGATGAATTGATCCTGGGCAACTCTTACGAACTCGACAGCAAGCCTACAGGACTTGAAAGTACTTCAAGGACAATCGGTACGCTTGCCCGGGCGGCTTATGCTTATGACAACCGGTACCTGTTTGATGCTACCTATCGCCTGGATGGCTCTTCACTATTTGGGACTGACAAACGCTTTGCACCTTTCTGGTCTTTAGGTGCCGGTTGGAACGCTAAAAACGAAGAGTTCCTTAAAGAGAGCCAAATTGTAAATGAGGCAAGGTTAAGATATACGATCGGAACCACCGGATCCCAAAGTTTTGAAAGCTACAAGGGTATCACTACCAGTCAATATTATACCAACGTCGAATACAGAGGGGTAATACCATCTTATTTGCTTGGCTATGGAAATGAAACCCTTGCATGGCAAAAAACCCTCAAGAACAACGTGGGTATAGACCTTACCTTATTCAACCGACTTTCTTTAACAGCGAATTATTTCAATGAGCGTACCAAGGGAAGTATCGCTTTTATATCTACTGCTCCTTCTTCAGGGTTTGCCGGTTATTACGACAATATGGGAGACGTGGTCAACAAAGGTTATGAGATCTATGCAAGGTATAACCTCATAGCAAAACCTGCCAATAGGAATAACTGGTCGGTATTTGCTAACGTATTTCATGTAAGCAATAAGATTGAAAAAATTTCTTCCACCATACAAGCCCTAAATGAACGCGCAAATACATCACTTTCTAGCGTGCCATTGCCCAGATACGCTGAAGGCCAATCTGCCAATGTAATATGGGGCGTGCCATCGCTGGGTATTGATCCGGCATCTGGAAATGAATTGTTCAGGGCCCGTGATGGTAGCATAACTTCAGTATATGATCCAGCAGATCAGGTAATAATTGGTGATGCTACACCAACAATGTCCGGAACCTTTGGTACAAATCTGGAGCTTAACGGCATCGGTTTCAATATTTATATCCGTTTTAACTTTGGTGGCGATGCCTATAACCAAACATTGGTTGATAGGGTAGAAAATGTAAACGTTGCCCAATACAATGTAGATAGAAGGGTAGCTACAGAACGCTGGCAGCAGCCTGGCGATGTATCTTACTATAGGGCAATAGTAAATTATGCGGGTAAAGAGAGTCCTTTTATTACTTACGCCACTTCAAGGTTTATTCAGAAAAACAATTTCATTGCCGGAGAAAGTGCATCTGTTTATTATCGGTTTTCCGATAAATTGAATAAGACTCTCAGGCTCCACAATACCAAAGTTACCCTGTTCAGCAGTGACATATTCAGGGTAGCAAGTATTAAAAGAGAACGTGGTTTAGACTACCCATATGCCCGAAGCTTCACTTTCCAGTTACAAACTTCTTTTTAATTGACAGAACATGAAATTCAACAATTTAACATTCAATAAGCATATATTTCACTTCAGTATTTTAAGCCTGATGCTCGTGATTTGCTCATGCAATAAGTTCCTTGACGTTAATCCTAAAACACAGATCAAGGAAGAAGATCAGTTTAGTACCAAGCAGGGATTTACTGACGGATTATTTGGGATCTACCAGGGTGCTGCGCAGCCAGCCAGTTACGGCAAACATTTAACCTTCGGGTTCTTGGATATGTTGGCCCAGCGTTATGAAAATAAGTCAATTACAACGTCTGTTTTTGGTAAGATAGCCCGGTATAATTATACTGATGCTGATGTCCAAAAAGTAGTGGATAGCGTATTTAATAACAACTACGCAAGCATAGCCCAGGCTAATTTTATTCTAAAAAATGTTGATAACGGAGTGCTGGATGCAACTACAAAGGCTATTGTTAAGGGAGAATCTTTGGGAATGAGGGCATTCCTGCATTTCGATCTTATTCGTATGTTCTCAAATAGCTATAGCGACGGGGCTAATGCGTCCACGCCGTCAATTGCCTATTTAAAAACCTTTACGGTTAAGCCAACGGAACGCCTAAAACTGGCTGATGCATTAGATGCCTGCGAAGCTGATTTAAAGGAAGCGGAACAACTCTTGTCCATCAATCAGGACATTGACCAGATTGCACAAAACCAGGGCAGTATTTCGGCAGAACTTTTTCTTAAATTCCGCCAAAACCACCTTAATTATTGGGCCGTGAAAGCTACACTGGCCCGTTTATATCTTTTCAAAGGGGATAAGGTGAATGCTCTAAAATATGCGCTAGAGGTAATCAATAGTAACCGGTTTTCATTTGTCAATCAATCTACGCTTGTTGTTGATGCAACACTAGTTACGTCAGATCTGACTTTTAGTTCAGAACACATCTTTTCCATCTACGTATCAAGATTGAAAACAGTGGCTGATGTTCTTTTCAAAGCTGAAACTTCTGTAGGTGAGGTAGGCGACCTTTGGTCAACAAGAACTAATCTCAACGCTACTTACCAAACCACATTACCCAATTACGGATCAGATGTAAGATCACCAATTGCATCTAAAAGCCTTTGGAATGAATTATCTGCCAGTATAGTTTATTCGAAAAAGCTGTGGAGCGATAAAAGTGATAACGTTAAGCAGCGGATAATTCCGGTAATCAAACTTGCCGAGATGTATTATATCGCCGCAGAAAGTGCCCCTTCCATTGCTGAAGGTACAAATTATCTTAACATAGTGAGGGTAGCCCGTTTAATTCCGGCACTTTCTCCCCCGGCCTCCCAGGCATTATTTGATGCAGAGGTCCAGCTGGAGTACAGGAAAGAATTCTATGCCGAAGGGCAACTTTGGTTTTACTATAAACGCAAAGGTGTTACCACAATACCAGGAGGCCTGGGTATTTCTATGACCAATCTGCAATATACATTTCCGCTTCCAGTTGCAGAACTGGAGTTTGGAACATCAGGGATTTAATTTAAAATATTGAAAATGAATGTAAATATAAAAAATATAAAAGCCCTGTTAGTTTTTATGGGCGCGCTCTTAATGCTTGCCTCCTGTGCTAAGAATGACGAGCTGGTATTTAACGATCCGGCAGCTGTATATGTGGATTCTGCACCAGATAGTGTAGAATATTCTTTCGCTACATCGCCAACAACTGTTACGGTGGATTCAGTTATTATGAGGTTTAGGATTATTGGTAAAGCCAGTGATAAAGATAGGGAGATACTATTGGTTCCAAGAGCCGTTTCAAATGCAAAAGCGGGCTATCATTATAAAATTGGAAAAGCTATAATTAAGGCTAATGAATTTTCTGCTCTCGTTCCTGTTTATCTATATAGAAAACCAGGTTTAAAAGACAGCACATTGCTTGCCATATTTGACATCCAGGAGAATGCTGATTTTAAAGTTGGTTATCCTAAACAATTGCGTTTCAAACTGACAATTAGTGATATTTTGACTAAACCAGCAATCTGGGATGGTACCTGGGCTCCTTATTTTGGTACTTATTCTGAGGTTAAATTCAGGTTCCTGCTCACTGTTACAGGAAGGACAAACTGGACATCAGCTCCTTTTCCCGGAGATTCCCGTTTCCTGTCTCAGCGGGCGAGAAATGCTTTATTAGAATACAACCAGCAATACGGGGCACTCATTGATGAAAATGGCGATCAAGTATTCTTTCCTTAGTTTTCCAGGCTTTAATTATAAATTCTACAGATAAAATGAAGTTAACATATAAATATATATTTACAACAATAGGAATTAGTATGGTACTTTTCCTGGGCAGTTGTTATAAAGACAAAAGCAATAATGGGCTCACAGAAATTAATAAAATTATTGTTTCTGATCCTCTGGCAGCCAATGTAAACACCGTTTTTCAAGGACAGGTACTTACCTTAAAGCCTACATTAGCCCCAAGCTTACAAGGCAAACTATTAGAATACTCCTGGTTACAGTACAGTAGCAATGGTCAAATTTCCCTGGCGGCCCCAAGGACAACCATTGCTGATGACTATGAATTAACGCTGCCTATCGCTCCTGATGAATACATTTTGGGAGAACCCTACGTGTTAAGATTCGCGGTTAAAGACGTAGAATCAGGTGTTAGCTATTATTTAAACTACAACATCTTAGTAGGGAACCGATATGGTAATGGGTGGGTGGTATTAGAAGATAAGGCCGGTAAGGGAGACCTTTCGTTTATCTTCCCGGATAGCACTGTAGAGCATAACGTCTATACGTCGAGAAATCCCACTGCAATTATTACCGGGCCTAAAAAATTGGAACTTACCCCGTTTTCTGTAAGCGATGGTGTTTCTTCATCAGGTAAACGCCTGTACATTTTAGCAGATAATGGCAGTCAGGAATACGATTATGTAACGATGTTGAAAAAATTTGATTATTCTTTTGAATTTTTTATAGCACCGGCGGTTATTAAACCTCAATTACTCACATGGCTGAGCGCTACGGTTCCTGTTGGAACTGGACGTCAGGGAAACCTAGGTATCATCATCAATAATAATAAAGCCCACTCTAACTTGATAGGCGGGTTTCCAGGTGTGAAAAAATGGGGGGACATAGCGCTTACGCCTGCAGGAACACAAAACTATTCACTTGCGCCATTTGTTGCAGGAGGGCCAAATGTTGCATCAGTTGTTTATGACAATACATCTAAACGGTTTTACAATATTGTAGCTTTTAGCGCTACGCCAGTGGCAGGCTCATTGACACAATTTGCAAATACTGTAAACTCTACAGCATTTGACATGAACAACGTGGGAATGACGGAGATTTTCCAGGATTCTGCAGATGTGGTTCATAACTACAATGCGGTTATGCGAAGTGACGATAACCAGCCATATCTTTTCCGATTTAAAACTGTAAATACAAGTACTGCTACACCAAATCTTTCAGTGAGTAAAACGCTGATGAATGCGCCAGGAATATTAAACTATACAGCGGTTGCCGGTTCTACAAACACTTCACACATTTACTATAGCACAGGCAATGTACTTACAAGGTATGAGGTTAGTTCAAATAGCATTGTGGAAAGTTATTCGTTTCCGGCATCAGAACAAATCACTGCCATTAAGTTTGCCAAGTATAATTTTAACGATAAATCTACGGTTAAACTTGCCAGGCTGGTAGTGGCTACATGGAATGGTACCGAAGGCAAGCTGTATTATTTTGCTTTAGCTCAATCCGGTGCTTTTGGCGCGTATACAAAACAGTTTAGCGGCTTTGGTAAAATCGTTGATATGGCTTATAAATATTAATCATCTTTTATAATTATTCAATCAAAACAAATGACAATTAAAATATCAAACCATAATCTTTTAAAAATGATTATGGTATCCCTTTCAATTCCGATGTTATTATTGGGAAGCGCAAACGCTCAGGCAAGCAAGCCGATTACTATAACTGGTAAGCTTGAAGGTCTGGGAGATAACATGGTTTATCTTACCAGGCAATATAAAGATCAGCCACTTGCAGACTCCGTACGAGCAAAAAATGGTGCATTTGCCTTTAAAAGTACTACTCCCGGAACTTTGTTTTACGGTCTTCGGTTTGGTAAAAACAAGTTTTTGGGCCTGCCTGTTGACGCTGATGAGAAAATTAGCATAACGGGTAACGTAGATAAGCTAAATGATGCAGTGGTTAAAGGGGCAAAACATTTGGCAGTTTGGAAGGAATGGGGAAGGGCATGGACTACCATCACCTCCAGGGCAGGTGTATTGTACAAGATGAGTGACAGCATTTCCAAAGCTCCCAATAAAGATCGTAAATATGTGGATGATGAATTTGCAAAGCTCAATCAGCGTTTGGTAGACACCGTAGAGAGCTTTGTTAAAAAGTATCCGTCTTCACCTGTACTTCCATACATTATCATTGACAGGTTTGTAAATTATCCTAACCCAGAGAAAGCTAAGAGCACGTATGCTGCCCTGGCTCCATCTGCTAAAAATTCAATCTATGGCAAAGAGTTAGGTGAGTCGTTAAGAATAGCAGCAAAAACAGGTCTTGGCGTCAAACCAAGTTTTACATTACCAGACAGGGATGGTAAAAACTTAAGTCTTGCCTCTTTAAAGGGCAAAGTGGTCCTGGTTGATTTTTGGGCAAGCTGGTGCGGTCCATGCCGAAAAGAAAATCCCAACCTTGTAAAAGCTTATGCAAAGTATCACGATAAAGGATTTGAGATCATAGGTGTATCCCTGGATGACAAAAAGGAAAACTGGCTCAAAGCAATTGATGCAGATAAACTTGTTTGGCTGCATGCATCAGATTTAAAAGGATGGAAAAGTGATCTTGCCGCAGAGTACGGGATCAGATCTATTCCAACAAGCTTTTTGGTAGATGCTGAAGGTAAAATTATCGGTAAAGATTTACGAGGCGACTTGTTAGAAAAGAAGCTGGCTTCAATATTCAAGTAAGAAGCCAAAGTTTCAGTTAAATCTCCTGAATTTATTGTTTTGGCGTGTTGTAGATCCCTATCTCACGCCAAAACTATTTTGAAATTGAGGACCTTCACTTGTTGCATCAATGCAGCATAATCTACATAAGCTAAAATTCCATTTTTTAGCGGCCTTCCGGGTTCATCGCATTATATATAGATTATTTTCATACATTTATTTTTATCACTTACACCTAAGATAATAAATGAAAGAAGGTACAAATAGTCATCTAATTGATGGTCTTCCATTAAAAGATCTTATCCAAGGTGATATGAGTGCGTTCAGGAAAATCTACGATACATATAATTTAATGATTTTCTCACGGGTTTTGAAACTGGTAAAGTCAAAGGATATAGCAGAAGAAATACTTCAGGAGACTTTCATCAAATTGTGGGAAAAACGAGCTGACCTGGACATCGAATATTCAATAAAAGCCTATGTTTTCCGAATAGCTGAAAATCTGGTCATTGATTTTTTTAGAAAGGCATCAAGGAATAAAGAGATGCAGTCTCATATAAAAAATATTGTCACTCAATCATATTTACACATAGAGGAGGCAATCTATGCAGGCGAAACAGCGACGTTGCTGGAAACGGCAATCAATTTGTTGCCACCCAAAAGAAGGGAAATCTTTCGGTTGTGCAAATTGGAAGGCAAAAGCTATGAAGAGGTGAGTAAGCTTCTAGGGGTATCAATCTCTACGATTAACGACCACATCGTAAAAGGTACCCTTTCAGTGAAAACATATTTAAAAATCAACAATGAAGTAGCGCTATTGATTGTTGTTTTGTTGATTTTTAGATAAATCTTCTTAAATAAAATATATTTTTTGTTATTGAGCAGATGTTCGTGCTGTTTGAAGCGTCTCAGGTCTAAAAATAATTTTGGAAAAGGACAAATTCATCAAAAAAATCTTCGAAAAATATCTAAAAAATGAGTGTTCACCTCTGGAGGTTGAATTATTGTTTGATTATTTGGGGCAGGATGATAATTTGTCCGACTTCAGGCGGGTCATTTCTGACTACTTTGAATCTGGTGATGACAAAGTTCAGTTGGAGGCCCTTACTAAGTTTGAAATTGAGGATAATTATCAAAAGATAATTGAAAATATCAGTGCCCGACCTAAAACAAACAGATTTAAACTTAAACCTTACATTCTCTCAAGTATTGCTGTGGCTGCAACTCTTGCCATTATTAGCGCATTAGTGTTTCAATTTCATAAACCTTTAGATTCTCGTCAGCCTGGCAATAACCTTGCGCATGCTAAGGCATACCTGCCTGGTTCAAATAAAGCATTTCTGCAACTTTCAAATGGCAATAGGGTACTTTTGAATTCTATAAAAGACGGCACATCATTTAAATATGGGGGTGTAACATTTGTAAAAAATTACAATGGCGAAATCTTATGTAGTGTAGACAATCTAACTAAACCTTCATCCACCGAAACTATTTCTCTCATTACACCCAGAGGAGGTAAGTTTAAAATCGTACTAACAGATGGAACGCAAATCTGGTTAAATTCAGCGTCGAAATTGATGTTTCCAAACCGCTTTGCGGCTTTAGAAAGGAATGTTGTTGCGGAAGGCGAAATGTATTTTGAGGTTGCTAAGAGAAAGGCCCAGCCGTTCATAGTCAACTCTGGTAAAAATCAAATCAAAGTATTTGGTACCCATTTCAATGTTACAAATTACCAGGACGACCGTGTATTTAAGGCAACGCTTTTAGAAGGTAAAGTAGCTGTCACAAATGGAACCTCCTCTACATTTCTCCAACCGGGTCAACAGGCAATTAGCAAGCACAAAGATCCCCACATAAAAGTTCTTGAAGTGGATACGCAACAGCAAATTGCGTGGAAAAATGGCTTGTTTAGCTTTAAAGATACTGAGCTGAGCCAGGTGATGAGGCAAATTTCAAGATGGTATGATGTCGACGTAAAATTCGAAAATAATCCATCAAGGCATTATTTTACCGGTAAAATTAGAAGAGAAGCAGAACTGACAAAGGTCTTGGAAATGCTTGAATTTACTGGCGTGCGCTTCAAAGTTGAGGGCAAAATCTTAACCGTCCAATAATAAATGATAATTACTCACCACTCCTAAAACAAACTACTATGATTTAAAAGTACTTAAGCTCACAATTAGTAGCTCGCTAAATATCAGAAATTAGCCGGAAAGTGCTACCAACACTTTCACGGCTTGAATTAGAGCAAAAAAAAATATCAACGATTACTTCACTCCAAAACTTTGCTAAAATATGAATTTAAATTTTAAGAGCATGTCTGTGACATGGCTCCGTAGCTATAATTTACTCAAGACAATGAAACTTATTGTTGCTATAATTTTTCTGACGTTTTCCCAGGCCAGTGCCTCTGTCTACGCGCAGAAACTAACCATCAGTCAGAAAAATATCTCCATTGAACAGCTTATACAACTGATAGAAAAGCAAACAGATTATACTTTTTTATATGATAAAGCAAATATTGGAAATAATGACCGCGTTAATATATCTGTTGACAATGCCCCTCTTGAAAAGGTGTTGGATATTTGCTTCAAAAATACCAGTATTTCCTACAAGATTATTGACAAAACGATTGTTCTCAAGACGATTAATCGCGTTTCAATCCCCTCTATCAGGAATAAGGCACAGGACCTGCAAATTCACGGTACGGTAACGGATTCAAAGGGACTTGTACTACCTGGAATTAGCATCCGCGTTAAGGGTAAAGATAAAGGCACCTCAACAGATATGAATGGGATGTTCACTATCAATGTTCCCGATGGCCAGAGTGTCCTGGTTTTTAGTTTTATTGGTTTTGCTACCCAGGAAGTAGCAGTCAATAATAACAAGCAATTAAATGTGAAGCTGGTTGAATCTGAAAATGCACTGAGTGAAGTTGTAGTAGTGGGCTACGGAACTCAATCGAAAAGGGTCGTTACCGGTGCCATTTCAAAAGTAGACCTCGCACAAACCAGGGATTTGCCCAACACAAATGTGACCGAAGCACTTAGAGGGCGCGTTGCAGGGGTGCAATTTACGTCAAATGGCAGACCCGGACAAAGTGGGAGCATTCTAATCCGTGGTGCCAGGTCACTTAGCGGTGGCAATAATCCACTCATCGTTTTAGATGGGGTTTTCTTTAATGGAAGCTTAAATGATATCAGTCCGGATGACATTGAGTCCATGGATATTCTTAAGGATGCAAGTGCCGCCGCAATTTATGGCTCAAGGGCAGCAAATGGGGTTATCCTTATCACATCAAAAAAGGGTATTAGTGATAAGCCTGTGGTACAATTAAATACTTATACTGGTTTTTCTGACGCAGCCAGAACGTTAAAGCTATTAACACCAGAAAGATACATTCAAAAAACTCTTGATTATCTAGTACAATCAGGCCAAACGGTTAAACCTAATATTGCAGATAACCTTTCTTCGGGCGAGGCGGCAAACTATAATGCGGGTATTAGCCTGGATCCCTGGAAAGAAGCCATGCAAACCTCAAGCATCCGCTCAGTAGACTTAAGCGTTTCTGGCAAGTCTAGTAAAACCAGCTTTTATAATTCAGCTTCTTATTCTAAAGAGAGCGGGCTAATTTATGATGATAACCAAAAGCGTATCACACTCAGGAGCAATATTGAGAACCAGGTTGCTGACTGGCTAAAAATAGGAATGGCTGCAACATTTGTAAGCCGTGACTTGTCTGGTGTTAGTGCCGACCTTAATAGTCTTTATTACAGTAGCCCATACGGTAGTTGGTTCTATCCTGACGGTCAGCCAACCCAATTTTCCGTTACAACTGAAACAGTTTCCGGCAATCCTCTCAGAAATTCAATTTTAACAACAAACTCTGAAACCTCCAGAAATTTATTTAGTAATTTTTATGCTGTAATCAATATTCCTAAGATAGAAGGTTTAGCTTATCGAGTTAACTTTTCACCCAACTATCGCTGGGACCATACCTATAATGCTGTAAGACAGGATACGCACCTGTCCACTAATACGAAAGCAGCGAATAAATTTAATCAGGAATCATTTGACTATGTGCTTGAAAACATTTTAACGTACAACAAGCAAATAAATCAGAATAATGCGTTTGATGTTACTTTGTTGTATGGGAGAAACAGAAGTAAATTTGAATCAACTACTGCAGCAGCAACACAGCTTAGTACTGATGCCTTAGGCTACAATAGCTTAACCTATGGTGGGGTTCAAACAGCGGCTTCTTCTGCGCAGGATGTAAACGGTATATCTTCTATGGTTCGGATCAACTACCGTTTAAAGGAAAAATACCTGGTAACTGTGACTGCTAGAAGGGACGGAAGTTCAGTATTTGCAAAAAACAATAAGTTTGCAAGCTTCCCGTCTGCTTCCTTATCCTGGATAGCTTCTGAAGAGAACTTTATGAAGAATATTAAGGCCCTAGACTTTTTAAAATTCAGGCTTTCTTACGGTGCAGTAGGTAATCAGGCGATCAGCCCTTATCAATCAATCAGTCTGTCAAATACCAATAACTATGTATATGGTAATCCGGGGACTACCGCTCTTGGTGTTTATCCGGCAAACATGGCAAATGATAATTTGAAATGGGAGACTACTTATACTTCAAATTTAGGTGTTGACTTTGGACTCTTCAAAAATAGGTTGACAGGTACTGTTGAGTTATATAATAGTAATACAAAAGATCTTTTGGTGCGTCGTTTAATTCCTGTGATGACAGGTTACACCAGCGTGCAAACCAACCTGGGCGCAACCAACAACAAAGGGATTGAGGTTTCATTGAGCAGCAGTAACATCATCGCCAAAAAATTTGAATGGGGTACCAATGTAGCCGTCTCGATGAATAGAAACAAAATTGTTCATTTATACCGTGCAGATGTTAACGGAGATGGGGTAGAAGATGATGATGTTGCAAATAATTGGTTTATTGGCCAGCCTATCACATCGTATTACGACTATGTGTTTGACGGTATTTATCAGCAGGGTGACGTTATTCCGGCAGGTTCACAAGCCGGTTTTGTACGTCTTAAAGACCTAAATGGTGATGGGGTTATTGATGCAAAAGACAGAAAGGTTGTGGGCTCGGGCGGCCAGCCTAAATTTCAGGGAAGTTTAACCAACACATTTAATTATGGAAACTTTAGCTTATCTATAATGCTGAACACTATGTTAGGATGGGAAACAGATTTTACGTTACTTGATCCAAACTCTACCAAAAGTGAGAACTCACCTGGAAGGGCATTAAATCAGATCGACGCAGGATGGTGGACTGCTGAGAATCCTTCAACTACGAGGCCTTCATTGGTGTATACCAATCCAACAGGACATAACTATTATGTGAGCCGTAATTTTTTAAGAGTTCAGGATGTATCCCTTGGATATAGCTTTCCAAAGAAGGTTACTGAAAAATTAAAGCTCGGTAATTTAAGAGTGTATGCTAGTGCTAAAAACCTCTACACTTTTACAAACTATCCTGGTTCCGATCCTGAGGTTATGCCAACTACCTCAGCCTCCTCAGTTGTTCCTTTAACAACGGGAACCTATACGGCCGCACAATTAAAATCAGCTATGTATCCTTTGGCCCGCACCATATCCTTCGGATTAAATGTAGGCTTTTAACCAGTCAGGACAATTTAAAATATTACAAAATGAAAAGAAATATATTACATATAACCCTTTGTTTGCTGTGCTGCCTATCCATATTTAGCAGTTGTAAAAAATCGGTACTTGATGAACAGGCTTTAGGTCAATTGTCTTCAGACGTCAATTTCAATACAAAGGTTGGATTTGATAACGCTATGACCGCGCTGATCTTTGCTGCGAGGGATGAATACAATGGAGAAGATCTGGGCCGTTGGTATGATATGAGTTTAGGTACTGATGTAGGTACAACCGGTCAGGAGCAAACCATCAACTTTAGAAATTACACAACGTTTTTAACCCCTTCATCGTCCGCTTCAAGCAGCTACTGGAACTGGGCATATTCACAAATGATTGTTCGTGCAAATACAATAATTGAATATGCATCTTCAACCAATGCTGACGGAATTTTTGCAAGCGATGCAGAGCGTAACGCATATATAGCAGAAGCAAGGTTTTTCAGGGCTTACGCTTATAATACCTTAGCTAACTTATATGGAGGTGCTGTAATTGTAGACAGAACCTTTACTTCTCCAAAAACGGACTTTGTAAGGTCTACCAGACAAGAAACCTGGGATTTTGCCCGTGCAGATGCAGAATTTGCATCCCTTTGGCTACCGGTAACAGTTGCTTCTGCCCGTGAGGGACATATTGTAAAAGGGGCGGCCGATCATCTGCTTACTGAAATTTACATCAGTTTAGCGCAATATGATAAATCGATTGAAAGTGCTGGAAAAGTAATAAATAGTGGGGTTTATAAACTGATGACAACCAGGTTTGGTGTTAATGCTGGTGTTGCAGGAGACGTATATTCTGATTTATTTATTGAGGGTAACCAAAATAGGGCCAGTGGAAATATGGAGTCTATTTATGTATGGCAGTTCGAAAATCTTGTAACTGGCGGCGGTGGTACTACGGGCCGTAACAACGGAATCCGTGGCTGGGTGCCTGCACTATGGAACCTGAAAGATCCAGCAGGCGCTACTGGCATGTCTATTGTTGATAGTTTGGGCAGAGGAGTTGCTTATGTACGGCCTACAACCTTCTTTTTATATGATTTGTGGAAAGACAATTCTCAAAATGACATTAGGAATTCGAAGCATAATATCCGTCGTAATTTTTATTATAATAACCCAAGTTCTACTTATTTTGGTAAGTTGGTTGAAAGAAGGACAAGCCAGGAAGATACGATGAGAAATGTATATCCTTATTTGAGAAAACTTGAAGGGAAACCTTTTAACGGAGATAATACGTCTGGAGGTACCGGAAAGGATTTTATTGTTTATCGTTTGGCGGAAACTTATCTGCTTAGGGCAGAAGCGTACGTTAGAAAAGGAGATTTGGTAAGTGCTGCGGCAGATATTAATGCAGTTAGGGCTCGGTCAAACGCCAAACCTATTGCAAGCAGCCAGGCAACTATTGATTTTATATTGGATGAAAGGGCAAGGGAATTGATCACGGAGGAAAGAAGAAGGCTTACCCTTAGCCGTATGAATAAACTTGTTGAACGGGTACGAAAATATCAGACCAGGCCAGATGTAATTTCGACTATAAAAGATACACATGAGCTTTATCCAATTCCACAGTCTGCAATTGACGCCAATTTTTCAGCCAAACTAATCCAAAACCCGGGATACTAATTCAATTATGTTAAAATTTAAATACATCCTTATTATCTTGATTAATACCTGCACACTTTGTGTTGTCAAAAGTCAATCTATGTGGACAAAAGTAAAAGAAGAGATAGTTTTTAATAATCCGCCTTTTAAAAATTGTCATGCTTCCACCTTATTGGAAACAAAAACAGGAGAGCTTTTGCTCTCTTGTTTTGGAGGAAGTCAGGAGGGGAAGGCAGATGTTTCAATTTGGTTAACTTCGCTAACAAAAGATAGCTTGCATACTCCCACTATTGTTGCAGATGGTATTGTAAACGATACATTACGTTATCCTGCCTGGAATCCTGTTCTATTTCAGGAAGCAAAAGGAAAAGTTTTTCTCTTTTATAAGGTAGGTTTAAATCCAAGAACCTGGCTGGGACTGTATAAGACCTCCGATGATAATGGGAAAAACTGGTCGGCTCCCGTTTCTTTACCTAAAGGTATTTTAGGCCCTATTAAAAACAAACCTGTACAGTTAGCTGAAGGCGTTATCCTGTCCCCGTCCAGCATCGAAGAAGAAAATGGAAGATGGAAAGGCCATATCGAAAAATCTCCAGACGGCGGCGCCAGCTGGAGTCTGATTCAATTAGATACCAATAAGCGGTTTGACATTATCCAGCCTAGTATATTACAGTATTCTAAAGGTCGTCTTCAGGTGCTTTGCCGTAGCAAGCAAGGAAAGGTAGTTCAAGCCTGGTCTTATGATCGCGGCAATACATGGACTAAGCTTTCGGAAACCAGTTTGTTAAATCCCAATTCGGGAACAGATGCAGTAACGCTTGCCAGCGGTAAACAGCTGATAGTTTATAACCCGGATATTCCGGGGAAAGACTGGTTTGATGGTAGAGGTAAACTTAGGGTTGCCTGTTCCGTTGATGGTAAAAGGTGGAAGGATATTGCCATTTTAGAGAATGGCACCAAAGAAGAATTCAGCTATCCGGCCATCATTCAAACACGAGATGGTTTGGTACATATCACCTACACTTATGATAGGAAAAATATTAAGCATGTGGTTCTAAAAGAAGAGATATAAATTCCTTTTGAGTGAGTAATCACTCTTCCATAATAGCCAGAAATGTGGTTTACTATAACGGCCGTAAATAATTTTTACGGCCGTTTTTTATTAAATACTCCTTCCTTCGTAATTAATAACCCACTAGCTTGGTTCAGCGGTGTTAAAACATGTACTAAACCTGAACCAAACTTGTATGAAACTCGTCCTTATCAACTACTTGACAAGGGCAGGTTTCATACAAGTGTGGTTCAAGTTTGACCGAAATTGAGAGGTGCCCTTGTCTTGTATAAAATCTATCTCTTATAAGTCATCAGTGAGGTACCTGCTGCGTTCAGCAACGGCAGATTTTGCCCATTGCTCCATTATTTTACGGGCTATGGCTATTGCTTTTTCCTCATCGCCGGGATATTGGGCAAAGCTTTCATTGATGGCGGTTGCCATTTGCATAAAATAATGTTCTTCCAGGCTCTCATTAATCTGGCCTTTGAACTCTGGTGATTGAATCAGTTGAATAAAAAAGTAGGTGGCCAGTTTTTCATTCCGGTCTTTTGTGGTAAAAAATAAAGGGTAAGACACCTGGTCTGCAAAAGATTGCAAAACCTCTTCTGGTGTTTGCTGTGAATAGCGGCACATCTGTGCAAAATCATTTGATACGGTGATATTCATGTTAGTTGACATAATTTAATTCATTAGGGTTGACACTAAAATATTGCTCTTCATAAAACTCTTTCAGCAGCCTGGTGCGGTGTGCAAGGTTCTTAATGGGGTACAGGTAAAGGCGGTATTCTTCCGCTTCCTGTATAAATGCATCTTCCTGGTCGGTCAATTTTAACAGCTCTTTGTGCTGTTGCAGGTAGTTAAATACGGTTGCCATAAAGAAAAACATGCTGCAGTTGTCTTCTTCAATTTTAAGATCGTGGCGGGTATCCATTTCTGCTATAGATACCTTGCTCATATAATAATCCAGTATTTCTGCCGGGTGGCATTCATACAGTTCGCACATGGCGCAGAAATCTTTGCTCAGCTCCAGTGGCGTTTCTTCATCAAGGTAAAGTATTCTTGGTTTTGGGTAGTAGGTGCCCGGAGTGGATTTGATCAGGCGGTTTACCTGTTTGGCCACTTCCTTTTTGACACGGCTTGCACTGGCGCCGTTTTCTATCACCTCTTCCAGGATGGCCAGGAGGCAGCCTTGTGTTTCACTACCCTGATCAACAACCGGTTCGGTACCTGGGCGTTTCAATTCCAAGTACTGGAAAATGGTTTCAAGGGCTTCATTGTACAATCTGGTATAACCCGGTTTAAGGGTGTGATAAATTGTACAGTAATTGATGAAGATCTGCAGCGCTTCCTGATGGCTGATTTTGTACGTGAAACAGGCCACCTTAAACTCTAAGGGCACTGTAAGCAGGTTTGGGTTCTCTTTTGTCATTTGCTTTAAAAAATTAATCAATACATCTGTTAATTCATTAAGCCCCATGACTAAGCGGGTACCATTGTAATATAGGGCTGGTAACT
>Ga0247815_10000139_pt1 | contig 54693 bp, 111 predicted proteins | sample UWRJL194509B1_FD_181014 | JGI IMG/M metagenome (GOLD analysis project Ga0247815, IMG submission 181014) | Plant litter microbial communities from Arlington Agricultural Research Station in Wisconsin, United States - UWRJ-L194-509B-1 | ecosystem: Environmental > Terrestrial > Plant litter >... | reverse complement strand
TAACTAAAGCAGAGCAAAATAATTTTGATGAAAATGAAGATTGTTCTAAATAAAAAGTGTATATTTGCACAAATAAAAAACTAAAAATAAATTATGGCTTGTAAAGTTGATAGAAATTCGGAGGGAATAATAACAAAAGTATTAGATCAAAATGGAAATGAAAGTAGACTTTTTATAAGTGTTGCTTCAAATCCATTTGTTGAGACTACTGAAAAAGCGTTAGAAATATACAAAAACATTTATTCGCCGAAAATAGATAAAACAGTAAAAGAAATTACACCCAGAGTTTCTTCTATTTATAATCAAAACCAAGATTTATCTAATATAGGTACGGCTGAACAATATCAAGAATATTTATCTCAGATATTTCCTCAAAGTCAATTAAAAGACGTGGTTTATCATGGCACAAAAAGAGATTTTGAAGACTTTGATGCCACTCAAATAGGTACAGAAAGTGACAGAAATAAAACTATAGGGGATTTTGGCCAAGGATTTTATTTTACAGATAACTTTTTTAAAGCTGAAGGGTATTCAATTAATATGGATACAGGTAAAAAAGGCGCGGTAAAAAATGTAATTCTAAATATAACCAATCCTTTATATAGAAATTCTAAAACTATTATAGCTCCTAAAACCAGCGAAGAATTAGAAAATGAAGGGTATGATGGCGTAATTGTATCTTACACTACCAATAACAATATGGATGAAATTGTTGTTCCTAATAGTGATCAAATTCATGTTTTAGGTTCGGCGAAAGACATACAACAGTTTCAATATTTTGTAAGTAATCCTTCAATAAATGAAAGCGGTATTCAATTCGTTCATGAAGTAAATGGAAACCAATTCAGCTCTTTAAAATCCGCATTAAAAGAAGCTGTAGACGGCCAAAAAATAGAATTAGGGTTCACTTCAAATAATGAATTCACCTCTGTAATGTCTGTAACCAAAAACGTAGATAAGTCTTCTGTTAATGGTTTTACACAAGCATCTATTTTAGAGGGAACAATGGCTGAAACCAGAGTGAAAATAGGTAATGAATATTTGCTTCAGAGTGAAGGAAGTTCAGAAATGAAGAAAAATGTTTCTTTAGATTTATTGGCAAATTCGGCAATGACAAATTTAGGTTCTTTAGGAATTGAGGTTTCTGGAACAACTGTAAGACTTAATGAGAATTTAGGTAAAACAGCAGTTTATACTAAAAGTGGAGAAAGACAAATAATTGATGCGCAAGAATTAGACGAACTATCAATTGATGAACTTAAAGCTCGTTATGAGAATTATGAAGAGATTTTCGCGGAAAGAGAATATAAAAGAAACGTACCTTTATACAGAGAAACTTCAGAGGAAGAACAACCAGAAACTGTAAAAACAGAAGATGAAGTTAAACTATCTTTATATAAACTTCTTAAAAACATGGGTGTAACTGTAACTTCAATTACAAATTATACTGAGAAATTTCAAATTAGAAATTCTGTACCTATCCAGGCTGAGGCTTTAGCAGATATTGCACAAAGAGTTATTGCTTTTCAAACAGGCGCAGAAACACTAGAAAACTTAACCGAAGAAACAATTCACTTTATAGTAGAAGCACTTCCACAAGAAAGACTTGAAAACGTACTTAGAAACATAGATAAGTCGGAAGAATATAAAGAATTTGCGCAAACTTACAGAGAAGTTTACAGTAGAGAATATAATGCAGAAGAAACTGAAATGGCTGTTCGTAAAGAAGTTTTAGGAAAGATAGCTTTAAATGCTGTTCAACAATCAGCGCCTGTTTCTGAAACAACTCAAAATTTCTTTAATAGCGCAATTCAATTTATCCAACAGTTTTTTCAAGATATTGCTTCTTATTTCAAACCTCAATACATTTCTGATTTAAATGGAATTATTACAGATATTCAAGATATTTTAAATACAGGTGATATCAGTGGATTACAATTAGATAACTTAGATAACAATCGAAAAAGATTTTATTCTTTAGATACCTCTACAAATGCTAAAAGAATCGCGGAAGAAACTAAAAAACAAATTGATATTTTAAGTAGGGAAAATGACGATTTATCCAGAAATCAACAAGGATCTCAATTTAATAAAAACAGACTTTTAGCTGTACAAAAAGAACTTGACGATAAATTAGAAGTTCATGCTGTGGCCACAGTGGCCAGAATTGCAGATAATAATGTTAATAGACTTTTCGCCGCGATAAAAGATTCACAAGATAAAGGAAAAAATTACGACTTATCACAAGAAGAAGTTATGATCTTTAAAAACCTTATAGGGGAAACAACAGACACTTTAGGTGTAATTAAAAAGCTGATAGAAGACGACACCACTTTAAATAAACTAACTGTTTGGCAAACACTATCCAAAAGCATTGGAGATTCAATTCAAAATATATCTAATTTAAAAGCACAAAGAGACGTAACTCAACAACAAAGTATTGAGAAGCAAATTAATGCCGTTACGATTGACAGGGGCTTAAGTGCTAGAGAAAAAGAGGCTATGATGCGTTGGACAGTGAGTGCGGAGAACGATATTAGCTGGATAGGCTCCACTTTTGGGACATTAGAATCAAGTCCAGATGCTTTAATGTCTCTTTTTGCAACTGTTAAAACAGGAATGATTTCTGAAGGATCTCGCGCAGATCACAATCAAATTAAAAACTGGCAAAAAGTTATTTACGATAATGGGTTTGACGAAAAAGTTATTTCTACATTTGTCAAAGACGGATATTTCTTGTCAGAAAGAGATATTGCAGGTTATCAAAAACAGTTAGATGAAAACTTCTTGCAAGAGTACAAAAAAGTATTTACCGACACTAAACTTAAAGATGAAGAAATTCTAAATAAAAGAAGTAAAGGTACATTAGAATGGTCAGATGAGCAAAAGGACAGTATTTATGAAGCTACAAGAAAGCTAAATGAAAATGAGTCTGAGCGCCGAATGAAAGACGAATATTATGCTGAATTAGAACAAAAATTCGTCAATCTAAATATTTCTAAAAACACTCAAAACATTCTTCGAGGACTTAATGCCGATAAAAGAAGAATAACAGAAAGAGCGAGAGATGCTAATGGTAAAATAGATTTAACTTTACTTAGCGGACAAGACATACAACAGTTAAACACCTTAAATTTAGAAAGGAAACAACTTAAGAGCTTTGTTGATGAACTTGGAAATCTAAAAGAAGGTTTAAAATACAGCCAAAACGAAGAAGGAAAAACAATCATTGAAGCTATTGGCGACATTGATCAATTACCTGCGCCTTCAAGACAAGCGTTAGATTTAAATAAATTAGACAACTCTTATGATAATACAACACCTGAAGGAAGTTCTCAATTACCACAATCTTTCATAGATTTAATTCTAAGTAAAGACAACAGACAAACTCAAATACAAGCACTAGAATTAAACTCTCAAATAGGCTTTTCAAGCGATTTCTGGGATAGTTTTGGTAATAATAAGGGGTTAGTAGATAAGCTTGAAGACATAGGAGGAAATGAAGACTTAATAGAAGATATTAAAGCAAATAGTTTCAGACTTAAAAACATTATTAAAGTTTATACTAAATCTTCAAATCCATCAGAAACTGATGTTGAGAATATGCCTGAATTGGCCAGACAAACAGTGAGGGATATCCAAGAGAATTTAGAAGAACTTTACGCCGAAGCAAGAGAATTAACAGCAGATATTACTTCTGAAGATATTGAAAATCTTGTAGAGGGAGTTTCGGGAGTAAATGAGTCCTGGAATAAAAGACTTTTAGATTTAGGACTTGATACAACAGATACAGCAGGAGTTGAGCTTGAGATTTTAACCAATAAGATCGTGGAAGAAGCTAAAGCGAATATGACGGCCAAAAACCGAAAAACAACTCAACAAATGCAAGATAGCATAGAGAGTTACATAAACGGTTTTAGAGAAACTCTTCCTAAATCTGTAATGAGAAAATTAGAAGAACAAAATCTGTCTAAAGAAGATTTACTTGAACCAACAACTAAAAATCAGTTTGTAAGAAGTTTTGCAGAAAGCAGATTATTGCCTTATTATAGAAGATATACACCGCAAGGATATGTAGAATTTCAAAGTGATTTGAATAGTGATAAACCTGTAAGCGAAATTCTAAATAATTTAGAGCAGGGACAATACCAATATGTAGAAGTAAAACCTAATTACAGTTTTCAAGATGAAGATACTTCTCAAATAAACTCTGATTATATTGTTAATTCTGGGATGGGAAGCCAACAGCCTAATGCTACTAAATATGAAAATTCAGAATTTAAAACTTTATTTGGCATAGTTACAAGAGATAATGAAGGTAATTATGTTTCGGCCACAAAAAATGAAAAACTATTCGAAGTCTACAAAGCTACAATAAAGCTGAGAAAAGATCAAATTGCACTCATGGACGGAGATTCGAGTTATAATATCTATTTAACTCCGCAAATCAGAAAGCAAGGAATTGAACGCTATTTAGGAGGATTAAAAAGTTTGTCAGGGCAGTCTATAAAAGATGCTTTTGAGAACATAACCACATATACTGAGGATGACCAGATACAGGGGGATAATAGATTAGGAACTGCAAACAAAAGTATTCCAAAACCTTTTTATGCGAGATTAGAAAATCAAACAGATATTACAGAAGATATTTTCCATGGACTTGCTATGACAAATAAAGCTGCGAATATCTATGCTTCCAGAGTAAAATATTTTGGAGATGCTATGGCTATTATAGATAAAGCTTCTACAAGAACAAATGCTGATGGGAAGATAGGAACTACTACTAATAGGTTTAAAGCTCTTGATAGTTCGATGGATAATGATTTTTTCGGTATTAAACAAGCTAGTACGGCTACAATTGACGTTCCTTTTGTCGGCAAAATAGATGGTGGTAAGGTAATCAATGGATTAGGTAGTTTTTTAAGGTTCAAAGGCCTTGGGGGAAGTGTAATAGTGCCAGCCACAGCTTATTTAACAGCTAAATCAAAACAAACTGTTGAAAGAATAGTTGGTCAATATATTAACAATGATTCATTTAAAAGAGGAAGTGCTATCTACCATGACCAAGTTGGTAAGGCTATGATGGAGATAAATCATGTAAGAACAAAATCTAAATTAAATTCCCTAGGACAATATTATGGAGCATTTGAATTAGAAAATAGTTTGTATGGTGCAAAATTTGGTGCACTGCCTAGATTTCTTTCAAAAAGCTCTATGATGCTTTACCAAGCTACCAATTACCCTCTGTATGGTAAAGGAATGCTTACAGTTTTAAATGATTTTAGAATTGTTAATGGAAAAGTTGTTAAATTTACAGATTTTCAGCGTAATCAAAGAATTGAGAATTTAAAAATAACAAACGCAGAAATAAAAGAAAAATGGTCAAATGAAAATGATGTAATTTATAATTTCCAAGATGTTACAGATGATGGTATAGTGAGTTTTAATAGAGAAAAATTAAAAGCATTATTAAGAGATACAAATGGTAATGAGTATTCGGATGAAGAATTAGACAGAGAAATAAATCGTTTTACAGGTGATTTAAGAATTCAGATAAAAAATATTAATGTTAGAATTGACCAGCAGATCAGTTCGGAAGATAAAACAGCCGCTCATCGCCACTTTCTATTAAATTTCTTAATGATGTTTAAAGGTTATATGATTGTGACTTTCACGGAGAGATTTAAGGCTGAAGGATTTAACACCCAATCTAGACAATATGAAGGAGGATCTTACTCAGGAATATACCGCTTATTTGGAGATGTTGTAAAGGAATGGAAGCAAAATGGCAATAACTTTATAGAGGCATTTAAGAACCAATATAATGGCAACTTCACAGAACAAGATCAAAGGATAACAGAATTAGAAGCTATAAATAATAGAACTCCTGAAGAAAATCAAGAATTGCAAGACTTAAAAGAAGAAGTTGTAAGCGGTATTGAAAAATCAGAATTTCGTAAGTCTTCGATCAAGCGTTTAGGTGTCGATTTGCTATTCATTAACACAGTTATGTTGATTTCTATGTTACTTAGAGGCCTAGCCGATGACGATCCCGAGCGTAAAAATTGGAGTTTACAAATGGCTAATTTGCTTACTTATAGACTTGTTGGAGAATTACATGCTGCAAATACAGGTATAGCAAACAATTATTGGCAAACAGTAAAACAGCCCTTGCAAGCTTTTGATCAAATTTTATCTTTAAACAAATTGTTAGAGGAAAATTCTTTTAAAGAAGGTAAAGTTTTAAGTAGTGTTGGTAAAATAGCACCATTTTCAAATTCACTGAATCAACTTGCAGACCCAGGAAAGGCGTTTCATAGCAAGGTTTTCTATCAAGAAGTGCAATCAAATGATTTCTGGAGTATACCAATGTGGCAATTTATGAATAAAGATAGTAATTAATTTGGCAGATTGAAAAATAAGTTGTATATTTGCCTCGTTGATTATTCGTTCGAGGTTTAATTAATTTAAAAGAAATTATTGTTACCCCACCTTTTAGGCGCTCGAACCGTCCTATTGGGTGGGTTTTATTTTATAAGATATGAGCTTAGTAAAAATCTGCACTTATTGTAATACAGAAAAAACAATTGAAGAATATTATAGCCAAAAAAGAGGTAAATATGGCGTGACTTCTGTATGTAAATCATGTACTAAGATAAAAGATGAAGAAAGAAACGCTAAAGAAAAAATAATACCTATTGGAGGAATTAAGACTTGCTCTGGTTGTGGTTTTACAAAGGAATTAAAAGATTTTTCAAAAACTAAACACAAAACCACTGGTTATAATTCGAGATGTAAAGTTTGTACCAAGCAAGATGCTCAATTAATAAAAAATAAAGAAAAACAATTAGTAAGTCATAAAGTATGCAGAAAATGCAATATTGCAAAACCCACTTCAGAATTTTTCAAAGCTAGTATACAAAAAGATGGATTTGACTCTCAATGTAAAGACTGCAATAAGGTATATGTTATTACTTTAATTGAAAGCAAAGATAAAATAATCCCATATGATAATTTAAAAGAATGCCCTAAATGCAAAGAGACTAAAACATTAGAGAATTTTAATAAAAATAAAGGCACCAAAACAGGCCATAATTGTTATTGTAAAATTTGTGATTCAACCTACAGAGAAAATAATAAAGAAATAATAGCGTTGTCAAATAAAAAATGGAGGGAGGAAAACAAAGATTATTTGAGGGAGAAAAAGAGAGAAGAGTACAACAACACTTGGAAGCATGATAAGGAGTATATGTTAGTAAACAACATTAAAGGGCTAATAAGAAAAAGTATAAAATCTACATCAAAAGGAAAAGTAATTAAATCAAAAAGAACAGAAGAAATATTACAATGTACAATACAAGAATTCAAAAAGCATATTGAATCTCAGTTTTTAAACTGGATGACTTGGGAAAATCATGGTAACATTTGTTCCGAACTAAATTATAATTGCTCATGGGATTTAGACCATATTATACCTATCACAAAAGCAAGAAATGAAGAAGAATTATACCTACTGAATCATTGGAGTAATTTTCAACCGCTTTGCTCAAAAATAAATAGGGATATAAAAAGAAATATAATGCCTTTATTAACAAACTTAGAATTAAATATAACCAGTTCGACATATTTTAGCAAATAAATTAAATTTATCTTGCACAATAAAAATAAATAAACTAAATTTACAAAAAATTAAATAACATGAAAACCATAGACTTAAACAGAATTAGAGAAGCATTACCGAAAAGAGCAAAAGTAACTTTGGGAAAAACAAAACACGGCACTCCATTTATAGAATGTAAAGTATCTTCACCGAGTTTATATGACAAAGGAACTAAAGAAGAGCAAGAAGATGTAGATAGGGTTTTTGAATGGCAAAGAGAGATAGTAGGTCAAGAAAATATAATGGAATTTTATACAGAAACTACTGGAGCTCATTGGTATATTTATTTAGAAAGAAATCCTTATGAGTTTATTAATGTAGAGGATTCTGACATGAATTCTTTTACAGGTTTGGATTTAGTAAAAGATGGACAATTATGCAAGTAATCAGCTCAAAAATATTAAAATCCAGAAAAGAACATAGATGTGATTTATGTTTAGAAAAAATTGAAAAAGGGAGTCAATACGAAAGACAATGTAATAAGATAGATGATGTTTATACTTTTAAAAGTCATTTGTATTGTAGAGATATTGCTTCTCATTTGAATATGTATGACTATTGTGATTATGGATTAAATGATGAGAATTTTATGGAGACAATTAGAGAACAGTTTATTTTTCTTCAAGAGCTTCATAATTCGAAAGTATTTAATTATGAACATTATCAGTATCCTTCTTTTCAAGAGCAGTTGTATTATGTTTGTGATTTTCATAAAATAACTGTTTTTAATTCTTTTTTGCGGAAAATATGAAAGCAATTAAAAGAATTTGGTGGAAATATGTAATGTGGGAAGCGAGACAAAATTATAATAATGAGCTACTGTATAGATTGGCCAGATATAAATTGTATTTAAATAGAAATATATGAAATTAGAATTAAAACATATTGTTGGTTATTTACCTTATAAAATTAATTGTATGGCACAAGGAGAAGGTAAGAAGATTTTTCAAATTCAAGGAATTACAGATTTTACAGATGTAGATCTTCACGAAATAGGTAGAACTGTAAATGAACAGTACGATTTAGAAGATATTTTCCCAATCCTACGGCCACTATCCGACCTTACAAAAGAAATAGAAATTAATGGAGAAACGTTTGTACCTATTGAAGAACTTAGAAGAATAGATGAAAAAATCTGTTTTTCTGATGATAGATTTATGGACTATGACGATGGTAAAAATAAAAATACTTTACATTTTTCATTTTATGATATTTTTTCTTATTCATTAGGTTTTGATGAGATTTCAGATATAATAGAAAAACTAGATGAATGGCACTTTGACTGGAGATATGATTTAATTAAAAATGGACTTGCAATAGATATTAATACATTATGATAAAAGAAATAAGAGAAGTATTTGACAATTTAAATGACGGCACTATTACATTAGCTGAAGCAGAGCAAGAAATAATTGATTTGTGGGAGAGCAGTCAACCTTCAAATGAATGTATGTGTTGCTATATGACTACGGGTGAACATAGTGATAACTGTCCTCAAAGACTGTTTGTTTAACTTTTTTCGCCGAAATAACAAATAAAATAATATGACAGATTTAGACGACTTTTTCGAAAACCTATTTACAGATAAATTTGACAACAAAACAAAGTTAGAAATACTATCTAAACTTGAAGCAGATTCAGAATTACATATTTGGATAGAAAAGTATCACCCAAATTACTATACAGAGCATATAAAAGATCCCCGTAGAAAAGTGATGACAATAAATTTAGCAATTGATTTAAAATTAACATGATAAAAGAACAATCAAGAAGAGTAGGGCTTACAATTTCCGCAATAAAAGCAATAGCAGTTCAACTACAATTAGATAAAACATGTGCAGTAGTAGGTTTAAAATCTCCTGATTTATATCTAAGAATGATTGAGTCAGAAGGAGTACAAGCAGAGGCCGAGGAAATGTTTAAAGATAAAGTATCAACAGGTTTTATATTTAAATTGAAGAAATGAAAAACTTACCATTCGAAGTAATAGAAGCACAATGTTATTTATGGACTAAAACATCATGTGGGTCAGAAATGTACAAAAGAATTGAAGAAACAGTTAAAAAATATCCAGAGTATTTTCCTTGGGAAACTAAGTATAATTCTATTGATGAGTCTGTTCATAGAGCTTATGAGAATGAGAAAGAACTTCTTTATAAATCTTTTTTCCCGCAAACAAAGATGGATATCCAACCAGGAGAAGGTATTTATGCTTGGTCGAAACGTATGAGCCAAGAAGTAATTAGTTACAACACACCTGTAGATTGGGAAGAACTTTCTAAAAGTATGCAGGACAGACAAAAAAGAGATGAAGATTTCTCAAAAGCTAAGAAGAAATTGTGGATTAAACACTATAAGAAATTTAATTTAAAATATCAGGAATCATGGAACAAATAATTAAAAAAGCTTGGAAAATATCTGTAAAAGATCTAAGTGAGCCTTGGTATTTTGAAGACGTATATGTAAACTGCGAAACAAGAGGAGAAGCAAGAAGTAAAGGCCTAGCAGAAATGCGCAATCTTGACGCAGAAAAATTAAAAGAATCAAGATATGATGATACAGAAATAGTTTACACAGACATCATAGCACACAGAGCAAAAGAATACGACACTATTTTATTTGAAGATAAAGAAATGAAACGTCATCAAATAGAAAAACATATTTGGTGCAAAGAACGTGATCAAAAAGCTTTAGATTTAACTGTCTCTAATCCAAATGATTTAGCTGTTGTGTGGGCGGGATGTTATAGAGGGTATTGGGGAGCGAATAGATCAGGATACTCAGATGATATTATCTTCAGTGGTAAATACACAACTCTTGAGGCTTATGAAATTGTAAGAGGGTCAGATTATGGCCGACAAGAAACAGTCAGGCTTTTGAATGTAGCTGAATTTAATGCTAATATTGATAATGAAGTTGAAAAGTTACAGAAACAAATGGATAGATTATTAACTTATAAGGTAAGTCATGAAAAAGTCTAAAATAACACCAATCGGCGCACTACGTTTAAAGCCAGAGGCTGCGAAAAGAAAACTAATAAATTATCACGGTTTCAAACCTTCAGACTTCTATAACAATACACTAATTTGTCAAGACTGTGTAGAACTAAGTTCAGTGGATATATTAGAAGAAATACAATTAACATATAAAGAACAATATGAAAACAGGTTATGTAATTCATGATATTGATGGTCATGGTTATTGGTCAGACGAACATAAACGATTCAAAGGATTTATTTGGGCGGAATGGTTTGACTCAAAAACAGAGTTATTAGAATATGCGGAGAAAGTAAATGTGGGGATATTTAAAATAATGAAGATATATGATACAAAATAAACCAATTATCTGGCAAATGAGTAAGGACTATAAGCGGCCTCAATATACTTTTGGATTTGATGATTATTTACCAGAAGAGCCTTTAAATTTCTGGAATAAAATAAAAAAGAAGCTTGGCCTAAAATACAAAGTAAAAGAAAGAAACAGTTATATTGCTGTAGGTAAAATAGAAACAATTAACGGTAAACAAGTAATAAGTTATGAAGGAAGAAAATGAAAATTACTGGAAACAAGAATTAGAGAAATGTAAAGATTCTTTTTATTATTATCTTACTAATTATTTTTTAGTCGGTGGTAAAAAAGTAGAAATAAGTTATACAGAAAAAGAGATTAATGAACTATACAGACAATGCCAAAGATAGCCGTTATAGGAAGTAGGACATTTGACTCTTATGTTTATTTCTGCGAAAAATTAGAACACTTAATTCAAAACATTAAAGAAGATATTGAATTTGTAAGTGGTGGTGCTAAAGGGTGTGATAGCTTAATAAAAAGATACTGTGAAGAGAACAACTACAAAATAACAGAATTTCTTCCAGAATATGACAAGTTTCCGCCAAAAGTCGCACCATTAAAAAGAAATCACCAGATTGTTGATTATGCAGATATGTTAGTAGCATTTACTATGGGTTCAAATGGAACAGCTTACACAATTAATTTAGCATACGAAAAACAAATACCAATAAGAATAATTAAAATATAACTATGGAATTCAACAAATGGTTAAAAAGAAAATATCCTCAAGCCTTCACAGAACTTAAAAACGGATTCCAAGATCATGAATTAGAGAGACTTAAAAATTTCAGATATAAAGTTGGCCGACTAACAAAAGATGACGGTGAAAATAAAACAGGAGATTTGGTTTTGTACCACTTAGGAAAAGAATATGGAGAAGACCACAACGGACTTTATTCTTATGAAACGGGCTGGACAGGTCAATTTGAATACACATACACCTATCAAAAACCAGCTAGTCATTGGTGTAGTAAAACATATGAATTAAAATGCGAAGAAATAAAACCTTATAAAAATGAGTAAATGGAATTTAGTAGGCGAGGAATTGCCAGAAGATGATAAATCAAAATTAGTGTATATAGAGAACGAAATTAACCCTAACTACAACATGTATAAAATATGTCATTACGAGGGTGATAATTGGTATTGTGTTGATGGAAGAAACTCACAGGAAGTAGTAAGTAGATGGATAGATATACCAGAATATAAAATAGAGTAATTATGAATGAGAAACAAAAAGAACAAATGAAAGTATTTGAGGAGTTAGGATTTTCTACCCGCCATCTAGATTACTATGAAATCGTGGACGAATTAATTCACAGATATATTGAAACTTCTTCAGCTTGCGAATGGACGGAATACGAGAGATTTAAAGCTGACTTAAAAAGATTACAAACCAAAACTAATTAATTTTGACAAAAGAGAACTTAAATATAGCCAACGACTTATTAAAGCAAATAGAGCATTTAGAGACAATAAAAAGTAAAATACAGGTTCATTATAGTCAAACACAAGATGATGCCTTAAAAGTGTTGTTAAGTGAGTGTAATGATGTATGCTCCGCGTTAAAAGAAGTTAAACAAAACAGATTTGAAGAATTATAAAACAAGAAATTCAATGAATAAAAAGTTATTAATAGAAACAAAAATTAAAGAGCTGGGAATTAATAAAGTAGTAGAAAACTATGAAGACCAAATACTTTTAATAATTAAAAAATATATTAATTTAGAAAAAACTATACATAATAAGAGAAGTTATGGGGATAAAAGGGCAAAACATATTTTGAAAGGTATTAAGTACAGATGTTACAGTAATAAAGGACTTATTAAGGATAAAACTTATATACAAGTAGAATTGTGTGAAGAGTGGAAGAATGCTCAATCGTTTATTTCCTGGTATAATGATAATTTTAAGACTTATATGTCTGATTGGCATCTTGACAAAGATATCTTAGTGAAAGGTAACAAAATCTATTCTCCTGAAACTTGTTGTTTTGTCCCGCAAGAACTTAATTCCCTTTTTGTTAAAAACAATAAAATACGAGGAAAATACCCTATTGGAGTCCACTATTTAAAAAACCAAAACAGATATAAGACCTCAATGAAAATAGACGGTAAGACTAAATATTTAGGAACTTTTGACACATCTGAAGAAGCCTTCCAAGCATATAAAACCGCTAAAGAAGCTTATATTAAAGAAAAAGCAAATTATTGGCGACCCTTGATTGGAGAAAAGGTTTATCAAGCCATGCATAGTTGGGTAGTAGAAATAACAGATTAAACGTCGAAAAATCCCCAACCAGTTAAGGAAGGGGACTCGTTGTATATAATAAATCTTTAACAGCGTATTTTAAATAGAACTCCATTTCGAAAGCACGTAGCTCAAATTCTCTATCAAAGTATGGCCAATAAAAGGGATAGACAACTCCATTATACCAAAATCCATAATACAGTCTTTTTAGCTGGCCTGATTGTTCTTGCGCCAAATGCGTTAATTCATGACAAATCGATTCAATCAATAAATCCTCACTTAGCTTACTATTAACTCTAATTAAGTAATAACCCTCTTTCTCCTGGATGTAAGCAAAATAAATTTCTTCATCTTCTACATATAAAGGAACACTAACAATCTTTACATTCTTTATTTTAAGTATCTGAGCTGTTATGTTTATTATTGTATCTAATCCACTGTAGTTAGTGTAGTTTAATATTTTAACTGTTTTGTCTAAATATACAGTTCTTTTTAAATTCTTTTTCGGCGCGAAATAAAGTGAAAAAACAGCCACTCCTAGAATGACTGTTATTGTTCCTAATATAGTATTTTTATAATTCATCCTTATGTATTGTTTCAATATGTTGATAATCTGTCATCTATTGCGTACATAATTTATTTGTTTTCGTTTAATAATTCATTTAAAAATGTGATTGTTTGTTTTAAGTAATCCTCAGAAATATTATAATTAGGTAGCTCTGTTTTAAATTCAGCTGTATTGAAAATATATTCTTGCATTTTTCTTATCGTTTCTCCGCAATATTTAGCTTCTTTTCTGTCTTTCATACTTTTATATATTCCTTAATTATTTCTTCCGCAATCTATACAATAAACAGTTCCTTCGACAGACCATTTAGAATTGCTAGGTTGAAATTCCTTACATCCGCCGTTTTCATCACACCATTCAGAAGTACCTGATTTAGACCAACCTTTTGTTAGTTTATTAGCAGGTGTGTTTTGAGCAGTATAATTATCATAATCACTCCAATCCTCACAGCAAGAATAAACTACAAAAACAGAATCTTTGTATTCTTGATCAGCTTTCACTATTCCTTTATCTATTCCTAAGTATAACACTTTATCTCCTTTTTTATACATTCTAATAAAATTTAATATTGTATTTTTCCATTATTTCTTCTGTTGTCATAATTATATATTTTAAAATCCTAACCAATTATCAATGTCTTCTGGTCTAACTCCCGTCTCTATAGCTATCAAATCATTCTTATGTTTTGTAACTCCTTTTTGAGCATATTTCTTTTTCCAGAATAAAATATCCCTTAATTTAGATACATTATACGCAAAGCCTTCAAATTCAATACTTTCAAATGATGGTTCTGGATTCACTCTGATATCCATCTTCACATAATTTCCGTTATCTGCAATTGTTTTAGTAGTACAGAAATCAAAATCATTAAAATCGCTACTTAAATGCAGCGCATCTTTTTCTAAGTTCTTTACATCATACTCATCAATAGTTACATCTAAGTCTGACTTACTTAAATCACGGAGTAAATCTATACCTCTTACAAATAAACCTAAACTTCCTCCTAAATGTGCTGTGGGGTTATTTAACTGAAATTCTTGAAAAACTTTTAATTTTAAACTGATTATTCTGTCCATATATCTTGTTTTTTTTATTTTTACAAATCTAAGGATTGTTTTTTATACTACCAAATATTTCGGCAAAAAAGATTTAAAAACAGTAAAAACAAAAAGTGCCCTAATTAAAGAGCACTGAGAGTAAGTTAAATAAGAGTAGTAAATTTACCTTTAATGATATTAACATGCGTTGCTTTACCATTTTTGTATATTACCACATTAGAATTAAGCCATCCAGAGGCTCCTTTATTATATCCAACTCTTAAATGAGTTAAAGTTCCTACGCATAAAGCGCCATCTACTCTGTTTGGAACATGTGAATGCCCAGTGATATTTCTAACAGGTAGTCCTTTTAATTGAGTCGGTGAAGATCTACTTCCATGAACCCCCACATGACCATGAATACTTAATTCAAATCCTAAAATATTATAAGACTCGTCTAAAGCTAAAGGATATACATTATCTAGCTCTGTTTCAAATATGTAAGGCACTATTCCTTTTGGCGCTTTTCCTTCAGCTAGAACATTTGCGAATTTTAAATAAAGTAATTTATTAGAGTTCTTACGCCAATCCTCATTACATAGCCACCTATCTAAAAACTCACAATGGTTGGATCTTACGGTTATAAATTTATAATCAGGGTAAGATTTAAACCAATTAATAACAGTATCTATCTCTTTCTGTAAAGACCAGGAGCCGTCTTCTTCCCTCCTTAAAATTTGAAATGGGTCTTTTCTTTCATGGTGGGAAATCGAATGAGAATTTATAGCGTCATGGATGATTATTTTTTTACAGTTTAGTAGGTTGGCTAATTTGAATGACCCATCAACAGCTTCTGGACTGTGTTCTGTGATATGTAAATCTCCAAATACTATTGCTTCGGCTGAAATGGTAGACTGAAAAATCTCTCCTTTATGAGCATAATACATTAAGTCATAGAAATCCCCATTCTTATCGGCTGTAATATGTCTAATATGAAATATATCACCATCTAACTCTGCTACAATACATCCTAATTGATGGTGGAACTCTGACTTTTTACCAATTGCAGAATCTGTATAATTTTCAACTGTTATAGCTCCTGTGGTTACAAGTAATTTATTTGGATACCCTTCTACAACAGGTAATGATTTCAACTGCACTCTGGGATGGCCAACAATGCAAGATTCCAAGCCTGTAATTCCATTCAAACCTGTAAGTGGCATTGAACTAGTAGGCTGTATTTTAACATCCGATAAAACTACTAAATGCTTATGAAGATTATGTCTTGCGGCATCTAAATAGGGGAGAATAGAATTATCCCATGTATTTTTTAAATTTTTCTCTTTTGCTTCTAACGATTTACTTGAAGACAGTGATGTAGGTGATTTGTAGCGTCCAGCAATTACTAATATTTGCGCATTAATTTTATCGGAATAAGCCTCCATATTTTTAAGAAAGCCTTTATGTACAGGTGTATCGCTTTGAGCCCAGGTTATCAAAAATCTTTGCTTAGTTTTATCATGCTCTTTTTTCTGCGCTTCTTTAAATACATCTGTATCTTCAACAGTTTGTACATTATTTGTAATCCCTTTGTCTTGCATTTTTTTACGGAAAATTCTAGTTGTAGATTCTGTGCATTCTAAATTGAATTCTTCACACATTAGTCTTGTGGCAGGTGAAACATCATAACCTTTTTCAACTAACTCCTTGACAAAATTAAACTGTTCTTTTGTGTATTTTCTTTTTTTCATATTTAATATTTACTTGCTTCAGTTACATAGTATCCTACAGATTCAATATGGCTAATAATTTCTTGACTGTCAATATTATCTAAGAAATCAAATCCTCGGTCATCTAAATGATAAAATAAATCCATGTAATTATATTCATCTAAACTTTTAGGTTGTTCTTTTATTATTTGTTTATAAATCTTTTCGCGCGAAAAACAATCAGCAACAAGAAACTTCTTAGCTATCTCTTCTAACATTACTCTCCCTTCATAGTCTAAAGAATTCACAGAATCGCCTATTACTAAATAATCATTTTCTTCTAAGTGTTCTATTATCTCTTGGTTAGACAACATATAGTCGTCAATTACTAAATTACTCATTACGTATCATTTTAATTATTTCTTCTTTTGACCGATAATCTAAATTTGGATTATCATCTCCCCAATAGGCATCTAAACGGCCTAATTTATAAGCTGGAGATTTTAGTGGATGATCACCTAAATAAAATTTAATATCTTCTTTACCTTCTAATTCATCTGTAAAGCCATTCATGTATAGCTCTATTAATTTTTCGTCTTCCATATTAGCAATTTTTTAAAATAAATATGAATATTAACCAACCTGAGCCATATAAGTCAAAATAAGACAGGAAGCATATACCTAAGACTAAAGCCACATCTACTATACAATCTAATAATTTATTTTTCATTTTAACTCTGATTTTAAATAAACATAATTCACTAATAAACTAAACGCAAAACTCATCCAGAAATATAGGAATTGAATATCATTTATCCAATACTGTTTTACAAATTCTATATAAGGTTTAGTGGAAAATGCGCCAAAAAGACTTAGAAATAAAAACAGTAACATATTTAAGCATAATAGTTTTAATACACTTAGCATTACTGACAAATAAAATTTAATCGTTTTATTATTTAGTAGTTTTATCATAATCTTTTATTTCAATTTTCTTTTCCCGCGGAATTTGCTCTTCAATTTTTCTTATTAGAGGTTCTGTACAAAAATTACAGTTTAATTTGTACTTTGATTTGTACGTTTTCCAATCAGATCTTATAAAATCAAATTTATTGTGCATGTTTTTCTAAATATAAAGGTGATCCCAATCCACGTACTATCATATCGTCACAAGTTTGTTTATAGGCTTTTACTTTACTTTGTAAATAAGGAGTATCTTCTATCAACTCATAGAGGTATTCTCTCATTTCTTCTGTATCAAAATATCCAGCACCACAATAACCAAATCCAGCTAAACAAGCACTTCTACAAATATAATGACCAGAATCTGTTATTTTTTCAAAAGACTTCCTTAAAATATATTTAATGGTTTCTCTGTCATCTTCTGAAACATCATCAACTATTGTTATTTCCCCTTCATAAACTTTAAATTCATCTTCTTTATACCCTGTTTTATTGAATACAGTTGCATCATTTCTTATTAATATGTCATAGTCATATGTAAGGTAATTTGGCAATGATGAATTTTGGGCGCTCGCATCTGCTCCCAGTACCCATTGAAAGGTAACCATAAGACCGTAAAAGTAACTCTTAAACTCATCCACTGATTTTACAACAGGTATCCTTACAATTGCTTTAACTCCTTGTTTTGAGCTTGATAAAAAAGAAGCTATTACAAAAGAATACTCATCAAAGATAAACTGTTTTAACTTAATTGCCTGATCAACTTCCAAATTATCAAAATCTAAAATTGCTAGTCCTGACCAGGAAACTATATCTGAATATTTTCTAGAATTACCGTTACTCCATATGCAAGGGGTGAAGTAATATAATGTAGCTTTTAAACGATCTTTTTCTTTTTTATTTTTTTCTAGGCTGGCTTTTTCTATTAATTTAAATGTTTCTAGTATCTTAGGCTTTGGATTTTTTATACTGGCCAGCATATCTGCGAGAGTACACACACCAATTGGCGCAGATTCATATACAGACGCGGGATAAAACTGTATTTTTGTATCAAGGTAACTCATACTATAAACAAGCTTTTAAAGTATTTATAAGTCCTTCAATATCTTCTTTTTCATATATGGCATAAAGTTGATCATCCGCATACATTCCATTTCTACCGTAATTTTCAAAGTCTAATTTAAATGATTTTCCAGCTTCTTTGGCTTCTTCTAGTATTTCACAATACTCATCTGAATTATTATACTCAATATTTCCTACTAAATCTAATTCTATATAATCAACAGTTAATTGCTCTCCTTTTATGAATATACTGTGGAAAGTTAATGGGTCATATTCTGAATAAACTGTTCCTTCTGGAAGTTTAAAAAATTCTTCTCTATTTAATATTCTCATAGACTTCTCTTTGTGCTAAATAATTTACACTCTTTTTAACTTCATCTAAACCTATTTCTTTTATATAGTCAAACTCACCTGCTTCAATTAAAGCTACTAGATTAGTTATAGGAGAAAGTTTATTTCTAATGTCTGGAACTTCTAAACTATCTTCAAATTCGATTAAATGTTTAGTTTTTTCAATTTCCTCTAAAATAATATTAGCTTTTTCCACAAATAATCCATAATGAATTTTACCCTCTCTGTCATAGAAACTTAGTTCATTCCAACTCCCTTTAAAATTAGGATCGTTGATTAAAGTATTCTTTATAAGAGAAATTAAATTATTGTAAAATACCTCTTCTGCTTTAAGTTGTTTTCTCATACCTTACTAAAATTATCAAGTGCATCACTTACTTTAATATCCTTATTGTAACAATTGGCAAAATAGTGAACATTATTCAAGACTTTTATTGGATCATAACTGTAGTTGTTTAAACTTCTTCCAATAGATATTAAGTATTGATGGAAATTAGGTTTTTGATGATCTATAATTGTCTTTTCTTTTTTAGTCCAAAAATTTAGTTTCTTACTATCTGAATAAATATCTAGCAACTCTCTTAAAGTAATTCCATAATTAAAGTCTTCGCTCTTACAAAACTGTTTTAGTTCCTTAATATATTTTTTCTTATTCTTTTTTATTCCGCGAAAAAACTTAATCAAGTAGTCTTCATTATCCCAAGTACCTTCGAATTCAGATTTGGTGAAAACTAAGCAAGGTTTATTATGGTGAGTTCCATCATCAATATATAAATCATGTAATTGTATTGTACCGTCTTGGTTCTCCACTGCTCTATAACAAGTTCCTTTCATTATTCTATGTTTTCTAAAATTTGCTGTTTTATTTCTTTTTCTTGTGAGTCAGTAGGAGTAACTAAATCCTCCCCAAAATATACCTCTAAAATCTCAATTTCCAAATTTAGGATTTCAATTGACTTCTGAGTTTCATCATAGAAAGTTGCGCCAATATTTTCAGATACAATAACTTCAGCCGTAATATTAAAAATAACATCATAACCGTTATCTAAAGTTACCTCATGTGTTTGATCAATGAACTGTAAAGGTTCAAGGTAGTCAATTCCAAGTTCTATTTTTTCCATAAACGTTAAGCTTTAAAAATTATATAAAATTTTCTTTTACCTCTCCAAGTAAACCAAAGTATCCAATCACCATATATAGTTTTGAATAACCTGGGTCTTAATCGATTTTCCGCGAAAAGACAGAAAGCGCAAGCGTTTAAAAACAAACCAAATAATAGCCAATTAACTGTATAGTTCATGAGTATCAATATTACAATATGTCTTAACTAAATCTCTTAAATCTTCTCCTAACTTCAAAGCCATATCCATTTTAATTTCATTTGGAATGTCTTCATTTGTTTGAAGAGTATACATTTTATCCATCAAAGCAGATTGAAAGATATAGAGTGCAGCCTTGAATCCTTCTAAAGTGAATTCAGGTTTTGTTTCGTAATTTTCTAAAAGAGCATCTGCTATTTCTTCTAGTATTGGTGAGAATGATTGTCCTAATGGCATACAGTTAATTCTTTAAGTTCACTACTACTAACTTCTATTAGCGATCCACTACTCACTCCTTGATCTGATTCAGGATGTAATACAATATTACCATTTTTCAATAAATTATACACATTCCAATTTTCATTTTTAAAAATAACCCAATTCCCTGTTTTCATAATTATTCTACTTTAAATGTTACTTCATTTCCATGAAAATATAAATTGCCTTTGTTTTTGCATTTCCCTCTACCAGATGTTGATTCATAAGAAGAACATAAAGATTTTTTGCAATTGGATCTTTCTACACAATTATATAATTGACACCAAATATATTCTGATGTATCATTATCCAAATGTGCTTCTAAAACAGTTACTTCCGTTAATTCATCAAGTTTTGCATCATGCAGAATATCTTCTATAGTTTCTACATTGGTTGAATCTTCATTTCTAAAATATAGTTTCATAATTATTTATTTTTTGTAAACTTACATATTTATTCTGAGACTAACAAACTTTTTAGTTCTTTTTTAACGGCGCGTAGAGAATTAAGTTTAAAACTTGTCTTCATAGAACCATCGGCCAGACCTTTTATTTCTGTTGTTATCTGATCAATACGTTTCTGAATCAATTCATTTTTAGCTTCGTATCCAGCTTTGAATAAGTCTTTATTGCGAATACAAGTGTTATCATAATTAGAAATTACGTAATCTTCTTGGTTAAATCCGTATATTAGAAAATATATGTCAATTGCTTTCATCTTATAAGTAGTTTAACTGTTATCGCACCTGATATTAATGTTAAAATCATATACTTTAAAACTTTTTTATTATTTGTTTCTGTGTAAACTACGAATACCGCACTTAAATACTTAAACCAAAGTAAGATTGTACAACATACAAAGAAAGGTATTATGAAAAACATTATTGGATTAAAATTATTCCCACTCATAAGCTATTTAAAGTTTTATTATCATTCTCCGATAAATTATTATAAAGATAATTAGCTTTTTCTATACCTGCGTCTAAAGCTTCTTCTCTTGTTAAGTACGCACCCAATAACCTTTCATCATCTATATAAACGTCAAACATTCTTTTAGTGAAGTCATTGTAACTCACCCATATTCTAATATCCTGAGAATCAAAAAAGTCTATAAATAATGCGTTTTGAAAAGGAGGTTGTATAATTTCTATTTTAGAGTCCAAGATAGAAAAAGCAATATTCTTATCTTTCCAATACTGTTTGAATGCTTCGAAGCATTGTCCTGTTAGTTTCATATTACCTACTAGTTGTTTTAATTAGTATTTCATCCAATTCTGCATTTGTAAGTTTACTCAAAACTACTTCAACAGATTTTATTAATTCAGGTCGGCGAGTAACTTCTTTATCTTCCTCAATTGTATGTCCTAATTCCCCTGCTCTTTCAATTTGAGGTTGGATATTTATCAACTGTTCTTCTGTCAGTATCTTACTTAAAGTGCTTGGCCTAAAATCTTTGATACCAATTATCTCACAATTGATTTTATCTTTTAATTTCGGCAAAAAACATTTATGAAAAGATCTTGTACCGATTAAGTCATTAGTTAAAGTTACAGAACCGTTCTTGTGCTTGATAACAAATCTTGAACCGCCAAAACCAAGTAATTTTCGATCTGGACTTGTTAATCCTTCATTTCTATAAAAACCATTTTCGCTAAGTAATGTAAAAGTGTAATTGTCAATATTATCAATAGTATCTTCACAATTATGACAAATAAAAGTTCCATATTTCTCTCGCTGAACAATAATCTCTTCAATTGGTGTTGAGCTAGTTCCAGTGTGACAAGAAGCACAACAAGTTACATTAGTTGGATACCAGGAGTATTCACCAACAGCTTCTCTAATTTTAGTACGCTCTTCTTTGAATAAATCATTTAATTGAATTACACCTAACTTTTTATACCTTTTTAAATATAAATCAATTACTTTAGAGTTCATGTCTCCTTGATACTGGAACACCCACTTTTTTAAATCTTCTGCTCTTTTATCATCACTATGTCTTAAATCTTTTGCCTCGTTAAATATCAAGTGGTGGACTAAGTATATGCAGGTTAATCTTATTTTTTCGTATTTGTTCATAATTTACATATCAAATGAATCATTTCTTTTATATACTCCGTCCTTATTTGGCGCATTAAATCGAGGTTGTTCGGATTTCGCGGAAAAAGAATTAGAAAACAGTTCTAAAACCCACTCCAACTCCAATATCTTATTAGTATACATAACTTCCTGTTCCTGATAATACCCATAAGTAGTAGAACCCTCTTCTTTTTCTTTAGCTGTCCAACGATACTGTTTTTGTTTAGTTACCCAAGCTTCTTTTTCTTCTTTGTAGACAGCTAATCTTTGTTCTATTTTTTCTTTCATAACTATAATTCTTTTATAAAAATTAATACTTTAACTAAATCATTATAGGACAAATTCAGGTTGTCTATTATTTCTTTCCTTATGATTGGCATTTCTTTTTCCTCTTTATAATTCTGTTCTGATTCATAAACTTGCCATTCAGGCATGTAACCTTTCCCGTCACATAATCCATCTTCTAATGAAAACTTATGATCTCGGCCAATATAGAATGCTTCGGGAACTTCAAGATAAAACCATTTCCTACCTATTTTAGAAACTGTTGCGTTGTAAGTGGGTGTATTATACCGTGCAATATTTCCAATACCTACTAAAAATACTTCTTGATTTAATTCTATTTTCATATATTTTTGTTTAAATTTCGCGCAAAAAGAGTGAAAAACAGTTAATTTTAATGCAAATATAAATGATATTAATTTACTGTGCAAGTAGTAAGCTGTTTATTTTCAAAATTTTTATGAATTTCATATCCTTTCATTACTGTTTCAATCTCTAATTTAGAATAACTGTCAGAGTTTAGTAGGCTTACATCAAAAACTCCCGAATATGCTTTAGTGAAATTAATAAAAGCAATATAGTATAGTTCATCACAATAAACATCAAATAAGTCTAATAAGGTACTTTTTATGCACATGTTCCTAGCTTCTGTTTGTCCGCTGAATTTTATTTTAGGAATATAACTTGCGCCTCTTGTAAATTTTAAAAGATGGGTCTCAATTGCATCTGGCGCATTTATATTAGCATATCTGAATTCTCTAAGTACCGTATACTTATAAGGCATGTCATAGTTATCTTTAAATCGGGCGGTTATATTCCTAGTAGTAACCCCTATTTTAATAAATCTTTCCTCATCGTTATAACATTCTATAACATATAGAATACAATTGTTTCTCTTCTTTTTTAATGTGTGAAAATTAGCTGTGCTTTCTTTATAACTACATTTTGTACAAATTTGACCATTTAAAAATCTATTAGGTGTTTGTTCAAAATCTCCATGTACTTTACAAGTTATCACCACATCTTCGGTAGCTGATTTATATATTGCACTATTAAAAGAAAACTTATCTTTTCCGTATTTATTAACTGCCTTCTCAATAAACTCTTCGGTATTACTTCTAACTCTTAAAGATACTGCATCATTTGCACATTTATGGCACCCACATTTTCCTGATAAATGCATGTTAGCATCTTGTGGAAACTCACCGTGAAGTTTACAAATTATTATCGACTTTTTTCGAGCACCTAAATATACAAACTTAGAATAGTCGTACCTATCTCCCCAAAGTTCTTTAAATTTATTAATTGTGTATTCTGTTTTATCTATAGCTGTTTTTACAGAAGGCTTAGATCTTTGTAGTAAACAATTTGGAGGTATTAAACAATCTCCATATTTATCTCTTAATAATAAGGGTTTTTTATTATGTTCATATTCTCCTATTACTTGCCAGTCTCTATTAGGGTGTACTCTGTTAAGGTCTGTTATAAACTGTTGATGGGTCTTTATTGGCTTATTCATAATTTAAAATAAAAATCCCCATCACTGTAAAAGAGTTTTCCGAGGACTCTAATACAATAACAGGGGATATTTTTGTTTCTTAAAATTAAACTACATCTCGGAACTGTAATTTAACTCTGCAAATATAATGTTTTTATTTTAATTTTCCAAATTAATTATTTTTACTGTAATATGATTTTTGTTTTAGAAGGTTTTATTTCCCCAGGAATTCCGTATTTCTCCTGTAACCATTCCCTATTGTAAGATTGATACTGAAGTGTTGTGGGTATTTTATCAACGCAAAATTTAATATAATTTTCTTCTTCTTTATCTTTCTTCTTTTGTAAAGCTAATTCTTTTCTCTCTATTTCTAATCTTTCATTTGTGCCATCAATGATATGAATTATCTTAAAACATTCTTTTATATAATAATCATAATCTATATAATATTCATTAATAGATTTCTCATGGTATTTATTAAAAATAGTTACTAAATTTCCACCAGCTTCAATTTCGATAATCTTCCCATCTTTTGTTTTACGGAAGGTTTTACCATTAGTCGATATATAATATCTGTTTGTTTTCTGTTGCTTTGTGACATTTTTATATAATTTGGTTTTATTCCCTTCTTCTAATAATTGCATTCCCGCCATATTTCCACCATTAGGAGGTATAAAAAATCCTTCTGTGTGTGCTTCATACCATCCAGCTTCAGTTAATTTCTGAACAGCTTCTAAATAAGAAATATCTTTATATTCGACATCTGAAATATCGCATGACCATCCATGAGAAGCATTAAAAGTTTTACAGAAATCATAAATATTATCATGTGCTTTAATTGTATCTTCAACAGGTATATTTTCCAAAAAGTATTTAGAGACGGCTAGAGCAACGATTCCTTGGCTAAACGACTTATGGTATTCCCCATCCTTTATCATCTCTGAATTTGGCTTAAAAGCACCTTTATACTTAACCTTATTAGTTTTCTGCGTTACGGCGATATACGAATTTACATCTCTGATGATCATTTGTGAATAAGCAACATATTCTAATACTAAATTAGTCTGTTTCTCCCATTCTTGACAAATTTCCCAATAAAGTCTTTTATGTTCTATAGGAATTTTAACTGTCAAACCGTCCGTATTGATTTGGAGCATAATTAAATCAGGAACTCTTGTTATTAACATTTCAGATAACATACATAAAGCTAATTGACCAGCAAGAGTAGTTTTCAAAGTATAAAGCGGATCACAAAGAAAACTGTATTGACTGTTAGATTTTCCATAAACTGAGTTGGCCGAAAGTTTGAAACCATCAGCCATCACCATATCTTTATTCTTTTTGGCTTCTAATCTTGGTTTAACAATTCCATCTTCATATATTTTAGAAAAAACATCTCCCAAATGTTCTGGATATAAACCTAAAGTAATACCGAGGCTTGGATAAAGTGAAGCAACATCTGCATCCACAACTATCTCATTATCAGTACTTTCGTAAACTCCTGCCTTAATACATCCGTGTATTCCGCCTGTTCCTAGGTCAAAAGTAAAACCATTATATTCGAATCCATATTTAAAAGATTCTTTAAGTTCTGTTACTTCAATACTTTTAATGTAATCTAATAATTGATTGAATTCTGGAGTAGTAAATTTAATATAGTCAGGAATACATTCTGAAAATTTAAATAGATTTCTAAAAGTTCTCTTTCTCTTGATTACTTGTTCATCCTGATTAGTATAATGACAATACAGTTTTAACATCAACTGTTCTCCGATTTTACTATCTGGATAATTTAAACATTCTAAGCCATATTTTTCTTTTAATCCTTTTCTTAAATCTAACTTATCTTTAGTTAATTCATAGAATGCTTGCGTGGCCGAAACATCATTTTCATTATAATCTAATATCTCTTCTACTTGCGACCAACTTGTAATTTCCTGATCATGTGAGTAAGGCATATCCTGTACATTAGGATAATACATTGCTATCTCGAGCTTCTTTAATCCTGTCATCCTGGCCTTGTTGTCATAGTGCCAGATACGAAATAAATCTAATTGTGGAATAATTACTTCAGCTTCTTTTACAGCAGAATATTCTTGACTGATAACAGATTGAGCTTTTGCATAAATTAATTTAGCAATTTCATCTCCTGTTAATTTTAACAGTTTTTTCTTTTCTTTGATTATATAATGGAGAACAGGGTAATCGAAATTAATATTGTTGAAACCGATTTGACCTTTAAGTAAAGATAAATGTAGTAATAGTTTTTCTAAATCATTTACTTCTCCCCAAATAACAAATTTAATTACTGCTTTAGTATCTCTGTTAATTCCAGTGTAAGTGAAACAGTTTTTTAACGTCTCAATATCATATACCTCTACTCCTTTATTTTCTACCATCATAATTTTTATTTATTAACCATGTTCCATACCAAACGTGACGGTATTGTAAAAGTTTACCGTTATTTAAATGGAATAAAATAAGTTCTGTATTTCCTATATTAAAGAAACCGATCATTTTCTCTCTAGTACTATCATCTGTTAGTTTTGTCCATTGATGGTAATTTTTAGATTCTTCTAACTCTTTCTTAAGTTTTTCAATGTCTTTATTAACTTCTTCTGGTGTTCTCATAATTTTATGTTTAATACAAATCTTCTGAAAATAATTTAGTCTTTGAATATTTTACTTCTCCACCATTATCTATAAAAATCCTAGCTCCTTCTTCTCTGTCAACAAATCTATTTTTATTTGTCAGAAAGCCTTGAATGTGATCACCCAATTCAAATTGACGTTTTCCTGTTAATATTGAAATCTGTGAAATAACATCTCCATGTCTAAATCCACATAGTACAACTCCCCCTGGAGTATTTATAGGTCTACTAGTTGCTCTTGGTTCTACTTCTTTATACCAAACTGCTGCACATAATATGTATTCTCTATCTTTCATCTTTTTTGCGCGAAATTAAATCCTTTCCTAATCATATACAATTGTGCGATCCTTTTTTCGTGAGTGCCAAACATACCACTGTAAAGCTTGCATAAATATGGGTCTTCTTTATTTACTGTTTGCCACCAATCTTTCATTATAATTTCTTTATTTTTTCTATTTTCGCGCAATAATAATCGTAAACAGAATCACTTTCATCAGAACCTTCCATTTCTCCTTCATAGTCAAAAGTAACATGGCCTTGATAATTATCTATAATTAGTCCATTATCATACACTGTAACTTTCTCTCCATTACTATTACGGTTCTCATATTCAAATGAATAACCACATTCTACTAATTTACTCACAATCTTTTTCATATTTTAACTATTTGATTAGACCAAACTAAGTTCTTCTTCCCTTTTATCTTGATTCTAGGTAGATATTTACCTATCTGAAAAGCGTCTATTTTTTCAATAATCCCTCTGCTTAAACTTTTTCCAAAAACATAATAAATTTCGTCGCCAGATTTAAGTGGTTGTGTATTTATATCAACAAATGTCTGGAAATACATTGCTCTGAATTTATCTAATGACCCACTATAATTTTTTACATACTCATCTTCATAAATACTCATTGCTTCATTATCTAATTCAAGATGTTTGTAAGTGTTAATCCATTTCTCTATTGGTGTCATAGTTATTTATCTTTTAAACAGTTTAATATACTTTTCTTGTCAACTTCATAGTCATTATAATCTTTTACATTTACCTCAGCTTTTTGCGCCGCTACAGAAAGGACTAAATCACCATACTCTTCTAAAAACACTTCTATAGTTGAAGCTGAAAATGGTTCGGATAAGTCTTGTACTCCTTTACTTTCTAAAAATTGTTGTGGTGTCATTGTTGATAATTTTCGCTATAATATTCATTATTAATTTTAACTACATCCATAATCCTATCCTGTACTCCTGAATTGTAAGCATTATTGAACTGTATCTCTTCTAAATGTAATAGATTGTGTCTATTTTCATCAAGCCATTTTATAAATTTATTTGCGTCGAAATTCTTATCTCTGTTATCTAGTATTTGTTTGACTACTGTCTTCATATCTATTTATTTTTAATCTGCTGTAAAATCTCCTCTTTATATTCACTAAGGCTTATGAACCTATGCTGATCTTGAAAGTGCTTAACATTAATAGATTCATTAAATATTTTATCTATCTTGTAATTTACATACTCTTCCATAGCTTCTAATGTTGCATCTAAAGTACTGTTAAATGGGTAATCTGCAAATTTATACTTTTCGAAAACTTTCTTCAATATTTTTTCTGGTTTCATAATGTTAATTTTGTTTCTACAAATCTACAATGTATTTATTTACTGTGCAAGAAAAAACTGTTTTTATTTGTTTTTCGCGGAAATTAGACCACTATACCCTCAACCCACTTTAAAAAGTTCTCAGACTCTTTCATGATACCTTTGAATGTTTCCAAGTGTCGTGTATCAAAACTATCTAACTCTATACTTTTATCTCTAAATATTTTTGAGTATTTATGATATAAGTCTTCACCAGTACTGTCTGGATTGTACTTCTCTTTTATTTGATTGTAAACGTCCATTTGTTTTTCAGAAAATTTCAGTTTATTATTTCTATTTGCTAAGTGAAAAATATCATTAGGTATAAGTCTTGGAGAGCAGTATTTAGGAGCATTCTTCACTAAACTACTTATAAAGTCTTTTTCAAATTTAGTTGCTTTGTCACTTTTTCGGCATTTATTATATGTTGTTATTAATGAAGCTACTTTCATAATATCTTATTTTTGACAAATCTAAGTATTACTTTTGATTCCTACAAGCTTTTTGTTGATTATTTTTGTTTATATGATGCAATAAAGTATTTTTTGCTTAAATAGTGCAATAGTTTTCACTTTATTATACGACAAAACAACCCCATTTTTGAAGTTGTAAATATTTAATAATAACTTTATGCAAGCTATGTATTTTTCCAGAAGTCTATCATATCGAATTGAAGATAGTCTTTCTTTTTATAATCTGTTTTTGTTATTTCTTTGGCGCGGACTTCTCCTTTAATAAAAGTTTTAGAAATTAAACTAGAAAGTTCTTTATACATCTTACCCGCTTCCCATCTCAAAGATCTGTCATTGTCAGAATATCTAATATAATTAAATTCTTCTTTAGAACAGTTGTCTATGAATTGGTATTGTCTGGATGCGTAAATACACTTAGCTTTAATAAGCTTTTGTTTCCAATAATTTCCTTTGCTTAACTTGTTTTTCTGCGCCGATTTCAACAACCCGAAGCCTTTAACACTCAACGTAACTTTATCATATGTTTTGCATGTAAGTTTAGTAGATGTTTCGCTTTTGTCTATTCTTCTGTTTATTGAATCAATATATCCGTGTAGTCGGATACTATAGGAATTTAAAGCAGTTTCTGCAATGTTTTTTCCTATTACTACTCTTAGGTATTTTACTCTATAATTTCGTGATTTAGTTCTGTATTTTGTTTCTAATTTTTTATTTCCCGCGAATAATAAGCTCCCATTTCGGCTAAAAGAAACTAGATCAAGAGAGAAAAGAACAGACAGATATTTAGAAACAGTTGTTTTTGATATACCTGTAACTTTACTAACTAATCCTATTCCTTTTAATTTCTTAGTGGCTTTTATTGACTCTTTACCTTTTCTTGCCGACTTTAACATGCAATAAACTGCTATCAAACGATCCCCATCCAAATTAAATGAAGAAGCCTGGTTGTACAGATGACTATAAAGGACAGAATTGATGTTTGAGTGCATAAAAATGAAAGATTTAAACGTAAATGTAAGGAGTTTTATTTTTTAAAGCCCCTCTCAATCTGTTTTTTAAAGTGTGATAATTAAATCCATAGAGGGTACATAATTCTCTTAAACTATAGTAAAATACTCCTGTATTAGTATCTAGTATTATCTTTGATTTATGGTGAATTTCCTTTTCCTGTTTAAGTTGAATTTGCTTTTTATTCCTCGCTGAATAACGTTTTTCCAAATCTCCTTCTACAAACGAATCTAATAATACTAGTTTATCAACATCACTTATTTTATCTTTAGAGACTGAGAGTTTAAATCTTTCAAATTCGCTATATTTTCTACCCCAATTAGGGTGTTTCTCCCCTTTCAGTACTCCCTTACCTACATGATCAGGGTTTAAATTTCTTATTTTAATTATTGTTTTTTCTTCTACTAGATCTCCACATGCAGTAAGTTTACAATTTAAACCTTTTTCTCTGCTTTTAACATCATAAAAATCCTGCCAATAGCGTTCACGGCAATCCAATTCTTCTTTGTCACATTCTTCTATTATTTCAAATATGTGGTTTTTCCAGCCATGCTTAAATAAGGAATTGAAAAGTCTCCTTTGTTGTTCACACCTAGCTATTTGATAATCGTAGAATCTTTTTTCAATGTGTTTAGATTGACCTACGTATATTTTACCTGAAGGAGAAGTTATTTTATAAATACCAACTATAATATTTTTGAATGTTTTTGCCATAAAAAGAATTAAAATGAAAAACCTCCCGTAAAATAAAAATGGAACTAAACGCTACCACACGTTCAATTCCAAATTACACTTACAAAGAGGTTTAATCTTTTATGTTGGAGATTTCGTTGTGGTAGAAATGAAAATCTATTTTACTTCGTATTTTAAAGCTGTAAATATACAAAAATAATACCCATTCACCAAACAACTTAATTTTAGAGTAAGCCTTAATTTAAAACTTCTTACCTAATAACCTTAACTGTTCTTGTAATTCTAAGATCTTTCTTAAACTTTTATTATTTCTCTCTTGATAATATTTTACCATCTTATTCTGCTCTTTTATTTTTTGTTTTAATTTATCGTTTTGTCTTTTCAATATCTCTAATAAAGCCATATTACTGATTGTATTTAATTTTTAATCCATGTGTTTCCTTGATTCTCTCTAGGGATGTGATATTTAAAGCAGATAATAGAGTGTCCTTATTATCAAAAATCTTACTTGTATTCCATTTATTTTTACCGAATGAAATTTCATATATTGGCTCTTCTTCCGTAAACTGTACACCTGTTATTATACCGCTTATTACTCTAAATCCAAATATTCCAGAGTCTATAATTCCATATCTAGCTTGTCCTATATTTTCCATAATTTTATATTTTGTTACAAATCTACAATTTTATTTTATAATACCAAAGAATTTCGGCGAAAAAAGAATAAAACAACAGAAAATAAAAAACAGAACAAAGATTTCTCCTCATTCTGTCTTAATCAAAAAAGTGTAATAATGAATTTAATTCCTAAAAAGTGGAATACTACTTTATTGTCCTAAAATAATAGGTGTACGGCCATCAGTAATAATTACTTTATTTCTAGAGTTTCTAATAGCTTCAATCCATTGCTGTTGTAAAACTTCTCTAGTTAAACCGCTAGATTTCATTCTATTAGTTTCCGCATCAATTTTAGCTTTTTCAAGATACATTCTAGATGTTTCAAGTTCATTTCTCACTTGATTGGCTTTTTGAATAGCATTATTTCTTGATTCAATAGCGTCTGCCATAGATTTAGGTGGAGTAAGACCTGAAGTAAGAGTGTTTAAAGTAAACCCTTTTTTCTTAAACTTTTCGGCCAATAAAGTTTCAACAGCTTTTTCAAAAGAGCCTAAGTTATTCATTAAACTATCAGTTGTATAGCTTCTCGCTTCTTCTCTAAAACTGTCTGTCACTAACTTGTCTAAAGTATTACTCTCCACATTTTTTAAGAAATCCTCGCCTTTACCTAAGTGTTTGTAATTTAAAACAATTGATGGTGCTTGCCCTCTAGTAGCATTGTAAGTGTAGCTAGGATCAACTGTAAAAATACCAGCGTCTTTAGCTGAAACTCTCACTGCATCACAATCTGCTTTCTGTTCAAACATAGGAACTTGGTATAATTCAGATCCTGGCATTAGCGGCCCCTGAGCACCAGTTACAGTTTTAAAAGATTCTAATCCATTTCTTCCATAATCTGTCATCAAAACTCCTTCATAGTTTGGCTCTGGACGGTTACAAGAAGTTAATCCTAAAATAGCAATTCCAATAATAAATAATTTCTTCATTTTAATTTTGTTTGGTTTTAAAAAATGTTTTGTAGGGAAAATAAAGTAATCCAATTACACTTCCCAAGAGTGTAATGATCGTAAAACTTGGAATCTCACTTCTAAATACTTGCAAATTAATTACCAATAATATAATAACTAGTAATGCAAAAATTAAAAGTCTTAATACTGTTTTTCTCATAATTATAATTTTATTTCAACAAATTTACAATATATTTTCGGCAAAAACAAATAAAACAGAAGATTTTTAGAACGGATCCTCAGATTTCTTAGTATCAGGAACATCAAAAGCGTCATTAAGTGAGATTTGTGGCAACGGCTTCTCTACAGTGAAATCAACAGTATTGAATGATGGTAATGTATTTGTAGAAAAGCTTATTGTAGGTTTTGTTTCCGCGACAGATTGCTTCATTTTATCTAATTGATCTTTAGTTAAATCCATTTTACGAATGAATAGATTCTTATAAGGAGTATCTGATTCCCTTGTTTTAAGTACAAATTCAAAAATATTACTTAGCGTATCAAAACTTACTTTACCGTTTTTATCTCCATCCTGCATAAATTCACTTAACCAATCATACCTATCTGGAGTAACTTTTAAATAACTACTCACACCTAATCTGAACGGATCGACTAAAACTACAATATAGGAACATAAAAATTCAAAATGAGATGAACCATAAATCATAGCTGTTGTAGGAATCATCGAGTTATCTTTATCTTTAATGTTAACTAAAGACCCTCTATTCATCTGTGACAAAAGTATAAAATAAACATTTTTAAATTCCTTCCTTAATTCATTTATATAACTTGTTAAAGCTTCTAACGGATCTTCAAATTTATCTTCTTTCTTTAAAAGTAAAACGTGGTCTAAGCAAATTACAAGAGCATCTGAATCTACATTTATTTTACAAAAAGTTTTAGTCATTTCATAAAATTCCTTAGTAGTAATAGATTCCTCACATATATATCTCCTATCATCTTGAAGATTTTCATAATATCTCTTTACTATCTCTTTTTCCTCTTCTGTGAATTCTTCTGTTAGAATTTTACTTTTATTCTTAGATGTTAGCTTATTAGTATCCCTCAAAATTCTGTTTAAGAACTTCATCTCTAATTGAAATTCTAATGTTTTAATATTTTTAGCGCCAGGATTTACTTTTTCATCCAGAATCTGATCAAGAGTGTCAAACAGTTTTTTTGTTTTACCTACCCCACTATTGGCCGCGTATAAAATACAATCAGAAGGTAGTAGCCCTGTAATATGACAATCAATAGACTCATCACCAGTTCTTAACAACTGTTTGTCGCCTTGTTGGAGTTTATTTAAATAGCTAAAGGCCTCTGTTGCTAATTGTCCTGCTCTTTTTATTCGGGGGTCTAACTGCAATTCACTCATTTACTCTTTTATTTTTTGTGACCAATAGTCTCTGATTTCATGTTCATTATCCATCCAAAACTGATATATCTTAGAGCTTTCTAAATTGTCTTTGAATTTACCATAAGGATTATCTTTTTTCGAAAAGAATATATACTCGAGTACCTTGGTAAAATTTACATTATTTATAAACATTTCGTAGAGGTAGTAGGCCTCATGTAAACTGAAACCCATGATTTGTCTAAATTCTGAAGAATACCTCAAACCTGCCTTCCTATTTCCTAAAGCTCTGGTAGCATCTTCATTCAAATACATTTCGCATAGGTACTGATATAGCTGAACGTCTCCATCAGTCACCATAGGAGTACTTACTAAGTCAAGAAATTCTGTTGCTTCTTTTGTGGCTCGAATCTTCTGAAAATAACTTTGCTCTTTTTTGCCCTTTATAACCTCTAAATATTTTTTTTCAACCAAGTACTCTACTAAAAGACTATGATCACTTAGAACGGCAGAAACATCCTCTATTCTGGCTTGTTTTGCTAATTGTATTACACACAACTGTTCTAGATTGATATTTCTGGATAATAATATGTTTAAGTTTATATAACTCATGGTTCCTCTTCTGTTGGTTTATATAATTCTTTTGCCGAATATTCTTTAAGGCCTTCCTCTGATAATTCAATTACAACCCACGTAGAATCAATATTATTTTCCCACAAATCATAACCTCTAAAATTACCATCAATAACATCATACTTTCTATTACTGCAAAACTGTCTTAAATGTAATTTTAAAGCTTGAAAACTGCCCCAAGTTTTACCTCTTTTAGTCCATCTGGGGTTATTACCTCCTGTACTAAATAGATCGTATTGGTTTTTTATTTTAAAGGCTTTCATTTAAGGGAATATTTTTATGGTGAATTTAAATCTAAACTCATGTGCTGAGTTATCCTTTTCTGTCGGATAATATAGTATTGTGTTAGCTACATCACTTGCATCTTTAGATGTCTCACAAACAATATTTACCTCTATGCCTGTATTTAAAATAGCAATACAAATATTATCTTTTCTTTCAACAGCAATGGCATTTCTTTGGTAAGCTGTTATATTTAATTCTGATGTGGTTATTTCTTTCATATTTATACAATAACAAGTTCTTCTCTTAAACTTTGAAACTCTTTCTTAGTTATTTCTATTACGTTTTCATCTTTAGGTTCATGATCATCACCAAGAAAAACAATAATTAAATCATCAACAATTTCTACAAAAGGAAAAGTGAATCTTCTTAATTTTTGTAAATCTAAAATCTTAATAACTGTATCATATCTACTTCCTTGCAATCCGTTATTTAGAAATTCTTGCATTTCTCGGCCAAGCTTAGTTTTTGTATTTGGAACATATAGTTCTGCATGCTCTTTATGTTGTTTCCAAATCTTAGGATCAATCTTTTCAGTCTCTTTAAATTCAAATCCTTGATAAGAAGAAACTCGTCTAAAAGTTTGTTGGCCATGATTTCCAAAACTATTATCCCAAGTCATTCCAGTCTTTTCTTCAATAGCCTTAATGTTATCTTCCTCTATTTTTAATTCTTTAGTTCTCAAAGCGTGGAGTTCTTGATACACTTTTGAGTCTTTGTTCGTTATTTTGTAGTACATATCAGTTTATTTCTTTTTCTTCTATTATTGTTAGTGACACTTCTAAAAAATCATTAAAGTCTATTTTTATATCTTTTGGTGAGAATGCTGCATTAATATTAGCACCCTTCATTTTTCTTACAAACACTTCATAAAATGCTTCGTTTATTTCATCGCCTAGCAAAGTGAATTTAGCTGTTACTTCTTTTTTCATACTACTCGTCTTTTACAAATTGACCATTCTGCATACTTCCTGTACGTTTAGAAATTATATTATAAGCAGACTCTAAACAATCTTCTAATTTAAGTCCTTGCATTTCGGCCTGAATAATTATAGTAACAAGAATATCGCCTAGCGCATCCAAAATTTCTTCATTTGTGTTTACAACTTTACCTTTACTATTAGTAAATTTATAATAATCATTTTCTTGTGCATCTACCGCTTCTAATAATTCTTGTACTTCTTCAAAAGTCTTATGTGCTTGAGCTAATGGAGTAGCTTTCTCTAAAATTCCTTTATCTTTTACCCATTGAATAACTAATGGTTCTAATTCGTTGTATTTCATTTTTATAGTGTTAAATTACCAATATCAAATCCATGTTCTTTTAATTTCTTTACTATTTTAAAAGATAAATTTTCAAACTCATTTACATCTTTAGGTATTCTGATTATAGTATTTTGTGTTGGTGAAATAATTGCATAAGAATCATTACTTCCCCATATACCATAATCTGTAAAATCATATTGATATAGTGATTTATCTTCTAATAACCCTAATTCAATAGCTATTTGAAGAAGTACTGTTTTATCTCTACTTATTTCTTGGCCTAATTCACTTAATTCTCTTGTATTATTCTTCATCATTTATACCTTTAAGTGATTCACCATACCATTCCCAATTATCAACTCCACCAATTTCCAAAGCAGAGAGTATTTCATCCCGTTTTAGTAATTTTTCATACTCTGAATATTCAATTTTAACCTCGGAATCAACAACAATTAATTCCTTTTTAGACTCTAATTCTTCGATGTCTGATTTTAATTTATCGTAATCCTTAATTACCATTTCAGTTAAAGATTTTCTGTTCTCAACAATAGCATCCATCTTATAAATTTCTGATTTGTTGTCAGACAATTGTTTTTCTTGTTGCTTAATCAAGCTCTTATTTTCGGCAACAATATCAATCAGTCCGTTAAGAACATCTTTATTTCCTTTAATTTTATCAACAAGACCTTTGTTTTCTCTCCATTCGAAAGGAGTATCTTTTAAATCTTTAGCTGGAACATAAAATAATTGCGAATCTTTTATTTTATAATCCTCGATAATTCGCTCTACAACATCATAGGCTTTTGCAACTGATTCGTCGCAATAACATGTAGATTTATGACCAACCATACAAGCATCACAACCTCTGAAAGATTCTGCGATATGATCTAAATCAATATCTTGTATTTCGATATCTACGAGTATTTGATAAAAATCAGCTACTTCATGTTTTTGTAAAACTAATACAGGGCGATTGTTGTAATATTTAATTGTTTTTAATATATCCATGATTACTTAATTTAATTTTATTATCGTCTTTTAATTGCTCTAAGGCTATTCTTACGCTATATACAGAACAGTTTAATTGTTTTGCTATGTAATTTCTGTTTATTACTTGTTTTTCGCGCGAAAAAAGCTTTAAAACAGATTCTTTCGTTATTTTACTGTATTTATGCGCCAAATTATAATTCCTAATATGATTAATGTTACTACAACTGTTTTAACGAAAGTAATGTTTGCTTTCCGTTGTTCTTGGTCTGTCATTATTTAATATTTTCTAGTGGATAAGCATTTAAAATAGAGTCTTTATCTACCTCTCTCCAATCGTCATTCATATCTAGATAATCAACATCTTTTCTTGTTCTTGCCCTAACATTTTCACTAGCCTCTTTCAAAGCCTTCTCCACATGATATTTTGCAAATTTAATAAGCATCCAAGCTATATCTTGTTCACAATAAACTCCACTCTCGTCTTGTCTAATTAATTCTAATGATGTCATATTAATCTTTTGTTTGTTTACAATGGCCGTCTAATAAAAACCATACATTTGTAACATCTGTCCATTTTCCTATCTCTTCTAAAATAGCTGAAGGTTCACATTTCAAATATTGTAAACTGACTATGTGGCCATTTTGATAAATGATCGTGTATTTTTTCATATCTCTTATTTTTTATAATTTCTAGGTATGCAAGCATTCATAACATTCTCCCAACACTCATCGCACATTTCTAAAGCTTCATTTGTAATCACTTCTGACTGGCATTCAGGACATTTTTCCATATATTTATTTGTGTTTTCAATTTGTACTTTGCAAACTTACAATTAATTTATTTATCTCACAAGCTTTTTTGTAAAAACTTTACCTAAAATAAAAAATCCCCCGTTTTATTGGAGGATTTGGTTGGTTTAAGCTTCACACATGTTACACTCCAACATCTTTAAAACAGCATCTTTTGCAATGGAAGTTCCTCTTTGATAATACAGGCCTTTAATACCTAATCGCCAAGCTTCTATAATCCAGGAATTTATTTGTTTTATTTCTACTTCATTAGGTATTAATAAGTTTAAACTCTGACCTTGACAGATGTATGGTTGCCTTGCACTTGCTTGTTGAATAACAGATAACGGAGATATTTCTTCAAACGTTTTAAAAACAGTTTTTTCATGATCTGATAGAAAGGTTAAATGCTGTACAGATCCTCTATTCGTAGCAATAGATTTCCACACTTCTGGAGTATTTTCTCCTTTTAACTCTAGTATTTTTTCCAGCTCTTTATTTTTTCTAGGAAAACTTCCTTTAGCTAGTCCTGCCACAAAATAGTTAGATTTTAGTGGTTCAATACTTGGACTCACTTGACCTAATATACTACTTGAACTAGTTGTTGGCGCTAAAGCTATTAAAGTTGTATTTCTCATACCATAGCCTTTTAATAATTCAGGCTCTCCGTACTCATTAGCTAGTTTTTTTGATGCATTTATTGCTTTTTCTTGCAGTTCTTTAAACAGTTTTGTATTAAATTGTTGCGCCTCAAAAGATTCAAAAGCAATACTATTTTTTTGCAAATAAGAAAAATAACCCAAAACTCCTAATCCTAAAGCTCTATGTTTTTTTGCAAATCTTACAGCACGTTCCATTCCTTCTACATTTTCTGCTTTATTAATAAAATCTTGCATTACAGCATCTAAAAAATAAACCATTAACTCCACAGCATTTGTGTCTTTCCATTGATCATAAGTATAAACATTCATAGATAAAAGACAACAAACTAGTGACTCTTCTGGACTTGTTGGAAGAAATATCTCATTACAAAGATTAGATTGGTATATTTTTAATTCTTTGTCTTTATAAACTTGCGGTTTGCTTTTATTAATATTGTCTGTAAAGTTAATATAAGGAATTCCTTTTTCTCTTCTGGATTTCAAAACCAAAGCCCAAACATCTCTTTTTTCTTTATTCCCTGCAATCATTTCTTCCATCCATAAATCTGAAACATTTACAGCAGTATTTAGGGTTTGCATTTTATGCCCTTTGTCTTTTATTTCTAGAAAATCTTTAATTTCTGGATGGTCAATTTCCATATAAGCAGCAAAAGCACCTCTTCTTACATTATTTTGTTTTACAACTTCAATTGTTGAGTCATATAACCCTATGAAACTCATTGCTCCTGAAGATGTAGCACCACCTTTAACTTTTGCACCTACAGGTCTTAAATCAAAATAACCTGCTGTTCCTCCTCCTTGTTGTGTCATTATGGCTACTTCTTTTAAAGAAGAGTATATTCCACTTAAACTGTCAGGGATAAAACTAGAAAAACAGGAAATGGGTAAAGCCCTTTGTTCTCCAAAATTTGCCCATATAGGAGAACTTAAACTCGCCCATCCATTTTCAAAAACCTCTACAAACCTGTCTTTTAAATCAGGCCGTTTAAGAATATTACTTGCATGTGTACAAATTAAATTTAACTTCTCTTCAACTGTTTGTTCTTTTAATAAATACCCTCTTTCGAGCATATCCGAACTTTCTTCATTTAACCACCAATACTTACTAACTTCCATTTACTATTTTTATATATTAAAACAAATCATCACTTGTTATACTCTTATCTCCTAATGTGTAATCTACAGGCCTATTACAGAAAAAATCATCCATACTGTCAGCAAATACCTCTTCAAAAAAGAAATCAGTTTTACTTAAATCTCTCCCTTCTTCAAAAATCTTATTAAATCCCATAGAAGTCATGGAATCATTTACCCTACTCTCCATATAATAAAGAAGATTTTTTTTAGATAGGTTTTCTAATTCTCCTTCTTCAAAAATCCAATTTAAAATATTTTCTTCATATTTTACAGATTTTATACACGCTTTTCTAACAATATCTGCCAGTTCTTCATCAAATAATTCGGGATGTTCCTGCCTTAATATTCCAACTATATAAACTCCAATATTAAAATGTAATTGTTCGTCAATAGAAGTCCATTTAATAATATTTCGAATATCTTTCATTATCCCTTTTTGGCGATAGAAATACATAATAGTTGCAAATTGACTAAATAAACTCACATTTTCTATTAATACCGAAAATAAAATTAACTTAACAATATATTTTCTTTTATCTGAATTATGAGGAGATAATTTTAAGTATTTTTCTAAATAATCAAATCTTCCTTGTAAAGGTAAAACCGTTAGTGAATCTATGAAGTCTTGTTCTAAATCTAAAACTGTTAACAATCTACTGTAACTCTCAGAATGACGGATTTCAGACTCTCCCGCAGTCACTCCTAACATTGCAAATTCAGGTTTAGGAAAATGATCACCTAATTGCGTCCAGAAATTTTTTACTTTTACTTCTATAGTTGAAATTGCACATAAACTTCTTCTTACAGCTTCTCGTTCATGTAAAGGTAATTGCAAAAAATCAGACTTATCGGCATTGAAAGTTAATTCAGAATGTAGCCAATAGGTATGGTTAATTTTTTCCATTAACTCTATGGCTCCTACATATTCAAAAGGTTTATAGTTCCTTCTCTCTTCGAAAATACTCATTTATTTATAATTTTTAAAATTCGGCGAATAAAAAAGACAGCAGAAAACTATCCACTGTCTTGAATGCAAATATAAGAATATAATACTACTTATACAAACTACTTAATTTTAATCAAACTGCTTAAATTCTCTGTCTAAACGCTCTAAAAGTTTAGTATTATAATCTACTTTTGAAATTAGCTCTTCTAATGTTTTTGATTCATTTTGAGTTTTGTCTACAAAGTGTTTTAAAGCGCTGACAATTCTAGTAAAATAGAGTTTTCCTTCATATAAATACTCCTCTGTCTTACCTGACTTTACTTTTTTACCGTTCTTTGTTTCTAATTTTTCTCGCTCTCTTATTTCGTGAAAGGTTAAAATTATTCCATTATCTCCGTCGCTCGTTAAATGATGAGAAGAGTCTAAACTAATTGTGCTTTGTTTTTGAAATGTTTTATTCATTGTCTTTATCTTCTATTAACTCGTATTCAAATATTTCTCCTCTTTTTCCCGCTTCATAAGCTTTCTGAATTAAATCAGATATAAAATAAACATCATTTAAATCTCTAAACAGATAGTTATCTTCAGGTTCAGATTCTCCTAGAGATAAATTATATTTTCCTTCATCCGTTATCAATTCTATTTCTACACGTGAAGCATCATCATGATCTGAGTTATTATACTCATGTGTTTCAATTATTTTCATTTTATTTGTTTTTAAGTTTATAAATATCCAAACGCAATTGCGCAGTCTTGCCCAATATCACATAAATTACCTTCCTCTTCATCATATTCCCAATCATCCTCATATCCATAATCTGGTTGTTCATAATACTTGGCTACTTTTTCTTCTAAAGCGTACCACTTGTCATTTACTTTTTGAAGTTTATTTAATAAATCTACTATTTCAACTGTAGATAATACAACTCCGTCTTTTAAAATTAATCCGCCATCTCTCGTGTACATATTTTATTCTTTTAATATTTCTAATCTTTTTTTCGCGGTCAAAGACCTAAAACGAGCAGTTGCCGATTCTCTATCAAAGAAAGGCATTTGCCCCATATATCCGTAGTCGTCATCCATTTTATAATCACCTATTACGCCGCAAGAAAAAGTAAAACCAAACAGTTTAAATTCTCTTTTAATCCAATAAGTATTAGGAGCATCTTTATCGTATGGAGGACTTTCTATAATTTTGTATGTTGTCATTGTACTTCTTTTATTTGCCAAATATTATCTACACTTTCTTTTCTATCCAGATTAAGCGCGTCTCTGATGTGATCATTTAATACTGAAATCGGGATGAATATCTCTCTTTCCTCTTGATTTTCGTATTCCTCATCTGTCCAATCTTCATTTTCTAAATTGAATCTTACAAATATTCCTTTCATAACTGTTTCTTTAAATTATCTATCTTTTGTTGAACGGCCTTTTTTCTTTTACATTCTTCAGCCTCTAATCTTTTTTCTTCGCGGATTTTTTCACGTTTGGCTTCTTCTTCTCTTGCTAAACACTCTTCATCAGTTTCTTGTCTTTGAACTACAATTTCAAAATAATTGTCTTCATATCCAAACCACCCCTGATTTAAATAAATAGTTTCTCCATTTTTATACTGAGATTTTATCCTATTTAAATAACTAATAACTTCATTTATATCATTGAAAAGAGTATCTTCATCTAGAGATATTGTGGTAATTCTTATAATTTCTTTCTGCATAATTTTATATTAATTTAAAACTTCTATACCAATCTGATAAAACTCTTGTCCAAACTTTTCCATTAGCTCCTTGAATTACAACTGTTTCTGGATATTTATCTGAACCCCCTACATTTGCTATATGTAAAACAGTGTATGGAATTCCATTGTAATGTCTCCATTTAGAGCCTATTTCTGGAGTAACTTTTGGTTCTTCTTGATTAACCTTAGAATTTAAACCTTCAAAGTAATTTTCCATCGCTATCCTGTTATCTCTTGTATAAGGACACTCTTGACCAGGCATATCTTCGTCGTACCATTGTGCCATAATTATTTTAATTTAAAATTAGTATTATTGTAACGAACAAAATAAAAAAAATCACTATTTCGTACGTGTTAAATTCAAAGTTGTCATTACTATTCATTATTTCCGCGAAAAAAGGGTTTAGAAACAGTTGCAAACTTACAACTATTATTTTAATTAACCAAAGATTAAACGAAGTATTTTTTATATGTAGAATATAAGGATGAAATTCTTTTAGCAGTATCAATTATCATTTGGTGTGTAACTTTTAATCTGGCCTCGTCCCAATTATATTTCTCATACCAAATTCTATCACCCACTGATAAAGATTCTCTTCCTCCTCCTTGCATACACTCTCTACCACCATTACGTTCAATTATGCAATATTCTGCATTCTCTACTTCATAGCCTTCCTGATTAAACCCCAACACATAGCCCTCAATTTGATGCTTTTTTGGGTCATGTAAATCTTTTTTAGAAGATTCCGATTTAGTCTTATAATCGCGTAACATTTTAATTTTTCCATCTACAATAGGAGAGTGATCATCTACATAACCAAGTAATATTATATCAATCTCTTCTATATAATAACATATTTCGGTTTGAAAAACGCCTAAGGGTTGTATTTGATTTAATAGCTTTTTTTCTTTATCAGAGAAATTATTTATGGCGTCCTTAAATTCTTGTTGTACTTTCTCGTCAATATCTGATAAATCTTCCCGATCTCTTAATGTAATATAAGCCTCTGTTTCACTACCATACTGACCCCATCCGAGATCGGGAAACTTAATACCAGAAAATTTGTTTAAAATGTACTCAAATTCCCCTAATAAACCTGTATTAAAACCTGACTTATCATTAAAAGATTCTATACTAGACCAACTGGTATAATATTTTCCTATGTATTTTTCATGTTGTGGGACTGAACCCCCTCTTTTCCAAATTCCTTCTGTATACTGGCCTGGTAAAATTATCATTAAATTGAATTTATAAAATCATTAACTTCTTTTTCTTTTTCCTTTTTTATTGCAACTTTATCTCCTTTTTTCTGATAGTGAGCCAAAATTATCTTTTTAGAATTTTCTCTATCTTCATCTGTTAAGTTAACTAAAGACTTAATAAACTCTTCTTTTAATTCTTTAGGGAAATTACTATTATCATATAGTTTAGATATTGCATTTTTCTTAATTTCGAAGTTATCATTGCCATTCTTATCAATAAAATCTTCAAATACTTTTTCAAAACGCATTTTCTTAAATAAATTAACACTAGCGAAAACATCTTGTTTTACATATTTATTTATTTTTACAATACCATTCGTCCAATACTCTTCTGATACTTTAGAGCCATCTAAATCTGACTTTGGAGACTCTATACCAAAATGAAAACATAATTCATCTAAAGAGCTGTTAGAGTAGTGTGTACCTTTAAATATATCCATAAGATCCAATACTCTATCCAAATTCCAGGGCTTTTTCCCAGAAGTAATAAAACGATCTGAAAGAATTTCCGTCATATCAAAATATTTCATTCCATTGTTTACAGTTATTGGTAAGTCATATCCTAAAATATTTACACCGCAAACATAATCAAAACTATTAGCTATTTTACAAAATTGTTCTATAAGTTCTTCTTCTGTCCCTTCAAGTGCTTTAATATGTAGTTCTTCGCCTTTTATAAAACCAACACCTATAGAAACTATTTTTGTGTAGCCCATTTTTAAGGCAGCCTTTTTTCTATATTCTTCTACCACTTCTAAATCTGGTAATAATTCCTCAGTTTCTTTGTTTCTGATTTTCTTTTGATACAGCTCAAATTCTCTAGAGTTTACATCTAATTCCTTTGATTTTCTCGCAACTTCTAAATCGAAGAATAATACTCTTTCTTCGTTGATTCTCTTAAATGTTTGATTCATGTTATCCTAATTGGTATTGTTTATATTCAGGTAAAAATTTCTCAACTGCGTCTAACATATTTTCTTTAGCCTCTGAGCCGACAAAAAGGAGGCGGGATGAAGAATTCGAGCGAGAAGGCCAATCGTTGCAATTATAGTAGCGGAAGCCATTTTCCTTCATTTGGAAATAAGGAGTATACTTGTAAGTTCCATCACTAAAATCTGGCAATTTTCCTTGATTATAAGCTGACACAATTAATTTTACTTTTTTATAACCTATCTCATCTGAAGTTAAATTTTCTACTGCTTTTTTAAATATTTCTTCAGTAGTATTATTTAATACATAAACATCCTTCATTGACTGGATACGTTCTCTGATATTTTTGACCGTCTCTTTAAACACAATATTTTCAAATGTGGATTTTTCTTGATCAATTTCATAACCCGAAGGTACATTAATTTTCATTGTTTTCATACTTTTTTCTTAAATTTAATGAGTTACAGTGGATTAACCACCCATTCCAACGTTCTTTGTTTTTACTTTTTATATAATTCTTTTTAATCGTTTTTCTTAACAATGTATGCGTATGGTAGTGCCGAAAACCTACAAAGTCAATACTTCTGTCTTTAACAGGGGAAATTTGCCAATTACCTTTTACTTCTAGATTTAAGTTATTAAGATATTTTTCTACTTTCAAAAACACTTCATGCAGATCTTCTTTATTATCACCAAGTATTACACAGTCATCGCAGTATCTAAAGTAGTTTTTTATTTTTAATTCTTCTTTAATCCAATGATCAAAATAAGTTAAATAGTAATTACCTAAAAATTGTGAAAGTAAAGAACCTAGAGGAAGACCTTCGTCATATGATTCTATTATTTCATCTAACATATTCAATAACATTACATCTTTTATTTTCTTTCTGAGTAAGCTCTTTAATATTTTTTGATCTATTGAATTATAAAATTTTTTAATATCTAGTTTTAAACAATATTTTGTATCTGGTACATTTTTTAAAGCTTTTCTTAAATTGTAAGATGCTTTATGAACTCCTCTTTTCTTAATACAACTATATGTATCGGAAGTAAACACTGATACAAACAAAGGCTCTAAATAGTTAATTAGTGCGTGATGTACAATTCTATCTGGATAGTACGGTAATCTAGCTATTGTTCGTTTCTTTCCTTCATTTATTTCAAATTTATGATAATTAGAGGTGATAAACTTATTATGATTCAGTAGTTCGTATAAAGATTCTATATTCTCAATTTCTATTTTTAAATGTTGTTTTACTCCATACTGATTACTTTTACCTTTTCTGGCCTTTTTATCTGCTATTTTTAAATTATCTATTGATATTATTTTTTGATATAAATTACCAACTCTTTTCATAGGCTTGTAACTCTCTTTATATAAGCTCACTTTCAATTCCTTTACTAATGAGCTTTTAAATTCTTTATTTTTTACCAAGAGGTAAGGTTTTTGTTTTCTATATTAGTAAATAGAAGTGGGATGATGTATTCGAGTTAGAATTCCAATTGTTGTAATTATTGTAGTGGAAGGGAATATTCATCTGAAAACTAGGCCTTTATTGTTTTAATTCATAAATTTTTCATATACGTCTTTGAATTGTTTTCCAGCATATATTGCTAATTCGCTAGACTTGAGTGAGAGGCGGGAAGATGCATCCGAGTTAGAATTCCAACCGTTGCAACTATTGCAGCGGAAGTTTTTACCCAAATAAAACCAAGGATAATATTTGTATTCATTGTGATCATCCCAATTAGCTACCCATCCATCATTTAAAGCTTTAGCTACAACAATAGCTATCTGATTATTTAAAATATAATCTGCTAAGCCATCTACAGATTCTAATTTTCTAAGCTGGATCACATCTTCATCTTTTTCACCTAGTTTGTTAGTTGCATCCTCTACAGTTTTAATATCTTCCCAGCTATCACGGACATCAAATATCTCTTTAACTACAGGTAATTGAACATCTGTACAAGCCTTAATCATTTCATTAATTTGTTTCTCTGTGAATTTTATTGTTTCACTGAACGGGTCTTCTTGTGCATATTTAGCTAACTTTGGCTTCCAAGTATCACAAGCAATGTCGTGTATCTTTTTTAACTCTTCTCTGGTTATATTATTTTTCATATCTCTTCGTTTATTATAATATATTTTAAATTGTTTTCTGTTTCTTTTACTTCTCCTTTTGCCAGTATTTGTTGAGCTGTTTCAGGATGTATTTCGTGGATTAGTCCGAGAGTTGTTCCCATGTATATTACTTTCATAAATCAATTAACTCTAAAACTTGAGCCTCAGTTAAATTATATTTTAATGCTAATTTTTCTAACCAATTTGTTCTAAAATCAATTATTTTATTATAGTCTTGTTGTATTAGTTCTTTCATATTACAAATATAATGTTTTTATTTTAATAAACAAACGAAATTGTAAATTTCTTCCCTTGTTTCTTTGTTTTTATTCTTTTTCGCGCGAAATTTACTAAACTTGTGGATTAAATATATACAGTTCTACAGCATCTGTTAAATGTAGCACATCTCTAACTTTTTTAGCATGATGTTTTTCACCTAATTCCATAATTTGCCACATCACTTTTAAAGCACTCCATTCTCTAATAAAAATAGTTCCTGTATCTTTCCTTTTGTATTGGTCTTTTCCTTTTTCTTCAAAACCTGCTTTAGTTAAAAAATCTATTATTACATTTTTTTCTTTCATTTTATACATTTTTAATTAAAAAATTCTCAGTATAATCATCAAACTCCATATCGTACTCTTCATTATAATAGTCAACCCACTCACCATCATCAAACATCTGAACTAAAATAATATTTGCATAATCTGGAATAAATTTATTTTCAAACAAAAATAGGTGTTGATTGGCCAAAGCTCCACTTACTAAATAAGCTTGTTCTTCGTCTTTTACTTCCACTATAAATGGTTTACATGGTATTTGTGGATAGTGTGCTACTCTTAGTTTTTTCATAATTTTAATTTAAGTTAGTTTTTATTCCTCTACAAATTCAAGTGAACGTTGAACTTGCCCAATAGTTTCAAATACTTCCCCTCCCTTTTTATGATTTAACGGGAAATATTGCCACCCACCTTTAACTGGTTTAATTGTTCCGACTATTTTTTTATTTAGTCTAACTGGCATAGGTGCGTTTGGATTTCCTTCTGTATATAAATATTCTATTTCCATAATCTATCTATTAAATTCATAAAATGCTTTTGCAAATCCTTGTGAGCACATGCTTCGTATGTCGGCATCACATTTAATTTTATCTTTAGCCCACTCAAATTCAGGAATTAAATTAACTGCTGATTTATGAAGGAAAGCTAGTGCAGGTTTTGGTCTGCCTGGTCTTACATATATTCTATCATTTTTAGGCACATTTTCCCACTTACTATAAGTTTTATCAGGGATATTAAATTCTCCCCACAGTGCTGTTTTCTTTGTCCAAGGGCTTCCGTATTCCCAAGGCTGATATATTAATTTAGGTTTTCCTAAGAATTCTTTTAATCGCCCATTAGCGGGATTTTCCAATTGCCAGAATTTTAAATTTTTACATTCTGAAATTATTCTCAAACAATGATTTACTAATATCATACCTTTTTCAACATCATTTTCTTTGTGAAATCCATTGGCGGTTGATAATTGGGTGCAGACGGGGTTAGCTATTACACCATAAATATCGTCAGAACCTTTGTAATTTTCAACTCCTATTTTCTCACCAATCATTCTAACTTCATAATCTGTATCTAATTGATAAAATAACGAATCACTTCCTAAGTCAGCACATAAATGTAGTATTATTTTCTTCATAGCTTTTTAGCATAAGTATCCGTATCATAATCGTAAAGACATCCTGTATCACAAAATATAGATTTTAATTGATTTAGTCCATATCTTATCTTACCTTCTACTGTTAGTTCTGTAGTTGGTAGATTACCTGTTGCTGAGAAGTATTTATCTCCTTTTTTAAATTTTTCTCTTGCCGTTTTTAGAGTTGTCATAGTTTGTATATGTTTATTGTTCTTAGAAATAACTGTGTTGATTTGTCTTGTTTTACTCTGTTTTCTTTTTGTATTCTTAGGTGAGTTTCAAGAAATTCTTTTGTTTTAATCTTTTTTTCCGCCGATTTTAATTTATAGTCTTCAATAGAATCTAAAACTAATTTTTTATTGTATGTCATTTTTATTCTTCTCATATTCTAAAATCATTTCTTGTAGAATTGCGTTATCGTATTGATAACTTTCTTTATTATCTGCCCATATAAAATTATTTGCGTAACTAAATCCAGGCATATTCCATTTTTCTAAAACAGCTCGTCGAATAACTTGTTTTTCAGCCCTAAAATAACTGGATTTTATATTGTAAGTTACATTAAAGAATACTGCTTTTGAAGACTCCTCTAAATACTCTACTTCTATTAATTCCATAACTATTTTCTTATTATTTCTACAATATCTGAATCGCTGTCAGAAGTACGTAACATCTTACCAGCATGCGTCCTACTACCCTTAATTTTATTTATCCCCGTATACTGAACTTCATGATCATAATAAGAGTCCACTAAAGGTTGTACATAAATTAATTCTAATCCATCTCTGGTTATTAATCTATCCCCTTTTACACAACTTCTTAAATCCACTCCTACCTCAATAAATTCTAGTAAATCTATTTTACGTGTAAATTCATCTATTTCAAACTCTCTTTTTTCCATTTTCTAAAAATTTAATCATTTATTTCCACAACCCAGTTGTACATGGCTTTGTACACAATTTCTCCGATTATTGGTCGCCATTCATCCGCCATTCTCTTAATCTCTATTTCCTTGGCTATTTTGTAGGCTTGAAAGGCTTCTTCGGGTGTGTCATATGTTCCTAAATTTCTACTTTTGCCGTTTGTTTTAATCTTTGAAACATATCTATTATTTTTTGTCTTACATACCCCTCTAGGTAAGCCAGATTTTCTTTTTATTTTTACAAATATATTGTTGATTGGTATTGGGATAAATATGCATGTTTCTGGAGAATAGATTTTATTTCCTTTTACTTTAAGATCTTTGTCCATAGACCAACCTTCCATTACAGAATGATTAAAATTTTTCTCAACCCAAGTCGCAAAATTCTGAAAATTGTGCCAATCACTGTGCATTTTTACATCAGCATAATTAGGTCTTTTTTTATGAAAATTTGGATTATAGCATCTTTCTAAGACGTCTTTCCATAGACGGTATTCTTTTGTCTCTATATAATTAAAACTTGATACATATTTCCCTTGTCCCATATAACCCACACCATACATAGAGGGATGATAAGGATTAGCTACTTGACCTCTTTTGATATTAGAGTATATCAAGTTATTTAATACTACACCATTACAATCAAATGATACTGAGCAGTTTGAGGATCCAAAACATTTAATAATCTCAATCCAATATCCTTGATTAGTTAAATACCTTTCTCCTACTCTATCTATAAAATAAGGACTCTCTCTACCACTTCTTCTTTCTTTATTTTCCATTTTTATCTTTTTTAGCGGCAAAAGTAGAAACGATCACACCTCCGTTATTATTTCGGGAGCACCATGTTTTGCCTTGTTATTATCTACTATAACCCAACCCCATAGATAACTGCTCGGGATTAAATTTAGTGTTTATAGTTAAAAATCCGTTATTTATTTTAATAAAGTACTTAGCACCAAAATCAATATGAGTTGAATAATACTCACTTATGCCTTTAGTAATATGCTTAGCACTTGTGATTCCAGTTGTTAAGTAAAATCTTTTTAATGTTTCTAAACCAAATATTAAAGAAACTGTTCTCACCATTCTTTTAGGTTGGTTGTTATTTCCAAATCCTATATCTATTTGTGTGCAATTACAAGCCTTTGTTTCAATTTCTTTTGCCGAAATATTGGCATTGTCCGTCATATATCCTCCGTGAGATACACCAAAGATCATTTTTCTATTAATATTAGTTTCAATAAGAAAATCTGCTTCAATGTAATACCCTAGTTGATAATCTTTGTCTTTGGGAATTACCATCCCTGTCTCCAAACTATAATTTTGAGAGAAGACAGGAAATGATAATAGTAATATAATTAAATACTTCATTATAGGTTACAATCTACACAGTTAAGGTCTTTCCATTCCTGGAAATTAAGCGTAATCTTAACATCGTTTTTAGTCAAAGTAATTCCACTAGAATCAATTGTATAAAAACAAGATAGTGATGTACTTGCAATTACTTTCTGCTTAACCTCATACGTTTTTAAGATTGTTGATTGTGCATTAATAGAAGATACTTCAACTTTATATGTCACTTCTTTATCCGCCACAGCATTTGCATTACTCCATTTGAAGGTACAAAGTTCATTTGATTTAGTAATTGCTGTTTGTGTTGCTTCTCCTGTAACACTTGCTGTAATTTTAGCTTGCAAACCTAATGATTTTAATTGATCTGTAACTTGAAAAACACTTAAAATACGGCCATTTTGAGTTGTCATTGGTAAAGCAACTACTGAAGATCCTGTTGAAGCAATTGTTGCTGTAGTTGATCCTGTATAAAGTACATAAGGATTTTCATTGTCAATATTATCTAAAGCTGTTGCAAATTTAGCTTCATTATTTCCAGAATTAACCGTGTAATTAGTTAACTGAAAGAATTGTGGTGAATCCGTTGTTGTAGAAGCTGTAAATGTATTGGCTCCGATTGCTACATTATCAAGCCCAATGTAAGAAGCGCCGTTTTGTTGGTCAAATGTGTAATTATCCTCTGTCGAGTAAGTAAATACATTAGAAACTGCTTTAATTTTAATTGTGTTAACCCAAACTGGTACATTTAAACGCTTAATTTGTTTGCCTGTGGTTGAGGTACTTGGTTGATCAATTGTGAATACAACATCTCTTGTTTGTACATTTGATTCTTGTGTTTCCTCTGTTGAACATGAAACCATTGATGCTAAAATAGCAATTCCTAAAATAATAATTCTTTTCTTCATCTTAATTTGTTTTTGAGTTTATTTTCCCGCTCAAGGGTTTTGTTTTGCAAATGTAAATAGTTTATTTTTAATTTCCTAATGAATCTTTCTCTAATTTATATAAAATGTCTTTATATGCCCTGCATTCAGAATAATGCTCCCCACTATTGAATTGTTCAGCAGTTTTTTGCTTTTTAAAAATCTGGCTTTTTATATAGTCAATTAGAAATTTTTCTCTGTTTTGATAATCTTCTAGCGTTGCATCTGGTTTCATCTCTTTACTCTTTAAATTCGTTCCAACCTTCTAATAAATAATCTTTTCCTTTTGTCCACGCATCAAAAAATATTTTCACTCCATCTTCAAATACAATTTGATTTCCTCTCATTATCATGTATTCTTTATCAGTAAAATATTCATGAGTTACTTTAATACCTTTTTGCGCTTTTTCTTTAGCTTCTTGTAAATTCATAATTATATATTTTTCTTAATAAATTCTCTTAGTTCTTTTATCGCGTTGTTTAAAAGCTTTGGGTTATCGTAAACTGAAACGAAACTGGCTTTAGCTAATTCCATAGGCACAATTTCAAAGTTATTTCCAAAGCATCCATCTTTTAGAAATCTACTTTTAGATTCGCAAAGACAATGTTCATTTTCACTTGAGGTTAAAGGTATTACAATTACGTAAGTTTCTTTAACTTTGATGACCACGCTAGGACGATATTTGACTTGACTTTTTAGTATCAAAACGTCACCTTTTTTCAAATACTCAACTGTTAATTTACTTTCAACTGTGATATCTGTTATCATCTTTCTTACAAAACTACCTAAATAATTTGAAGTAGGTACTAAGCTGTCTATTGTTTCTTGTTTAGTTGGCATAATTTCTAATTTTTAATTGTAACCTCGGTTATTAAACAATTCACTAACATGTAATTCATAGCTTCTTCAAGTGTTTTAAAGTCCTTGTTTTTATTTGTTTCTGGCTCTGGAAATAAACATAAAAAACGTCTTTTTCCATCAAATTCAATAAAATATCGGTGTTGTTCTGTAAAGATTTTCTCTATTTCATCGTCCATTATTAAGTCAGAGCCATAATAATCCATTGCTAATTCATCTCTTTTTCGATCTCCTAGTGTATTCCACCAAATTATGTGTTTAGGTTGTGTTTTCATAATAATATTTTTCTAAAATTTCTTTCTGCTCTTTTTCTTCTCGCCATTTTTCAAAATTAATTTCCCTTGATTTACTAAACAGTTCCTTTAGTACTTTATTATAACTTACTTCTAATTCTTTATGCTCTTCTGTTACTAAACTAAACATCGTAGCCTCCTATTTGAAATTTATCCTCTTTAAAAGAAGGTTCATACTCTCTGTGATTTTCTTCCATATCATCACATTCCATAAAAGTAGAATAAGATGCGAGTTCTAGTTCGTGGCAAACACATATAACTTCTGCTTCATCTCCATATTTAGGACATTCGACAAATTGAATAGTTTGACCTAACGAATTTAATAATTCACCATAAACAAATGGTTTTTGATCTATTAATTTTTTATAGTTTATCATGATTAATTGTTTTATATTTTTCTAATTCCGCGGAAAAAAGTTTAAAACCAAATCTCTTCTCTAAGCCTTCCAATTTTAAAAGTGAAGTATCTATATAACTTTGAACAGTTGATTCCTTACAGAAGGTAAAAGGTAGTTGCTTGCCTGTTGAAACATGTACACACTTTCTTAATGTTTTTCCTTGTAATGATTTTATAGGTAGTTCTGCTATTACAAACTTATGATTTTTATATTCAAATGTTTTTAACTGTTTTATTTCTTTTTGCCCGTAGTCTGTAAATACTATCATAGTTCACTATTTAAATAAGAGTTGTATATTTCTAAGCCTAAATCAGGATGAACACAGTTTCTTAATATTTGTACAGGACAGTGATTACCTTTATAATAAATAACTTCTTCAAAGTATAATCCTAACCATTCCATCATTTCTTTTTTACCTTGTAAGTTTGCTTTTGTAATAAATCCTTTTGGGCGTTTAACATCTTCAGCAATAATATCAAAATTAGTCCAGAATAAATGCCTTCCTATTCTTTTAGAAGGCTCAATCAATGGCGTATAATAAGGCACTACATTTTCAACTACAAACTTACCTTTAAAGAAATGAGTTAAAAAAACAATAACTTCATATAATTTGAAATCTGGGTAATCAGCAACTTTATGTCTGGTTGCTTTCATCATTCTGCTGTGTTTTTGGCATGGCGGTGAAATCCAAATAAAATCGAACTTGTCAAAATTATCTTTCAGGTATTGATATGCGTCTGTTATTATTACTGTATCTTCTGGGAATAACTTTTGATATACATTTGCTATTTTTGTGTCAGATTCTATCGCCGTAACTTCACAATTTTGCCAATGTTTTCTATTTCCTCCTATTCCTGCACAAAGATTTAATACTTTCTTTTTCATAAATTCCTGGTTTTAAAGTCTAATTTTTAAAGTTCCATTTATACCTCTTCCCTTCAAACAGTAAAATGTTAGAAGTCCTTTATATACTTTAGTATAACTGATTCCAAGCCTGTTTAATTTTGGTTTAAGTTCGTTACTTCCTGCAAATAACATAACTGTTTTTGTTGCTATGATTGCAGGACTATCTTCGATCTCGAATACAATGCCTTCCATTTTCTTTCTTTTTTTAAGTTTTTTATCCCGCGAAAAACCAGTTAAACGTCTCTTTTATTATTTTCAATGTAACTTCATGACATATTACCCATTTTATCCACGCAATTGGCGCGAAGAAAAAATCAACAACAGACCAAAAAACACTGTTATGTATTGTATATCCTATCATTGCTGTACAAACTGCAAAAATAATATAAGGAAATCCTAAATTAATATTAATTTCTTTCTTCATCTTAATTCAAATTTAAAGGATTAAATAAATTGATACTATAAACTTTACATAAGTCTATAAGTAATCTTCTTTTAGTGAATGCAAATAAACATATTCCGTCTATTGGTTGACATTCGTAGTATGTTACACTGTTGGTTTTTGTTTTAGTTATGGTCATGCTCTATCACTTTATGTTTAAACTGTTTTTAGTTCTTTTTTGCGGAAATTTAGTTATCAATCCAACTTCCCATAGTCCAATCTTCATTTAAAAGAAAGGCTTCTTTAGGTACTTTATCTGGTTCTAAATCATTTATCCAAAAATATCTCATACTTTTATATCTTCTGGATTTAG
>Ga0247815_10000138_pt1 | contig 54951 bp, 57 predicted proteins | sample UWRJL194509B1_FD_181014 | JGI IMG/M metagenome (GOLD analysis project Ga0247815, IMG submission 181014) | Plant litter microbial communities from Arlington Agricultural Research Station in Wisconsin, United States - UWRJ-L194-509B-1 | ecosystem: Environmental > Terrestrial > Plant litter >... | reverse complement strand
TTTGCCGTTTTGATACCGCTCACTCTCATCTACAATACCTATGGCTTCAGCGTCTTCAGCGGGAAGGTTCGCGCCGCCCGGGACTGACTGTCCATTCAAACGGACGCTTGATAGGAAGCGATTCTCCTGAAGTTAGACCAGCAATAACCTCAGCAGAATTATGACGCTTTTATTTAATATGAAAGGCAGCGGCGAACTGATCACGTCGGGGTACGTGGTCTGCTCGATCACGCCAAGCCAAGTGAGCTTTCCAGTGGCACAATGAACCATAGAGAAGGCTGGTGATGTGCAAATCGTTGCCTGCGCGATTTATGGCTCGGTAGAGTTCGGCTTCTTCTCGTACGTAGTACGTCCCATGCCAATCGGCCTTTTTGCGCCTCGGTTTAGCATCACAATGATGGAGCCGACGCTTCAAGAAGGCTTTATTCTTCGGTGACGATGTCCATAATCAGGTCTTTGCGCCCTGGAGCTTCTTCCGCAAGAGCTTGGGTGAAGTAGCGCTTCCGCTGTCAGTCCGCCGTTGGCGCCACCAGATGTTCAAGAAGTATATTCGCTAGGCCGAGATGCGGCCGGGCAGCGCGAACGGTGTATTGAAGTCTCTTGTTATGTAAAACATTTTCAGTTTCCTCAGGTTAGGCTGAAAGCGCCTTCACCCCAGAGAGGGCTAGCACATGGACAGCGATGCATAGCGAGCGAACATTGCTTTTTCTTTTGCTATTCAACTCCGACGACACAGTGCTGATGATCAGGGAGAGTCTGGGGTGAAGCGCGGTCGTACAGCCTTCGCTGCTGAATCATTTTTTTGCTTCGAGGTTCGGATCTTCTGAGCGGATTAGGAAAGCCTCGGTGATTTCAGGAAGGTGTTCGAGTAGCCATTCAGCCATGGCTATTTCCTGCGGCAAAATTTGCTCACACGCAGCAAGGGTTTCACTATCGCCTGCTGCTTTTGCGGCTGCGATCAAGACAGTGTAAGTGGCGATCTCAACATTCTCGAAAACGTATCCCGCCATCGCGCCCTTGACCACCTCGTCGCTCATCAACGAACCGCCGACGGCTTGGCCGAATGCCATGAGCTTGCCCGTCATATCTTTAATGGTGGATGAACTTCCACCAAGTCGTGTAAGGCATCCGTCGATCAATTTTTGTTGGCCGAGGGTTTCCTGGATGTGTTGGTCGATCCTTGTTTTGAGCTCAGGGTAGTGTTCCAGCCTCTTAGACTGGGCTTTAAGCATATTTTCAGCCTGTTGCTCCATCGCGTGGGCATCGCGGAGCCAATCGAGAAGATTTTCCTGTGGGGTAGCCATGATGAGATCCTCATTGTGGATGTAATAGGATGGATAGCTCAGGGGGCGTAACAGTTCCGGTTATTTTCGGCCTTCAGACGAGGTACGCTTCCGCCATCTAGTTCGCGAGCCCGCTGCAGATTCCACCTCACTCAGTGTCCGGGTTCGAACAAAGCTCTTCGTCCTAACTAATCTTTCCTTGCCGTCCAAGATGTCCCCTGTATGTGAGAAAGCTATCTCGTCGTTCAGTCTCGCAAGCCAATGCAGCTATGTTCGACTTTGGTATCGTAAGAGCATCCGCGCCTCAGTGCCTACATGATTCGCCGTTCGTCTGAAGGCGATCTGTCCGCTGAAATAAATGAAACGGAAGGCGCAGGAACGGCTTCCTAATAGTATGTCTGCCATGCCATTGCAGACTGCTCTTGAAACTCCTCCGGTTGCCCGCACTATGTGCGGGCTTTTTAAGCGTACGCTGAACGATGATCGGTCTTAGCAAGCTTATTCTAAGAGGACGTAAAAGCAATGATGCTTAGTGCGGACTCGAAAACATCGACGACTCACTGCATCCACCCGTATATTCGAAAAGGATATTACCTAGGGTTGCAAGCGAACGTGTTTGTCTGTGTCACGTGCGGGGAGCGGCGTCCGGCGGCACAATGGGATAACTTTGACCTTCGTCGGGCGCCTCCTCGTGGATTACTCAATGACGTTTAAGATCGACACTCGATGGATAACGGTTCTGTTTTTCAACTAGGCGTCAAACTCGCGTACAGGCATAGGCCGGCCGAAGATAGAGCTTTGCTCTTGTAGGCGAATGATCTTCAGGAAGAGTATTGCTCAGTTCGTTCGAAGCCTTTTGCGATAGGGCACTGAGAGTCTATGAGGATCCGCTGGACTTGCTCAACCATTTGGATGAGGTTGCGTCTCGCCCGTGAGCATCCGAGCCAACCTTGGCCAAGATGACAATGGTATGCAACCGCCGATTGCATGTGGTAACGGACTTAATCAGAACGGCTTGCCGGTGGAGAATCGCAGCAACTGCATCGACGCAGTTCCCGGTCGACGTATCCGTTGCTGTATCTCCCATCCGTTGAGTTCATAGGGCAGGAGCCATGGTCACACTGGGCGCCCGGGTGTCATATCCAGCGGTGCTAGCCAAGGCCACGTGTGAATATCTCTGCAGTTTTAGGCCCTATCCCGTCAAATTCCTGCAATCGATTTGCAAGATCCTCACTGCTTACACTGCGTCTGAGAATCTCGGAAGCAAGACCGTCGTAGTTCTCGATGAGCTTGCGACAAAGTGCTGAAAGCCTCATCGCTGTCGATTCGTCGTACCGTGCATACCGGCCTTCGCGAAGCATTGATACTAACTGGCGGTGGCTGCACGCCGCCATTTTCTGCGCGGAGTCAATTTTGTGAATCTCAACGATAGCGCGATAAGCCGACGTCGCAATTTCCTGTTGAATGCGTTTACCAAACAGGAAACTAGCAATCAGCCAACAGAAAACATCTACCTCGTTTTCCGCCTGCGGGCGCAGTTTTAGCGTTTCTGGGGTTACCTCGCGCCGCTTCAATATAGGGCTCCAGGATTCCGATATACTTGAACTACACAGACTGCTCTTCAGTCGCCTTGGTTCGACGACTGGACTCAAATTGCGCCCGCAGAAATCCATCATTCCATCACGTACTGGCTTTTCGAGTGGTGAGCACCACTGGTCATTTGCTGGCAATCAAGTTTCAACATCGACGGGTCTCGGTGATCTTAACTCCAGTTGGCGTTGCTGGACGCAGGTGCTCTGAACACTCGCGTCAGCTCCTCCCCTCAATCTAAAGCGTCGCGACTGTTCGTTAAGTATTGAGCAGCGAACTCCAAGCAGGGAGCGATTTATGCAAAGTGCTACACACCAAGCAGGTTTGGCTTTGAAGCGCGCGGTCACGGGCCCAATGCTTCTGTTATTTATTCTTGGGGATGTCTTGGGGGCGGGGGTGTACGCATTGGCCGGCACCATCGCCGGCGAAGTGGGTGGCGCCATATGGGTTCCACTTCTGGTCGCATTGGTTTTCGCGATGCTGACTGCCGGCTCTTATGCTGAGCTAGTGACCAAGTATCCCCATGCGGGTGCAGCTGCTGTTTTCGCGGGCAAAGCGTTTAGATCTCCGATGGTCGCTTTTCTGGTGGGCTTTTGCATGCTGGCGGCAGGCGTCACGAGTGCGGCAGGACTGTCCCTGGCATTTGCAGGCGATTATCTCGCTGCCTTCATTAACGTGCCCCAGCATGTAGCAGCTCTGGTGTTTCTCATTGTCATAGCCCTGCTCAATGCTCGGGGCATCAAAGAATCGCTGTCCGCGAATTTGGTGATGACCGTAATCGAGCTGTCTGGCCTTTTCCTGGTGGTGATTGCAGCTGCCTGGTTTTTCAGCACCGGCGAAGCTGATATGAGCCGAGCTCTGGAGTTCAAACCAGGGGTGAGCCCGGCTTTTGCCGTACTCGGCGCAGCGCTGCTTGCTTTCTACTCGTTCGTAGGATTCGAAACGTCTGCTAATTTGGCTGAAGAAATCCACGACGTTCGTAAAACGTATCCACGAGCATTGTTTGGCGCACTCCTTATTGCAGGCGCTATTTACATGGCGGTGGGGATCGCCGCAGCGTCAGTGATGCCGATTGAGCACCTGGTGACGTCTTCAGCGCCATTACTGGAAGTCGTGAAGGCATCAGGATTGGGTATATCGCCCAAAGTATTTGCATTCATTGCACTTATTGCCGTCGCCAACGGTGCGCTACTGACCATGATTATGGCCAGCCGCCTCGCATACGGCATGGCGAGGCAGGGCTTGCTGCCAAGCTCCCTGGCTAAGGTATTACCTGAACGTCGTACCCCATGGTTCGCCATCATGGCAACGTCGGTAGTCGCGGTGATATTGACGCTTACCGGCTCATTGGCTGTTTTGGCGCAGACAGTAGTGTTGCTGCTGTTATTCGTATTTATCAGTACCAATCTTGCCGTGCTGGTACTACGCCGAGATGTTGTCCCCGAACCTCATTTTCGAGTGCCTACCTGGGTGCCAATCGCCGCAATCGCATCGTGCTTATTACTGCTTACGCAGCAGAGCTTTGAAACCTGGCTTCGCGCCGGTGGACTGATCCTGGGCGGGGTGATTCTTTATGGTTTAACACGCGCTGCTGGGGTGCGGCCTGGATTTGTGAAAGGCTCAGACCTTTGAGACTGAGTGCAGGACGGGTGTGGATCACAGTCAGCCGTTTGAAATGACTTGGTTACAAACACCCGGGCAACGTTACATGGAATATTGTCCCGCCCTCCAGTGTAGAGACGACCTCTATCTGACCTCCGTGGCTTTCTACAATTTGAGCGGCGATGAATAATCCTAATCCTAATCCCAGCCCGGCAGACGCCCCACGTTCGCCGGTTGAGTAGCGGGAGTATCGTCCCTCTGGACTGAACAGAACGGTTAATGCATGGGGAGGAATCGGCTTTCCGTAATTGTGCACACAAAAGCGTGCAGTACCATTGTCCACTTTCAAACTGGCATAAATTGGAAGCTGCGAATTCCCATGGCGTACTGCATTGCTGATGAGGTTTGAGAAGACCTGCGCTATCCGTGACGGGTCGTAATGCCTCTGACCATCGCTACATCGGTGAACACGATGTGTGCTTCTGGGTGAGCAGTAGTGAGCTCTTCTATGACTTCGCTGCACACAGCGATGAGATCTGTCTCTTCCAGGTGCACCGGAATGCCACTGCCTAGTTACAGCGTGCAAGGTCAAGCAGGTCATTGACCATATGGTTTGCACGCCTGACGCTTGTGGAAAATTGTGCGGCGAGCTTCCTTTCGCGGTCACCAAACTTCTGGGTATGGACATGTAAGTCCGCCCCCATCATCACGGCGCCCGATGGCGAGCGCAGATCATGTCCCAAGACGCCCAATACTGTTTTACGGGTTGTTTCTACCGCCCGGCCGTAAGCGGCAATCGACTCGACCAGTGCCTGATCAATACCCTCGTCGAAACGGATCATGTCCTCAGCGTGGTGATCATCGCCTGAGTAATCATGGGCCAACCAGAGCCGAAGAACGCTAGATCTGAGCGCCCGATACTCCGACACCATTTGATCTAACGTGAATCCTGCCATCAGGCGCGTGACTGCATGGCTTTCAGCCGCCGACATGGTGTTACTAAGAGTGCCCAACCCTTGGGACTTCTCAACTTCTCAACTTCTTGCTGGCTGCTCTGCGAGGTGCGCATATCGAGCGTAACAGTCTTCAAGATATGTCCGCGTGATCTCTCAGCCCGACAGAGTCCATTGCCGGCATGGACGTTGGAACAGTCATCGCAAAATCTTCCCAAGCCTGCAGGTGGGTTCGAGGTTTTTTAAGATGAAATCTGAAAGTCGCATTGTGCTGTTGGCCAGCCTCTTGTTTTGGATTCGAAGACAACCGCTGATGAGTTTTAATCAGTCGATTCAGCCTAGCTCATTGGAGGGCACCAGCAATGAGCATTGGCATGCACCGCTTATCATTTGTTCGAAACGATAACCACCCCTAAGCCCACTAATTCCTGAATGGGATCTAGGTGATGACATGCATCCAACAGTGCTGGTTGCGGAGGATTGTATTTCCCTTTGTTGTCACTGGGGCATGGATCTGCCCGATTCGCGGCTATTTCTGTTACCTGCCGCGCCGTCCTGCTTCTCTTCCGACGCTGACGTGAATTTACCCGGGTCGGCCCGTTCAAGGATGGTGGTTGCTTTGAACCAGTGCTCAAGATCAAGCCCGTTGGGCTTACCGTCTTGCTCCCATAACGCGTATGCGGCTTCCTTGATTTTTTGCTCATCCACGGCAATTACTCCATTCATTTTCCTAGGCTCCGATAGTCCGGTAGCACGGGATTAGTGAGGTAGACCCACAAATGGTCGAATCGACTCTGATGGAGCAGCACTTATCAACCGACAGTTAGGGCGTTAGGGCAAATGCTCGCAGTCGACGGATGCCGAGCATTATCGCAGCCTCTCTGTTCAACCTTAGCAGTCACATGCCACCGGCGCTGACTGGCTACCTAGTAATTCGTTATGGTCATATTCGAATTAGAGCTAAGCAGAAACGAACTGGGTCGGCCTTGTAAACACTCGTCGCTCTCTGGCCGGTGAGAAGATTTGGCATGGCAGGGATGTATCGATTTACCGAAGCAAGAATTGCTTAGCGAGTACGAACCTTCATGGTTTGCAGCGCCAAACTGCAAGCAATCCCGGGAAGGTGGTCGAATATCCATCTATCGGAACTGTTCATGCGAAGCGGTTGTGGTGGGGCGATAACGCGCGTGCGACACTATAAGCCGCCCATTGCTCGGAGACGGAATAGCGATGAACGATTGGAAAGGAATTCTTCCGGTTAGTGGTGATGTTGTCGTCGTGGAAGATGACCCAGTGCTGCGCCCACTGATGATTGACATTCTTCAGGGAATTCGCGGTACGTGCATAGCATTCGAAACGGCTGACGACGCCCTCGTGCATATGCTTGAGTCGAGGGGGAAGTGCGCTCTGCTCATCGCCGATCACGGTGTGCCGGGTCAGATTCGGGGTACGGAGCTGGCAGTTATGGTTAAGCACAAGTGGCCGGATATCCCAGTGATTATCACCAGTGGATATGAGCTGTGCACCGACGACTTACCAGAGGGTGTGGTCTATCTCCAGAAGCCTTGGGGTATTGATGTGTTGGTCGATAATATCGCCCACCTTTTGCAGCCAGGAATTCCACTTTTCAGAGTCTGATGATGATTGAACTGTTGGAAAGTCCGGCGTTTTACTGGCTACGCGCGCAAGTTGCATGCCTGCCGGACTTCCCCAGGAACAGAGCGAGTCTGTTAGGCTAGCGCAGCCAGTAAACAATGATGTTAGTTTTCTAGTTGGAAGCCCTACGTAGCAGGTCTTTAAATTCATCTCGGTGCTGTATTTGCCTAATCTTCGCGTAGTTCAAGGCTGAAAGAAAATTGCTATCAGTTGTAATCTCTGCAATGCGCTCATAGGCAGCGATTTGCTTCTCCTCAGTCAAGATATTTGCGCTTAGATAAACTCTGGGGTCTGATGCGTAATGGCGCGCTTCGGACGTTACAGGTTCTGCGCCTAGAAAGGCCTCCAATGAAACAGTAGCCTGATCAAGGTTGTTATTCGCTACTCCTTGCTTGGCGAGCACTTGGTTGAGTTCGTTGCGATCCATACGTCTAGAGAGTGGCCCTGTACGGCCTTGAACCATCTGCAATAGCATGGAGCCGAGTGTGTCAGCGTGTTGGATCTTCTCTCTGGCAATGCGTACAAGTGTGGCTTTGCGGTTCGCATTATTTTCGTTAGTCGCTTGAGTCAGGTACGCAATGGCCATCGGAGTTCACCCTCAGATCCGCCGAACTGCAAAAGGAGCAGATCGAAAAGGTTTACGTTGAAATTGTTGCGAGTTGGCCGGGTGTCCATGCCTATCTCCTTAAGGCTTTTTGTGATGACTGCAAGAATTACTTTAGCCACCTCAGAGTCGTTAAGCACGTTACGCCGACAAGCTGCCGTGCCGAGCAGTCAGGCTCATGTGCAGCTGGTTGCTCGACCGATCCGGGGCGTAAACACTGTAAGCGTGAACGTTGGTTAGTACGTCTGAGGGATCTCGCCTTGCGGAACCGGCCTAAGGGGGGCGCGCTGATACTTCGGATGAATTCGTATCCGTTTTGGATTCCTTCAGCAGGAGCATGATCGAAGAGATAGCCAGTATTGCCAGAAACGGTGCTGCAAACTTGGTTCGGCGTGGAAATGGCTCAGTGCGTTTGACTATTTTCTACGAGGGGTGAGGGCGCGACAGAAGCACAACGCCATCGAGTTAAGTCAGTTCATAGAAGAATGGCGATAGTTCGATACAAAATGGTTTACGAGTTCGTGTCATCACGCTCGCCATCATCGGGCTGTAATTCTTTAGGGCTGACTTCCTCGAAGCCAGCATCCTGCAGATGTCTGACCGTGCTCATGCAGTCACCGCCAAGACAATCGCTTTGGCTGCATCGGGATGCATTGACCTCAGGTTGCGGATGAATCTCTCTTCGTCCTCAGAAAAGTTTTTCGGCGTACCTGGTTTCACTTGTTCCATAAAGAATGTAATTGACGTCGATTCCGTGCTCGTTCAATTTGGCAAAGAATGGGGAACGGGGAGTACGCTTACCGGCCTCATACAAGACCAGCGCATTTGCCTGCACGCCGGCTAGCGCCGCAAACTCAACTTGGGTTAACTCTAGAGTTTTCCTAACCTGCCGTAGCCGTGTTCTGATTTCCATGGTGCTAGCCTACTTCGCTGCATGAAGGCTTTATATTGGGGTGCCATTCGTGTGGCTATTAAGCGTTAAGATGCAGCATCCAAAAGGGTGTTGAGCCAATAGATCTTCTGGCAAGAAAAGCTGTCTCAGGGGCATTCATTGAGCAGGAGGGCGGTTGCCCGATGCGACACACGGCATGCCCATGAGTACGGCGTCAATTTGGCATACGGATCGCCAATTCTAAGTCGTGCAGACAGGATGTGTTCCTGACCGCCGCACCGCCGCTTACCGTTTTGGGAAAGGGCTCTTCAAGCTACTTAGTCCTTATCGTGGACTTGGCATCTAGCAGAAAGCACGCCCCATAGAGTCTGATGAATACAGTTGGCAGCGGGCCCCTGATCCGCTCGTCATCTTCGAATGCACCAACCACGTGCCGATTGCTCCAAATAACTCATGCCTTGGAGTGCAACAAAATGACCACAGAATTGCATGCAGTACCGACAAACCTCGACATCCATAAGCAGGATGAACCCGAAAGCGGGGTGGCTCAGGCGTCCCTCTCAGTGGAGGCGGTCGATAAAAGTACGGTCGATGAAACACCTGAATTTCCGCTCTCTGCGCCCATAAAGCCGGATGACCCTGAGCGCCTTAGCGCCCAATCGAAGGCTGAAACTGCTGGTTTGGTCGGAGAGAAAATTTCCACGTATTCGGAGAAATCGTCGCGCGAGAAGCTCAGCTTCAAGCTTGCATTGGGATCTGCACTTCTGGTCGCCGTCTCGATGGGAATTGCGCTCGGTCGTCGAGTTTCCCGGAGCATTTGACGCTTACTTCGGTCGGCTAAGTCTGCTGGCAGGGGCGCCTGATAGACGCCCCTGAATCCAGAATTAACCCTTGGTTTGAGTCGGATCAGCGCTTCGCGGGTAGGTGCGTTCCTCCTGAATAGTACCGTCCTCCTTGTGAATCTTCAGGGAAGCCGTTTTGCCTTCAAGAAATTCAACTGCTAGCTTCGTAATCTCCGACTTAGTGGCAGCAGTTTTGGATGCGCGCTCGGCGCCTTGCTTGGTGAGTGCCCAGCCTGCGTCGGTTTTAGTGATGTGATAGTTATCCATTTTTGTCGCTCCACTTTTGGGTATTCATTTCATGCCAACGCGCCTGCGCATTTCAGCCGTAATGGTTTGGCGTGTTTTGTTCAGGTCAGTCCACGGATCGGCGTCGAGTTCATCAAGTCGCTCGCGGAGGTTCCGAATGTTCCAGGCGTTCGCGCCTTTGATCTCCAAAAGCTCTTCTCGAAAGATCGGCACTGAGACCGGCAAACCTTCGCGCGTTCGGGCGGCGTAGGCACATATGGTCGTGGCCCCGAGGCCATTTCGTAGGTAGTCGATAAAAATCCGGCCGACACGGTTCTTCGGCCCCGATACAGCTGAGAAGCGTTCTGGTAGCAGCTTGGCGATATGTTTAACAATGGCATGGCTAAAGCTTTTCACTGATTCACAGTCGTCCTTGGGAGTAAGAGGCACAACCAGGTGGATGCCTTTGCCTCCGCTGGTTTTGAGAAAAGATTTCAGCCCTAGTTCATCGAGAACGGTCAACGTCAGCTGAGTGGCTTCAACCATGCTTTTCCACGGCAGTGCTGGATCAGGGTCGAGGTCGAGGATAAAACGATCAGGTCGTTCTAGATCTTTGGAGACGGCATTCCAGGTATGCAGCTCAATCGTGCTCATCTGCACTGAGCCGATAAGCGCTTCGAGGTTGTTGATCAACATCCCCGGGTGCCCCGTGTATTCCTTACCCATGGTTTCGATGCCAGGTATGGCAAGACGGTCGGCATTTTTCTGGAAAAACAATTCCCCCGCGATGCCCTCGGGCGCGCGTACTAGAGCGACGGGGCGATTGGCAAGTTGGGGCAGTAGCCATTCGGAAATACTGATGTAGTAATCGGCAAGGTCGCGTTTAGTCGCCCCGCTGGTGGGGTCAATGACGCGCTCAGGGTGAGTCAGTCTTATCTTGCCAGAAGTCGCGGGAGTGGCCGCTGCCCCGACTGCACCTTTCGTCGTTGTAGCCTTCACCGGCTGGCGTGGTCGCTTTGTCGGTTTCCCTGTTTCCGCTGGCACTGGTCGCTCCTCTATAATGGATCGCGCCGGTTTATCATTTCTCATCCCATGAAATACTGCGTGACGCACCGATCCTTCTTTGGTGATTTCTGCGAACGCCACCTCCGCCAAGAGAACGGGTTTGAGCCAATGAACCCCTTTGGCTTCAAACCCAGTAGGCGGATTCACCACTGCAGCTTTTTCAACTTCCAGTGGCACTAGCTGGCCATAGATGGTGGTAAGCGTGGCCTCGTTAAATCCCGTACCGACTTTCCCTGCGTAGCGCAGGTCGCCACTGTCGGCGTCATGAAGTCCCAGCAAAAGCGCACCGAATTTACTCCGTGCACCTTTGGGCTCGCTGAAGCCGACGACCACGAACTCTTGCCGCCTTTTGCACTTGAGCTTGATCCAGTCCCCGCTGCGACGTGACACATAGGAACTGCCAACGCGCTTGCCGATAAGGCCTTCCATTTTCATCTGGCATGCACTGTTGAGCAGAGCATCAGGTTCTTCACCAAAGTCTTCGGAAAACCTGAGAATCTCGTCCTCGCTGGCTTCTAACACTTTTGACAGTGCCGCTCGACGTTGCTCAACCCGCACCTCCCGTAAGTCCATGCCATTAAGGAAGGGAAGGTCGAATAGGTAATAAACGATATTGCCGCTTCGACCCACCTCAAAGGCATTTTGAAGCGCCTGGAAATCCGGAACACCCTCATCATTGGCGACGACCATTTCTCCGTCCAGCCAAGCCGATTCAAGCCCCAAGGCGGCGATGGCCTCGGCTTGACGCGGGAGCTTGTGCGTCCAATCGTGACCGTTGCGCGTGAAGAGCTGAACCTTGCCATCATCAACTTTGGCCATGATGCGATAGCCATCGAACTTGATCTCGTAGCGCCAATCACCATCGGGAGCAGACTCCACCAATGTTGCTAATTCGGGTTTGATGCTGTCAGGCAGCATTGCCACTTGGGCTCCAGTCAAATGAACCTTGCCTGGCTTCTTCCTTGGAGCCGGCACCTTTTCAACGGGCTTGGGGGTTGCAGCTTTACCGCTACGTTTTTTTGGGACAAGTGTTCGCTCGCTCAAAACGCTGTCAGGCAAATCCTTGACGATGTCGTACTCGGATTCGGAACGCGCGAAGTCATCTTGATGCTTGATGAGAAACCATTGCTCCTGTTTACCGGAGAAGTTAGTTTTGACTAGATTCCAGATACCGCTGAGCTTCTCGCCTTGGAGCTCGAATTTAAGGCGGCCTTTGGTGTACGCCTCCGCAGGATCAGACAGCGGTTTCCAGATGCCACGATCCCAGACGATCACGTCACCCGCGCCATAATGGCCTTCTGGAATGTTCCCTTCGAAGGTTGCGTAATCGATTGGGTGATCTTCGACGTGCACCGCCAAGCGTTTCACCTTGGGATCAAGCGAAGGGCCTTTTGGTACCGCCCAGCTTTTCAGCGTGCCATCCAGCTCCAGCCTGAAGTCGTAATGCAGGCGTGTGGCGTCATGCTTCTGAATGCAAAACTGCAGGGCGTTTTGTACCGCTGCTTTTTGCTTCCCTGACCGTTTGGTCGAAGGTGCGCCCGAGGGCTCCGGCGTTGCGTCAAAATCACGCTTGCGGTTGTATTCTTCCAGATTTGAATGCGCAGCAGATTCAGCAGACGGGTGTTCAGCCTTGGTTGACGTCTTCTTGCGCTTAGCGTGGGTCTCTCCAATCTGAATCCATGCGGGTGCGTGATCACTGGCATGTTCTTCACCTCGCACCCATGCATCCACACCCGCATTCAGCAAGTGAGGAGCGAGTACCGGGTTCAACAACAGATGATCAATGCGCAGGCCTGAATTGTTCTGCCAATGCTCACGGAAATAATCCCAGAAGGTGTAGACGCGCTCTTCTGGATACAGGTGTCTTAGGGAGTCCAGCCACCCTTGATCCATCAACCGCTCAAAACACTCCCGGCTCTCGGGCTGCAGTAGGGCGTTTTTAAGCCAAGAGCGCGGGTTGTAGATATCCATGTCCGTGGGGACGACATTGAAGTCGCCTGCGAGGACAACAGGATGCTCGCTGGCCTGCAAGGTTTTGGCATGGTGAATCAGATGCTCGAACCACCGCAGCTTGTAGTCGAACTTCGGCCCTGGCTGAGGATTTCCATTTGGCAGATAGAGGCATGCGACGATGACTCCATGTGCCGCTGCCTCAAGATAGCGAGACTGGGTATCGATTTCTTCTCCCGGAAGACCTTTTTGGATTAGTAGCGGTTCGGCGTCTCTGGCCAATATGGCAACGCCATTCCAGCTCGCCTGCCCGAGGTGCAGAGACCCGTAGCCTGCTGCGCGAAGGTCACGAGCAGGGAAGTCTTTATCTTGGGCCTTGAGCTCTTGAAGGCAAACGATGTCAGGCTTTTCTCGCTCTAGCCACTGCAATAGATTCGCAAGTCGCGTGTTGATACCGTTCACATTGAACGTCGCGATCTTCAATTTTTGCATTCGTCGTTCCTTCGATCACCCGAAACCTTCTTATCTGAGGCCTGAAAGCGGGAGGAGTTCTAGAATCGTCACGCGTGACGTCGGCCGTATAAGAGATTTCTGAACGCCATCGCATTCATGCATTCGAACATGTGGGCCGCGACGAATTCGCGGCTACTGGAGGCAAGATGAACAGCAAGTCAGAGCTGGAAGGTGGGTCAGGAAATGGTGCGTCAATTGTGCCAGTAGAGCCAGCGAGCCCTAAGGGGATACCCAATCTACCGAAAGAAGGCGGAAAGCCCAAGGATGATGGGGATGAGCGTCTTAATGAGGAGGACTTAAGAGATGGAACGGTGAACAATTCGGTTTCGGATAACAAAGTCTGATTTCAGGCAGCTGGCTCGGCTCTTAAGCCCAACCTGTGTTTTTGCAGTGCAGGGCTCTGCTCCATTGCTGCGACAGACAATCGAGCTCGATTGCCGAATGCCCGAAAGTGAGTGTTCTAAGGATGCTGCCGGGCTCTGAAAATCAGAGCCCTGACTAGCGCTCATCTAACGTGGATTGGGTTGATCGTCCATCTCTGCATTGTCCACATCAACGTCGGTCATTTCTTCCTGAACAGGCGCATCGCCGTCCGTATCTAGAGGAACGGCTCCCTCGTTATCTGGAAGCTCGTCGATGCCCGTTTTTTCGCTTGGGTTGAGGTCGGTGCGGCCGGGGCTCAGTGGGTCGGGAGAAGTCGGCATCGGATCGTCGCCACCCGCCCCACCTTGATATGTTGTATTGGGTTCCATAGCAGTCTCCTTGGCACAGCAGGATGCGGTGCGTAAGGTTTAGAAGACTTCGGTTAGCTGTCGTTGCGATTATTCGACTTTCGGTAATTTCCGTTTGTCTTGTTGTTTTGCGGCTCGAAGGCGATCTATTGTCAGCCTTCGCAGAAAATCCAGGTATGAACGGCGCAGCACGCAGCGCCCTTTCAAATCGTAACTTTGGACTCATATTCGCCATGGAGCCGATGCCCCATGTATGGAAGCCGCTGCCAAGGCGAGCGCAGCGCATCGACCAGCGGTGGTAACGCTCGTCCCCATAACTTCATAATGCCGAAACGTTCACAAACTTTGTGGAGTCAGATGCCGTGTCTGCGCCAAGGTGATCTGCATGATGTTTAATACTCTGATTTTTCTCATTACCGTGGTGGGCATGGAGGGTTTTGCTGTGTTTGCCCATAAATATGTGATGCACGGATGGGGTTGGGAATGGCATCGATCTCATCATGAACCGCGCACCGGCTGGTTCGAAAAGAACGACCTATACGCGGTAGTTTTTGCTTTATTTGCAATTGCGCTGATCGCACTCGGCAGTCAAGGCGTGCACCCTTTAGAGTGGGTGGGAGCGGGCATGACAGCGTATGGTTTTCTGTACTTTGTCGCGCACGACGGGCTTGTGCACAAAAGGTGGCCATTCAATTTCGTCCCTAGAAGTGGCTATCTCAAACGCCTATATCAAGCCCATCTCATGCATCATGCCGTTTCCGGAAAGCACCGCTGCGTCTCGTTTGGATTCTTGTATGCCCCGTCGACCGCTCGGCTTAGGGCCCAACTTCGCGAGCTGCATGGCGGGCCCCTTCACAAGAATGCTTTGGACGTTGCCACAGGTTCGGCCGCCGCGCAGGCCACTGACGACCCCGTGAAGTGATAACGCGCCAAAGTCCACCAATGACCATCCTCAACTTGGCGAGGCTTGATGTGGAAACACGGGTGTCCCATGCATTTTTTCCTCGCTTTGTAACCTCGACTCCGATTGCCCGATAAACACTGGACGCCGTGGCGACTGCCCACGCCGACCGCCAAGGCAGTGAGGTCAATCCGGCCTGAGCACTCGCGTAGAAGGGTTCAGCTAGCCCGATCAGCCGTTGAGCAAGAATCGCCAACTGTGGTCTATATCGGGCGTCATCCAAGCGCTCAGTGTCAATCGACAGGTCATCAAGCCAGTCACGCGGCAAATAACAACGTCCGACGCGTGCGTCCTCAACAATATCGCGTGCAATATTTGTCAGCTGGAAGGCTATGCCTAGGTCACACGCCCTATCTAGCGTTTGCTCGTCGCTAACAGCCATGACCTGTCCCATCATCAATCCGACCACTCCCGCCACGTGGTAGCAGTAGTCCAGGGTGTCGTCGATGCATCGATACTGCCGTCGATGAACATCCATCGCGAATCCTGCAAGATGTTCCTGCGCGTATCTCTGCTGGATCCCGTGAAGATTCACTACCGCCTTGAAAGCCGCAAATGCGTCAGTCTTGGCCGGCAAGCCGGCGTAAACCGCCTGAGTCTGAGAGACCAGATCTGCGAGGCGATGATCGACGTCCTCCTGATCCAGAAGCGTCGATGCGTGCCCGGATTCCTGGCCATCTATAACGTCATCACAATGCCGGCACCACGCATACAGCATCACTGCGCTACGCCGCGTGGCAGGGTCGAACAGACGAGAAGCAGCGGCAAAGCTTTTAGAGCCAACGGCAATGCTCTGCATCGCATGATCTAGCAACAGCTCATCGTCGTCCTCGGCAATGGTCATACCTGCAAACCCTCAAGCATGAGACCCGCTGTAGCCTTTGCAGACCCAATAACACCTGGTACTCCAGCACCTGGGTGGGTGCCGGCGCCCACTAAATAGACGTTGCTCAAAGCCGCATCGCGGTTGTGCGGTCGGAACCACGCGCTTTGTCGAAGAATCGGTTCGAGCGAAAAGGCCGATCCCAGATGTGCATTCAGCTCGGTGTGGAAATCATTTGGAGTGAAAATCCGACTGGTGACCAGATCTTCGCGCAGTCCTGGCATGTAGTACTTTTCAAGGTAAGCGAAAATACGATCTCGGTACCGTGGGCCCTCTACTTCCCAGTCGATGGGTGCGTTACCCAGATGCGGTACCGGCGACAGGACGTAGTGACTGGAACACCCCGGCGGGGCCAGGCTCGGATCGGTAATGCAGGGTGCATGCAGATAAAGCGAGAAATCCTCTGCCAATGCAGCGCCTCTGAAGATCTCTTGGATCAGGGCGCGATAGCGCGGGCCGAAGCACACGGTGTGATGCTGAAGCTGCGGTTGCTTACGCTTGAGCCCAAAGTGAATGACGAACAGTGAATTGCTGAACCGCTTTCCTTTGAGGCGGTTACCTTCCTGAATACCTCTTGGATGGCCTCCAAGCAGCTTGTCATAGGTATGCACCACGTCGGAGTTGGAAGCGACGCTGTCAGCGCTCAATTGGCGACCGTCTTTAAGGCGCACCCCCGTAGCCCTATTTGCACTGACCTCAATGCTGGCAACGTCAGCGTTCAGTTCGATTTTTCCGCCGATATCTTCAAAAAGCTTGACCATTCCCTGCACTAAAGCGCCTGTACCGCCCTTGGGAAACCATACTCCCCATTCCCGTTCGAGAGCATGGATCAAGGTATAGATCGATGACGTCGCAAACGGATTTCCGCCGACCAACAGCGAGTGAAATGAAAACGCCTGGCGCAATTTGTCGTCTTCAATAAAGCTAGACACCATCGAGTAAACACTACGCCACGCTTGCAGACGGGCAAGCTGTGGCCCGGCCTGAATCATGTCACGAAAGGACAGAAACGGTACCGCACCTAGCTTGAGGTAGCCCTCACGGAAAACCGCTTTCGAATAGGCGAGGAACCGTTGGTAACCCTCGACGTCCCTAGGGTTCAGTCTCAGTATTTGACGATCCAACGATGCTTGGTCATTGGCGTAATCAAATTGGGTGCCGTCCTCCCAGCACAACCGGTAGAAGGGTGAGACAGGAAGCAGCTGGACATACTCCGTCATCGATTTCCCGGCCGCTGTGAATAACTCTTCGATAGCTGTAGGATCAGTAATCACCGTCGGCCCTGCATCAAACGTGAAACCCTCATCGTGATACACGTAGGCGCGACCTCCAGGCTTATCCCTTTTTTCAAGTAACGTCGTCTGCACGCCCGCTGCTTGAAGCCGGATTGCCAAAGCCAAACCACCAAAACCTGCGCCTATCACGATTGCGTTTTTACGTTGGGTCATACTCGATTCTCGTAGTGCCGAGGCAAGTAACGGAGCGCTGCGCGCATCGCTTCATTGACGGGAACGGGCGGCTTACCAATCAGCACCCGTAGCTTGTCGCCAGAGCTGCTGTCGCCTGAATAGAATCGTCTTATTAATCCCTCTGAAAGACCATAGAAACGCTGCATGACCCGCCAGCGATCCTGAGGTTTGCCAGCTAAAAACAACATGCGATTGAGCAGACGATAAAAGCGCTGCCGTCGCCAAGCTCGATAGGCGAGGGCGCTGATTTCTCGGGCCAATGTGTCGGCATTCAGATTATTTTGCTGAGCGATCCAGTCAGCAAGTCGCACCGCGTGCGGCAATGAATAACCCGTCGTGCAATGAAAGAAGCCGGCGCGCAAGCCGGAACGCGGCTGTCCCTTGAAGTCGGCACAGAATCCGGCGATGTCGCCGGCAAGCGTGATCGGCAGTACACCCTGTTCTTCACGCAGACACTCGGCAATCGTCCAGCCTTGATGCTGCACGTACTCCTGAATGTGTTGCCGCAGTTGCTCTGCGGAGTAGGAATGCTGATCCACGTAATGGGTGTCTTCAACCAGAACGGTGTCCGCTGAAAATGGCAATACATAGACGAAGCGGTAACCGTCGCCTTGGGCTACCCGCGCATCCATGATGATCGGGGCGTCCAGCCCATGCGGTGCCTTCAGCCGTAGCAACTGGCCAAGGAACGCCTGTTGGCCAAGCACCAGGTGCTCGCTGACCTGGATACCCCGACCATCGATGACGGCCAGGGCGTGCAACACCTCGCCACTGTCGAGCAGCACCGAACAAGGGCTGATTTCAACGATGCGTTGACCGGTGCGTAAATCACCGCCCAGCACGGGTTCAACAACTTGGGAAAAACGCTCGGACGTGATGGAGGCGTATCCACTGTTGAGCCGACGTGAGCGATGTGGAAAATGCACGTCGTAGGCGCTCCAGGTTTTAACCACCAATGGCTTAATCCACTCATGCTGCTGCGCGCTCAAGTCGCTATCGTGATACGACCAAGTGTGATTGCCGCCCAGATGCGCTTGCTCTTCAATGCACAGGATGCGCAGTTCAGGACGCGCCTGCTTGAGCCGCCAGGCAATCAGTCCGTTTGCCAAGCCACCACCGGCCAGGATCAGGTCATAGATCATGAGGCCGCCTCTGCGAGCACGGGGTCGCCGGTACGAACAACGCTTTCTACAATATCGGCGGCCTTGGGTGTGCCACCTGCTCGGAGTAAAGAGGCAGCCAGACGATGTAATGGCTCAACCGGATGAACGAGAAGCTGAGACAGTCGATCATGGATTTTTTGAGCGCGGGCTCGCCGGTTCAGTCGCAAGCCTGCGCCTCTGTAAGTGACGCGGGCGGCAACACCCGGCTGATCAAACCCAATGGGCATTACCAGCATTGGTGTGCGCGCAACGATTGCGTCCATCACCGTGTTCAAACCTCCGTGGGTGACGACTGCCTGAGCTTTTTCAAGCGTCCACTGCTGGGGCGCGAAATCAGTCACCCAAGTCGCGCCTTTAGCGATGAGTGCGCGTTCCTGTGATGTTTTGAGCCCACCGCAGTGCGCCACAAGCAATTGCGCATCCAGACTTCGACAGGCTTTGGCAATCTGCTGAAACATGCCTATACGCGCACCTTGTAGCGTCCCGAAGCTGGCAAAAACGAAGGTTCGATCTGGATCGATGTCCCAATTGCCTTGCAGTGCCGGGCCAGTACTGCGCAATGGGCCTACCGCATGAAAATGGGCTGGCAGATGACTCCGAGGGAAATCGAACGCCTCGAATGTCTGACTGATTTGCGCAAACGGGGAAAGACAATCGTGAAGCCCGTCGCGCGGCTCAATGGCAAGTCGTCGACAGGCAGCGCGCAACACTTCGCGTAATGGGCGCATTAACCAGTCGTAAACCTGGCGGCTGCCTTCATATAAACGCAGGCTTCTTTCATCTGTTCCGTAGGTGAATGGCATCACAGCGAGGGGGATTTGAGGTTCACGGTTGACTGGCAGCGCGCAGGCCACTGAGACGAAGGGTATGCCCAAGCCTTCTGCCGTCAGTCCACCGGCAGCCTCCATCTGATCGCAGAGCAGCGCATCAATGCCTTGATGAGCAAGTGCTGCGGGCAACTCGGAGCACAGCATCATGGTTGTTGCACATAAATCACGGATCACTGGCCGTATCCTCAGCAGGTTGTTCGAGCAAGCGGCTCGCCGCAACGACGCGTCCAGGCTGCCGGGTGGATGGGTGGAGGCGCCAAGCGCGTGAAATCCCACGCGCGGGTCGGTTAGCCAACGGCGTGCATCGGCCTGCTGGAAGAACGTCACCTGATGACCACGGTTTATCAGCTCCGCTGCTAGGGCATAGAATGCTTGAAAGTGGCTGTAAAATGCAGGCGCTACGACGCCGAAGTGGCTCATGATCGAGGTGACCGAGGCAAAAAGCGCGCTGTTCGCAACGCGGCAAGATCAGCCGAGCCAGTACAAAAACAGGCGATCCGTAACTGCTTTATAACAATTTCAAAATGCTCGATGACCGCCTCAGTTGATGACGTGGCATCCCGGAGCACGCCCGCTGCCTGTCCGACCAGATCCGCTCCCAAACAGATGGCTTTTGCCGCGTCAACGCCATTGCGAATTCCTCCGGACGCTATCAGCGTCACATTTGGCAGCGCTTCTCGCACCATCGAAAGGCTAGTGGCCGTCGGTATTCCCCAATGAGCGAACGCCATGGCGACTTCTCGATCAGCAGGGTGGCTGGCACGTTCGGCTTCGACCGCCGCCCAGCTAGTCCCGCCCAATCCCGCGACGTCGATAATGTCTACGCCCACTTTCGTCAGAGCAACGGCAACCGGAGCCGAGAGTCCTGCTCCCACCTCTTTGATAATGACCGGAACGCCCACGACTTCCACTGCACGACGGATCACGTCCAGAACACCACGCCAATCCTTATCGCCTTCGGTTTGGACGGCTTCCTGCAACGGATTCAAATGAATAATCAGTCCATTGGCTTGCAACGCATCTACCGCGCGGAGCGCCAAATCGAGACCGTCACGCTCTAGTAACTGAGCAGCTCCGAGATTGCCAAGCAGGGGGATATCAGGCGCTAATTTGCGTAACTCGCGCGTGAGCCCCTGATCATTTTTACTGCGTAACCCCACTCGTTGCGAGCCGACTCCCATCGCGATTCCGAGCTCCTGTGCGGCTTGCGCTAGATGCCGGTTGATTGCGGTAGAGCGATTAGCTCCACCCGTCATCGAGCTGATCAGCAAAGGAGCCCTCAAAGGTATCCCCACGAATGCGCTGCTCAGGTCAATGGAGCTCAGGTTTAGCTCTGGTAAAGCGCAGTGCTCAAATTGCAGGGCATCGAATCCGTTGCCAGCGCCATGATGCCCGCCATGGCTTTCCAAGACGATATTAAGGTGGTCGTCCTTTCGCTGACTCAAATCGTACCCGGTCATGGAATCTCCAAATTGCTGGAATCATTTGACGGCGTGGGTGGTCATCTTAGTGAGTGATGTTGTACGGCTAGGCGTGAGCTGCATAGCTCTTGTACAGCAACTAATAATTGAGGCACTTCTTCACTGAAGTCGTTCAGAGTTTTTGAGGGCCGAGTATCAGACAGCCCGACCGACCTGAATCAACCGCTACGGTTAAGGTAATGACCAATGACAATGGAATCTGGCGCCGCCATCGACTACGGGTTTGCTGAACGTCTCTCAGATGTGCGCGCGGCCATAGACCGTCGTCTAGACGAACTGCTGCCGGAATGTAGCAATGAGCGTGATTTAGTCGCTTTAGCGATGCGGGAATCCACGTTGGCCCCGGGAAAACGCATGCGTCCTGTTTTGCTGATACTAGCCGCTGAGGGTTTGGGCCACTCCGGCAACCAAGCGTTGGATTTGGGGTGCGCGGTGGAGCTGATTCACGCCGCATCGTTGGTGCTGGACGACATGCCATGTATGGATAATGCATTGGTGCGTCGCGGTCGGCCGACCATGCATTTGAAGTTTGGAGAAGATGTTGCGATTCTGACTGCTGTCGCTTTGCTTAGTCGGGCATTTGGGATCATCGCCGCAATCAGTGACCTACCTCCCGCTGTACGTACCCAGCTGGTTGAAGTCATGGCGAACGCCGTCGGTATGCAAGGCCTGGTGCGGGGCCAGTTTCAGGATTTAAGGGAGGGCCAGCAAAGCCGAGGTGCTGAAGAGATCGCACTCACAAACAATCTCAAAACCGGAGTGTTGTTTGGGGCAATTATGGACATGGCCTGGATGATCAGCGGCGCAGCCGACAGTGTTAGGCCCACTCTGCAAAACTTTGCGTTGGAATTGGGCCAAGCATTTCAGATGTATGACGATTTGCGGGACAGCTGCTTAGACACAGACAAAGATCAGGGCAAGGACGAAGGTAAGTCCACCTTCGTCTCGCTCTATGGCGAGAAAAACGTTTTCGAACGGTTGCAGGCCCACCTGTCGAATGCAGAGCGTCACCTTAATCAGGTCTACGGTGACTCTTTGATGATCGCGAGCTTCATGAGGACAATCTTCGAAAAGGCCACCGTTTCCTGAAAAACCTAGCGATTCTGCTCTGCTATCGCTTGTTGTAAATCTGTTCCGTCTGCGTACCGCTTCTCGTTAATGACCGCACCGTTTTTCAGTGAAAGCCACTGCACGGTGTCTCTGTCGCCACCGTACCGAGTGGCCACTCTTCCATCACGATCCAGCATAATTCTGTACTTGGCAGAACGCATCGCTGGCACAGCCACGAGCTTGATCAAGGAAGGCATCTTCTCGATATCGGCCAGGTACACAATATGGCGAGCCTCCAGGTAGCCTGCCGGCTGTGCCTCAATGGCCGTGTTCATCAACTTGGCCGCTGACATGCTGCGGGCAATCAGCAACACCTGGGCACTGTCATCCAAGGTGTACGCCTTGTCGTTCTGATCTAGTAATGTCCATTTCAATACAGGTTGAGCAGCGTCTTGAGCCAAAACATTGAGGCTCAATTGTAGTGGTCTAATGAAACCGGACACCCATTTAGGCGAGAATGCTCGCCAGATAGAGGTGTCTGATGACCAAACAACGCCGTACCTTTTCCGCTGAATTCAAACGCGAGGCCGCAGGCCTCGTGCTCGATCAAGGCTATAGCCATATCGAAGCCTGTCGCTCGCTTGGAGTGGTCGAGTCTGCATTGCGTCGCTGGGTCAACCAGCTTCAACAGGAGCGCAACGGTGTAACTCCACAGAGCAAAGCCCTGACGCCCGAGCAGCAGAAAATTCAGGAGCTGGAAGCCCGGATTGCCCGTCTTGAGCGGGAGAAATCCATTTTAAAAAAGGCTACCGCGCTCTTGATGTCGGAAGAACACGAGCGCATGCGCTAATTGATCAGCTAAGTGCGCGTGAGTCAGTTGAGTTGCTGTGCGAAGCCTTTGAAGTACCGCGCTCCTGCTACTACGACCATTGCCTGCGACGCCGCGCTCCAGATGTTGAGCGGATTCGATTACGCAGTCGCGTCAACGAATTGTTCACGCAAAGTCGAAGCGCTGCCGGCAGCCGCAGCATCGTGTCGATGATGCAGGAAGATGGCGAGCAGATTGGCCGGTTCAAGGTACGTGGCCTGATGCGGGAGCTGGGATTGATCAGTAAGCAACCGGGCTCGCATGCTTATAAAAAAGCGACGGTGGAGCGACCAGATATTCCGAATATTTTGAATCGAGAGTTCGATGTTCCTGCGCCCAATCAGGTGTGGTGTGGCGACATCACTTACATCTGGGCACAAGGGAAATGGCATTACCTGGCTGTGGTTATGGATCTCTTCGCGCGCCGAGTAGTGGGCTGGGCATTGTCGAGCAAACCGGATACGGATCTGGTGATCAAGGCGCTGGATATGGCCTATGAACAACGCGGTAAGCCTCAGGGCCTGCTGTTTCACTCGGATCAGGGCTCGCAATACGGCAGCCGACAGTTTCGCCAACGGCTCTGGCGATATCGCATACGTCAGAGCATGAGTCGTCGAGGTAATTGCTACGATAACTCGCCTATGGAGCGTGTTTTCCGGAGTCTAAAAACTGAGTGGATACCGACCGTTGGCTACATGACGGCCCAAGAAGCGCAGCGAGATATCAGTCATTATTTGATGCATCGCTACAACTGGATTCGGCCACACCAGTTCAACAACGGGCTACCACCAGCTCAGTCCGAAAAAAGACTTAACGTCGTGTCCGGGATCAGTTGACCACTACACAATAGCAGAGCAGCTAAAAGGGTGACTGGCCGCATAGGGCTGAACCTTCGTAAGGGATTGGGCATGCGGAGTACATCCTACGCTTGGGCAATTATTCGGATCTACTAGCTTCCCGCTTTTCTTGATCGATCTGCTCAGCTCCAGATCGATTCTGAACACCCTCCTTACGGCACTTTCGTAGCAGACGATCACGGGGCCCAGTGGGCCGGCTCCCATTTTTAAAGGCTGTGCGCAGTGCGCGCCAATATGCCAAGGGCGATCTCCACAGCCTGCCTAGACCGCTCCACAGCTTCCGTTTTTCCACGGTGCACCTCTGCAACTTGACGCTGAACAGCTCCCTAACTGTCCTTACAAAAATTGGTCTGCAAGAACTGCACATGGTTCATCAGAAAGTTATGATCGCAGACGAACAAACCCTAAGGCTTTCGCATAGTGCTGTTTTAGGAGGGATTAAGGGTCAAAATGCAGCAACCAATAGTAAGCGCAGCAGGCGGATGAAACCATGCCCCGAGAGGACGCGCCGCCTTAAGCCAAACACATCTTGGCGTGATGGGCGTAAGGCGAATAGTTTCACAACCTACCTTCTGTCGTGTGTCAGGAACATTGTTCTCTCCCCGTCGCCTATCCTTTCTCAGCAGGGCGTTTTGCTGCTTCTTGAACAGTGGAGTAAGTTTTGATGGATGTAGAGACTCCCTTTGGCGCGCTGCAAGCTAATGATGCAAGGGAATTGCTGAACTGCCCAACTGAATTGGATCGCCAAATCCTAGCGTATTCAAGGCACTGGATACTCGTGGGTATTTTCTTACGCTGTACCACATGCGGCGCATCGCAAAAAGCCAGCGATAGCGCCTGCCCGTTCCTTCACCTTCCGGAGTGCGAGGCTAAGCACGTAGAACACGACTTCCCCTGGCGACAGCTACTAGCCACACTGTCTCAGCTACCGGTTGACCGCCTGGTGGAGGCAACTCGATAACGGCAATTTTTGGTTTATCCTTTCGCGGGTACAGGAGTATTCAGATAAAACCATATGGAGGGGTGTAGTGGAGAAGTCATCGATATTTGACCGGTGTGCCGTCTTGAGCGCGAGTCCCGTGTTGAACGAGCGGCAAATTGGCTGGTCTGGTCGTTGGACGCTGATGGGCGATTTCGTAGTTTGCAGCCAGTGTTTAGTGGCGCAGCCTATAGACATGGCGCACCAATTTTTCGAGCACCAGCCAGACTGCGTGGCACGCCAGTACGGCCTTTACCCTTGGCATGAGCTTCAACAGGTTTTGAGCCAGCTCCCAGCAATCCCAAAAAGTCTTCACTCATATTTGGGCAGCGCTTTTTTAAGCTAGAACCGCATGCTGCTTTGAAATGCTCCAAGACTTCAAACCGAAGGTAGGTCGCATAGCCACTGGGTTGATTTTCTGGCGAGTAGGAATTTGGCGTGCGTGAAATGAGCAGCTAGCTTGATCCGGTTGATGCACCTTGGTAAACCAGGTCTTGGCACAGCGGTACAAAAATGGACTCGGAAGGCGCGTGCGTTGACGATCATAGATAGTCATCCCTTTGGAATCATCGAGATCAGAAGCTGACAAGATGGGGAAAACTTGAATGCATGAGCAAGGGTCAGATGCGGTAAGTATTGGGTCTCCAAGTGCCCGACTGGTAGCTGAATCCGTTTAAGAGACGAGGTTTTGGCTGCGCATATTAATTAATGTCGTCGCATGAGTATATGTGCGGTTGATCCGAAGATTTACCGATTAGCAAGCGCGCTTTTTCCTAAGACTTTTTTCATAACTCGCCTTTCTGGATAGAATACTATTCACTGCACGTCACAAATCTCATTTAAGGATCGACATGTCTCGCTTAGCTGAATACCGAAAACTCGAACAACAACTCGCCGCTCAACTGGCCGAGTTGGACGCCATGAAAAATGACACAGGCCTCCAGGCAGAGATAGAGTTTGAGACCAAACTGCGGTCGCTTTTGGGTGAGTATGGTTACAGCTTGCGGGATATCATCAGCCTGCTGGATCCGCAAGCAGCTACGCGTCGTAAGTCTTCGCCGCTGGCGGCACCGGAGAAAGGGACTCGCAAGCCACGTGAATTGAAGGTTTTCAAAAATCCACATACCGGGGAAGTTGTCGAGACGAAGGGTGGGAATCACAAAACACTGAAAGCCTGGAAGGCTGAGCATGGGGCGGATGCGGTTGAGTCTTGGCTGGCTAAGTGAGTTGCGTTTAATTACGATCAAAGGCCCTCCATGGGGGCTTTTTTTCGCGCAGCTTAAGTGAGATTTAGTTGATTCTTACCCGATCATTGGCGGCCGGGTTAGGAGCCAACAGGTGTGTAAAGGCAGGATGGTATCTGTTGATTTTCTTGGCTCGATGCGGCAGATTCATGCAATGAACAGCTACCGTTTTCGTTGCGCAAATTCAATTATTACCACCTTCACCTAGGTGGTGGGACTGCGCACGATATGCCGAACCCCGCCTCAGAAGCGGGGTTTTTATTCCTGCGTCTGAAGCTCATCCAGGAGCACAGAAATGGACGCACTTACCCGAACTCTCAAAGAGACAATCGAGGCCGCAGATCGAGCCATCACAGCCGAAGACTTCGACGAACTGATGAAGTTTTATGCGGATGACGCCAGTCTCGTGGTCAAACCAGGATTGACAGTCGCAGGCAAAGACAGCATCCGCCGAGCTTTTGTCGCCATTGCGAAGCATTTTAATAACAGCATCGTTGTTACACAGGGGGAGATGCAGGTTATACGAGGAGGTGATGTAGCTCTCGTTATTATGGAGACGCTGCTGCAGGCCACGGACAAGGCGGGTGTGAATACCGAGATTTCGCGCAGGGCCACCTACGTGTTTCGACAAATTTCGAAAAAGTGGCTATGCGTAGTGGACAACTCTTATGGGACGACGCTACTGGATAGCGTCGTCGAATCGTAGGACACCAAAACGGGTGGCGCCTACCCTTGTAAGTTTGCTCCAGCATCCACAACCGAAAGGTGGCAGTTTAGCGATCAGCAAGGGTGTCTAACAGACGCTTACGGTTATGGCTATGTAGCTTCCCATCGTCATAGCTGAAAAACCTGGAGAAAACCACCAACAATCTAGCAGCTGCTGACTTCGGTCAGCGCTGCCAAACGCATATCTAAACGAGGCGAGTGCCTGGCCTAAGCCTGCTCGTCTTGCTCATCGTCGTCGTGCTTGAGTCTGATATCCCCAAGCGCTGAGCAGCGCTATCGGATCTGTTCGCGAGCGATTTACGAAGTCCTTGGCTGACTCTGGTAAACGAGCCATCTGGGCTCACTTAATCGCTTATTTTCCAGGCGGCATCGTCTAGCTCTTAAGGCCTGTGCCCGGATATTCCCACTTCTTGTTCCAAATCACGCGTGCGCAGTTCGGTTGCGACCAGAGCGTTTGGCTAAATAAAGCGCCGAGTCAGCCTGAGCCACCAGGATCTGATAGTCGGTGCTCCCAGGGATGCATGAGTAAACGCCTAAGCTCACAGTGACAACCTGCGCCGGATTCTCTTGGTGAGGAATAGCCAAACTCATCACGGCAAGCCTAATTTTCTCGGCGATGATATACGCGCCATCAGCTTCCGTATCAGGAAGCAGAATTGCAAACTCTTCGCCGCCGTACCGTATCGCTAAATCAGTCGGTCTGCGTATAGATTGATTGGCAGTGCGACCCACCGAAGAAATACATTGATCACCAGCGACATGACCATATTGATCATTAAAGCTTTTGAAGAAATCAATATCTAACATTATCAAGCTAATTGGAGAACGATTCCGGTTAGCGCGAAGCCATTCAAGGTGTAGACTTTTATCTAAATGACGCCGATTCGCTAAGCCGGTTAGCGGATCTTGTAAGGCTAATTTCTCCAATATGGCTTTTGCTTGTTTTAAATCCCCCTCAATTTTTGCCCTGTGACGCACCTGCTTGATCAAGAGTGATCCAACTAGGAGATTTACTAAAAGAACTACGCCGATCATGGCCCCCATTTTGATCGCACTAACTCGCCAAGCGCCTAAAATAGCTTCTTTTGAGTTTGCAGCAGCCACAACCAAAGGGTATTTCATGAGTAACCTGTATCCAAACAGGCGATCCACTCCGTCGATAATCGATTTAATCATCACAGTATCCGAAGGCGACTTCGGTAAGTACGTAGAAAAAATTTCACCTCTAGCAAGCGAAGTGCCGATTAACCGTTCATCAAAAGGTCGTCGGGCAATTATTGTTCCATCAGGAAGAGCTAGAAATATCGCGCCTTTTTGATCGATTGCAAAGGTAGAGAAAAACTGGTCAAAATAAGTCATTTTTATAGTAGCAAGAACAACACCTTTGAACTTTCCCTCTACGTCGTTAAAGCGTCTCGACAGAGGTATAATCCATTCTCCGGTAGTTCGGCTGCGTATTGCTTGACCAATTCTAGGTGTAAGAGTCGCGTTTTGTTCGTGAAACTTAAAATAATCCCGATCTGAGTTATTTGCTGATTCAGGCTTTGAGTCGAACGAAGACAAAATCCAGCGACCATGTTCGTCATAAAAGAAAAGGCCGTGAAGCTGCTCAGTCGTAAAAACTCTTTGCTTCAACAACCTTTGTGCATTGTCGAGTTGCGCCGTATCCATCTGCTTATCAGAAATTCGTTCTAACATCTCGTCTAGGATTAAATTGGCTTTGTCAAAAGTGTCTGTCGCCTGCTGTGCGATTGATTGCGTCAAGTTGCCTGAGGTCAACTTTGCCTGTGAGAGTTCATACGCCTTCGCCTGGATGACTTGAAAGCAGTAGATACTAATTATAGAGACAGCAACCAAGGCCATAAACGCGACCGATATCAGTGTGGCAGGCAGCCTTCCAGCCCAAAGCCGAACGGTGTTCCCGGTAGCGTCTGTCACAACATCCCCTATCGTAAGATTCAAAAGTGAAGTTTTTTGGTTTCGGCGAGGGCGAGTTGTTCGGCGAAAAGATAATAACGCCGAGTTTACCTTCGAGTATAAGTCGATTTGAATTCTTCGGCTACACCGGACTTCACATGTGCGAAATAGCAGCAGAAAAGGATCTTCACGGAATTGGTGGACGGATGTGTTTGAAGGATCTATTGCGAACCGAAGCCTTTCTCCGGGTAGCGCCCCACGCCTGGCAGGCAGCAGTGAAAGCTCCTCTAGGCGCCGGAATTGACGTCCGTTATGACAAATGAGTCTATATAGCCCTAAATCGAGCTATGCCTCTCATCCAACCGCAAGCAGCGCTCATCCAACGTGGATTGGGGATCGTCCATCTTATGGTGTTTAAGGTGCGTCAGAATTCCTCAGCTCTCGGAAAGTAAAGGTGCATGGTCGTACCTTGTCCTACGGTGCTTTCGACTTCCAGCTTGCCGCCCATGTCGCTAACGAAACCTTTAACCATCGCGAGTCCCAAGCCGGTACCTTTACCTGCCTCCTTCGTTGTGAAGAATGGCGTGAACATTTTATCAATCGTATCTTGGCTCATGCCACAACCATTGTCAGACACCGAAATCCGGATGTATCCACCAGAGTTCTCGCTGCTCCCCCAAGGCTGATCATGTGCATCAAGCCAAACGTTTTCTGTTGAAATGATCAGATTAGTTCCTGACACGCTGGCATCCCGAGCGTTGAGAGCAAGGTTGAGCAGCGAACTTTCTAGCTGGGCGACGTTAGTCCTGGTATATCCGATATCCGAAGCCAGCATCAAGGTGAATTTGGAAGCTCCCCCCAGAGCCGCTCGCAGTAAGTCGCGCATGCTCTGAATAACTTCATTAGGTGAAACCAAGTTCATTTCTCGCGGGCGGTGGCGAGAAAAGCGGAGCAGATTGTCTGCCAGCGACGTAGCGCGTTCGATAGCTTTTTCGGCGAGACGAAGGCGGTGCAAAAGCTTTTCGCTGCGCGAGTCTTCAATCTCTTGTTTCATCAGCTGTACGGCCAACACCACGCTGCTCAGCTGATTGTTGAAATCATGGGCTAGACCGCTAGTCAGCTGTCCGATCGTCTCCATTTTTTGCGACTGAACCAGAGCTTCTTCTAACTTGGCCCGTTCTTGTGCCTGGCTCTCTTGAAATCTCTGATCTTGAACGGCATTCATGAAACCGATCATAACGCCTGAGTCGTCAAAAAGCGGGACTATGTTGGCGAGAACAGGAACGCGCGTTCCATCTCGTCGCTCGACGATGGTGCTGAAGTTCACCACAGCCTTCTGAGCTACAAGCACTGTAGCGAGGGGCGTTTCCTCATGTGGCACATGAACGCCAGTCGGCGTGAGCAGCTTATGCGCTCCGCAGAACTTAAGCTGCGTATCGCCCAGCTCTGGCTCCTCTCCCCAGATCTCCGCAGCCTTGCGGTTGTAGGCAACCAACACTCCGAATTGATCGCACAGATAAACACCTACCGGCAAGTGCTCGATCAAATCGCTGTTCAGTTGACTGGCTAGAGACGAGCCAGGCGGAAGGCGTAACCTTATAGGTCTCAATGAACTAGGCATGATGCGCTCGGACGGGTGGACGTTAGCAGCGTACGCGCTAAGGAATAAATTATAAACGCCGTATGCAATCAACATTGCAGGCAACGCGTACAGCAATAATCCTCTAACCTACACCGTTCAGGCGCGACTCGGAAATCAATCCAAATGGCATTATTTTCCGCAGTCGACATCGTTAGAAATGTTAGTGGCCTATTGCTCCGATCACAACATCACCTAAATGATTCACGACTCAAAAAAGGGCAGTAAATGGTCAAGCTTGGTGAAGGTTACGCGAGAAACGTAAACGGTATGGGCTAACCCAGCATGCTCTTGCGTTGTTCGGTGCATGTGCCGCTGCCTAGGTTCATCATCTCAGGAAGAGCTCCATCAGGAACGGCAGAACGATTCATAACGCCCCAAACGTGGGTAAGGGCTTCCTGATCCAACGCATTCATTTTCCGTAGTGCAGAATCATGGCGCTCTCATCTGACGATAGCGCCGATGACTCTCCAGAAGTTTTATTCCCTGTGACGACATACCCTATATCAATTGTTCCTGACACATTCGCCAAGTAATCGGCCCTTGGCGTTCTGTTGCCACTCTCGTAGTGTCCCTGCGCATTCGGTTGAACTCCTCCAAACTTTGCAATTGCTTGTTGGCTCAGCCCATACCGCTTTCGCTCTTCGCGCAATCTTTCACCAAGCTTATTCATCGTGCGACCCCCCTTAACTGGGCTGATCATTTGAATAAGTGTGTACGCAAACGGATAGAATGACAATCTGCGACAGGGTGTAACGATAAGTTTAAGCGATGCCATTTGAATGGATTTCGAGAATATCTTACAGCCGGTGCTACCACGAGTAAAGACCATCATGGGCATCAGTTAAGACCACACAGCGCAGCTTGCTGCGGGTGGAGTAATCGCGATTCTGCCTCCGGATTTCCCTACCAACCCACGAGATGAACCGCGAGTCCGAATCTGAACTCAGTGGGCTAAAGACCTCAGCCTGAGCTGACCTACCGGCAGCGTCATTCGGGTTAGCTCAGGAAATAGACATGCACATGGCAACCCCGACCCGCTTGGCCTGCAGCGATTTATACACAGGTTTACGCACGGTTTTTGTGGACAATAACGACGATGGTCGTCAGCGACGGGGGACGAGGTTCTAGGCTACGGTTCTAAATTGGCACCTAGGTGCTTGACGAGCTCCAGGGGTTGTCTACTTTCGATGATTTTGAAGATCAGATCTCGCCTGCTGCGCGGTAATTGCTTCGCGACACTCTTCGCAGTCTTGCGAATTGCTTCGTCGGTGCCATGAATTTTGCTGCTAAGACCAGGGCGAGCGTTGCGTCGGTGAGATTCATTCCTGCACCATGTGCATTAGGTCTGCGCGGTACAAGCGTTCACCGGGGTCATAGCCGACGGCTAGCGCCTATCGGCGTGCGGCCGCAGGCTTTTCGAACCTTAAAGTTGACGCATCGTAATAAGCAACGTTCAGTACACCCCGCGAGCCAGCGTAGGGTCGCAAACGGCATCACCCGAATATCTGAATCGAAATTCCAGGCTCACGAAGCGCCGTCAATGTGAATCTAAGACGACAGCCGCTAAAGCAGTGGTATTGCCTAAGGAGTGTCTAGCTAGTGGGACTTCATTCCCGTTCCAATTGCCGGGCATCCGACGTAACTGCTTCCATGATCGAAACCAGCTCCTCAAGCAGTTCCGCATAATAGCGGGTGAGGTAGCCAGCAATGGCTTCGTTACGAAGCAAGCGCACGAGATACCCCTTGGCGACCACCAGTTCTAACATCGTTTCACCAAGGGTGTCTTCGACCTGCTTGTAGTCGTGCTGCAGGTTTTCCATCTCGCGCTCCATGCGAGCAATGTCGACAGCGCTTAGCTCCACCGATGACTTTTTTTTCTTCACGACCAGCATTTCGGGACGCGTCGCAGCTAGTACCATTCGAGCGTAATTTCGTGTGAAACAGTTCGCTGAAATCATCATCTCGACTGTCTCAATTTGTCGCATTGGCTTCATCTGTCGAAGTGACCGAAAGACATCTTGAGAGACCATCCGAACTTTGAGCATTTCCACGACCTCTGGGGCTATGCCATTCAGTAGCCGTTGCCGGGCGTGGATCAGATCGACATTGATCCCAAGCACCTTAGCGATGCGTGTGGCTTCTATGCCTTTTTTTAGGGCCGCGAGGATCATCTTGTGTTCTTGGATAGGTGTGAGACGGTTGATCTGCCGGTTGTAAGTAAAGCCTTCATCATCTGTTGAGATCAGGCACAACGCTTCCACAGCCCCAAGTGCCTTCAGCGCTTCAAGACGTAAATGCCCGTCTAGTAACATGTATGAAGATCCGCCACCCGCTGTCACCGGCTTGGGGTGTACCGCCAACGGTTCTATAACGCCAATTTCTCTGATAGAACTCAGGATGCTGGCGTATTTTTTACTGCCAGGAATCAGTTGTTCGACTTTACGAGTCGGCAGGATGCGATCAAGAGGAATCGCGATAATCCGTTTTTCGAAAGCTTGTTTGACCTCTGGCATCACTGCGTCTCCCCGAAAATTTTGTCAGCCAAAGGCTTCGGCATGTCTGGAATGTCCTCGTTGCGCAGCAGGGTGCCAAAGTAGTCATCTGCCAAGAGTTTGCGCATCGCTGTGACGATTATCAGTAGACGCTGTTCGTTGATATCTGCTTTCTTGATCATGACCTTCTGCCGCCGTACCTCGGACTGATAAACGCTGAGGAGTTTCTGCGGCGTCGTAAGCTTCTCAGAGTGCGTCTGCTGTCCGTATCGCTTCCCAAGCGCTTTGCGTTTGTCAATTAGTCGGCGAACCCTCATGAGCTGATCGCCTTTGAGTACTCCGGTTTCGTAAGCCTCGATCATAGCCAGCTGGATCTCACCGTCTTCCGAGCGAGCGATCTGAATGGCAAGCTTTATGGATAGCCAGCCTTTCTCAACCGCAGCAATCAGGCGCTCCTCGCCCTGGCGCAGCAGTACAAGAATTCCCTGTATATACCCCGCGTCCAGGCAGGTCTTGTTTGCAATCTGCTGGCATGTATAGCCCCGATCAGAGAGGATCTGTATCGACTGGAGTAGGTCACGGTTCGAATGCTTGCGACGTGCAAGGTTTTCGACCAGACCGATCAGATAACGATCAGCCTCGCTCGCACTCACTACAATGCACGGGATGCTTTTCTCTCCAAGCGCCTGAAATGCCTCGAATCGACCTTGGCCACACACAATTTCAAAAGTCTCGCCACCCTCAGCCGCGGGGGTTACCGTGATGGGGCGTTTGAGCCCTAACGCAGATATGTTTTCAACCAATCTGGCAAATACTTGCCTGTTTCGCATTCTTGGATTGAGGACGCGAATGTTTTCAAGTGGAATCAAGCTGATGGTCGATTCTTCAGCGACATGCATGAGCGCTTTGCGGTGGCTAGGAATCGCTGTCATACCATTCTCCTACTCTCTGATCTCCGCGATAGCTCTGCGAGAATGTCCAAGGAATCGAACCGGTAAATTTCGAGATTAGCGTGATTGTTTTCGGCGAGAAGCAAATGAGGCGTGTCCATCTCTACTGCTGGCAGAATGTAGTAATCCAACGCCGCTTCTTCCTGCTCCTTCATGCGTACAGCCACCGTAATATCGGGATTTAGGCCGGAATCGAAGCGGACATTCCAGCACCTATTACCCGTCATCGAAACTTGGCAGCGGCATAAGACTAACGAGACGAATAACTCATGGTTCACCCTCATCAAGTCTGTACCGGGATCGATGGAAACATGGCCACCTACTTCAGCAATCTTTGAGATTGTCTGATCCCGCAGCACAGGGTGCAGCTGCCGAAGCCGCTGATTCGCTTGGATGTACGCGAAATCGCGTTCAGGTGTGTATCCCACCAGCGTGTAACAATGAAGAAGACTGCCAAAACGGTATCGGTATGCGCTGCTGGACGGGCATCCCTCGGACTCGTCGATGATGAGACCCGACAGATAACCTCTGCGTTGATAGATCGCTTTCAAAACCCGCAACATTTCATCATCATGCATGCGATAAGAACGAGCGGAGATGATGGACTGGGCAGCTTTGAAGATGATCGTGTTGATGACGGGCCGGAACGCACCATTCGACCTGATCCATTCTTCTGGTGGATTCTGTACATGTTTTTGTTTCAGTTTAAACGAGCTGCGATTCCATACGTTGTTCCCAATGTATTTCTCATTGATCAGAACCTGATGCACGGTTCCTCGCGACCAAGCTGCTGAGTCATTGAGCACGCCGTGTGCGTTTAACCAATTCGCTATCTCATTCTCGCTCCTGCTTTCTTCAACGAACAGTCGATAGATGTGCTGAACCGTCTCTATTTCATCCGTCGGGCCGGGTACCAGAATCACCCGATCCGTCTGAATACTTTTGTGTTCACCAATCCCAAGCTCATTTTTGGGAACGCCGTGGCCATCGACTAGCTGGCGCCTTAATCCAAACCCAGCTGGGCCACCTTGGCGATATCCCAATTCGATGAGCCGGGACTGCCCAGCGAATACCTTTACGGACAGTTCCCGACTGTATTCACTAGCCATCATCCGCTTGACGCTTTTCACAATGTTGGAGACGGGTGATCCGTCGTTGATGAACTGTTCAGCGCAGTATTGGACAGATACCCCGGCCTGGCGGCAACGGACTTCATAGCTTGCGCTTACGTCAGGATCCTGAAAACGTCCCCACCGACTAACGTCATAGACCAAGATTGCGGAGTAATTGGCATGCCCGCTCTCAACGTCGAGGAAAAGCTGCTTGAGAGCATCACGTCCTTCTAGACGCAGGCCACTCTTACCCGCATCAGTGTAGACCTTGATGATCTCTAGACCATGTGTAACGGCGTAGAGACGGATTGTATCGAGCTGATTTTCTGTTGAGTACTCCTGATGCTCGGTGGACATACGGACATAAGCCGCTGCCAAGGTCGTGCTTGATTCATTGTGAACACCCGCGCCAGTGAGTTTTCGCATCGACAACTTCCTCGACCTGATTCACTGCCTCCGGACGAGGCCAAAAGGCGTTGAGAGTCACTGCGTTTTCCTGAAAAGACATAGAAAAGGTAGAAGATCCGGGAGAGAAACATGTTCACCAAAACGGGTAATTCTTTTCTGGCCCAGAAGCAATATGCGGCCGGAATTGGCAAGGCTTTGCATTTGGAGCTCGGGGAATCGCACCAAGCGGCGAAAACTTTGATGCGCTGGACAAATGCGAATGAGCGGACAGTAAAGAACTGGATGGCAGGCAGCAGTGGGCCACGAGGTGAACACTTAATTGCATTGATCAAGCACTCCGACCTCGCTTTAGCCGCATTCCTCAAGATGGCAGAAAGACCCCACGCGCTTGCTGCGTCAGAGCTGCCTGGACTAAGACAGAGGCTTCAGTCGGTTATAGAAGGGATCGATTCGTGCCTGGCTCTTGGTGAGACAAAACCTCCTGTCCGTGCCCCCGATCTTTCCTCGTAGTTTGGAAAGCGCTAATGGAAAGTAAAGAAGTGTTCTGTGATGACACCTCTCAGGGGGCTGATGATTTCGTTTTAACCCATCGACCGTTTAGAGCTAGCGACCGCTTCGCGACCCGGTCGCAGGTTCGCGGTCGATACAATTCCATTACGCTATTTTAGATCTGACAATTATTCCGATTCAGTCCTTTCCTGCTTGAGTCAACGAGCTATCGTTGATGAAAATTGGGGAGGAGTGCGGCCGTGAATGACAATCAAGCAAGGGAATCTAGAGAAGCACTGCTTGCCATTTTAAGTACTGCGGCAAGCATGGGGATAGACATAGATCTGTTGTGCCATTTGGCGGCTGAAGACCTCACCTCTGCGGACGTCTGCGAGGATGTGAAACCCTACGTTTGTGGCGCGATTTATCAGATCGGTGTGTGTATGAACTATGTAATAGAAGCGCCCTGACGGATAGGCCTGGACGGTCGGAAAGTTTTGGCTGGAGCAACTGAAGGTGGTATTTGCCTCCACCGACTGAAACTGCGCGGGCCATAGACTCATGGCGCAGCCGCGTTTGGCTAACAAGGAGGGCATAATCAGAAACGCTTTTAATACCCTGCCCGAAGCGCCAGTCCAGTGACACTTAAATGAGCCCATGTAGCAGCACGGAGGAGGCCGAGGCCTTCATCGATTTTTGGGCCGCACTGTGAAGTGCCTGTTCAAGTTTCAGTGCCGCCGCACTCTGGGGTCGACCTGTCGCGTGCTCAAGATAGTAGTTGCCCGGCCCAGGCGTCTGAGGTATCAACGGGCAAATGTCCAATCCCAAGGATGCCGCCAGAGGCAGGCAGGCAGGTACTGGCCCAATCGCTAAGCCTAATCCTTGGCTGACCATCATGAGCGCTAACGGGGTTGTGTCGACTGGCTCAAGCTTAAGATTACGACTGCGCGTTGGCCCGAAGTTGTGGTTTAGCAATCCCATCCACCCCATGGAGTGGGGGATCATTTCCAAGAGACGATGCTTCAGCAATTCGTCCACTGACGTCAGCGTGGGCAGGTCTGCTTTGCGGCACATCACCACGTAGGTGAGCCCCATGAGACGGCCAGGATGCCGCATCAGATCTGGATCCTCGCCAAAACGTATGACTAGATCAGGTTCGGTGCTTCTTTGTTGCGCGCCCTCCATCCAGAGCTCCACACGTATCGAAGGATTGACGCGCTCAAAATCTGCCAGCACCTGAGGCAACCAACTCATGGACATCAAATGACTGGCCTGAAGCGAGACGCGCTGGACGCGTTGCGGCGCAAATAATGCAGCTGCTTTGCTCTCGATTGCGCCAATGGAAAGCTGCACCGTAGGCAGAAAGTCATTGCCCTCCGGTGTCAGCTGGATTCGATTGGCTAATCTATCAAATAGCGGGCGGCCAAGGCTGGCTTCAAGCGACTGAACCTGCTGACTGACAGCCGCGCCGGTCATATGAAGTTCCTGTCCCGCCTTTGAGAAGCTTTGATGTCGAGCTGCGGCTTCAAACACACGCAGCCAGTTCAGCGATGGAATAAGGGATCTACTCATGGCTTCAGCGTAAGTAAAGCTTTTGCTCAGGTCAACTAGATAGTGTCTGTGCCTACCCTAAGTCCGTGGATATAGTGAATCCATAACGATGGCTAGGCGCTTCTCAACCCTGCTATCTGTCCTTCTATAAAACCGAATGAACAGGGAAATGGGTATGTCGAAAAAACGTGTATTGCTCGCTCTAGTATTTATGCCTTTGTTCGCAGGTGTCGCCTGCGCCCAGACATTGCCAAGTGAGGTCAAAATCGCCACCGAAGGTGCGTACCCCCCATGGAACTACACAAACGCGGACGGATCGTTGGCGGGTTATGAGATAGAACTGACCCATGTGTTATGTGAACGAATGAAGGTCAAGTGCACCGTTGTCGGGCAGGAGTGGAACGGCATCATCCCTGGGCTGACCGTTGGAAAGTACGACGCGATTATCGCTTCAATGGGAGTCACTCCAGAGCGTAAGAAAGTCATCGCCTTTTCCAAGCCATATGCAAAGGCACCTAACGGATTTCTCACGACGTCTGACAACGATCTGAGGAATCTCGTGGATTCGGAACATGCTTTTGATCTTACAGGTTCGCCAGGTGAAGCTCAGGCGGCCATCGACACTTTGAAGTTGAAGTTTAAAGGGAAGGTTATAGGTGTTCAGACCGGATCGACTGCTTCGAATTTCGTTCGCGAATACTTCAAAGGACTAGATATTCGTGACTATCCAACATTTGAACAACTCGCGCTTGATTTAGCTAACGGTCGGCTGGATGTCGGAGTGGCCAATGTCACTACCTTCAAACCTGTGATTGAGGCGAACAAAGGTGTGCTCGTGTCGGCTGGCCCAACCTTCGCCGGCGGCGTGTTGGGGCAGGGCACCACCAATATCGCGCTCCGTCAGGGAGACGACGCTTTGCGCCAGGCCTTTGATGCCGCCATTACTTCGGTGAACAGCGACGGCACTAACAAGGCGCTGACGGAGAAGTGGTTCGGCGTGGATATCTCAGTGCGAGATTGATCCTTCGATAAGGGCCTCCCCCGGTAATAGAGGGAGGCGTCGGTATCAAGGCACAACACGCGCAAATTTATTATTAGAAGGTGCGGGTATGTTTTCCCCAGTGGGCGCCGTCGAGGCAACAATCAATATTTATTTCAATGACCAAGCAATTGCGGCCCGTCCCGGTGAAACGGTAGCGGCATGTCTGTTGCGGGCAAAAACAGCGTTGTTTCGTACCACGCCCGTCACCGGAGCTGCGCGATTGCCTTATTGCATGATTGGTCATTGTTTCGAGTGTCTGGTGCAAATAAACAATGTGGGTAACCGGCAAGCCTGTCTTCAGATCGTTGAAGACGGCATGAGGGTGCGCGCGCAGAACGGTGCAGCGACAGTCACTGGAGAGCTGCTATGAACCATTGCGTAATGCTTGCGGCGGTTTCGCCAAGCAGCTGCAACCCTCAACTTGATGCCGATGTCATTGTGGTCGGCGCAGGGCCTGCCGGGATGGCTGCGGCCATCGGGATCGCCATAGCGGGGCTCAAGGTCATTGTCCTCGACATGCAGCCAGCACCGGGAGGGCAGATATTTCGTTCTCTTGAATCCAATCTCCAGGCTCGTCCTACTACGAACCACCTGTTGAATGCGCTGGGCCCTACCTATCTGGACGGTCAGGCGTTGATCGAGCAGTTTCGTTCTACTCCTGGTATCGATTATCGGCCGCTGACTACGGTTTGGGAGCTGCGCTCGGATGCGACTGTAGGATGGCTTCGAGGTGATATTGCCGGTTATCTCCGGGCAAGCCAGGTTGTTGTTGCCAACGGTGCCATGGAGCGTCCAATGCCTTTCCCAGGATGGACATTGCCTGGCGTCATGACCGCAGGTGCGGTGCAGACGTTGTTAAAGGCTGGTCGATTGCAGCCCGACGGGCGCGTAGTGCTGATAGGAACGGGCCCGCTGATTCTGCTTCTAGCCGATCAGCTTCGTCGTCTGGGGATTCGCCCAATCTTGATAGGACGCACTGACACTCTGATCGACAAAATTAAAGCACTGAGGTTGTTCAAACCATCCGCGCTTGTTCCCCTTGCCAAAGGCTTGCAGTGGCTCGCCAAGTTGAAGCTAGCCGGTATCAATATGCGCACCGGGGTCTCGGACTTGCGGGCCCATGGACACGACAAGCTTGAGTACGTGAGTCTTTCCATTGGAGGTCGGAAAGTTGAACTGGGCTGCGACCTGCTCGTAGTACACGACGGCATCGTTCCAGCTACGGACATTTCTCTCTGTGCCGGGTTGGCCATGTCCTGGCATGACGATGAAGCAAGCTGGAAGCCAAGGACGGCAAAAAATGGCCGTGCCGATCTCGCGCTTGGCCCGAGGTTGTCCGAAGGCCCCTGCAAGATTCGGGTATCGGGAGATGCGCGGCAAATCGGCGGTGCACAAGCGGCAATCGCCCACGGCAAGTATGTTGCTGACTGCATCGTTGCTGACCTGCATGAAACTGCGGTCACGGGCGAGGCGCTGCTGAGCGAAGCTGAAGTTGTCAAAACGCTTGCCCCCCGGCCCTTCCTGGACAAGGCTTTTCCTCGTGGTCTTTCAACCCAGATGTTGGAGGACGATACGGTCGTTTGCCGTTGTGAGGAACTTACAGCGGGAAACATCAGGGCAGCAATCCGCTGCGGTGCAACGGACATGAATCACCTGCGCGGGATACTTCGTTGTGGCATGGGGCCCTGTCAGGGGCGGAGTTGCGCGACAACAGTGGCCAGCTTGTTGGCGCAGGCATCTGGCGCGGCGCCAGTTCCTTTTCGCGCTCGGCCGCCGGTTCGGCCGTTGCCAATGATTGCTCTGGCAAATCTCACCGGGCTCGATCCTGAGCTGGCGCAAGTTATTTCGCTTGGAGATAAACCGGCCGCCGATGTCGTGGAGCACACGCATGAATAAGCCTGCGGATGACGTACTGATTATCGGTGGCGGCTTGCAGGGGTGTGCGATCGGCATGTTCTTGGCGCGATCCGGGTGGAAGGTCACTCTCATCGACAAAGGTGTGCCGGGACGACATGCCTCTGGTGTCAATGCCGGCGGATTGCGACTGCTCATGCGCGATGTACGCGAGTATCCGCTCTCCATTCGCGCGATGGATATGTGGCGAAACCTGGCTGATTTCGTTGATCCGTCTGCTGCGCAAAGCTGTGAGGTTCGCCTGGGATCCTCCCAGATTGCCGTTGCCCTGGACGACGCGGAGATGCAGTGGGCTCGTGCCCGTCATCAAGAGATGATACGCAGGGGCTACTCCTGTGAAGAGTTCATCAATGCCCAAGAGTTACGACGGATGCTGCCAGTTCTCGCCGAGTCGGCCTTGGGTGGGCTCATCTGCCGGGCAGACGGTCACGCCAACCCGGCGAATGCTTCGTTAGCATTTAGACATGCGGCTGAGGCTGCGGGCGTCGTGATTCACGAACGGTGCGCGATTAAGGACTGTAATCAAAATGCAGATGGACGCTGGTCGGCGAATACTGAAGCTGGCGTGATCGAGGCCAACTGGGTCATCAATTGTGCTGGTGCTTGGGGTTCGCAGGTGGCAGCACTTTTTGGCGACGATTTGCCAACCAAGGTGCTGGCATTGAGCATGATGGTGACCGCAAGGGTCAAGCCATTCATAGAACCCGTGGTAATTGGAATCGACAGACCGCTCTCGTTCAAGCAGAGCGCGGTGGGATCACTGGTGATTGGTGGCGGTATCTCCGGCAAGCCATGCCTGCAGGACGGAATATCTTTCACTGTCATGGATCGTATGGCGTCGAGCGCTGCGGCGACGCTGGAAGCGTTTCCAATGCTGGCTGGGGTGCCTGTATTGCGTACCTGGACTGGGCTGGAAGGATCGACGCCGGATGGTGTTCCTTACATTGGGCCGAGCAGCACGCGTAAAGGTTTATGGCACGTATTCGGCTTCTGCGGCCACGGCTTTCAGCTAGCGCCCGCTGTTGGAGAAACCGTTGCTCATTCATTGATAAGCGGTTCCGTGCACCCCCTGATCGAGCCATTCCATACAGCACGGTTTGCTTCTTCCGTTGCGGCCCAACCACAAGGCTAAAAACAATGACGCTGGGTATCTATGAACTGATCGGATTCGGCCCTCATGGATGGGGATTGCCGTTGATAAATGCCGCCGGCATTACCATCGCCGCTGCAGCGAGTGGCTTTCTGCTGGGTAGCGTCCTTGGGGTCGCGGGCGCGGTATTAAAGTTGTCACGAAGGGCTCTACTACGGGCAGTTGGGATGTTTTATACCACCGTGTTTCGGGGTATCCCTGAGATCTTGATTATCTATCTGTTTTACTTTGGTGGCAGCGTGGCGTTTACCAAAATGATGAACTTGGGTGGACTGCCAGGCTTTTTCTCACTTCCCGCATTTTTCATTGGCGTGCTGGCCGTGGGTATTGTCTCCGGAGCCTACCAAACCGAAGCTTACCGGGCCGGCTTTCTAAGATTGGATCGTGGGCAGATAGAAGCCGGATTGTCGTGTGGGATGTCTGACCTTCTTCTACTCAGACGGATTATTGCACCACAAGCGCTGCGGTTTGCGTTGCCCGCCTTGGGCAACATTTGGCAGTCGGTATTGAAGGAAACCGCACTGCTTTCGGTGATTGGATTGACGGAATTGCTGCGCCAATCCATTACAGCTGCGGGGTCGACAAGAGAGCCTTTGTTGTTCTACGGCGTGGCTGCAGTGATGTTTTTCGTTATCGGTCGTGTCACGGGTTCTTTGTTGAGCCGCACGGAAAAACGTCTTGCCAAGCCGTGGAGTCGTTGAAAATGGATTGGGAATTTCTAACTGACGTTTTCTTGCAACTGCTCGGTGGAGTGCCGCTGACGCTGCAGCTTTCGCTCACAGCACTCTTGGCGGGATTCATTCTGGCTGTCGTCATTGCGTGCGCTGCAAGCAGCCGCTTCCGCCTGTTCCAGTGGATCGGTGGCATTCATACCGAAATTTTTCGCGGAACGCCTCTTCTCGTGCAGATATTCCTTATCTACTACGGGTTGGGCCAGATACCGGGTGTGCGTCACTCAGAGCTGTGGCCATATCTTCGTGAGCCGTACTGGTGCGCCATTTTAGCGCTCGCGCTGAATACCTCTGCCTATACAGCAGAGATCATCAGAGGCGCAATCCAAGCAGTGCCAGCAGGTGAAGTCGAGGCGGGCCGAGCCTGCGGGATGTCTGGCTTTTTGCTGCGGCGCAGGGTGACGTGGCCTATCGCAATTCGTCACGGTCTGCCGGTCTACAGCAGCGAGGTAATTCTGATGCTAAAAGCCACTTCGCTGGCGAGCATCATCACCCTGACGGAGGTGACGGGGATTGCTTACAAGCTGATCTCATCCACGTATAGGGTCATGGAAATCTTCGCAGTAACTGGCGCTCTGTATCTGACTTTGACATTTGCCATCAGTCTGGCATTTGCACTTATCGAACGACGGCTTCAACGGCACCTCGGCCACCGTCGAAACTGACTCTGCTATAGCATTGCTCCGGAGAATTTTATGTCTATTGCATCCTCTGAACTCACCGCTAAAGCGACAGCCATTGCGACGTCGGGTCTTCGCAAAAGTTACGGCGAAATTGAGGTGTTGAAAGGGATCGATTTTGGCGCGCGAGAGGGCGAGGTCGTCTCGATTCTTGGTGCGTCGGGATCTGGAAAGTCCACCTTTTTACGCTGCCTCAATTTGTTGGAACTGCCGTCCGCCGGCTCGTTAGACATCTTCGGTGAACGCGTGAACCTCAGGCACTCTGACTCTGGTGCACGCATTGGTGACCGCAAGCAAGTAGACCGCTTGAGAACTCAGGTGGCCATGGTCTTCCAGAACTTTTGCCTCTGGAGTCATATGACTATCTTGGAAAATCTAATGGAAGCACCAGTACACGTGCAGCGGCGTAAACGGGCAGAAGTCCGCGAAGAGGCGCTGTCCGTGCTGGAGCAAGTCGGATTGACCCATCGCGTCGATGCCTTTCCGGCGCAGTTGTCGGGCGGTCAACAGCAGCGAGCCGCGATCGCTCGGGCTCTGGTAATGAAACCCCGCGTTTTGCTGTTTGACGAACCAACGTCAGCTCTGGATCCCGAGCTGGTTGGCGAAGTACTCAAAGTCATGCGCGATCTCGCCACAGAAGGGCGCACCATGTTGATTGTGACCCACGAAATGGCGTTCGCACGCGATGTGTCGAATCGGATCCTGTTCCTGGAGGAGGGGCAAATCAGTGCTCAAGGCGATCCACTTGAGCTTTTTGCGGGCGGTGCCAGCGAGGGGTTTGATAGATTCGTCCGACGTTTCAACGAAAGCGCTTCAAGGTGAAGCGAGATATGATTTCAGCGGCTAATCCGTCAGCAATCGAAGCTAAACATCCTGTAGCCTCGGGCACTACTTGGAGACTCGCATGACTGTTAATGTTCAATCAAAACTGGCTGCCCGCTATGGCGTGCCTGACGTTTCACCACTTAAGCGATGGAGCGATACAATCGCCCAACTGCTCGACCATCGCAGCATTCGAGCCTTCTCTGACCAGCCACTGCCCGAAGGCACCATCGAGACATTGATCGCCGCCGCGCAATCAGCCTCCACCTCATCCAACCTTCAGGTCTGGAGCGTGGTAGCTGTTCAGGACAACGATCGGAAGGCTCGTCTCTCGGCACTGGCGGGAAACCAAGCCTACATTCGGCAGGCGCCTCTGTTCTTCGTCTGGCTTGCCGACCTTTCCAGAGTAGCTCGGGTTGCCGAGCAGAAGGACGTAGAGCTGGAGGCAGTACCTTACCTGGAGAGCTTGCTGCTCGGGACGATAGACGCCGCCCTAGCTGCTCAGAATGCTGTGGTGGCCCTGGAATCACTGGGGCTTGGAAGCGTGTACATCGGCGCCATCCGCAATGACATTGAAGGGGTGGCCAAGGAGCTGCAATTACCTCCTCAGGTCTATCCAGTGTTCGGTCTCTGCGTGGGCTATCCATCTACCGACCGGCTAGCACAGGTGAAACCGAGACTGCCGCAAGGCGCAGTCCTTCACCATGAGACATATTCGGCGGCGGCGGATATCGACGCGGTTGCTGAATATGATGAACGCCTGGGCGCGTTTTATAAACGAGAAGGGATGAAGGCTTCCGGGTGGTCAGAGCAGGTGATCAATAGGCTGCGTAGTGTTTCAAACCTGCATGGGCGCGAGGAGCTGGTTGAGGAGTTGAAGCGTATGGGGTTTGGGCTGCGCTGAAAAAGATGTTCATAGCGTTGAACATGGGTCATCACGTTCTGTAAGCATATCAAGGCCTTTGATGCGTTCGACAATCGTGATCTCGTGTCAGGGCAAGAGGCCTCGTTTTCTGCCTTGGTATCAATTGCGCAGACTACGTCCAGGTTTTCCATAGACGCTTGATAGCTGGCCTCACGAGTTAGCCAATCGATGCCAACAATTTCAGCTTTGACTGCTTTGCAGACGTCTGTGAAGTCGGCAATCAAGCAGCGCTCGCACGAGCACCGTTCTGTTTACCAAGAGCGCTATGAAGCACCACTGCAGTGACTACTCATTGTACGGAGTATTAGGGAGCCTTGCTTGCACGTGCTGATACAACGTCTCCAGCGTCCAGGGTTTCGCTAGGAAGGTGGCGTGTGGAGGTAGGAGGTCATCGTCCATCCGGTTACCCGAGGTGACAATGATCGGCAAGTGAGGCCATCGCTTGGCGACGAGGTTAGCCAGCTGCAGGCCATCAAGCTGGCCAGGCATGCGAATGTCCGTTAGTACCAAGTTGACAGGCGTATGACGTTCCAGCTCGCGCAGGGCTACATCCGCATTCTGGCAAGCGATCACATGGGCACCCAGCATCGAAAGCGCATCGGCGGCCAGCTCCCGCACCGTATCGTCGTCTTCAACCAATAGGATCGTGGGGCACATCGATGTGTGCTCCTTCAGCATTGATATGCTAAGGGATTAAAGGGCGTAGTGATTGGTTTCGAAAATCGATGACTCTTTTGGTAAAAATTCGACCAATGGCGTGGATGCTTGGCCTTCTGTAAGTCTGCTGGTTAGCGCAGCGACCTAGATCATTGCTTCCCGTGGGAGTTCGATGACCAAACGTACGCCGCCTTCACCATACCAGTTAGCCCGGGTGCCCAGTTGCGCGAGCAGGCCATTAATCAGGCGCATCCCGGTGCCCCCGGAGGCCTGATCCGTAAAGCCCCGACCATTATCGGAAAGCGTCAGGATGGCCGGGTTATCATCGTCGGTAACCAGCTCCAGGGCCACCACACCGCCCTGGTCGTCAAACGCATATTTCATGCTATTGGTGACAAACTCGTTGATGATCAGGCCAAGAGGAATAGCGGTTTCGGGGGTGACACATACCGGCGCCAGTTCGATGCGCAATCGAATATTACCTGCAGCTTGCCCGTGAAACTTGAGCAGCCCCCGACTTAGCTCAGCCAAATAGGCGGCCAGGTCTACCCGATTGACCTCACCGGCCGTATAGAGCTTGTCGTGGACGAGGCGCAAGGTTTCGATCCGGTTTTCGATCGAATGCAATTCCTGCTTTGCTTCAGAGGAGTGGGTGCGCCGGCTCTGTGTGCTGATCAACGCCGTGATGACCTGGAGGTTGTTTTTGATGCGGTGCTGTAGCTCGGCCAACAAGCGCTCCTTTTCCTTCACCGCCTGTTGCAAAGCCCTTACCAACTGAAACCGGTCAACGGCGGCGGCCAGCAGGTTGGCATACGTCTGCAGGAACAAAATGTCGTCTTCAGTGAAGTGCCGAGGGGTACGACTATCAACCTCCAGCAACCCATATGGTGGTTGGCCATCGGCGCCTAGGATGATCACATTGACCAAGGCGTGGACGCCGTGTTCAGTCAAGAATGGGGGATAGACAAAGCGCTTTTCTGTGGCAATGTCGTCAGATACCACGGGGCGTTGTGTCTGCAACGCGTGCCCCTCGGAAGAATCGAGGGTGGCCTGAACCGTGGTACAGCCCACCACCCCGGGTTTCCAGCCAACCCCCGCGCGAACCAGCAAGTGTTTTCTATCCGGCTGCAGCTCCATGACCTTCGCCAGGTCGGTGCGCAGGGCCTGCCCGACCAGCCGACAGGCCTCCTGCAGGATCTCATCGAAGTCATGAGATTTGAGGGCAAACGCACCAAAAGCTGCGAGGATGCGTTGTTGCTGAAGCATGGTTCGCTGCGAAGTACGAGGCTGATCTGTCATGAGTACCGGATCTCAATGTTAGATCGCACGTTCGCACGGCCTAAATATGGGAAATACGCACCTCCACATTAGCAGAAAATACTTTCGGCAAGCGGCGTAACCCACAGCAGCGATAACTCGATGGTTACATCCCCTTCCAACGTGATGGGATAGCCAAAATTCGGAATCGAGACGGTTTATGCATACGGGGGACATGCAGCATCACCAGCGCGGTGTTAAAAGGGGTTACGCATGGTCTCAGGATAACCCTGCGCTACCTTTTACGCTTGATCCTGAACATCGCACGACGAAGATGCCGCTGTGGAGCGGGATGCTCGACAACGTAGCAAAGAATAACCTTGTACAGGCCTTCTAATTGCTCGCAGTGCGTAGCAGCATTAACGTTCAGCCATGGTGCCCAAAGGTGTTGTGTGTCTTAAACTGGCGTCAGGGCTACTCGGAAAATAAGAGCGTGCTGCTAGACCTACTCATTACATCCTATTCAGCTAAGGGCTATGCATGAGTCGTTCCGGAGATTGGGCGTTGGAGCTTCAGCAGGAGCAAGACAGCCTGCGAGATTTTGACTACGAATACGAGCAATACGAAGCAGAGATGCAGTGGCTCGCTGAGAATCCTTTTGAGGAAATCTACACGGCGTTTGGTGGACGGCTTCGGCAGCTTCAGAGCGTTTTAGATGCCGATGTGACGATTTTTACAAATACAGTCATTTTCAAGATGGTTTACGTGCATGCCGTAACCTTGTTCGAGGCGATGGTTGGCGATGTAGTTAAAGCCTCGGTGCTGACGCGGCCAACCTTCAAAGGACGTTTAACCTCTCGGATTGATGAGCTGAATAAGGGCAGGAAGTATTCGTTAAAGGAGATATTTAGCCACAAAGACGGTGCTGACGGGATCGTGATGGAGATCTTGTCAACGCTCACATTCCATAATGCAGAGACTGCTAAAAGAACGGTTGAGATCATTTGCGATGGCGTGGTCAATACTAAGAATTTTAAGGCCATGAGAGACGTGGTTGAAAGCCGCCATGATTTTGCTCACCGAAATGGCAAAACAGTGGGTGATGAGTTTCGAGGGATCGACAGGGCCATTGTCCTGGATGCTCTAGGCGTAATTGAACGCTTCGCCAATGACATCTACGAATGCATTTCAGACGCAGCGAAAAGGGATACGTTTCTGTAGCTCAAAGTCATAGATAGAGGGGGTAACAGGGCATTCGCAAGCATATTTTGGGTTGCGTCGGAGACTCACCTACTTGGAAAGCCTAATATTGACAGCAGTCCACAGACCTCATTCAAGGATCGACATGTCCCGATTAGCTGAATACCGCAAGCTTGAGCAACAAATTGCTGCACACCTCGCTGAGTTGGAATCTATGAAAGGCAATTCAGCCCTCCAAGCTGAAATTGAGTTTGAGGCCAAACTTCGCACGCTTTTGGGCGAGTACGGTTATAGCTTGCGGGACGTGATTGCGTTGTTGGATCCGCAAGCGGCTAGCCGCCGTAAATTGGCTCCTCTGGCTGCTCCTGAGAAAAGCACACGTCGCGCTCGCGAGCTTAAGGTCTATAAGAACCCGCATAGCGGTGAGACCGTTGAGACTAAAGGTGGGAATCATAAGACACTGAAATCCTGGAAGGCTGAGCATGGGGCTGATGTGGTTGAGTCTTGGCTGGCTAAGTGAGTTGCGTTTAATTACGATCAAAGGCCCTCCATGAGGGCTTTTTTTTCGCGCAGCTTAAGTGAGATTTCGTTGATTCTTACCCGATCACTGGCGGCCGGGGTAGTAGCCAACAGGTATGTAAATACAGGGTGGTATCAGTTGATTTTCGTGGCTCGATGCGGCAGATTCATGCAATGAACAGCTACCGTTTTCGTTGCGCAAATACAATTATTTCCACCTTCACCTAGGTGGTGGGACTGTGCACGATATGCCAAACCCCGCCTCAGAAGCGGGGTTTTTCATTCCTGCGTCTGAGACTCACCCAGGAACACAGAAATGGACGCACTTGCCCGAACTCTCAAACAGACAATCGAGGCCGCTGATCGAGCCATCACAGCCGAAGACTTCGACGAACTGATGAAGTTTTATGCGGATGACGCGAGTCTCGTGGTCAAACCAGGATTGACAGTCGCAGGCAAAGACAGCATCCGCCGAGCTTTTGTCGCCATTGCGGAGCATTTCAATAACAGCATCGTTGTTACACAGGGGGAGATGCAAGTTATACGAGGAGGAGATGTAGCTCTCGTTATCATGGAGACCCTGCTACAGGCGACGGACAAGGCCGGTGTAAAAACTGAGATTGCGCGCAGGGCCACCTACGTGTTTCGGCAAATCTCGGAGAAGTGGCTATGCGTCGTGGACAATTCCTATGGGACGACGCTACTGGATAGCGTCATCGAATCGTAGGACATCAAAACGGGGTAGTGCCTACCCTTGTAAGTTTGCTCCAGCATCCGCAATCGAAAGGTGGCAGTTTAGCGATCAGCAAGGGTGTCTAACAGACGCTTACGGTTATGGCTATGTAGCTTCCCATCGTCATAGCTGAAAAACCTGGAGAAAAACCACCACCAATCTAGCTGCTGCTGACTTCGGTCAGCGCTGCCAAACGCATATCTAAACGAGGGGAGTGCCTGGCCTAAGCCTGCTCGTCTTGCTCATCATCGTCGTGCTTGAGTGCTGGCTTCATACCAAGCTGGGGCGAGTGCTCGGCATTGGGCGCAATTTCTTCGCCGTGGTTTTTTTCTCTTGCTGAACTTTTTTGTCGTGAACGACATTGGGTGGATCGGTTACCCAACCCTGAGAGACCAAGACACGGTGTGCACTTGAATTTAAGTGGGCACCAGTTCTCGCCTTTTGAGCGGGTATATAGACGGCGTCTCGCCCGCGTATACCGGAAGTGTTGGATTACCGGTCACTCTGAGTACCTCTGAGGTTGTTCAGATAGCGAGCTCGCTTGAATTAAGTATGCAGTTGGCTTACGGGAAAAGGATAGCCTGTTGACCAAGCTAACCCTATTTAAAATAAACCCCGTTGTTAGCGTGAGGGTTCCTTAACTGGTGTGGGGGCTTTCATCATTTCGGCCTTGGTAATTTTTTTGAGGCCCGCATTGTAAAGAAGGCGAGTGATCGTTTCGTACAATTTGCTATTGAGGGCGTTGGCCTGGGCCAAATCTTCCTCAAGCCTAGCAATGCGTTCCGCACCGTCTCGAATCGTCTTGGGGCGTGGCAGGTTGGTGACTCGCTCAAGTTCTTTTTTTATCGAACTTTTCTTTGATTGATAGGCGAGCTTCACAGTAGGTTTGCCGCTCAGGGCCTGCCGGGTCGGAGGAGAGTCCCAGCCAAGAATTTCCTGCGCACCTAGGCAGATCGTATTCCAAGCTAACGGATACTTGGTATCCCAAGCGCTGATCATTTTGCAGATATCGCGAGTCTGCCGATCGGTAATTACCTTGGGCATCTTAGGGTTCCTAACAAATCCATCAAACAAGCATCTCCAGGCAGTCGACCAGGTCTTGACCGTAATCGCGCGCGAGCTGTTCTTTGCTCACAAGTTCCACACCAATTGCCAGCTGCTTGCTATCCAGAAGCTCAATACCAGCTTGGCTGGCTTTCTCGCCCACTAGCCGTGATTCATGGCTGAAATCGGTGCCCGTCAACAGGATGGGAGATCCATCTGGAATATCAGGGTTTTCCATAATATTGACAAGCTCTACAAGCCGATAAATCTGCGGTTTGGCCTTCTCAAGCCACAGTGAAGCTGAACGTTCACCCGAGTCAATTGCGCGCTGGGCGGCATCCCGTGTACGAATCATATTATCTCGATCAGCCTTGATCGCTTCCAAGGCGATCTTGTCGCCTTTGCACGCAAGCAGCTCAGAGCAGTTCGTGCAGTCGGCAAATTTGTTGCACGGCCCGACCGCCCAGCTACGGCGACAAATGCCGTAACGGCTTCTGTGATAAGGGCCACTCCCGAAACTAGTCGCTTCCTCCTCCGTGACCGGAGACAAGGTTTGGTGTTCCTGCTTTGTCCCCATGATTGTGGAGGCTTTGTCGCGCTTTTGTTCGTCAGACTCATGCAGGTACGTCCTAGTCTGCTGAACCGAAGCTCGCGTACTCCACTCGGTGATCGCCTCCGCACTCATACCGCTTTGCTTGGCCAGGCGGTTTACAAAGTGCCGAAGGCTATGCGAATTCATCCGCATTGGGTCGAAGCCATGTTTTGTGAAGAAGCATAGGGGGCGCTGGTTCTTCCTATCTTCCTTGACCGCTCCGTCGAGACGCTTTCGATAATAATCTGGGTTGAAGGGAGCAAGTAGTACAGGGCTGGTACCGGCGCGAGCCCCAAACTGCATGTGTTTGAAGCACATCAGCGACTCACTCATCTTGAGGGGCTCGTTCACGTCCCCAGGTCTCTCTTGGTAAGGAAAGTGTGGGTTTTTCTTGTAATGCTCAGCAAGGACGATCTGCCATAGCGAGTCCAGTGTAAACCCGGTAAGTCTGTAGTTGCCCGTGTACTTCTTCATGAAGTCTTCGCAGTATTTGCTTTGGGCGAATCCTAGAGCTTGGGCAAGTTGAGCTGGAGTGAGCTCTTGGTCATCCGGGATATCCGGGCAGTCAGGGTGGCGGTAGAACCTGGTTGGGCTCGTCTCCATATAGCGGGCGAGTCGGCGGCCTTCATCTGTGATGGCCACAAGCCGATCCACAGCCATCTGTGCGACCTCTGACATGGTCGTCGGGATCGGCTTTCGAGTATAGCTGTGCGTTTTAGGGACGTAATAAGCCAAGTACCGCTGCAAATCGCCGTTAGTGTCGGTGTCCGACCTGAGGCAGTCTGCGCGCCACCTTAGGGTTTCCCCAATTCGCATAGGGGCGCTAAGCAGCAACGCCGTGATTGACGTCACCATGATGTCGCTGTCGTCCAGCTGAGTGACAGGGAGGCTGAACACGTCCGCAATGCTGAAGAAGGCGTCCTGGCTTGCCACCTTTCCCAGCTTGACCTCTGCAGGAGCGTTTCCGCCCTGGAGCGCATCATAGGACTTACCCCGGACATATGGGTTCTGCCAGCGTACGACTTCGGCGGGTACTATTAGTTTCTCGGAAAGCAGTACTAGAATTTGCTGCATCGAGGCAACTATATTTTGTCTGCCTGAGTACTCTGATAGCAGCTGGGCAGCGCGGTTGTAGTGGCTGACATGGATCTTGGTGATGTCAGGTACACCAATGTCTTCCATGAGAGCCTTTTCGAGAGCTTTAAAAGCTAGTGTTTCCCGACCTGCGTTGTTGTGAGCCCTGCGGGTGTGGCGGTAGCGCATATAGGATTTCGCAACATCAGCGAAGCTTGGATCCATCAGCTGGTTCAGCGTTGGTGTTTTTGATGGGTGAAGTCGTCGGCTTTCCCAATTGGTAAATTTGACCCTCTTATCCCTGTTGTTTTCTGGCCATACGCTAGCGTCCCATGTGAAGTTAGGGACATCTGCCCAGAGCGTTAGCTGAAATCTGCAGTAAAGGATGAAGTTTTTGAGGTTGGTGCTTGGGCTGAGCTCTGGATTGGGATTGAAGCTTACAAGGGTGAGAGTGGCAGCCATTACATCTGCTCCTTTTTGGCTTTGCACAGCGCGATGCACCTCTCCACGGCGCGAATGTCCGCTGACAGATCGATCGGGTTGAGCAGGTTGCGCATGCTGCCTGGTTTTATGACTGCCAGTTCTTGGGCCTGGCGATAGATCAGGGCTTCCAACACCTCTTCATGTGGTGCATCAACCAGGGGTTCGAATACCCTGCAGCGATAGCAGGGAACCGGCACGGACGTCGTAGAGCAGAAAGTGAATTTTCCGCACTTGCCCATGTACAAGAGTTGCCCATCCTTAGCGAGCTCAAGCCGCTTCAAAGAATCATCGGGATGGGTAGCCTCAGCGTCAGTTGCAATGATTCGCCCGTGGAACGCTTGAGCAATGGGTGCGAGCCCTGGGGCCATGAACTGGTCGATCTCCCTGGCTCTTTCGGCAGGATCGTTGTAGTACGATTTCAGCGCGCGATCGTCGTTGTGACCAAGCCAGAAGGACAGAATAGGCCTAGGAACGCCCATGCGGGCGAGCTGGCGAGCGCGGGTGTGCCTAAGCCTTATGGCGCTAATGAACAGGGGTTTGCCGGTTCGAGGACTTATGGGGTTTGCAGGCGGGGCTGTAGAGGGCGAGCGCGGCGTAAAGCGCCCATCGTACATCAACATGTTGTAATGAAAGCTGATAACTTGGCTAATACGAATCGGAAGACTATGAAAAAGTTCGTCTGCGAGGCTATGACGTGGGTCGAGACAAAGCTTTTCGCGCAGAATTTCAATTGCATTAAGTACGCGCGTATCTGTCGTGAAGATGGGCAATTGGTTGATGTCATCCTCACTTAAGCTAAAGCCAAGAGAATGCTCAAATAAAGCCTTGATTTGCAGCCGTTGTATTTTCAGTAGATCCCATAAGTGTTTTGCAATCGGGTGAGCTTCGAATCGTCCTCCCCGGAACTCAATACTTACAAAATGCTCTTTAGCCGCAGGAAAATGGATTTCATTTTCGTGGTGCTCTGCTAATTCTTTGTCGCCGTCAGCCTTCAGGTCGCCAAATTTCAGGCTGGAAAGCTGGCTTGGGCGTCGGGCGTATTGCAGTGACAACAAGCGTATAAGGGCTGGCTGTGTTTGGCTTGAAAAATCATAATGACCCCAAGTCGCCTGCAACACATCTTCGTACTCTTCATCAGTAAGCCAGCTCTTCTCCGGATCATCTGATTCTACGTTGTTGGATATAGTAGACGCTCCACCTGCTCGGGCCAGCAGGTTGAGCGCGTCATCCGTAACAATCGCAGGATAGCCATCTTTCCAGTACTCAAGAAAATTCCGGATTGGTGTCTTCACATGGCGGAACGTCAAGTTCGGTAGCGCTTGGCTCACCCACTGACTATCTATAACGTGTAGCGGGTTTTTTTTGGCGGCTGTACGCATTGCAGCTACAATTTGTTTTAGACCAGTTGAGCTTACTTGGCCATTTTTATAATGGCTAATGGAGGCTCGTTGGAAAGAGTCCTTTATTTCAGGTGAAAAATGCGCAAATAAATACTTGCAATTCACGTTTTGCTTGCCAAGAATTACCAGCTTGTTATCCTCCCAGAATATCCTCCCTTCAGCTGCAGATCTTGCAGTTGCGTGTAGATCGAAAGCTATTTCAGAGGGGCTTGGAAAGCTTGTGTCGGAGGATTCGAAATCAATTGTATCGTTTGAGTTTAAAGCTTCTTCCGGCTTAATCATTTGCTGTCTCGCATCGTATCTTCAGCAACTTTTCGTCCTATGGCCATTGCCTGCTCTCGGCGGTGGCGCTGGTTATAAATTTTTGCCATGTCGGATCCCGGAGCCCACCCCATGGCCTGCTCGCGGCTGCTGGCCTCATCTGCTTCCGACATGCCCGCGTCGTCGGCCTGCTTAGAGAACCTGTAGTTCCAGTCGTGACGGAGTGCGTGGGGGTGAAGGCTTTTTCCTAGTACAGGGAATGCATTTCGGAAGTATAAAAATGCGGAGTTAAATCCATTGATCGAAAGCGCCTGTCCTTCGGTTTTTCCCCGCTGGTGAACGCAAAACAGGAAGGAGCTTTCACTGTGGCCCGCATTGTTCAAGCCGGCACGTATAACTCGGTAGTCCAAGATCTGTTTTTCCAAACCTTCCGATATCGCGACATCGCGGCCTAATGTTTTGGCAACAGGCTGATTGGCGCGCAGGTCTAATTCGTCACCATGGTTTCGCTCGATGACAAGATAGGCTCCTTCACCGCCGCTTGCTTCGACAGAATGCTTGAGTTTGAGTGATAGGAGCTCGCCGCGTCTCATGCCCGTTTCATAAAGGATGCGGATCATGACTATATTTCGCAGCCGGGTACCATGGTGTTGAGGTTTAGCCTCTAGGCCCTGCAAGGGATCGTCGAACAAGGATAGGAGCTTGGCACGTGCAAGTTCAGGAAGCTTTTCATCAAGCAGTCTTTGTTTTTTTCGGGCTCTGGATGCGCCACGCTTGAGTTCTCGCTTTTTCAAACGCGCGGCTTGATCTTCAACCAACTTCTGCACATGAATACTGTCCCGATTTGGCAACAATACATCGGTCAACCAAGCAATATAACGCTGGATATAGAGCCAGTAGATATTGAATTTTTCAGCGCTGATCGCTTCCCCTTTTTTCCCCATGCGGCTTGTGCGGACATGCGCAGCAAGGTCAGCAATCTCGTGAGGTTGCAGAAGCTCGCCATTGGCCAGCTTTTCCTCAACCAGAAGTCCGCGCTCGCTCTCCCACTGACAAAGGCGTCGGATACCGTTCAAGGCGCTCTGCTGCGTCTGGTGGGTATGGTTCTCTCTCATTTCATGGGAGATGAAGATGGTAGGGTAGTACATAGGGATGCCTTCCTCCCTAGCGTCAAGCAGGAGGGAGAAGCGCTCGCCGTTGGTGGCAATGAAGGATTTGATTGAGAAGGTCATGTTTACATTATGACCGGTGTATCAAGGTAGCGGAATGGGCGTTTACATTTATTTTTCGTTTTGTTGGACGCTGAAATGCTCCGTGGTACAATAAATACAAGGTGTTAAGGAAAGGATAAGAATCATGGTTTACAATTCATCTCCGTCAAGGGCGGTAGTACTCGACACCGAAACCACCGGCATGCCGGTCACCGATGGCCACCGGGTCATCGAGATCGGTTGCGTCGAGCTGATCGGCCGTCGTCTGACCGGTCGGC
>Ga0247815_10000137_pt1 | contig 55209 bp, 55 predicted proteins | sample UWRJL194509B1_FD_181014 | JGI IMG/M metagenome (GOLD analysis project Ga0247815, IMG submission 181014) | Plant litter microbial communities from Arlington Agricultural Research Station in Wisconsin, United States - UWRJ-L194-509B-1 | ecosystem: Environmental > Terrestrial > Plant litter >... | reverse complement strand
ACAGGTTGCCGCTGAAGGCCTGGGCGCGGGGCTGGGCACGATTCGCGGGCCTGATGCGTCCATGATCAAAAGCTGGGAAAAACGTATCGAAGCGCTGAACGAGCGCGCGCAGAAAGTTAAAGACCCCAGTGAGCTGGGCGAGGTCAATCGCCAGGGCGAGCGCGACAAACTCGGTCAAACCGCCGCTGGACAGAAGCTGTTACAGGACGCGCAGGCAGCAGCGAAGTTTGCCGATGCCACCCTAGTTGCACAAAAAGCGCAGGACGAACTAGCTCGCAAAGCCAAGGAGGCCGCTGCGGCGTCTGAGCGTCAAGCCAAGCAACTGCAGGACAACTACGACCGCACGCTGCGCAGCCTCACTGAGCAGGTCGATGTTCACGGGCGTAAAACCGAACTGGCGAAGATCGAATTTGAAACCACCAAAGGCACGCTGAAACAGCTCGATCAGGCCAAGAAGGCGGAATTGGAGCGCGCGGCCATTGCCCTTGATCGGCTTAACACCCAGAAGTCCTACAAAGACTTGATGGCCGAAGTGCAAAAGCAGGAAGACAGTGCGCTGGTGACCACCCGCAAGCGCTATGAAGAACTGGCCAAATTACAGCGTCAGGGCGGGTTGTCAGCGGATCAGTATCAGGCGGGGGCGCAGGCAGTCTCCAAAGCGTCGATCACCGAACCGCCAAAATTCAGCGGTCTGGATCCATCGGTCGGCGGCCCTATCGGCGAGATGATCAAGTCGGCCGAAGCCGAGGCAGAACTGAAAGCCTGGCACGAAAAACAGCTGGCCATGCAGGAAGAACTGCTTTCGCAGAAGCTCAGCAGCGAGCAGGAATACCTGGATCGCGTGGCGGAAATCAACAAGATCAACCAGCAGAAAGTTTCAGACATACAGGGCAGCTACAAGGTTGCGATGCTCAGCACCTTCAGCGAGCTGGCCGGCAATGCGGCGGATATGGTGGGCAAGATCGCAGGCGAACAGTCCGGCGCTTACAAGGTGCTGTTCCTGGCGCAGAAGGCGTTTGCGGTCGCATCGATCATCATGAACGCCCAGATTGCAGCGGCTAAAGCGCCGGCTGAAATGACCGTATTTGGCGGGATTCCGATTGGTGCTGCGTTATTGGCGGCTGGCTACGCCAACGCTGGGATGGTCGCCGGCATGACACTGGCCGGCATCGCCCACGACGGTATCGACAACGTACCGCGAGAAGGCACCTGGCTGCTGCAGAAGGGCGAAAGGGTCGTCGATGGTCGCACTAACCGCGATCTCAAACAGTTCCTCAGCCAAACGCCCGAAGCTGCCAACCAGACCGGGACCGCGCCGCAGATCAACATCACAGTCAATGGCGATGGCAGCGGTGGCACGGTCGACTCCGCCCAAGGTTATGAAGCCATGGGGCAGGCGCTGCTGGCCACGGTCCGCGCAGAAATGCCGAAGATCGCGCGCGGGGTGATCGTCAGCGAAAAAGGGCAGAACGGGTTGCTGGATCCGAGCAATCGGCGGGGTTAGCGAAAGCTCAAGTCTTCGATTGCTACTGGCTCGGCGGGTTTACTGATCAAGCCTTTCAGGACGTTGACCGAGCAGTTGCGAGGCAGGAGCGCGAAATTTCCGTTCGGCATCTCGACGAAAGCCACTTCATCTCCCGGCTTCAATCCGAGTGCTGCTGATACCTCTGCTGGAATTGTGATGCGTCCTGCTGAATCAAGGGTCGCGGTAGCCATTCGTTGGCATCTCATGATCGATGGTCCGCTCACCCTAAATCAGTCTCCGAAAAAATCAATATCGTTCCATTACGCAGGGAATCGTAACGATGCCTGAAGTATTCCCTTGGTCGCCCCGAATCAACTCCAGCGGCGACACCCAACCCAATGTGCTCACTTCGCAATTCGGCAACGGCTACAGTCAGCGCTTGCCGGTGGGCATCAACAATCTGGCGGACACTTGGTCAGTCTCGTTTACCGGGACCGAGAAGTATCTCAAGCCCATCCAGGACTTTTTCATCCGGCATAAAGGTGCGAACCATTTTCTGTGGTCGCCGCCCATGGCCGGGCAGGGCGCATTCATCACCACTGGCGGTTGGCAGTTACAGCCCCATGGCGCAAAGAAATTCACCCTGACCACGACCTTTCAACAAGTCTTCAATCCACAGGCCGAACCATGATTACTGCCGATGACCAGAAGCTCGAACCAGGCGCGCTGATCCAGTTGATCGAGCTGAACGGCGAATCACGCGGCATGGGCATCTTGCGCTACCACGCCCATCTGCAAGCGGAACCCATTTATTGGAAAGGCGAACGTTACGAGCCTCGTCCATTTGAAACTGCAGGTTTTGGGCGTGGTATCGAGGGTAATACCTCCACGCCAATGCTCAAAATCAGCAACCTCGACGGCTTGATTACGGCTTTGTGCGTGCAATTCCAGCACCTATGCGGGATTCGTCTGACGGTACGCCAGACCTACGCCAAGTACCTGGACGCCGACAACTTTGCCGGCGGCAATCCGGATGCCTCGACCCAAGAGCGCGTCGACATCTCCTACATCAACCAGCCCACCAGCATCAGCCGCACAGAGGTGACATTCGCGTTGGCCGCCCCGACGGCGATCAAGGGTCAGAAGCTCCCCGGCGGGCAGATCATGAACCGCTGCGAATGGTGCCTGGCTGGCGAGTATCGCGGGCCGGACTGCAACTACACCGGCAACCTGATGTTAGACGCCGATGGCAATCCCGTGGATGACCCCGCGCTCGACCGTTGCGGAGGGCGCGTCAGTGATTGCGAAAAACGTTTTGGCAAGGGCAACCCGTTGTCATTCGGCGGTGCGCCGGGCGCTTCAATGATTTGAGAAAAGCATGAACAAAACCGTGTTGAAACAGATTCGGCAACACGCCGCCGAGCAATACCCCAAGGAGTGTTGCGGGGTGGTCATCCGGGAAAGCGGGCGGCTGCGATACGTGGCCTGCGCCAATGACGCGCTGACCCCCAGCGAGCACTTCATCATCAACCCGCAGGACAAGGCCGAGGCTGAAGATCGCGGCGAGGTGTTGGCCATCGTTCATAGTCATCCGGACGTGCCGGCACAACCGAGCATGGGCGACCGGGTCAGTTGTGAATTGCACGAACTGCCCTGGCTGATCGTCAGTTGGCCATCCGGCGAGTACGTCGAGTTCGAGCCGACCGGGTACCGCGCGCCGCTGCTGGACCGTGAGTTCGCACACGGGTTGCTTGATTGCTATGCGCTATGCCGCGACTTCTACTGGCGCGAATGGGGCTTGCAGATCCCCAACTATCCGCGCCGCGACGGCTGGTGGAAAACCGGTGAGAGCCTCTACGAACGTTATTACCAGGAGGCCGGTTTCTACCCGGTCAGCGAACCGCGTCAGGGCGATATGCTGGTCATGCAGATCGATGCCAAGGCGCCGAATCACGCCGGTATCTTTCTGGACGATGGCTGCCTCGACACTGAACCGGACCTACGCCCGATCAAAGGCAGCTTCATCCACCATCGCTACAACAGGAAATCCAGCCGCGATATCTACGGCGGCATGTGGGCCGAGTGCACGCGGCTGATCCTGCGGCACAAAGATGCTCCGGAGGTGCGCTGATGACGGTTTTCAGTGATATCCCGCCGGTGGTCGAGGTCCGGCTGTATGGCGTACTCGGTTCGCGTTTCGGGCGCGTGCATCGGCTTGCCGTGCGCTCGGGTGCCGAAGCGGTGCATGCCTTGTGTGTAATGGTGCCGGGGTTTCGGCGTTTTTTGCGGCTGTCCGAAGAACGCGGGCTGACGTTTGCCGTGTTTCGTGGCCGGCAGAACCTACCTGAAACTGAACTGGATATGCGTTGTGAAAGCACGGTGCCTATCCGGATTGCACCACTCGTGACGGGCAGCAAGTTCGGTGGGCTGTTTTCAGTGATTGCCGGAATTGCCCTGATCGCTGTTGGCCTCATCTCGGGCCAATACTATCTGGCGGCAGCGGGCCTGGGTTTGTTGGTGGGCGGCATGGCCATGATGATGTCGCCATCCCCCGGCAGCCTGCTCAACAGCGAAGAGGACGGCAATAAACCCTCGTATGCCTTCGGCGGCGCGGTCACCACCACCGCTCAAGGTCGCTGCAAGCCATTGCTTTACGGCGAGCGGGATATCGGCGGCGCGCTCGGCTCGGCCGGGATCTACGCGGAAGATCAGCAGTAAGGATTAATCATGAACAATGCATCAACCGCGCACGTGGCCTCACGTCAGCGCAAGCTCGCGGCTGCCCGGATTTCAGGCGCGAAGGGTGGTCAGCAAAAACCGTATCAGCCGTATAAAGCCCCGGACAGCGCGCTGTCCATCGCCACCGCCAAGCTGCTCTACTTCCTCAGTGAAGGTCCCATCGTTGGCCCGGTGGACGGCAACCGCTCGGTGATGCTCGACGGCACGCCGCTTTTGTCGCCGGACGGCAGCGAGAACTTTCCCGGGAGCCGCTGGGATTTTCGCCCAGGCACCGTGGATCAGGACCATATGCCCGGCATTCCGGCCGTGGAAAATGAAATCACTCAGGGCTTCCCGGTTGAGCTGAAGTCCGACAGCCCCTGGACGCGCGCGATCAACGACCCGCAGCTGTCGGCCGTGCGCCTGCGTCTGTCATGGCCGCAGATCTGGGAGTTGCGCAGCAACGGCGATCAGGTGGGTTACCGGATCGATTACGCCATCGACCTGTCAGTGGATGGCGGCAGTTATCTGCCGTACCTGAACGGCACCCTGGACGATAAAGGCACCAGCGAATACGAGCGCAGCCACCGTATCGATTTGCCGGCGGGTTTCAGCAGCGCTTTGCTGCGGATCCGGCGCCTGACACCCAACCGCAACGACAGCAATTTCGCCGACGTCATGCGCATCAAGGGGCTGACGGAAGTCATCGATGCCAAGCTGCGTTACCCCAATCTGGCGGTCGGCGCGCTGCAGTTTGATGCTGCGCAGTTCCAGAACATCCCGAAATTCAGCGTGCGTGCCCGAGGCCGGATTATTCGCGTACCGAGCAACTACGATCCAGAGACTCGCGTCTACGTGGGCGACTGGGATGGCACGTTTAAACAGGCCTATTCCAACAACCCGGCCTGGGTCTGGTACGACCTGCTGCTGCATCGGCGTTATGGGCTGGGCCGCCGGATCAGCGCAGACATGGTGGATCGCTGGACCCTGTACGAAATCGGCCGCTATTGCGACGTAATGGTGCCAGACGGCAAGGGCGGCACCGAGCCGCGCATGACCACCAACGTGTACATTCAGGATCAAATCGAGGGCTATGCGTTGCTCTCCGATCTTGCCAGCGTGTTTCATGGCAGCAGCTGCTGGAATGGCTCGATGGTTACCCTGGTGGCCGATATCCCCGGCAGTGACGACGGCTACGTGTTTAGTCGCGCCAACGTCATTGGCGAGTTCGAATACAGCGCCGCGGCCTGGCCGGATCGGCACACCCGAGCCAAGGTTTCGTGGGACAACCCGGCCAATGACTTCAAGACCGAACAGGCGGCAGTGACCAACGACGAACTGATTGGCATCCTCGGCCATCGCCAGCTGGACATATCGGCGTTCGGCTGCACGTCCGAAGGTCAGGCCATGCGCCACGGCATCTGGGCGTTGAAGTCCGAGCAATACGAGAGCTGGTCGGTGTTGTTCACCACCGGCATGGAAGGCCGCAACATTGAGCCAGGGCAGATTATCTGCGTGGCCGATGAGCTGTTTTCCGGTCGTCCCAATGGCGGCCGAATCGCCGCCGCGACGACGCGTGTCGTCACCCTCGATATGGATGCGCCGGTCAAACCGGAAGATCGTTTGATTCTTAACCTGCCCAGCGGCAAGCCAGAAGGGCGGATCGTCAAGTCAGTGGACGGGCGCAAGGTCACGGTGATGGCGGCGTATTCCGAGCTGCCGGAAGCCGAGTGCAGCTGGTCGGTGGAGAGCGCGGATCTGGCAGTAATGCGCTACCGGGTGCAGACCATCGAACCGCAAGGCCTGCACCAGTTCAAGATCAACGCCGTGCAGCACGAGCCAAAAAAATACGACGCCATCGACCATGGCGCGCGAATCGAGCCACAACCGATCACCATCATTCCGCCCGGAGTGATGCCGGTGCCGACCGAGATTGAAATCACCTCGCGTGATGTGATCTCCCAGGGCATCGCGATCACTACGATGCGCATCAGCTGGAAGGCCGTCGAGGGCGCCATTGCCTACAACATCGAATGGCGCAAGGACAGCGGCAGCTGGATCCGCCTGCCACGCACCGGCACCTTGGGCGCGGAGGTCGAGAACATCTACGCCGGGCGTTACGTGGCGCGGGTCAGTGCGATCAACGTCATGGACGTGGCGTCGATCTGGGGCACCAGCCTGGAGGTTTTACTCGGCGGCAAAACCACGCCGCCACCCGTGGTTTCGTTCTTGCGCGCTAGCAGCAAGGTGTATGGCATCGATCTGGAATGGGGTTTCCCGCCCGGCGCCGAAGACACCCAGCGTACCGAGGTCTGGCAAAGCCCGACGCCCAGCCGGGACGACGCCAGGAAGCTCGGCGACTTCGCCTACCCACAAGCCAGGCACTCGATTGATGGTCTTGCGGCCGGCGCGCGGTTTTTCTACTGGGCGCGGCTGGTGGATCGCACCGGCAACATCGGTGGCTGGTATCCCGATGGCAACGGCATCGATGGGCAATCCAGCTCTGACCAGAATGACTACGACGAATACTTCGCCGGCCAGATCGGCGAGTCGGCCCTCGGCGAACACCTCAACGACCGCATCGACCTGATCGATGGGCCAGCAGATCTTCCCGGTTCGGTGAATGGTCGGCTGCAAGTGGTGACCGGTGATCTGGAAGCGATTTCCGAGCGCATCGATGGCGTGTTCGCGCAGCTCAATCCGCCGCTGGCCGGTGACGAGGGCGACAACGCGGGCGACGCCAGCAGCTTTGTCGGCGTGTGGACCGAGCAGTCGGCACGCATCGAGGACGGCATCGCCATCGGCAAGCGGGTCGACAACGTGCAGGTCAAGGTCGGGGAAAACAGCGCGGCGGTGCAGGAAGTCAGCCAGGCGGTGGTCGATCTGGAAGGCAAGGCCTCGGCCATGTGGTCGGTCAAGCTGCAGGTCAATCAGGACGGGCAATACGTCGCCGCCGGCATCGGCTTGAGCATCGAAAACACCGACGCCGGTTTGCAGAGCCAGTTCCTGGTCAGCGCGGACCGGTTCGCGGTGGTCAACACCATTGAGGGCGGCCCACTCACCGCGCCGTTTGTGGTGCAGAACGGCCAGACCTTCATCAGCCAGGCGCTGATCGGCACGGGCTGGATTACCAACGCCATGATCGGTGAGTACATCCAGTCCAATGACTACCAGCCGGGCTATCGAGGCTGGCGTCTGGACAAGGCCGGGGTTCTGGAACTCAACGGCAGCAATGGCAGTGGCCGCATGAGAATCACCAACACCGCCGTGCAGCTGTTCCATCCCAACGGCGCAATAGGCATCAACCTGAGTTTGTGAACATGACGGGACTGTACATCACCGACGCGGCGGGTCGGGTCATGGTGGATATGACCATGAAGATCAGCCAGAACATGGGCAGCGTCGACACCAACGCCGCCAATGGCTGGATCGATATTCCGGCGCCGCCAGCAGGCAAGGTCGGCTATTTCATCGTGGTGCCGTTGCAGGATCTGCAGCGCGAAAAGGGCAAACGACCGGGCGTGACCTTGTCCGGTACCCGCTTGTCCTGGGCGTATTCCTATCCCACCAACGGCTGGGGTTATTTCTCGGCGTACTGCCGCATCTATTACGGGTATTACTGATGTCGTCGTTGATCGTGACCAAGGACACGGGCGAGCTGCTGTTTGATACGCGCAAGATTTGTTATGGCCTGGTGAAAAGCGGCTATCTGGTCGCGAATGAGACCTGGCCAAGAAAATACCTCAGGGGTACCAATCTGGACCCTAACCAAGGCAGCAGCTATCAGGACTCATTTCGCGCCGGCGACCAGATGTTCTCCATCGGGGTCTCCAATGCCCGGTCGCCCATTGTGTTCATCGTCGGCAAGGGCTGCCTGCAAGGGACATGGCGCACCGGAGATTACATCGCCTACCTGTACAGCGCCGCCGACGCCGGAACCCGCGCCTACGTGTTCGACCTGATGGCCGACAATCTGCCGGGATCGCCGTTTCTCAAAACCTTCACCGATCAAGGCGTGTGTACCTTCAACTCGCTACAGCCGCCACTGAACATCGTGGCCACCGTAGGTGCTCCCGGGCCGGGCGCTCCCGACCGTTTCGGACGTTACCCGGCACCCTATGCCGGCGGCTGGTGGGAAGTGATCCGTCATCAAACGGCGGCGGTGGATCCGCAAGCGCATTTCGTTACGCACATTGCCCTGGCGGGCGGGATTGAATACGCGGTCTGTCTGCCGTGGTCGAGGACCGGTACCGGCTTCTGGGCGCAGCAACTCACCGGCGTCAATGGTCAGGCGATTGGTATGTCCGAGGGCGCTTATGGGCGGGTTGGCGGGATCAGCTTTATCTTCGGTCCGGCTGGCGCAACCACCCAGATCAACTTGGCCAGCAACGATTACAGCATCCCCGGCGCGATTGGCGGGCTGCCGGTTGACCGCTATCCGCAAGCGTTGGTGGTGCAGACCTCGAACTTGCCGTTTCCCTACAACTGAACCACTGGATTCCAGACCCGCTACGGCGGGTTTTTTATTGGAGAACCCCATGACGCAACAAATCATCGAGCTGGGCGAAATGCCCAGTGGTATCGGCGGCGACACCAACCGCAGCGCCAATGTGAAGTGCAACGAGAACTTCACCGAGCTGTACGACACCATGGCCGCCAAGGGCGATAACAGCGACATCACCTCGCTGTCCGGGCTGACAACGCCGTTGAGTGTCGAGCAGGGTGGGACGGGGGCAACGACGGCAGAGGATGCCAGGGCGAGTCTCGGTTCGGCCCAGAACGGCAGGAATGTCGATATCAGTGAACTGGCGGGCTTGGTGCAGCCACTGAGCGTTTCCCAAGGCGGGACTGGCTCGAAGATCGGGGTGGACGCCTGCCGAGCGCTGGGTGCGCTGGCCTTGGGCGTCGCCAGTGAGTCTTACAGCACCATTCTGCAGAACGGCGCGATGCCAGCGATCCAATTTATTTCGGACACGTCCAATAGGGAGCGTGGGCCGCTGACGTTAATGAATGCCAGTAACCGCTCAGCATCCTGCGTAATCACCTTCCACCGCGTCGGCGATTTCGCCTGCTATTTCGGGCTCGACACTGATAACCAGCTCAAGGTTGGTGGCTGGTCCATGGGCAAAGTCGCGCATCGGATCTATCACGAAGGAAACACTGCGCGCTCCGCAGACGGCACATTAAAGGCGATCTGATCATGGCTAACGCAGCAGTCAATATTCTGGGTGATGGCTCGATTCTCGACATCACTACCCTCGGCGGCAACCTCACCAAACTGCAAACTTTGCGCGTTGAGCAAGGTCTCTACGAACTGCGCGGCACCTTCGGCATGGTGCCGCCGCCATTTGGCTGGGGCTTGGTTACTAACCCAGTGGACAAGTTGAGCGCTCAGGTTTCCTACGCCAATGGTGTCCTGAGCCTGGAGGCCAGAAGCCAGCAGGGTGAGCTTGTCGACATACCGAGCATGGTCACCCTGCATATCGTCATTGAGGACGCCCCCCACGTTGCACCGTCTCCAGAGCCACCGCCAGAACCCCAGCTAGACGCAGCCACGCAAGCCGCAGCCGAACTTGCACGACGCCGACGCATGGCGGACGAAGTGATTCAGCAATCACAGGATCTGATCGACATTGGCGAAGGCACACCGAAAATCGAAGCGCAGATCCTGGCATGGAAGCGACACCGGGTTGCGTTGTGCAAGGTCAGGAATCAGGCGGGGTGGCCGGGGAGTGTGGAGTGGCCGGTGGCGCTGGAGTGATCTCTATGCCGCTCAATGCACCGATCTTTCCCGGCGGCGACCGAAGGCTCAGGTTCCGGCTAGCAGACTTTCATACGGAATACGCAACCCGTCATGCAGGCGCTTGATCATCCCAAGGCTCAGCTTGCGCTTGCGGTTCAGCACCTCGGATACCCGGCCGCTTGAGCCCAGGTACGGCTCGAGATCGCTAGGCGTCAGGCCCTGCTGGTCCATGCGGAATTTGATGGCCTCGATAGGATCGGACGCCGGCAGGGGAAAGTGCTCGGCCTCAAATTTTTCAACCAGCACTGCCAGCACTTCCAGCTCATCGCCTTCGGGACTATTCATGGGCGCACCCCATAGCTCCTCTACCCGAGTCAGCGCAGCGGCAAGGTCGGCCTCGGTACGAATAGGTTTGATGTTCATTACACGGTCTCCGCGTCGATTTGGTCGTACTGGGCGTGCGTTCCGACAAAGCGAATGAAGGCAATCTGCCGCTCATAGTCAATGGCGAGAATCACCCGATACTTGTTCCCGGCGATGTTGAAAACCACTCGCCCGCCTTTCAGGATGCTGGCAGAACGCAGTTCAGCCTTGACCTCCTGAGGTGTGCGATAGCTCGCCTTTTCCATGTGCCTGTACCACTCAACCAGCGGTGTCATGGCATCTGAGTAAGCCGGACTGGTCTCCCAGAAGGCCCGCAAAGTCCCTCGCGCTATCACTCTCAAAAATCATCCTCCCAATACGGGAGGAATCTTAGCGCGCTACGCGAATCGCTGCAAGCGACCTGCATGGTTACGCCTTGCGAGACATCATCAGGAGAAACATGATGCCCATTACCCAGGCGCAGATCCTGCGCATCCTCCCCAACGCCCGCCCAGTCGCGGGCGTTTTTGTACCTGTTCTAAACACCGCCATGGGTCGATACCAGATCATGAACCGGCTGCGCATCGCGGCGTTTATTGCGCAGGTCGGCCACGAGTCTGGACAGTTCCGCCACGCGCGCGAGCTCGGCAGCAATGCCTACCTGGCCAAATACGATACCGGCCAGCTCGCCGCGCGCCTGGGGAATTCACCCGAGGCAGACGGCGATGGCCAGAAGTACCGGGGCAGGGGATTGATTCAGATCACAGGGTTGGCCAACTACAGCGGCTGCGGTGAAGCGCTGGGCCTGGACCTGGTCAATCAGCCTGAGCTGCTGGAACTGCCCCAGCATGCGGCCATGTCGGCAGCGTGGTTCTGGTGGGTCAACGGCTTGAACGCCCTCGCGGATGAGGGCGACTTCGAAACCATCACCAGACGAATCAATGGCGGAATCAACGGGATAGCAGAACGCGAGAAATTTTACCAACGTGCGCTGCAGGTTCTGGAGTGAATCCGTTAGTCAGCAAGTGGCTCGCCATCGGCGCGGGCGCGTTACTGCTGGGCGGCGTATGGAAGGTGCAGGACTGGCGTTACGGGCAGCAACTCGAACGCCAGGCTCGACTGCAGGCAGACACCCTCACCGAACAAGCGCTGGCTTCAGCCGCGCTGCAGCGCACCGAACAAGGCAAACGCCTGCAGCTGGAACAACGCCTGAGCACCCAAGACGCCGCACATTATCGAGAACTCGCCAATGCCCAAACCGCTCAAAGCCGCCTGCGTGACCGCCTCGCTACTGCTGATCTCCGGCTGTCAGTCCTCCTCAAAACCAATCCAGCCGCCGGCAACGCAGTGCCAATCGCCGCCGCCCCCGGCGGCCTGGTTCATGCAAACCCACGCGCCGAACTTGACCCAGCGCATGCTCAACGAATTATCGCCATTACCGGTGACGGAGATCGAGGATTGATCGCGTTGGCTGCTTGTCAGGATTACGTGCGTGATGTTTCAAAACCGCAATGAAAGAGCGGCTGGAAAGGATGCGCCAACATCCTGATCCAGCCACCAAACTCGCAGCACAACCTGCAAGTCCAGCCAGGGCTCCCGCTTCGTGCACAAAGCCAACGAAGTCTAGCGCCTGGTAATGACCACCTTGAGGCTTGCTTACAAATTGAATCAACCTATCATCCCGTGGATGGGCGGCAAACGCCGTCTGGCCGACCGTCTCATCCCGCTTTTTCCTCCCCACGAGTGCTATGTCGAAGCCTTCGCTGGCGGCGCAGCGCTCTACTTCATGCGCCCGCAGCCCGCGCCCGTCGAGGTCTTGAACGATATCAACGGCGAACTGGTGAACCTGTACCGGGTAGTCCAGAACCACCTGGAAGAGTTTGTCCGCCAGTTCAAATGGGCACTCAGTTCCCGGCAGATATTTGAGTGGCAAAAGATGACAAGGCCGGAAATCCTCACCGACATCCAACGCGCCGCGCGCTTCTTCTACCTCCAGCACCATGCCTTCGCCGGCAAGGTTTCCGGCCAGAGCTTCGGCACCGCGACAACCGGGCGACCGATCAACCTGCTACGCATCGAAGAAAACCTATCCTCAGCCTGGCAACGCCTCGCCGGCACCTACATCGAGAACCTACCCTGGCTCGACTGCGCCGAACGCTACGACCGGCCGCACACCTTCCACTACATGGACCCGCCGTATTGGCAGACGGCCGGCTACGGCGTCGACTTTCCCTTCGAAAACTACGAGCGAATGGCTGATTTTATGCGGCGCTGTAAGGGCAAGGTAATGGTCAGCATCAACGACCACCCGGATATCCGGCGAGTATTCGATGGGTTTCATTTTGAAACGGTGGATATCCGGTACACGACGGCGAATCAGCGGCAGGGGAAGGCGGAAGTCAGTGGGGAGCTGGTGATCATGAATTGGGTGCCGGGGTTGATGGGGGGGTTGTTTTAACCCTCAACCGTAACGCGAGAATGGTTTCGCATGAACAGAAAACGTCTGGTTGTATGATATTGTCCAAGAGGGATGAATCACGCTGTTTTGTTTTTAAGAATTTGAATAGGTTGACATTTATGCAGTCCTAACTAGGTAGCGGTCAGTAGATTCGATTTAAACTTCTTACCCTAGAGCGCAGCGATACCAAAGCTTCGTCAGCGCTCGAAGTCATCGGCATAAGTGCAGGCCATCGCAAGTAATGCATTGTTGCATTCCTCTGTTCTTTCCTCATTGTCCTCGTTTTCCTCGTTTTCCTCGTTTTCCTCGTTGGAAAAGAACGAACAAATATCTTGGGCGATCATTATGGCGTTAGGTACGTCATTTTTTTCCGATACTTTATCCATCACATAGTAATAGTTGTTGTATTCGCCATATCCGCCGTAATAATACTGTTCTATCTGGCATATGGATTTGCCCCAGTGGAGTTCCGGAATAGAAAGTTGCGGGTCATCCCCTGCCTCAGGCAAAGTAGATTTACCCAAAACCCAATCTGGGTTCCCGTTCCGCATGGGGATAGTAATACGTTCCTTGTCAAATACCCTTATCGCATAGCCCGCCAAGCGGTTTTTTATGTAGAGTACTTGCAGCTCTTTATGGTCTGCAGAATATCTTTCATAGGTGACTTCTTCTGCAGCTTGAAGCATTTCGGATATGTCTTCAGAAAATGGCGGAATTCCCAAGGTGGTGTACATGTAAGCCTTCGTCGTCCCTACCTTCAAGCTAGATAAAGAGCTTGGGCTATCCCAGCTGACCTGCACAGGTTTTGGATTCAGGTATGCAATTGCAAATATTACGGTTCCACAAACTAGTACAGTTATAAAGCCGAGAAAATAGTATTGGCGAGTTCTGTGCTTCAACCACTGCTCGGCAGAGATATTAGGCGGTAGCGGCTCACCCATTTCAGTTACTAGAATGTCGCGACGCTGTTCGGGTGGGAATTTTTCAATTGATGCCAATAGGTTTTTGTTTCGTTTCACCTTCCAGGCAATCACGGTATTGGCAACCACAAGAAGCACGTAAGCAATAAGGGCATAAGGAGACGTCACCGCATCGGGCAGCGCACTGAGTAAACTTTGAAATTCCATGGGGTTATCCTGACCTTGGTTTCTAAAAATTAAAGCCCAAAACTACTCGCCCATTTATAAAAATTTTGAGGGTTGTGCCATGCCTTACAGTTACGGCGCATAATGCACCAAAAGTGTTGCTGGTTTGTAACATCAAGACTGGCATCGACGGGGCCGTGCAGCAGGCTCCGATATTGCTAGACGGCTTTTAACCGATCTCCAATCGCACACAGCAACCGCGGCAACAGCTCCAAATCAGCGCCATCACTTTCCCGCACCCAGCTCACAATCTTGTCCGGCGTAAACACCCCAGCATTGCTCGGCACAGCAGAAAACTGCGGCGTGCCGCTGCTGGAAAGGGTGAACAACCAGCGTTGGTCCTTTATCAAAAGCCACGGTAGGTTTTCCGCAATTTGTTGGGCGCGTGCTTCATCCCAATCTGCCGGCTGGATTCCCGCCGCGCGCATTTTCGCCCTGGTGCGGGACAAGTAATCCAGAGTCATCTCGGCACTTTCTGTGCGGATAAACGTTTCGGCCGAAACGCTTCGAGCTGTTCGGCGCTGAGGATCATTGTTCACACTGGCCAGCCACGCGCGCAGACGTTCGGTACATTGCGGTGGTGCGCTAAGGTACGTCCTCTCCAGGCCCGCCTGATTGATAGTGGTGAGGCGCCGGCCGCCGATCTGTTGAATCAACTGCATATGGTCGGGGAGAGCGGCCAGCATTGATGCGGCATCGGGGAGGCCCAAAGCCAAGACCACGTCGCTCACGACGTACCAGCATTCGTTACCAATGCATCTGAAACGAAAGCGTCGCCCTTCGTAACTCAGGTTCACTGCAGGCGCCGTGCCTTCCCTGAGTTGGTGCCAGTGGTCCCACAAAGCTTCGTCACAGCCGTTCTGATAGCTAACCAGTTGCTTGCGCGTCTTGGCGTCAAGGGGCGCAAGTTCAATTGTCATTAGCCAGGCTGGCAGTTTGCTCAGCGGCAAGCACTCGACGGCTTTTGTGGTGCCCTTGTAAAGAATAGGGATTTTTATCTGGGTCGCTTTGAACCGCTTGAGTGACCGTTGAACTACAGAGTTTTTCCAGTCCAGGCCGACGCCATGTAGTACAGGCTCTAAAGGAACAAACGGCATGTTTCGATGCTCGATCAAGAGCAGGCTGCAGGAATTGAACGGAATCACGTAGGGGACAATTACAGAATCGGACGACATGACATTTCCCTTTAAAAATGTATTTCGGCGACAAATTTGCGGTTGTGTATTCATGTCCGCAGATGAGTATCCAGCGCCGAGCTCATCTCGAATTTAGTCCGACGTTCACATCCGTCAACGAGTGATCGGCCACAGCAAGGTGGGGAAATCAGAGAAACGATTGACACCTATTTCGTATCTTAGGATGACGCAGGAGATGCTTGTTCGAGTTGATGTGAGCGGAGTGGGTCCGCTCACGGGGAGTGTCCGTTGACACATGAGATATCCATCGGAAATCCCACCTCAAGTATCAAACTACTTGACTTGGAATTCGGCTATAGCATCAGTGGAGAGTTCCGATAATGCATGTCAGAAAAAGCCACGATTGCTGTCGGTAAAATTCGTACCCCTATCTCTAACCTTTAGACCGACTGCGTTAGCTTGGGCGTGATAACCTTGTGCCATCATCGGGCGGGCACCCGACCTGATGGCGCTTCCTGGCTGTAAGACAGCTAGGCCAATGGACTGAGGAGCGGTTAACAATGAATATGGATATGATTGCTCAAGCGTATTTGCCGATTCTGAAAGGCTTGGAACAACATTTTCTCGACAGAAGTCGCGAGGCTGAGCCGGAATTCGCGAATTTATCAGGACTTTTTCTACCAAGCGTTCCACAAGGCTTCACCTCAGCCAGGCATCGAATCATGGTGGTCGGCCGAGAGACGAAGGGCTGGACGATCGTTGGCAAAAATGAGCGTTTCACGTCGCTTGATGCTTACGTCAATGTCGCGCTGAATAAGCATAGGGATTACTTGGCAGATAACCTTCCGAAGTCCCGTGACAAGGGCGAGAGCTTCTTCAATCTGATGCGTTCTGTCTCCAAGCATTACGGTTCCGATGGCATGATTTGGGCGAATTTGTTTTGTGCCTCCTGGAGACGCAATTCCCCGCTGAAAAGCCCGCAATTCGCGACGATCCAGAAATATTCCGAGCTACTGCTCAAAAAACAGATCGAGCTGTTTCAGCCCCAAACCATCATCTTTGCCAACGGCACGAGCAGTGCTCAGTACCGTAGGGCGTTCTTCCCGACTGAGGGCGAGGCCAGTGTTTGCTCGGAATTCAGCGGTTATGAGGCACACGGGTTCTCCCGGGCGCAGCTGTTGCGCTTTCAGCTGAATGGCAGCATTCAGTGCTACCGGATCCAGCATCCTAGCAGCCGAAGCAAAGAGGCGCGGGCCGCGCGGAAATATTTGGTGAACGAAATCTTGGCAAAACTACCCGATCAGTCCACCTTGGTTGAACGCTCTATCTAGGATCGACAGGCAGCACTTGTAACACAGCAAGAGGTAACGCCCGGATCCGTCTACCCGTTGGCCTGACGTGCTTCGAGCGTGGCATATTGGCAAGGGTCACCCGTGTTGTGTGGCCATTTCCCGGAGTACCCATGCCGCAAGCTTTCAAAAGCGATGTCGAAATAATCACTGATGCGATGAAGTTCGCTCGACATAACTGCAATAGAATCGCTAACGAACTCGTAAACCTCGCCGTCTATCCGAGCGAGGAAAGGCCATGGACGGTGTTGATGGCCGGATCGCCTGGTGCCGGCAAGACGGAGGTCTCTAAAGGTTTTGAAGCCGCCCTGGAAGAGCTGCCTAGCGAAGGGTTTGAGGGATTGGGGAAGGTTCTTCGAATCGACCCGGATGACTTCCGAGCTTGCTTTCCAGATTACAACGGCCGTAATTCGAGCCTGTTTCATTCCGGCGTTATCAAAATTGTCGAAAGGGTTGTTGATCGAGCATTCGCCAAGAACGTCTCATTCATTCTTGATGGCACGCTTTCAAGTGACGCAGTGGCTAAAAGAAATATCGAAAGATCCTTGCGCAGGGGGAGAGATGTAACGCTGCTCTACGTGTATCAAGACCCCCTGAGGGCTTGGCAATTTGTACAGAGTCGGGAAGCGGTCGAAGGACGTAACATCCCTCTGCAGGTATTTGTGGCGCAGTATTTTTCATGCAGGCGTACTGTCAAGGCGATGAAGCTTCTACACGGGTCGTCCATTCGAGTTGATCTCCTGATTCAGGCCCGCGATGGTCAGGGTCAGCCTACGGTTCTTGAGGATGTGACCGCTGCTGCAATTGACGCAGCTATCCCCGATACCTATAGTGAAGAACAGCTTCTACAACGACTTTCAAAAGGGGGAGGCGATGACGATGAGTAACGCTGAAGCCGGTAAGGCAAAAAGCCGTTTGGCGGCTTTCTATCGCAGCACGTCGAGTGCCGAACGAACTGCTGTCTACTCAGAGATCGTAAAGCAGGCAACCGCAGATCAACAGCGCATCATCGACAAAGCTCGTGATGCCAAAGCGGCACGCTGTTAGGAACCGATGACTAGAAGCAAAAAGCCCAGCCCAATGCTGGGCTTTTTGCATTCTGAAGGGTCGGAGTTCCCCCATGGGATGCCTGGTCTGTCAATACTCTACTGGCAGACAACACCCCCTCACGGATCACTATGGGCTGCACAACTCTCGTCGCTCACCCGCACGGATGGGATCAGATGGTTGAGCTGCAGCGAGCGTCTGAAGATGATGGGTTTTGCCTCGGACTGGATGCGGCCAACCTTGCAGAGGCTTTCGCTGCCGGAAACGCCGTTGTTACGCAGGTCGCGGAGTGGATCGGGCGCAAGCTAATGCTTGTCAAAGCGGCGTAGGCAGGATAGTTTCGCCTTGACCGCATCCATTAGGATCGGTTGTTGGGCCATTTTCGCTGAGCGAGATGGCGCCGATCCCGTCCAGGAACTGGCAGTCGGCCTCCTTTAATTTTGGAGGGCCTATGGCCAGTTATCTGTCAAAGCGCAACACAGCCTTCATTTGCCAATCCCGTCGCTGCTTTTACTGCGGCTACCGGATGTGGCTTTCTGACCCAGAGCAATTCGCGGCATCCGCCGGGTTATCTCTAAAACAGACATCACGTCTTCGATGCACGGCTGAGCATCTGCTCGCCCGCTGTGAGGGGGGTAAGGATGGCCCCGAAAACATTGTTGCGGCTTGCTTGAGCTGTAATCGCCGCCGGCACGCGCGGCGCAAGGCGATGGCACCTTTTGAGTACAAGGCTCTGGTGCTTCGCCGGGTCAATTCCGGTCGGTGGCATGGTCCCGCATTCCACGGGGCACTCTGATGGCTTCAGTCAATCGGCAAAATCAGTTGTGGACCTTGATTCCGCACATTACCCACCGCCCGGTCTACCGCAAACCACTCAAAATCATCAACCGGTCTGCAGCACTCCATGGCGATCTCCTCGGCGCGCCTGGAATCTGTGGCCGTGTCCATCCATTCCCGGGCGAGCTCAGGCGTCAGCACCAGCGGCCGGCGGTCGTGGATGTCCACCATGCCCTGGTCACTGGCGGCAGTGATGATGACAAAGCCGTCGCCTTCATTCGGTTCAAAGCCTGGTGTTACTTGAGCCAAGGCCCCGTAGAACATGGGGGCCTGGTCCTTTAACCGAATGAAATAGGGTTGCTTCTTCTTTGGATCGTCTGGATCCTTGACCCATTCGAACCAGCCATTGGCCGGAGCAATCGCCCGGCCGTTCGGCCACAGCTGCTTGAAAAATTTCCCGGTCATCACCGTCTCGACCCTGGCATTGATCGGATCGGGCCGTTTGCCCTTCGCCCAGAACGGCGACCATCCCCAACGCACCTTATCAACGCTCAGACCTTGCTCTGTGCTGCGGATGATCTCGACGTGCGTGCTCGGTGCGACGTTGTAGCGCTCGATCGGCCACAGGTCGTAGCCATTGATGACCAACTGCTCTGAACCGAGCTCCTTGAGGTAATGGTCCATCGGTTCGTAGATAGAGTAGCGTCCACACATGCTGTCACCCGTCGAAATTTCCTACACCTGAGATTGACCGCAAGCGGCCTTCAGCGTTAACTGTATATACATACAGCTAACCATTACAAGGCTCGCATCATGAGTGTCACCATCCTTGGCCCATTGTCGGCAGGGGGCGAAAAGCTCCCGTTGTTCTCGTTCCAGGTACCGGCTGGCTTTCCGTCGCCGGCGGCCGATCACATCGAAAAGCATATCTCGCTGGATGAGCTGTTCGACATCCGCGCGCCGCATGTGTACCTGGTCAAGATCGAAGGCGACAGCATGCAAGGGGCGGGGATTTACAGCGGTGACCTGGTGATTGTAGATCGCAGTTTGTACGCGGAGCATGGCGATATCGTCATTGCCGCGCTCAACTCAGAACCGGTCTGCAAGCGGCTGCACATGCGCGATGAAGTCATCATCCTGCAGTCGGAGAACAGCAAATATCCGCCCCGGCATGTGATGGAAGGCGATGAGCTGGTGATCTGGGGTGTGGTGAAGTTCAGCGTGCGTGATCATGACAAAGCATGAGCCAGTCTTCGCCCTGATCGATTGCAACAGCTTCTACGCCAGCTGCGAGCGCGTCTTCCGCCCGGACCTGACCAGAACGCCCATCGTGGTGCTCAGCAACAACGATGGCTGCGTCATTGCCCGCAGCTACGACGCCAAACCGTTTGTGAAAATGGGTGCGCCGTATTTTCAGATCAAGGACGCGTTGCGCCAGCATGGTGTTGTGGCCTTTAGCAGCAATTACGCCCTGTACGGTGACATGAGCGAGCGGGTGATGACCGTTATCGAATCCATGGTGCCGGCGGTCGAGATCTATAGCATCGACGAAGCGTTTGCAGACCTGACCGGCATTCCCGGCGACTTGACCGCACTGGGCCGCCGCATCCGCACCAATGTGCAGCGCAGCACTGGCATCCCTGTCGGTGTCGGCATAGCGCATACCAAGACCTTGGCAAAGCTGGCCAACCACACGGCAAAACGCCTGCAAGGCGCGACCGGAGGCGTGGTGGATATCTGCGACCCGTTCAAGCGCGACTGGGTGCTGCGCAACACGGCGGTGTCCGAGGTCTGGGGCGTCGGGCGCAAGATGAAAGCCCACCTGGAAGTGATGAATATCCGTTCGGCAATGGACCTGGCCAAGGCTGACCCGGCAATGCTGCGGCAGAAATTCAGTGTGGTCATCGAAAAGACCGCCCGCGAGCTCGCCGGCACACCTTGCCTGGAACTCGGTGAAGCCGATCCACCCAAGCAGGAAATTTGCTGCAGCCGCATGTTCGGAAAACGCCTGACCACCATTGAGCCGATCAAGGAAGCCGTGGCCACCTACACCCAGCGTGCCGCTGAAAAGCTTCGCGCCCAGAATTCGTTGTGCAAGAAAATCCGCGTCAGCATCCGCACCGGCATGTTCAACCCAGAGGAGGCGAAGTACGCCAACGGCGCGCTGGTCGAGCTGCCGTATCCCACCAATGACGTGCGGCTGATGACCAAGGCGACTACCGAGGCAGTCAATCGGCTGTTCTGGCCGGGTTTCAAGTACAGCAAGGCCGAGGTGCTCCTGCTGGATCTGCGGCAACCCGGTGAATTTACCGATGACATGTTCGCCGAGGCGCAGCCGGTAGAGGCAGAGAAGGTGATGGGCGTGCTGGATGAGATCAATGTGCGCTGGGGTAGGGGGACGCTTAGGGCTGCGAGCGTACCCGCCGATCCGGATTGGGCGATGCGGCGGGAGATGATGAGTCAGAGCTATACAACGAAGGTGGGTGAGTTGTGGACTGTTAGATGAAGGTGGCAATATTTTATCTGATAAAAGCGCTTTATGGATAACCCAACTTTACGTTGGGCGGTAGCAGCTTATACTCTTGATATTAGCGAGTGTGTCAGCAGATATATTTTCTAGCTCTTGCTTTTCCGCTATATAGCCCGCGCGTTTAGCGGTGATATCTGCTTTGTCTAACTCGAAAAATTTGATAGTTGCTTCACCTTTGGGTGTGATTGCTTGGGCTACGACATGTAGGCCTCGCCTGTTTTTAATGAATTTTATTTCGGTAGGTGCCACATCAAAGTAAGGATGAATAATTTTAAATGTGCACTTGTCATAATCTGCATCAAAAGTGGCAATGGATTTTTTTCGACCTTTAAGGATTCTGTTGCAGAATGCACATGCAGCAAATAAGTTTCTAGGGTGAAACATAAACTCAGGTTTGTTCTCCGGTTTTCCTTTGGAAACAAAATGCTCTCTATCGACGAGCGATCTGCTGAGTCCTAATCCGCAATAGGCGCACCTATTATCTTGTAGCTTTATAAGCTGTTCAAGCAGATTTTTTTTGAAGGCTCTCATCTCTGCGCTAGTATTTTTCCAATGATCAGCTACAAACGGCTGGAGGGACGCAATATAATTCGTAGTTGTTTGATTAAAGATTGGGAAGGTAGTTGCATTTAAATACCACTCACTGATGGTCATGAATGTAGTCCATTACAGAATTTACAACCTCGTTTAAAGGGTCGTTTTCATCAAATACCACGGAGCTGAGCTTGTTTCCCAGGCTAATGAGTGTCGGAATATCCTTGCTCTTTGTACTGATCAAGTCAAGCGCTTTATTAAGGTCTCGCTCGAAGCTTAGATTTCCTACAGTTCGAACATTAAATGCTGAATAAAGTATGCTTTCGGGGCTCCAGGCGAAAGTCGAGTAATGAATATTTTCAATGCTTATACTGTTGTTGGTTTTCTTGACGCAGTGTAATGAGCTATGTTGTTGGTCGAGATCGGAAATTATAAAGTGGGAGTGGCTGGCGATAAATACATGGCAATTTGTGACATGTGACAACGTCTTTTTTAAAAGCGTGACGTACCTGATTTGCCAATTGGGATGCAGGCTTATCTCTGGTTCGTCAATAAATAGAATTGAATGATTTTCCGCATAACGGAGTATGCTGGAAAAAGAGTAAAGTAGTTGGGTTTCACCAGAGCTGGCACTGGAAAATGGATAGGAAGTAACGCTTCTTTCTCTGAAGAGTTGCAACTCAAGATTTTTTATTAGCCCAACTCTTCTCAGGATATCTAGAGCCTCGTAGAGTGTTGAGTTATCAGCTCCAGCTAAAAGATCAATTACAACAAAGCATTCCTTGCCGTCGAACTGAAGCGTCTGCAGTGACTTAATGAGCTCATTGATTCTGTCGGGGTCGAGCTTTCTTGACAAGTCGACTTGCATCCTGTTTTGCTTTCTTGAATATTTGTGTACTGCGTCGGTGATCTGGCTCGGAGAAATAATTGTTTTCTTGAAATCATTTAGTCTTAAGGGTTTAAAATTAACTCGTATAGTTGCTTCAAGCTGCAGTTGTTCGAATAATGCTTTTATCGGGGAGGCTTTGTTGGTGAGGTTTAACAGGTTTTCGATGGTCTTTCTCGTTAGTGTTGCTGTCCATGAAGCATTACTAGTTTCCTTGATGCCGCAGTACTTGTAGAAATCGTTGCGAGAGTTATCTGTGTAGGGGAATTTGTCGTTATAGGTTGTTGTTATCGCTAGGAGTCTGTTTGGCAATTCAAGCTCAAAAGGCATGCATGCTTTTTCATTTTTAAAATAGTCGACAGCTGAAGTGTTAACTTTGATTTGATAGCGATTTCGGCCGTATCGATATGAGATTTCTATGGGGCCGTAGCTATTGAGTATTTCTGTATGAAAGCGCTTCGTTGTAGATAGCTCTTTTTTTACATCAATTATTGTTGTGCTTTTTTCAAAATCGCTATATTTATTTTGAATGGCAGACACGAATCTAAATACTTCAATTATTGAAGTTAAAAGACGTGTTTTTCCCGTTGCATTGTCGCCTATTATTACCGTTTTGAAAGGGGTTTTCGGATCATCCAAATGTGCTGCGTCTATCTTCAGCTTATTGGCGAACCGGCTCGAATATTCACTTATTCCAAACATGGACTGCTCCTCTTTCTCAATGGTTTTAATAACACAAAAAATAAGATGTGGCAAATGGTTGATCGAGCTTTGCGGGTAAAAATTTGAAGCTCAAATGCGCTTAGAAGAACGCCGTACATGCTCCAAAAAAATTAAGTTTATTGAGGGGGAAATCGCAACTGGCTCAGGAGAGGCACGTTTTGGAAGTGAGAGGTTGGGCGGATGATATTGAGGAAAAATCATATAACCGAACTTTCACTATCTCTCATTGGCCGTTGCAATCGTTGCAGGCAGATAACATATTCAGATCCGTTGATGTCAAAATGGAATTATGGCATGTAGTTCAAGGATTTAAAACACCGTTGCACGTCACTGCGCGCCGTCGTCCCCCTCGCCTGCGGGCTAAATACCTTGGTTTTATCGCACCTCTGCAGGTGGCTAGGAATGCATGAGGTAGGGCGTAAGGGGAGGATCGAAGGGATGCAGAATCACTGCCGTATCCTGCGGCCAGTGCTGGGAGTGACAGATGCCAGTAATTCTAATGAATCGAGCTAAATAGATGGCTATGTGCTATGTTTTCGGAGCTTGTCATCTATCATTCTTTACAGGAGTACGTATGTCTACTGATATCAAGCCAGGTCCGAAACCCAAGCGCGAGGATGGTGAGGATGATCGCAGACGGCATGTGAATCCACCCAGCGAGAAAAAGCATCCGACTTTACCACCCCACAAGCATAAGCCTGGAGATTGACAGCAGTTAGCAGTCTGACTGCCCTCCGTCATTGAGCATGGCGGAGGATTTTTCATTGACCCGGTCGCTTTAGGCCTTTTACAGCTGCTATATCAGCATCGCCACCGGAAATGGTAATAAAGGCTGCTGCTCGTGAAAGCATCGCTGCAGCCCACGTATTTTCTGGTCATGAGCAGTTACCTCAATCGGTAATTGGGTAAGTGTTGAGGTAATTCAATTCCAAGTGCTTGATTTCAAAGGCTGGAGCGAGATGCACTTTTGACCTACTAAACAGGTAATCTCCTAACCTATTTCTTACTTAAAAATTGCCTTCTGACATTCCTATCAAACCCAATGAAATCAGTGGCTCGGGGACCATTTGAATAATTGCTAACCGTTATTAGCTATTCCCGATGGCGTTCCCCAAAAAACGCTTCATATGATGTCGATGTCGACATGCATTGCTTCGGACGCGCTGGCTCTTAGCTCTTGGTTCTTGGTGGCCAGGTTCGCGTGGCGCGGGGGAAGGTAATACGGACGAGCGGGTACCCCTAGTGCAAGACCTAGCGGGTTTTCGCTCAGATAAGCGGGCTCGATACGTTCTGACCATAAAAAACTTGGCAAGAGACGGCTTGCAATCATCTGCGGAGAGGGCTGAGGCTAGCGTCGTGCTCAAGCAGAGAGCCAGGTTTCGGGATGAAATCTGTAGGAAAAATACAGTTCTAAGTTATTGATTTATAACGAGCATGCACCGCGATTTAGTGCCAGCAACGACGGTGGCTTAATCGATTAAAATCAATAGCTTGGCTGTGAGGTCCGCTTACCTTGACATGGTGGGGGTCGTCAGTTCGAGTCTGATCGCGCCTACCAAACAAATCCGCTCTCTGCTGGGCGGTCTAGAAGGGGTTCACCGAAAGGTGGGCCCTTTTTTGTTGCCAGAATTTCAGATGGATTCGCAAAACGTTTGTAAAACCCCACCTCAGAACGCCAAGTCGGCGCTTACGTCGACGTACAAAATCTGCTTCTCTGTGTGGCCCTCTTGAATTTACCGTTTGGGTAAAGGTTCGGCGGCAGCTTGCGAGTTGCGAGGGTTCGGGGCCGGGCCGCCATCAGCCGGTGCTCAGCATTTGTTCAAGCAGCGGGTCGTTGGAGCCCAACAGCGCAGCCTGTAGATCGACGAAGTGCATCCCGCCTTTTACTTCACCCACGATTTCACCTTCCTCAATCTAATCCCTTTGACCGCTTCGATCTCGATCTGGACAGCCGGATTGATTTCGGAAAAATCGCTGCCTGAGCAGTGGTGCAACAATGCGCGATGAAAAACTCAGGCGCAGAATTCCAACTTTTGTTGGGAACTTCGCTAAAACCTCACCTGACGAAGCCTATCATCGCCTGCCGGCGATATTTTTCCTTACGGCACCCCGCTTTCCCGCGACCTCCAGTAGCCGCTTGAAGGTGGCGCATTCCATATGTGACGGCGCAGGGCACTCGGCGACGTGTCGGAGCGTGTCGCGGAGCGCGATCAATTCGCGGATATGCCGATCAATCTCGTCTGCCTTTTGATGAAGCCCGGCGCGCGGTAGGTCTGGCATGCCGTTTCTGCCCAACATCCCGGCGATCTCTTCAAGCGAGAAACCTGCCAATTTACCCATCGTGATCAGCTTGAGTTGCAACAGGACTTCGGGCGGAAACTGCCGGCGCAACCCGCGCCGTGAAACCGAGTAAATCAACCCCACTTCCTCGTAGTAGCGTAGCGCCGAGGGTTTGATTCCGGTCTGTGCCGACACCTCCCCGATATCCAGAAATTTCATGCTTGACCTCAAGCCGACTTGAAGTGGCAGCATGCTCTTGAACGGACATTCGAGCAAGAGGACAAGACGATGCAACAGGCTGGAACACTCACACAAGAGAGGAAACAATCGGGGGTTACGATCACGCTGGCTCTGGCGATGCTACTGGCCTCGCTCGGCACCAGTATCGCCAATATTGCACTGCCGACGCTGGCCGAGGCATTTTCCGCGCCCTTTGTCGAGGTGCAGGCGGTCGTCATCGCCTATCTTGCAGCTATGACAACCACAGTCGTCATAGCCGGTCGGCTCGGCGACAGTCATGGACTGAAACCCGCGCTGCTCGCGGGCATTGGCCTGTTCTTCATTGGCTCGCTTTTAGGCGGTCTTGCGCCGAACCTGTGGTCGCTGATCGGTGCGCGCGCACTTCAGGGCATTGGTGCGGCCTTCCTCATGACGCTTTCCATGGCGCTGATGCGTCAGACGGCGAGCGAAGCGAACGTAGGGCGAGCCATGGGCCTGCTCGGCACGGTCTCGGCGCTGGGCACGGCGCTCGGTCCTTCGCTGGGTGGGCTGGTGATTCCGGCAATGGGATGGCGCGGCATCTTCTGGATGCAGCTCCCGCTAGCGGCCATCGCCTTGTTGCTGGCTTTCACCTTGCTGCCGAGCGACACCGGTAAGGAGAAGGCACCCTCAGTAAGTCTGTGGTCTGTGCTGAACAGGGGCCTTGTTCCCAATCTTCTCGTCAACCTGCTGGTCGCCGCCGTCATGATGACGACGCTCGTGGTCGGCCCGTTCTATCTCGGCCTTGGGCTCGGCCTGAAGGAACGATTGGTGGGGCTCCTCATGGCGATTGGTCCAGTGATCTCAATCTTCAGCGGCGTTCCCGCCGGGCGACTGGTTGATGCTTGGGGGAGCGGCCGGGTGCTGGCGATTGGGCTCGTTCTCATGGCCGTCGGTGCCTTCCTTCTGGCGCTCTTGCCAAACATGATCGGAGTCGTTGGCTATGTATTCTCAATCATCGTCCTGACGCCGGGCTACCAGCTCTTTCAGTCCGCCAACAACACCGCCGCGCTGGCGGATATTTCAACGGATCGACGCGGCACGGTCTCAGGACTCCTCAGCCTGTCGCGGAACATTGGGTTGATCGGGGGTGCATCCATCATGGGGACGGTCTTCGCCTTTGGCGTCGGGACGGAAGAGCTTGCCCATGCCGCTCCTGCGGCGATTGCCAGCGGCATGCAGCTCACCTTCCTGCTCGCCGGTGGAATGATAACTGTCGCGATAGGCGCCCATGTTTTTGTAAGGCGGTCGTAACCCGCATTGCTGTTAGCGGAACAGGATCAGGAGATGCAAAAATCCTGACTTCCCGTCGGAAGCATTTGCGAACTGGAACGCTCCCAAACTCCTGTCACGTTTGGGTGCACCCTAGAGTGACATTCAAATGTAACGCGCGCGGAGGTCCGAGTTGGAAACCATCATGCCGTTTCTGCACGCGGGTGACGAACTGGTGGTGGTGCGGCTTGATCGGCTCGGCCGTTCCACACGCGACGTTCTCAATCTCGTTCATGAGCTTGACGAAAAGGGGGCGCCCCTCCGCGTTTTTGAGCCCTAAGTCACGACAGCCAGAAGCATGGGGCGAATGGTCATCACCATCCTCGGTGCGGTCGCAGACATGGAACTCAAGTTCATCAAAGACAGGCAACGATCGGGCATCGACGCGGCAAAAGCTGACGGCATCTACAAGGGCAGGAAAAAGAATGTTGATAACGCCGAAATCCTCGGGCGGATCGCTGCCGGCGCGACCAAAGCACCCCTTGTCCGCGACCTGAACATTTCCAGGATGACTATTTATCGCGCCGTGGAAGTTCAAAGCTCGCCGTCAGATTCTATGTGATCACCCATTCGCCATCTGTTCTTTGAGCTGGCCAAAATCGCAGCTTCGGGCCGACTGGGCCTACAAGGTTGGTGCGACGAGGGGAGTGCGGTTGCGGCAATTGTGGTGGTTTTTGAGGTTCGGCAGAACGCCGAGGGAGGGAAGAAACTCAATTACTGTAAGAATATACAACGCCAAGTTATTGATTCTTATGGGCTGATATGCTGCCTTTCGAGAGTGCTAAGTTCGAGTCTGATCGCGCCTACCAAACAAATCCGCTCTCTGCTGGGCGGTCTGGAAGGGGTTCACCGAAAGGTGAGCCCTTTTTGTTTGGGCTAATTTCAGGTGGATTTGCAAAAGCCCGGATTCACCAGTTGCAACCCTCATATCCGACACGCATGCCACATGTGCACTGCATTTATTCCCCTCACCTGCATCTGTTTCGAAATCTGCTCCGCTCTGACAATGATCGAGCCTGGCCGCTTGAGTACCTGATCAACATTCGGGGTACCGAGTCGACTGGGAAGACAACCTGTTCTTGAGTGGGAGACATAATGGCAAAGCTCGCGTTTTTCATGATTGGATTTCTGGTGCTGACCATTGGCATCGCTCTCCTGGCAACCATCCCGCCGACATAGCGGCCTTGCGTCAGCGCTGACCCTTGTCACCTGCATCGGATCTGCTATGTTGTATGACGTCGTATAAATGTGCTGCATCTCTCTGCGTCATCACAACAATAAGGAATCATCGATGAAGAACTACAAACTGCTGCTCGGTTTTCTGTGTCTGTTCGGCGGCTACGTAGCCACCGCTCACGCCTCTGACGAAGCTGATGTTGAGAAAGCGGTGGATAAGCTCACCCAGGCGATGTGGCACAAAGACATAGCCGAACTGCAGGCGCTGACGGCGGAGAACCTGACTTATGGTCACTCCAGCGGCACTATTCAGGACAAGAAGGCGTTCATTTCCGACATTGAGACAGGCAAAAGCGCATTTCAAGAACTGAAGATGCTCAATCAGAAAATCACAATGTCCAACGACGTTGCGCTGGTTCGCAATCACTTCTCCGCTCAGGCCATCAACAGCGGGAAAGTGGTGCCAACCGAGATCGAGAACTTCCAGATCTGGCAGAAGCAGGGTGGCAAGTGGTTGCTGATTGGTCGCCAAGCCTTCCGTTTTTGATCGGTAGCCCATGTTCTGTATCGGTAATGGCTGGAACATGGCAATCCCGGCATGAAATCGCTAAGCGGTGACATGCGGCCGGCGGCGGGTTTATTTCAACCCGCTTGCCTGGCGTAGGACTTGACGATGGCTTTGGTGGCCGTGCTGGCATTGAGGTCACTGACGTTTTTCATGTGCAGCCACTTGCAGGCCGCGATCTCATTCTGCGGCGAGGGTTTGGCCGACGCCGAGACCTCCGCCGTGAAAATGTGATGAATGACTTTGTCTTTTCCATACTCGGCCAGATAGATCAATTCAAGATCCTCCAAACCGGTTTCCTCGCTGAGTTCCCGGATGGCTGCTTGTTCCGGCGTTTCACCGGTTTCGATTTTACCGCCCGGTAATGCCCATCTCGATTTCGGTTTGCGCACGTAGAGAATCATTCCATCGCGCCTGCAAATCACTGTCGCTCGTTCTTTCATAGCTGCTCTACCTTTTCACACGACCAATGGCCACTGCGGGTCGTTTGCTTGTATTGCTGTGCTCGAAGGTAAATCAGTCATTTAATGGCATGGATCCACTGCTATAAATTCGCTGTCATAAATCCTTCACAATCATTATATGAGCATTAATGATGCCAAGTGTGGTGCATATGTATTTTGATAAAAAAAGCCCGGTAAAGAACCGGGCTGGTGATATCGCGCGGGGCAGATGGCTGTCGCAATGACCTCTGCCATCACGCTCTATTCATGACTGCTGAAGAAATCCGGTTTCGCTACCGAAACGGCGATCCTGCGGTAAGTCTGGTCATCCGTGGCCGCCAGGAACTTTCTGCCATCCTTTAATGTTGCCCAGAACGTGACTTCTGTTTCTTCCCCCGCCAGCATGAGACCCGCCGCTGCACCCATCGGGCCTAACATCAGGGCGCCTGCGAGTCCCAGGCCAATTGCGTCTTCCACTTTTTTACTGGATGCCTTGCTGGCAACTCCCACCGATTTGAGTGCCTTGCCCGGAATATGGATGCCAGGCCAAGGATGCAGGGGCGTCTCGAGTCTGATTGCGCCGCAGATATACTCCCCATCACCCTGAAGAAAGTCACCCGCTAATACCTTGATCTTAGCCATGTGATATCTCCCTTGTTTCAACGAGAACATTGATTCGACGCCCCATAAAAGTGCGTGTCAAGCGTGCAGGGACGAAGCGCTGACTCCCTTGAGTAACAGAAAATTGCAGTCCTGTCGGGCATGCCGAATAGAGCAGGCGGGCGCATTACTGGCGGTGGTGACCGGTCATCGGAGAACTTCTGCCAAAACACAGCCACGAGTGTCCATATCAATTACAGGGCAGTCACAAAGCTGCCGATAGCTACAAGATGCAGTTGAATGGATGGAATTGTTATGACGCTCCGCAACGATTTTCAAAGTCAGGCAAATGCGTTGATGGTAGAACTGGACGACTCCACTTCAGTGATGATGGGCATGGTGTGCTCGCATCAGACCACAGGTCCAGTCTGGGAAGCGGCATCCATGCGCCAAAGCACTTCATTCGGTCGCCTCGCCGCGTTCCTCAAACGCTCGGATCACTTTGGTCCTGCCTTGGGCTGAGTGAAGCGTTATGGCTGAGGTTTATACGCACCTTATCGCTTATCTATTCAAGGATGAGCAGCGGGAACAGTCATTTGAACTGACCGACGCCGTGCTGCCAGCCCATGTGGCTGCATTACATCTGTTGCAGTTGCACTTCGGCGATGGGGAAAACAGCCTGATCATGCCTACTGCTGATTCCGCGCCCGACGAGATCATGCAACAGGCGCTGTTGCTCGGGATTTCTGATATCCGTTCCCAACCCGCAGCGCCGGTATAAAGGCAGCTACATCGGCGGCGTCACGCCGTCCTTGCCTGCAGATATAGCCTGTGCTGACAAACTGCCATCTGCGGCTTTCTGGGCAAACATCACGACCTTGACCCCTGGCTTCAACAAACTTCTGTCCCCCGGGACCAGATTTACAATGGGCACGTCTTCAGGAATGACAATCGTCTTCTGTCCGCCCTTGTAGTTCACTGTGATTGAGCGCCCGTTGCTGGTAACCAGATCGCCCACAGCACCATTGGTCATGGTGCTGTCCTTGGCCAGATCAAACGGGCGATGCCCGTCGCCGGTGCCGGCCATTTCCGGCGGGAAGACATGGATTTCCAGGGCCTTGAGTGTGCCGTCCGGTAGCGGAACGGCGGCCGAGCCGATGTAGCTGCCCGGTTTGATGTCCGCAACCTGGGCCAGCGTGACCCCGCGAACCTGGGTTTCCTTCAGCAGGTTGACGGTCAGATCTTCACCTCGATTGGTGCGGACCTTCAACACGTCACCCTCAATCGCCGAGATCGTCCCTCGCACGCCCACTCTTGGCGCCGGAGCATCCTGCGCAACACTCTGACTGGCGCCCAACAGAAAAGACGTCAGCACAGCGGTGGACAAAAGCATGCCGCGCAATGACTTGCCGAGTAGAAAGTTCATAACGGTATTTACCTGTGGGTCGATCGAGGAAAACTGCAGCTTACACCCAAACCTGAATCCTGCTGAGATTCATATCCCACATAATGGGATATGAATTCATATATTGAAATATATAAACATCTCGTCTAAGGTCGCTTCAACGGTTTCGCCGACTGGTGCCTTCAAGGCCAGCGGTCCCGACAATAAAGACAAAAAAGACAACAGAGGGCTGTTTATGTCCAATCCCATCGAGACTGGCCTGCATGCCAGCACCATCGGAAGACTCAACTTGAAGTTGATTCCATTTCTGATGCTGCTCTACATGGTCGCTTACATCGACAAATCGAATATCTCCGTCGCTGCACTGCAGATGAACGCTGACCTGGGCCTGACCGCACGCATGTACGGGCTGGGCGTCGGGCTGTTCTTCCTCACTTACATCCTGTTCGAAGTGCCCAGCAGCCTGATCCTTACCAAAGTCGGCGCGCGTCGCTGGATTGCCCGGATCATGATTACCTGGGGCATCGTCGCCGCGGGGATGTGTCTGGTGCAGACCGCCAATCAGCTTTACGTCATGCGCCTGTTATTAGGCGCTGCGGAAGCCGGTTTCACGCCCGGTATCATCTATTACCTGTCCCAGTGGTATCCAAAGACCGATCGCGCCAGGGCCATGTCGTTTTTCTACATTGGCGCAGCGTTGGCATCGGTGATCGGCCTGCCGCTGTCCGGAGCATTCCTGCACATGGACGGGATCTTCGGCGTCAGCGGCTGGCGCTGGCTGTTCCTGCTTGAGGGAATTCCGGCGGTGGTACTTGGCATTGTCGTGCTGCGTTACCTCCCGGATTCGCCGGAGACCACCCACTGGCTGGATGCGGCGCAGAAGAAATGGCTGGCGCGCACCATTGCCGCCGAGCAGGCCACGACGCCGATTTCCCATAAAGATGCGTGGCACGTTGCCTTTCGCAGTCGCCGGGTCTGGCTGCTTAGCCTGTTCTGGTTGCTCCAGGCGTTTGGCACCATCGGGATTACGCTGTTTTTGCCGCTGATCGTACAGTCCGTATCCAAGCAAGGCTCCTTCACCGTGAGTGTCATGTCGGCGCTGCCATTCTTCGTCGCCTGTATTTTCATGTACTTCAACGGTCGCCACTCGGACAAATCGGGCGAGCGCGGCTGGCACTTGGGCGGGCCATTATTGGGGGCCGGGGTGTTGCTGGCGTTGGCGGTTTTCAGCGGTAATCAGTGGCTTTCCTACGGGATGCTGGTACTGGCCGTGGGTCTCAACTGGGCGGCAACGCCCGTGTTCTGGGCGACCACGACTGAATACCTCTCCGGCCCTGCGGCGGCTGTCTCCATTGCCTTGATCAACTCCATTGCCAACCTGGCCGGGCTGGGTTTGCCGCCTGCGATGGGCTGGATCAAGGACGTCACCGACAACTACGACTATGCCTTGCTGCTGGTTGCCGGGGCGTTGCTGGCAGGCGGTGTTCTGGGGATTTATCTCGGGAAGGGGAAATCACCTACAGTTGCTCAGCCTGTTACTCAAAGGAATGTTGATGAAACCTCACGTGCTTAAAATCGCCCGGCTGCCGGATCTGCTCAACGAGCGTTTGTATGACCAGTACGAAGTAACCGACTCGACGGAAAACCCTGCAGACCTGCCCGCCAGCGCGTTCGGTGTTCGTGCGCTGTTGGCCAATGGTGAATCCCGGGTTAGTCGTGAGTTGATCGAAAAGCTGCCCGAGCTGGAAATCATCGTGGTATTCGGGGTGGGTTACGACGGCGTGGACGTCCAGGCCGCCAGGGAGCGGGGCATCCGTGTGACGCATACGCCGGATGTGCTCACCGACGATGTTGCTGACTTCGCCATGGCCCTGCTGCTGGGCATCGGCCGCCGCACCGCTGACGCTGACCGCTTCGTCCGCGCCGGAGCATGGTCCGACGGGCCGTTTCCGTTTACCCGCAAAGTCAGCGGTGCCCGAGTGGGCATCGTCGGACTTGGCCGAATTGGCAAGGCAATCGCGCGCCGTGCAGCGGGTTTCGACATGCGAATCGCTTACACCGGTCGCACCCCTCAGGACGTGCCTTATGAGTTTATTGGCTCGGTCGTTGAATTGGCGGCAGCAGTGGATTTCCTGGTGATCGCAGTGGGCGGCGGTGAAGCGACGCTGCATCTGGTCGACACTGATGTCCTGAACGCCCTGGGTCCGCAGGGCATTTTGATCAACGTCGGTCGCGGCAGTGTGGTCGATGAAGGCGCGCTGGCCGCCGCGCTGCGGGACAAGCGCATTTACGCGGCGGGGCTGGACGTTTTCGAGCACGAACCGCAGGTCCATCCGGATTTGCTCGGCCTGGATAACGTATTGCTGACGCCGCATATGGCCAGCGCGACTCAGGACACACGTCAGGCGATGGCGGACCTGACGCTGAGCAACCTGGCGGCGTATTTCGCCAGGGAGACGTTGCCGACCCCCATTCCAGAGTGACCCCGAAGCGCCGTTGCAGGCTGACAACCTGCGACGACTTTCATGCTCATTCACGACATTGTTTTGCCCGTGAGTGATAAAGAAGTGAAATAACTCAACTTTCTTACAGGTCAATCGAATATCCCGCTTGCGCCGCCCAACACCCGCCGCGAATATAAGCTCTCGCGGTTTCTGGTTTTGGAGCTTTCATGAATGTACTTCACTTGGCCCATGACCAGAGACGTCCCGACCATGGCGAAGGTGCAGCAGCGGAATTGATTGCGAGCATGGAAGCGTTAACCCTTACAGCAAGTCAGGCCACTATCGAGACGCTGCTCCTGGCTGCAAAAAGCCAGGTGGCGGATGTCCCTTGGGCGGTCTACGGTGCTGGCGAATCCATGTATTTGTTGGGCCAGGGATCGGCACTGCCCGCGCCCGACTGGCCTGCCAGTCTTCAGGCCAGCCAGCTCGACGCGCTGTGTCGAAGTCAGCGCCTGCATCGCTGGCCTGCCGGCAGAGGCGAGGAGGCGTTGGGTTGGTTGCTGGCACCGCAGGATCAGTGCGCGAACCCGGAGCTGGCTACTCTGGCTTTGCAAGTTGGCTACCAGTTGCAGACCCAGGCGTTGGCGCGCGCGCAGATTACTCAGCGGGTGTTGTACGAGATCACTTATCTGGCCAGCACCACCCGGCATCGTGGCGCGTTTCTGGAGGGCGTACACAAAGAACTCGCCACGCTGATCGACGCTGAAAACTTTTACCTGGCCCTTTACGATGCGGGCACCGGCAAAATCACCTATCCCTATTACGTCGATATCACCGATGTCGATGCCCTTGAACCTGAAGCGCACGAATTCCTCGACCCGTCCCAGATATCAATGACTGGCTATGTCTTGACCACTGGCCAGCCGCTGTTCGTCGATGCGGCGGATATTGAACGCGCCAGCCAGGAGCAAACGTTTTTTTGCCTGGGGCATCGGCCCGAGTTCTGGATGGGCGCGCCCCTCAGAAATGCTTCGGACGACGTTTTCGGCATGCTGGCCATGCAGGTTTACGACGTGTCGCGGGTCTACAGCGCAGAAGATCGCGTGTTGTTCCAGGCCGTTGCGCGTCATGTGGCCATGGCGCTGGACCGTATTCTGCACCGCGCCGACCTCGAGCGAACCGTGCTGTTGCGCACCCAGGAGCTGTCCGCGCTCAACGCCGCGCTGCGTCAGGAAGTCCTCGATCGTGAGCGCGCCGAGCATTTGCAGAGCGCGTTGTTTCAGATTGCCGAGCTGTCGAGCCAGCCGGGAGACATGGCCGAGTTGTTTCACAGTCTGCATCTGATCGTTGGCGAGTTGCTGGTGGCGCTGAACTTCTATATTGCGCTGTATGACACCGCGACCGGCGAAGTGACCTTTCCCTACTACGTTGACGAGCGCTTGACCACGCGACCTTCGCCGCGCAGTGGCCAGCGTGGCTTTACCGAATATGTGATCCGTCAACGACGTGCCTGCCTGATCGACAGCGACGATGCGCTGCGCCTTGAAGCGCTTGGCGAGATTGAAATAGGCAACGAGGACAATCGATCATCTTCCTGGTTGGGAATACCGCTGTTCGAAGGTGATGATGTACGCGGCCTGCTGGCCGTACAGAGTTATTCGCCGCTGGTGAGCTATTCATTGCGCGATCAGGAACTGCTGACCTTTGTTTCTCGCCATATCGACACCGCGCTGTCCCGACGCAGTGCCGCCGAGGCTGTGCACACTGACAATCTGCGTCTGGAGGCCAGGGTTCGCGACCGTACCCGCGAACTTGACCAGGTCAACGCCCGGTTGCAGCACGAGAATTCTCACGATTCCCTGACCGGCCTGCCCAATCGCAGCCATCTGCAGCAGCGCTTGCATGCCGCCTGGCAGGAGTTTCGCGATCATGGCCAGCCGATGGTGGTGATGTTCATCGACCTGGATCGCTTCAAGCTGGTCAATGACAGCCTCGGTCATCATTTCGGTGACCTGCTCCTGACTCAGGCAGCGGACCGCTTGCGCAGCTGTATGCGTGAAAGCGATTTGCTGGCGCGGTTGGGCGGCGACGAGTTTGCCGTGCTGGCGGTCAGCGCGACGCTGGATATGGCCGTGGGTATTGCCCAGCGAATTCTCCAGGCCTTCGATCTGCCGTTTCGTGTAGATGCGCATGCGGTGTTTTCATCGTGCAGCATCGGCATCGTCGGCGCCGACAGTCAATTCCACCATGAACCCACGGACTTGCTGCGCGATGCCGACATGGCCATGTACCGGGTCAAAAATGGCGGGCGTGACAGCTACGCGGTGTTCAATCAGGAGCTGCGCCGGGAAGTCTCAGATCAGGTCGAGCAGGAAGGCGCGCTGCGCAATGCACTCAAACGCACTGACGAGCTGATTCCATACTTCCAGCCGATCATCGGGATCGAAACCGGCAAAATACTGGCCCTCGAAGCACTGATTCGCTGGCGCCAGCCTGACGGGCGAGTGATTGCGCCCGGTCACTTCCTGCCGGCGCTGGAAGGCTTGCGGCTGATCGGGCGGCTGGATCAATACATGTTGCAGAGCGTTATCGCGATCCTGGCGCAACCGGCTAATAGTCATTGGCCAACTGTCCACGTCAACTGCTCCAGCTATAGCATCACCCGCCCCGAGTTCGCCGGGGAGCTGCTGGACATGTTGCAACGCTACGAGGTTGCCCCGTCGAGGATTTGCCTGGAATTGACGGAAGGCGCGCTGGTGGCCGAGCCGGAACTTGCCCGGCAATCCATGAAACAGTTGGCGGACCATGGCATGTCAGTCGTACTGGACGATTTCGGTGCGGGGTTCTCGTCGCTCAGCTATGTGCATCAATATCACTTCAGCGGCTTGAAGATCGACAAATCGTTCATTCTTGAACTCACCACCAGCGCGCGCAGCCGCGCAATCGTGCGGGCCATCGTGCGCATGGCGCAGTCGCTGGATCTGACCGTTGTCGCCGAAGGCGTGGAGGACGAAGCGACTCTCGACCTGCTACGTGAAATAGGCGCAGGCCAAGCACAGGGCTATCACTTCTCCGTACCGTTGCCGCAGGAGCGGTTGGTTCTGGGTGATGATTTCCCGCAATGAGCGTGCGGCAGTGGGCTGCCACTTGTGGTTGCCCTTTGCCGCTCTCACCGCCTGAAAAATCGTATGCGCAGCTTTCAATACCCGTAATCAAAGGCTTGTAGCGAACTTCGTGAAGTGGCACTGGTTTTGCTGAGTTATGCGTACTGCACTTTGCAGCAGGAGGTGAGCGATGAATACAGCCAGCATCAGCGCGCTCCATCACTTGGTATCACAAGTGGTAGGGCGCAAGACCCAGGAGGAGGCGTCTACCGACGCGTTCGCCGTTCCGGTCGCCCCGGCCAGTCCGGTTCCAGCGGTGGACGCAGTCAGCGAGAACACCCGCGACAGCAGCAAGGATTCAACCTTTGACGAAGCGTTCGCCAAGTTGTTGGTGAACCTGAAGGCCTCGACCCAGGCGACGGATGCGCAAGCCGCATTTTCGCCCCTGGCTGTTGATACCAGTATTGCGGCCAGGGATTCGGCCGTGACCAGCGAGGCCGATGTGGCCGCAGCGACGTCTTCGACTTCGACTTCCTCGGCGCAACAGCAATTCATGGATTTCATGAACCTGTCGCCTGCCGAGCAGATGCGCGAGAAGCTGACAGGGGTGAGCAAGGAAGAGTACGAAGCGATGTCGCCGGAGCAGAAACTGTCCGTTGATAACAAGCTTCAAGCGGCTTTGAAAGAACAGCAACAAACAGCAACTGCCGATATCAACGGCAAGATCCTGGCGGCCAGGTTGGCGTTGGTTTAAAGCCTTCCTCCAAACGCAGTCTCGTTGGATCGAGGCTTGCTGTAGGACCGGCTTTAGCCGGGAGGGCAATTGACGCCTTCGCGACTAAAGTCGCTCCTACGGCCGGTTCGCGTGTTCGCCGCGCTATATCACCCCAACTGCGCTCGATATGGCAAATCCGGGCCGACCCTGGTGCAGGTCAGCGCTGCGGCTTTTACTGCGAATCTGAGCATTTCATCCAGGGTTTCCCGAGTCAGCGAAGGCAAGCTGGCCGGGCTGTCGAGTTGCCGCTCGGTGAGGAAGGTGATCAGCGCTGCCTGAAAAGTATCGCCCGCGCCAACGGTGTCGGCAGTAATCACTGTCTGCGCTGGAATCGACCAACTGCCGTACTGGCGGGTGAAGATGCTTGCGCCCTGAGTGCCGCGTGTCAGGACGACCAGCTGGCAGCGCTTGCCGAGCCAGCTCTGCGCTATTTCTTCAGGACTTCGCTCCGGATAAAGCAGCGTCAGGTCCTCGTCGCTGACCTTGATAATGTGCGCATGCTCTGCAAAAGCACTGATCTGCTCGCGCCAGCGAGTGATGTCCGGGGCCGGGTTGAGGCGCACGTTAGGGTCCAGCGTAATCAAACGCTGGTTACTTTCGCGTGCCACCAAGGCCAGCAAAGTGTCGGCTATCGGCTGCACCACCAGGGAAAACGAACCCACGTGAATGCCGCGTACTTCGTCGCTCAGTTGCGGCAGATCGCCCAGTCGCAATTGTCGGTCCGCGCAGCCTTCGCCGCGAAAGCTGTAGTGGGGCGAGCCATCGGCACCTACGGCAACCATCGCCAGCGTCGTGGGCGCGTCGAAATCCACCAGATAGTCCGCCCGTACGCCTTCTTCCTCCAATACGGTGCGCAGTCGCCGGCCGAGATAGTCCGTGGACAGCCCGGCAAAGAAAGCGCAGTCCACACCCAGTCTGCGCAAGCCGACTGCGACGTTGAATGGCGAACCTCCGGCAATCGCCTGAAAGCCCAATGTGTTGCTCTTGCCAGCGCTGCCTGGCTGGCTGAAAAAATCGAACAGCGCTTCGCCACAAACCAGATACATAGGTGCTCCCTGAAATAGTGCGTCAGTGCTGTCAACCGACCTGCAACTGACTGCGATAGTGCTCATAGACGCGTTGATAAGCCGCGACGTTTTGCTCGCGCGGACGGGTTTCACTGGCCGAATCCAGGCTGACGCAACGCATACACAATTGCTCCAGGGTTTGCTCGGCGTCAGTGGCCCCGGAAAAACACCAGGCGGCCTGAATCGCAGCCCCGAGGGCCGCAGCCTCGCTGTGTTCGGTGCAGATTACCGGCGTGTTCATGATGTCCGCGACGATCTGCCGCCACACCGCGCTTTTCGCGCCGCCGCCGATCAGCCGAATGTTGTCGCTGCGTATGCCGCTGGCGCGCAGCAGGTCCAGGCCGTAGCGCAAGCCGAATGTGGTGCCTTCGACCACCGCACGACTAAGATTGGCCCGCGTCAGATTGCTGCTGTCCAGACCCAGGAGGCTGCCGGTGGCGTGGGGCAGGGCGGGCACGCGCTCGCCGTTGAGGAATGGCAGCATCAGCACGCCTTCGGCGCCTATCGGTGCCTGGTTGACCGCCTCGTTGAAGGCGGCGATATCCAGCCCCAGCAATTCGCGAATGGCGCTGCTGGCGTTGGTCAGGTTCATGGTGCAAATCAATGGCAACCAGCCGCCGGATGATGAACAGAACGTCGCGACTGACGGTTGTTCGCTGACCTGCGGCTGATCGGCGAAGGCGTAAACGGTGCCGGACGAGCCGAGACTCATGGTGATGGCCCCCGGTTGAATGTTGCCGGTGCCGATGGCGCCCATCATGTTGTCGCCGCCGCCGCTGGAAACCAGCGCCGCGGGGTTCAGCTCCAGTAACTGGGCGATGTGCGGCAAAATCTGCCCCACCGGTTGCTGCGCCTCCAGCAACTCGGGCAAGGCCTGGCACAAGCGGCCGCTGGGATCGATGTGCTCCAGCAGCGGCAGATCCCATTCCCGGGTGCGTACATTGAAATAGCCGGTTCCCGAAGCGTCGCCGTATTCGCTGCAGCAACGGCCGGTCAGCCAGTAGTTGAGATAGTCATGAGGCAACAGAATCTTGGCTATCTGCGCAAATACGTCGGGGTGTTGTTCCAGGGTCCATAAGAGTTTGGACACCGTATAACCCGGCGCAATGGCGACCCCCAGACGTGCCAGCGAGCCACTTTCGCCGCCCAGATATTCCAGCAATCTGTCGTTTTCCGGTGCGGTTTCGGTGTCGCACCAGAGTTTGGCCGGGCGCAACACCTGGCCCTGGCTGTCGAGCAGCACCAGACCATGTTGCTGGCCGGAAACGCCGATCCCCTGAATCTCGGCGCCGGAAATGCCGGCCTGGATCAATGCTTCCCGGGTCGCTTGCTCAAACGCTGCAAGCCACTGCTGCACGTCCTGTTCGCGGCGCCCGTTGGCGCCACTGATCATGCTGTGGGCAGCAGAGCCCTGGCCCAATACCTTGCCGCTGACGGCGTCGAGGACAATGGCCTTGGTGCCTTGAGTGCCGCAATCGATTCCGAGAAACATGGGCGCCTCAGACAGTTTTGGCCAACAGGTTTTCCAGGGTCTTGCTGACCCCCAGTTCCTTCAGGCTGTTGAGATTGTGCTCAAAAGCGGCAACGAACTCGGCGGACTGCGGGATGGCAATGCCGAAAATTTCTTCGACTTCCAGCAAGCGCTGAGTGATCAACACGTCATCGGCCACCAGCGCCTTGCAGAATGCGGCGCGCGGATCGACAACGGTATAAGCCACGCCATTTTCACCCGCGCTGCGTTGCAGATACACGGCCCAGGCCGCGACTACCAGCGACGCCCGCTCAAGATTGCCTTGATCGAGAATCAGCCGATTGATGGTCGGCACAGTGAACTTCGGGAATTTCGACGAGCCGTCGGAGCAAACCCGCTCCAGCTGGTCGGCAATCGCCTGATTGGAAAAGCGTTCGATCAGCGTGTCTTTGTAGCCTTCCAGATCGATTCCGGGCACCGATGCCAGCTGCGGCGTGACGTCCAGATCCATATAAGTGCGGATGTACCGCACGAACAACGGGTCGTTCATGGTTTCGTGAACGAAGCGATAGCCTTTGAGGGCACCCAGATAGGTCAACGCCAGATGGCTGCCGTTGAGCAATTTGATCTTCATCTCTTCGTAAGGCGTAACGTCATCGGTGAACTGCACGCCGACCTTTTCCCAGGCCGGACGCCCGTCCACGAATTTATCTTCCAGCACCCATTGCACGAAGGGTTCGCAGACCACGGGCCAGGCGTCATCGATGCCTTTGTCATCCGCCAGTTGCAAACGATGCGCCGAGCTGGTCATGGGTGTAATGCGGTCGACCATCGCGTTGGGGAAACTTACCTGTTCGGCGATCCAGTCGTGCAGATCCGCATCGCGCAGCGCGGCAAATGCCAGCAGCGCCTTGCGTGCGACCGCGCCGTTGTGGGGCAGGTTATCGCAGGACATCACGGTGAAGGCGGGCGTACCGCCAGCGCGGCGCTTGCTCAAGGCTGCGCAGAGCAGACCGAATACGGTTTTCGGTTGGTCCGGGTTGCCGAGGTCGTACTGAATCTGCGGCAAATGGGCCATGAACTCGCCATTGCTGTCGTCGATGCAATAGCCGCCTTCGGTGATGGTCAGCGAGACGATGCGAATCTGCGGGCTGGCCAGTTTGTCGATCAGGGCCTGAATGCCGTCTTCGGCCAGCAGCATGCCGCTGATGGCGCCGATCACGCGGGTTTCGGTGTCCGGCGTGTCGCCCAGTTCGTAGAGCGTGTAGAGAAAATCCTGACCGGCCAGCGCGTCATGCACGGCGCGATCTTCCGGACGCAGGCCGATGCCGCAGATGCTCCAGTCGTGCCCTTCGCCGGTGTTCATCAAGGCATCGGTATAAAACGCCTGATGCGCGCGATGGAAACCGCCGACACCGATATGGGCGATGCCCTGTCGCGTCGCGGCGGGAGAATAGGCCGGGAGAGCGATGTTTTCTCCCAACTGAGACAGATTTTGTTTGTTCAGTTTCATGGTAGCGATCTCTAAGACTTAGGCGGCAACCTGCAAGGCTTTGGCAATCACCAGGCCTTGGGCGTCGAACAAATGACAGTGCGCGCTATCCAGATGCAGATTGAGCGTCTCGCCGTACTGGCTGGCCAGGTCGCCGCGAATCCGCATGGTCAGCATCTCGCCGGCGTGAGTACGCACATGGCAATAGGTATCGCTGCCCAGCCGTTCGCTGACGTCGGCGATAACCTGCAACTGGCAATCGCCGTCTCTGGCGAGATTCAAATGCTCGGGGCGGATGCCCAGAGTGACCGGATTGCCCACGCTCATGTGCGCATTGGTGAACGGAAGGCTGATTCGCGTGCCGGCGTCCAGTTCGACTTCGCAGCCAGCGGCCTCGACACGGCTGACCTTGCCCTTGAGAAAGCCCATTTTCGGCGTGCCGAGAAAACCGGCGACAAACAGATTGGCCGGGTGGTGATACAGCTCCAGTGGCGAGCCGACCTGCTCGACCTTGCCGCCGTTGAGCACGACAACCTTGTCGGCCAGGGTCATGGCCTCCACTTGATCGTGGGTCACGTAGATCATCGTTGCTTGCAGCTCTTTATGCAGGCGCGACAATTCCAGGCGGGTCTGCACGCGCAAGGCCGCGTCAAGGTTGGACAGCGGTTCGTCAAACAGAAAGATTTTCGGATTGCGCACGATGGCGCGGCCAATGGCGACACGTTGCCGCTGGCCGCCAGAGAGCTGCTTGGGTTTGCGCTCCAGCAGCGGGCCGAGTTCGAGAATGCGCGCTGCTTCATCGACTTTACGTTTGATTTCGGCCTTGTCGCCACCGGCCAGGTCCAGGGCGAACGACAGGTTTTTACCCACGGTCATGTGCGGATACAAGGCGTAGGTCTGGAACACCATGGCCAGGTCGCGTTTGGCTGGCGTCACTTGGGTGATATCACGGCCATCCAGTTCGATGGTCCCGGAAGTCACGTCTTCAAGACCTGCGATAAGACGCAGCAGGGTGGATTTGCCGCAGCCAGACGGGCCGACGAAGACCACGAACTCACGGTCGTTCACATCCAGGTCGATGCCCTTGATGATCTGGTGGCCGTCGAAGCCTTTTTGCAAATTTCTGATACTGAGGTTAGCCATGATGGCCTCCGTTCTTGTTCTTATGCTTGAAGTGCATGGGATTCAGGTTGGACCTGCTCATTTGACGGCCCCGAACGACAGGCCGCGCACCAGTTGTTTCTGGCTGATCCAGCCGAAGATCAGGATCGGCGCACAGGCCAGGGTCGACACCGCCGAAAGCTTGGCCCAGAACAACCCTTCGGGGCTGGAGTAGGAGGCGATCAAGGCGGTCAAAGGCGCTGCGTTCGACGAGGTCAGGTTCAGCGACCAGAACGCCTCGTTCCAGCACAGGATCAGCGACAGCAGTGCCGTCGAGGCCAGCCCGCCTTTGCAGATCGGGATCAGCACCTTGAAGATCTCCTGACGGGTGCTGGCGCCATCCAGCCTGGACGCTTCAAGGATTTCGCCGGGAATGTCCTTGAAATAGGTGTAAATCATCCAGACCACGATGGGCAGGTTGATCAGGGTGTAGATCACGATCAACGCGATGCGCGAGTCCAGCAGGCCAAAGGTCTTGGCCAGCAAGTAGATCGGCATCAAGACGCCCACCGGCGGCAGCATTTTGGTGGAGAGCATCCACAGCAGCGTGCTCTTGGTGCGCTTGGTCTCAAAGAACGCCATGGAGTACGCGGCTGGAATCGCGATCAGCATGCACAACGCCGTGGCGCTGAAGGAAATCAGCACCGAGTTCCAGGCAAAGTGGAAGTAGTCGCTGCGTTCCTGGATGTGCAAATAGTTTTCCAGTGTCGGCATGAAAATGAACTGTGGCGGCGTGGCAAAGGCGTCGATCTCGGTCTTGAAGCTGGTCAGTACCATCCAGAAGATCGGGAAGAAAATCAGCGCCGCAATGGCCCAGCACAACGTGCCGAGCAGCACGCTTTGAAGGCGACGGGATTGTTTGAGCGTCATCATGGCAGGGCCCTCATGACTTGTCGGTGAGGTTTTTGCCGATCATCCGAATCAGGATGATCGCGGCAATATTGGCAATGACCACGGCAATCAGGCCGCCAGCCGAGGCCATGCCCACGTCGAATTGCAGCAGCGCCTGGTTGTAGATCAGGTACGCCAGGTTGGTCGAGGCGAAACCGGGACCGCCATTGGTGGTGGTAAAGATTTCCGCGAACACTGACAGCAGGAAAATTGTCTCGATCATCACCACCACGGCAATCGGCCGGGCCAGGTGCGGCAGCGTCAGGTGCCAGAAAATCGCGATGGGACCGGCGCCGTCCAGGCGCGCGGCTTCTTTCTGTTCCTGATCCAGCGATTGCATGGCGGTCATCAGAATCAGGATGGCGAACGGCAGCCATTGCCAGGACACGATGATGATGATCGACAGCAGCGGGAAATGCGCAAGCCAGTCGATGGGCTGGGCGCCAAAGAACTTCCACACCGAGGCAAGGATGCCGGACACCGGATGGAAAATCAGGTTCTTCCAGATCAGCGCGCTGACCGTGGGCATGATAAAAAACGGCGAAATCAACAAAACGCGCACGATGCCCCGGCCGAAAAACTCGCTGGCCTCCAGCAACGCCGAGATCAGCACGCCGAGAATCACGCTGATCGCCAGCACGCTGCCCACCAGCAGCAGGGTGTTGGTGGCGCCCGGCAGGAAACCGCTGTCGGTGACGAAGTATTCGAAGTTTTCCAGACCGACGAATTCGTTCTCGCCGGGGTTGAGCAGGTTATAGCGAATCAGGGAAAAGTAGATGGTCATGCCCAGCGGGACGATCATCCACACCAGCAGCAACAACACTGAAGGGCTGACCAGAAACCAGCCGGGTTTGGTCAGATGGCCTTTTTTGGCCTGTGGTTGTTCGCTGGACGATTCCATGCGCGGATTGGCGGCTGAGGTATTCATGATGGCTCCGAACCTGGGTGCAAAAGTGAGCAGGGTATCGAGGGACAAGCGTCCCTCGACCGATAGTCAGTGGCGACTATTTCTTCGGATAACCCGCTCGCTTCATGTCCCGCTCCGTGGAGGTCTGGGCTGCGGCGAGCGCCGCGTCAACGGAGGTCGTACCCACCAGCGCAGCAGAGAATTGCTGGCCGACTGATGTGCCGATTGCCTGGAATTCAGGAATGGTCACCAATTGAATGCCCACATAAGGCACGGGCTTGAGCGTGGGTGCTTTGGGTGTTACCGCCTTGAGGGACTCCAAGGTGATTTTGGCGAACGGCGCGGCTTTCATGTAGGCGTCGCTGTAAGTTGAAGCCCGGGTGCCAGGTGGTACGTTGGACACGCCATCTTTCTCAGCGACCAGCGTGGCGTATTCCTTGGAAGTCGCCCAGCTGCTGAAGGTCTTGGCGTCCGCCTGGTTTTTCGCGCTGGTGGGGATCGCCAGAGCCCAGGAGTACAACCAGGCTGAGCCTTTGTCGGTGACTTCATGGGGCGCGTAGGTAAAACCGACGTTGTCGGCGACCTTGCTTTGGGTTTTGTCAGTGACGAAAGAACCGGCGACGCTGGCGTCTACCCAGATCGCGCATTTGCCGCTGTTGAATAACGCCAGGTTTTCATTGAAACCGTTGCTGGATGCGCCGGGCGGGCCGGATTTCTTCATGGTGTTGACGTAGAAGTTCAGCGCGTTTTTCCATTCGGGTTGATCGAATTGCGGTTTCCACTGCTCATCGAACCAGCGCCCGCCAAAGGAGTTGGCGACGGTGCTGATCAGCGCCATGTTCTCGCCCCAGCCAGCCTTGCCCCGCAGGCAGATGCCGTATTGCTCTTTGGATTTGTCGGTCAGTTTTTCAGCGAACTCAGCAATCTGCGTCCAGGTCGGCCGCTCCGGCATGGTCAGCCCGGCGGCCTTGAACAGGTCGGTCCGGTAGTAAGTCATGGAGCTTTCGGCGTAGAACGGCAGGGCAAACAGCTTGCCATCGACCGACAGACCATCGCGCACGGAAGGGAACACGTCATCCAGCGCATAACTGGCGGGCAGGTCCTTCATTTCTTGCAGCCAGCCTTTGGCGCCCCAGAGCGAGGCTTCGTACATGCCAATGGTCAGCACGTCGAACTGGCCGCCTTTGGTGGCGATGTCGGTGGTCAGGCGTTGACGCAACACGTTCTCTTCGAGCACAACCCAGTTGAGCTTGATGTCAGGATGCTGGGCTTCGAAAGTCTTGGACAACCGCTGCATGCGGATCATGTCACTGTTGTTGACGGTTGCGATGGTTACGGTCTCGGCGCTCACCAAGCCGCTGAGCGTCAGGCAGGTGCTTGCAAGTAGCAGTTTTGCTGAGGTCTTCATCGATCACTCCTCTTCTTCGCCCAGAGAGCTGCAGAAGGTCGGTTATTGTTTTTGTCTCTTCCGGAGGCAAGGAAGATGTGTACTGATTACAACGGGACGCAGGCGCAATGACAAATCCTGCGCCGCACTGCAACTGATACTATTTTGCACTCGCTGATCGCGACGAAAGCTTTCCCCACCACGCTGCAACAGCCAACAGCGCTGTTTGAGCGTAGACGATGAGGATCGGGGAGGGGTGAATCAGTACAGGTTCTGCTCGGTCAGGCGCTGAACGGCCAGACGGCGATAATGGGAAGGCGTCATGCCTTTGAGCTGCTGAAAGCGTCGGTTGAAGTTGGAAATATTGTTGAAACCGGACTCGAAACACACATCAGTGACCGGTTTGTCGCCGTCGGCCAGCAGCTCGCAGGATTTGCTGATCCGCAGGCGATTGACGAACTCGACGAAACAGCGCCCGGTCGCCTGCTTGAAGACCCGCGAGAAGTACGCTGGTTTCATGCCCAGGTAATCGGCAACTTCCTCCAGCGGCAGTTCCCGCGCGTAGTGGGCAAAAATATAGTCAACGGCGCGGTTGGTGCGATCGATACTGTGCTCGTCGGCCATTTGCGCGCAGGTGCTGCCGGACAACAGCTGGTAGTCGTCGCTGGCAGCCAATAATTCCAGGAGGATAAAGAAGTGCCCGAGGCGACTGATGCCCTTGGCGTCGGCGATTTTCTGCATCAGCTTCATGGCCTGGGCAATGGTGCGCCGGCAGCGGAATTCGATGCCCGACTGCGCGCGTTCCAACAGGGGCGCCAGGGTTTTGAGTTCGGCGAAGACCTGGTTGCCGCTCTCGAACAACTCGTCGGTGAAATTTACCAGCATGTCGCGCTTGGGGATGACTTGATCTTCCTCAATCTGGCTGATCCAGTTGTGTGGCAGATTCGGGCCGGTCAGGAACAGGCTTTCAGGGTAAAAATTGCCAATGTAATCGCCGACGAAGACTTTGCCCGAGCTGGCGACGATCAGGTGCAGCTCATACTCTTTATGAAAGTGCCAGCGCACCAGCGGACACGGGAAGCCGTGTTCGCGATAGATAATCGACAACCCGTTGTGATCGTCCATCAGTTCGTAGGAAGGATCGGTGACTCTTGTTGTTTTTGTCATGCGGCGGCCGTTCAAGGAGTTGCCAAGTGACTAATGTGCCTTCGCCAGCGGCGGTAGGCAATGCCTGTCCATTTGCGGGATGCATGCAATGAAAACTGTCCTTCTGATCGGCATCGGCGCAGGCCATCCCGAACACATCACTGTTCAGGCCATCAACGCGCTGAATAGTGCCAAGGTGTTTTTTATTCTGGATAAAGGTTACGCCGACGATGACTTGCTGCGGCTAAGGAAAGAGATCTGCCAGCGTTACATCACCGATCCCGACTATCGGATGGTCGTCGTCCGGGACCCGCAGCGTGAAACTGATCCCGCATCCTATGAAGCCGGGGTCGAGCGCTGGCACGAGCAGCGCGCGGTGTTGTTCGAGCAGCTGATCGACGACGAACTCAAGGCTGATGAAGTCGGCGGGTTTCTGGTGTGGGGCGATCCGTCGATTTACGACAGTACGCTGCGCATTCTTGAGCGAGTGCTGAGCCGGGGGAAAATCGAATTCGATTACGCGGTCATTCCGGGCATATCCAGTGTTCAGGTGCTGGCGGCGCAACATCGCGTGGCGCTGAACCGGATCGGCGAGCCTATCCACATCACCACCGGCCGACGCCTGGCAGCGGAGCAGGGCGCGAGTGTGGACAACATGCTGGTAATGCTCGACGCCCATTGCACCTTCGAGCAGTTTGTCGGCCAGGGCCTGCATATTTATTGGGGCGCCTACCTGGGCACTGCTGACGAGATTCTGATTGCTGGCGAGCTGGACGACGTTTGCGAACGCATCAGGGACGTCAGGCAGAGGGCGCGTCAGGACAAAGGCTGGATCATGGATACGTATCTGCTGCGCAGGCTGGAATCCCTGAAATAGATACACCGCTTCGCGAGCACGCTCGCTCCAACCGCTGCTATTCACGGCAGGCGATTCTTCGCTTCAATCCACTGCGCCATGTACTTGGTGCTTTTGTGGTGATGGTGGCGCAGCATCGCCCCCGTGAAATTTGCGGTTCGGTGTTCCTGCAGGTTTTGCCGCAGGTCGCTGATGCGCTCGATCAGGCTCGCGCAATGTTGTCGATGCTGATAGCGCGCTTCAAGCAGGTCCCAGCCGGCCTGCTGTGCTTCCTGCCATAGATTCCGGTGTTGATACAAGCGAATGGCTGCATCGGCCATCGCTGTGGCGCTGTTGGCGATGGTGCCGGGCCAGGGCATTTCGCCGTGCATGGCCTCGGCGCCGATTGGCGTGGTGACCGTTGGTGTTCCGCACAACATGGCATCGACAATTTTGCCCTTGATGCCCGCGCCGAAACGCAAAGGCGCCAGACAGACTCGGGCCTGGGACATGACCTGCAAGGCGTCCTCAGCCCAATTCATGATGTGGAAACCCTGAGCGGGATTGTGCAGCGCGGTGGCCTTGGGTGGCGTGTAAGCGCCGTAAATGTGCAGTTGCGCCTTGGGCAATTGCTGGCGAATCAGAGGCCAGACGGCGCTCTTGAGCCACAACACCGCGTCCCAGTTGGGGGCGTGACGGAAGTTGCCAATGCTGAGGAAGTTAGCCCGCTCCTCAAACGAAGGAGGGGCATCGATTCGCCCGTCGACCATCAGCGGACACCAATGCAACAGCGCCCCAGGCATGCCAAACCGGCCCGTGAGCAACTGGATTTCCACATCCGAGGTCATCAGGTTCAGATCGCAACGATACAGCGCTGCCACCTCCCGTTGCGCCAGGTCACTGATTGCCATTGCGGAATAGATCGTGGCTTCTGATGATGCAAAATAACCCGTTAAATCATCAGCTTGCGTACTGTTCTCAATAAACTGCTTGAGCTGTAAGTGACGGGTATTGCGCAGGCTTTGCAGGTCCGAAGTTTCCAGAATGCGAAGGGCGTCGGGACAATGCTTTTCGACGCGCCAGCCGAATTGCTCTTCGATCATGAATTGATCGAACAACACGATATTCGGGGCCAGTTCGCTGACAAAGGCGTCGAAGCTGCTGTTATTGAGCTCGATGCGCACGCGTGCAATACCCAGGGCGGTCAGATCCGCCACATGCTCGCCCTCTGTTGCCGGGCTGGCGAAGGTAATGTCCCAGCCCTGTTCGAGAAAGCAGTGGATCAGCTGCATCATGTGGCCGCTGGCAGCCGAAGAACGTGGTTCCGGCCAGACGTAGCCAATAATCAGGACGCGGACAGCTTCGGCGTTGTGGGCAGCCATTGATTGACGGGGATCAGGCTTGTTCAAGGATGTTTTTAACCTTGTCACGCAGCTGATCAATGGAAAACGGCTTGCCAATCGAATGCATGTCAGCCGGCACCTCAATGATTTCCGAGTAGCCGCTGGCGAATAACACGGGCAGCGCGGGGCGGAGCTTGCGAGCCTCGACCGCCAGTTCGGTACCAGTCATGCCAGGCAAGCCCTGATCGGTCATCATCAGATGGATTTTCTGATCTTCGTTTCCAAGAAACGTTAGCGCCTTGTCTCCATCTTCAGCTTCCAGCACTTTGTATTCCAGCTCCTCAAGAACGTCGACGATCAGCATGCGCACAATGTTGTCGTCTTCGACGACGAGAATGGTGCTGGCAGACATGATGGGTTTCCTTGAAAAAATGACGGTGGTCGAGGCGGAATAGTGTCGCCCGTTTATGAGTAAGTGAAACGCCTCCGGAAGTTCCCGCTGGCTATCAGAAACCTTCATTTGAGGGGGGGCACCCGTCTAATGGTGACATTCCTTGGCCATCAAGGGATGAAATCGTTACAAAAGTTCTGAAATTTCAACCCGATGTATCAGAAATGAGAGTCTTTTACTAAAGATTGCGGCAAACTCCCACGTTTTGATAAAACGCTTGGGACTTCTCATGATCCATTCGTCTACCGTCGATGAGCAACGTTTCCGTAAACTGCTGAGCCGCAATGTCAGTTTGCCGCTGGCCGTCGGTGCAATCAGCGCGGTGTTCTTTATCGGCTTGATCACCTATCTGTTATCCGTGATTCAGTGGGTTGAACATACTGACCGGGTGATCAACAACACCAACCGCGCGCTCAAGCTGTCCATCGACATGGAAACCGGTATGCGCGGGTATTTGCTGACCGGTGATGATCATTTCCTGGACCCTTACGAAGTTGCCAAGCCCGGAATCGCCGCCGAACTCAAGGGGCTGGAAGCGCTGGTCGCCGATAACCCGTCTCAGGTTGACCGTCTCAAGCGTCTGACCGCGCTGCAGGATGAGTGGAACAGATACGCGCTGGAAATGATCGCGCTTCGGCGCCAGAACGGCGACTACTCAGCGGCTGTACAAGCCGGGCGCGGCAAGCGCCTGACCGATGAAATTCGCAACGAATATGAGCAGTTTGTCGCGACCGAGCAACAACTGCGCCTGACCCGCAACGACGACGTCACGCGGACCACGATCCTTTCTACCGCGCTGTATCTGATATTTGTCTTGAGCGTCAGTGGCCTGCTGGCGTTTGTCGGCCGCAGGGACATGGTCGCCTTGTCCACCAGTTATGCCAACAACCTCAAGCTTCAGGAAACCAACGCCGAGCGCCTGCAGAAAGTCGCCTGGCTGCGAAACGGTCAGAGTGAGCTGGCCGAGCAAGTGCTGGGGCAGCTGACCTTGGGCATGCTCGGCTCCAACGTGTTGCAGTTTTTTGCGCAGTACCTGGGCGCTGTGGTGTCGGCGGTATATGTCAGTCAGGAACACGGCGGGCTCAAACGCGTGGCGTGCTACGGTTTTTCCCGGGAGCAGGAAAACAACGAGCATTCGATTTACAGCGGCGAGGGCATCGTCGGTCAGGCCGCTCTGCAAAAGCAGATCATCAAGCTTGAAGACGTTCCCGTTGATTACTTCAAAGTCACCTCCGGTTTGGGCGAGGGCTCGCCGCGCAGCGTGGTTGTGATTCCTACCAGCAACGATGATCACGTCAATGGCGTCATCGAACTGGGGTTCCTGCGTCCGTTGACTGAACAGGACCTTGAGTTCATGGAGCTGATCGCCGGCAACGTTGGCACTTCCATTGAAGCGGCGCGGTATCGTCAGCGTCTTCAGGAGGTCCTGGCCGAAACCCAGCAGCTCAATGAAGAACTGCAAGTGCAGCAAGAAGAGCTGCGCACCGCCAACGAAGAGCTTGAAGAGCAGTCGCGAATCCTCAAGGAATCCCAGACGCATCTTGAAACCCAGCAGGCCGAGCTTGAGCAGACTAATGAGCAGCTGGCCGAGCAAGGCCAGGCGTTGTCGGATCAGCGTGACGCGCTGGATCGTAATAACGAAGAGTTGCACATCGCACAGATCGAGCTTGAAGCCCGTGCCGATGAATTGCAGCGCTCCAGCAAGTACAAGTCTGAATTCCTCGCCAACATGTCCCATGAGTTGCGCACGCCGCTCAACAGCTCGCTGATCCTGGCCAAACTACTGGCCGAGAACCCGGCGGAAAACCTCACGGCCGAGCAGGTCAAGTTCGCCGAGTCGATCTATTCGGCGGGCAACGACCTGCTCAACCTGATCAATGACATTCTGGATATTTCCAAAGTCGAGGCCGGCAAACTCGATATGCGGCCGGAAAACAGCAGCGTGGCGCGTCTGGTTGAAGGTCTGCGCTCCATGTTCGAGCCGCTGGCGAACGACAAGAAGCTGGACTTCCATGTGGAGTTACAGGCGGGCGCGCCGACGTTGTTGTACACCGACCGCCAGCGTCTGGAACAGATTCTGAAAAACCTGCTTTCCAATGCCATCAAGTTCACCGAAACCGGCATGGTCAGCATGATCGTGTCCCGGCAGCCCGGCGCCGGCATTGCCTTTACCGTGCGCGATTCCGGGATTGGGATCGCCGAAGAGCAACAGCAGAGCATCTTCGAGGCATTCCGTCAGGCTGACGGGACGACCAATCGCCGTTACGGCGGCACCGGGCTGGGGCTGTCGATTTCCCGGGACCTGGCCGCTTTGCTAGGCGGCTCGATCAGCGTGACCAGTGCACCGGGGCAGGGCAGCATTTTCACCCTGGTGCTGCCGGAGCAGTACGTTGAGCAGGTTCAGCTGGAATATGGCCAGGAACCTGTTGCGGTTGTGGCCTCGCCGCCCGTGGCCTGGGTTGCGCCGGTTCCGGCTGCGCCAGTCGCCGTGGCAGTGCCAGTGACACCGGTTGCCAGCTTTGCCGATGACCGCGACAAGGGCCCGTTCACCAAGCGCTGTATCCTGGTGATTGAAGACGAGGTGGCGTTCGCGCAGATCCTCTTCGATCTGGCCCATGAATTGGGTTATCACTGCCTCGTCGCTCACGCAGCCGACGACGGCTTCAATCTGGCGGCGCAATTCGTACCGGACGCGATTTTGCTGGACATGCGCTTGCCGGATCACTCAGGCCTCACTGTTTTGCAACGTCTCAAGGAATTGGCCTCGACCCGACATATTCCGGTCCATGTCATTTCTGTCGAGGATCGCCAGGAAGCGGCGATGCACATGGGCGCGGTGGGTTACGCCGTCAAACCGACCACCCGCGAAGAACTCAAGGATGTCTTTGCCAAGCTCGAAGCCAAGCTGACCCAGAAGGTCAAACGCATCCTGTTGGTCGAAGACGACGCCTTGCAGCGTGACAGCATCGCGCGCTTGATCGGCGATGACGATATTGAAATCACCGCAGTGGGCTTTGCCCAGGATGCCCTCGATCTGCTGCGCGACAATGTCTATGACTGCATGATCATCGACCTCAAGCTGCCGGACATGCTCGGCAACGACCTGCTCAAACGCATGTCCACCGAGGAAATCTGCGCCTTCCCACCCGTCATCGTCTACACCGGACGCAACCTGACCCGGGATGAAGAAGCCGAGCTGATGAAGTATTCGCGCTCGATCATCATCAAGGGCGCACGCTCGCCGGAGCGCCTGCTCGATGAAGTGACGCTGTTCCTGCACAAGGTCGAGTCGCAGCTTTCTAACGAGCGGCAAAAAATGCTCAAGACCGCCCGTAGCCGGGACAAAGTGTTTGAAGGTCGCAAGATCCTTGTGGTCGATGACGACGTGCGCAACATCTTTGCCCTGACCAGCGCGCTGGAACACAAGGGCGCGGTGGTGGAAATCGCCAGAAATGGCATCGAGGCAATCAGCAAGCTCAATGAAGTCGAAGATATCGATCTGGTCCTGATGGACGTGATGATGCCCGAAATGGATGGCTATGAAGCGACCACCGAGATCCGCAAGGACCCGCGCTGGCGCAAACTGCCGATTATCGCGGTGACTGCCAAAGCCATGAAGGACGATCAGGAGCGCTGCCTGCAGTCCGGCTCCAATGATTATCTGGCCAAGCCTATCGACCTGGATCGGCTGTTTTCGCTGATCCGCGTCTGGTTGCCGAAAATGGAACGTATTTGAGTTCCCGCGGCCAAATTTGAGCTTTCGACTTCATCACCAGGCTGGCCTATGCATCAGGATCGAGACACAGAGATAGAATTACGCCTGCTTATCGAGGCGATTTATCTCAAATACAGCTACGACTTTCGCGATTATTCCGGCGCGTCGGTCAAGCGACGGGTCAACCACGCGTTGCGTCAGTTCGACTGCTCGACCATTTCTGCCTTGCAGGAACGGGTGTTGCACGATCCCGCGGCGTTCATGCAGTTGCTGCAATTTCTGACCATTCCGGTCAGCGAGATGTTTCGCGACCCCGGGCATTTTCTGGCAATCCGTCAGGAAGTCGTGCCGTTGCTCAGAACCTACCCGTCGATCAAAATCTGGATCGCCGGCTGCAGCACGGGGGAAGAGGTCTATTCGATGGCCATTCTGCTGCGTGAAGAAGGCCTGCTGGATCGCACGATTATCTACGCCACTGACATAAACCCCACCTCTCTGGAGAAGGCTAAACAGGGCATCTTTTCTCTGGAGAACGTGCGCGCCTATAACCAGAATTATCTTAAGGCGGGCGGGCAGCGGGCGTTTTCCGATTATTACACTGGCGCCTATGAGTACGCGATTTTCGACAAGACCCTGCGTGAGAACGTGACATTCGCCGACCACAGTCTTGCAACCGACAGCGTATTCTCTGAAACTCAACTCATTTCATGCCGCAATGTATTGATTTATTTCAATAAAAAGCTTCAGGACCGAGCGTTCGGGTTGTTCCATGACTCACTTTGTCATCGCGGCTTTCTGGTATTGGGCAGCAAGGAAACCCTGGATTTTTCTGCTTACAGCAAAAGTTTCGAAGCTTTGGTGAAACAGGAACGGATCTATCGCAAGTCATGAAGACAACTTTCAGCAGCGGCGAATCGACTGAACAAGTGTTACCCGTGGTTGACGCGATTGTCGTGGGCGCGTCGGCGGGTGGCGTGGAAGCCTTGTTGAAGATTTTCAGCGCAATCAAACCCGGTTTTCGCTTGCCGATTCTGACGGTATTGCATGTGCCCGAAGAGCGCCGCAGCCAACTGGCCCAGGTGTTCCAGGCGCGCTTGCCGATTCCGGTCAAGGAAGCCGATGACAAGGAAAGTATCGTGCCCGGCACGTTGTATTTCGCGCCACCGGGTTATCACTTGTCGGTGGAGGCTGATCTGAGCCTTTCGCTCAGTCAGGAAGATCGGGTGTTTTATTCGCGACCCAGCATCGACATTTTGTTCAGTTCGGCCGGCGATGCCTTCGGCGCCCGGCTCGCGGGTATTTTGCTGACCGGTGCCAATCCCGACGGCGCCGCAAGCCTGGCGTACATCAAGCAGGGAGGGGGGATGACCGTGGTACAGGATCCGAATCAGGCTCAGGCGCGCACCATGCCTGAAGCGGCGCTGGCACTGCACGAGCCTGACTATTTGCTGCCTTTGCATGACATCGGCGAACTATTGACCGAGCTGGAAAGAATCGCATGTTGAGTCATATTCAGGCCAAGCTGCTGATCGTCGATGACCTGCCAGAAAACCTGTTGGCGCTCGAAGCCTTGATCAAGCGTGAAGATCGCGCCGTATTCAAGGCGCTGTCAGCGGATGAAGCACTGTCTCTGCTGCTGCAACATGAGTTCGCCCTGGCGATCCTCGACGTGCAGATGCCGGGAATGAATGGTTTTGAGCTGGCAGAATTGATGCGCAGCACCGAGCGCACCAAGAGCATTCCCATCGTGTTCGTCAGTGCGGCCGGTCGTGAGCTCAACTACGCGTTCAAGGGTTACGAAAGCGGCGCGGTGGATTTCCTGCATAAGCCCCTGGATATCCACGCGGTCAAAAGCAAGGTCAACGTGTTTGTCGATCTCTATCGCCAGCGCAAGGCCATGAAGGAGCAGGTCGAGGAGCTTGAACAAAGCCGCCAGGAACAGGAGGCGTTGCTCAAGCAATTGCAGGTCACGCAGAACGAACTCGAACGTGCGGTACGCATGCGTGATGACTTCATGTCGATCGTCTCCCACGAAGTGCGCACGCCGTTGAACGGGCTGATCCTGGAAACCCAGCTGCGCAAACTGCATCTGGCCAAGGACAACATGGCCGCGTTCACGCTGGAGAAGCTGCGGGCTATGGTCGATC